>Ga0302299_10000117_pt1 | contig 34723 bp, 33 predicted proteins | sample III_Fen_N3_4_FD_198795 | JGI IMG/M metagenome (GOLD analysis project Ga0302299, IMG submission 198795) | Peat permafrost microbial communities from Stordalen Mire near Abisko, Sweden - III_Fen_N3_4 | ecosystem: Environmental > Terrestrial > Soil > Wetlands > Permafrost | place: Sweden: Abisko...
TCCTGGTCGACCTCGAGCCCACCGACCACCTGGCCTTCTTCACCTACGCCGACCGTCCGGGCATGGTCGGCACCGTCGGCCGGATCCTGGGCGACAGCGAGGTCAACATCGCCGGGATGCAGGTGTCGCGCGACGCCAAGGGTGGCCACGCGCTGGTGGCGCTGTCGGTCGACTCCGCGATCCCTGCGGAGGCACTCGCGGAGATCCAGGCCGCGATCGACGCGACCTCGCTGCGCGGCGTCGACCTGGTCTGATTGTCCCAGACTGCGCTCAGGCGACCATCACGCGCGTGCGCGTCGAGGCACCGTGCGCCGTGTCGGTGGTGGTGCGCTCGCTGACGGCCGACCACGCGTCGCGGAGCCGCGCGACAGCGGTCCGCAGCTCGTCGGCCGCGCGGGTGAACGGCACCCGGACGAACGAGTCGAGGCCACCGTCGACGGCGAAGACCGACCCGGGAGAAACCAGGACGCCACGGCGCTCGGCCTCCAGGACGAGGCCGGTCGCCCCCGCACCGATGGTGCCCGACGGGAGCTCGCACCACAGCGACAGACCACCGCGCGGCAGCCGGAACCGCCAGTCGGGAAGCTCGGCCCGGAGGGCCTCGGCCAGGGCGTCGCGCTGCTCGCGGAGTCGCCGGCGCTGGTCGGACCACAGCTCCTCGCGGCTGGCCAGCAGCCGAGCCGCCACCAGCTGCTCGAGCACGGGGCTGCCCAGGTCGAGCGCCACCCGGGCGTCCATCAGCCGGTCGAGGACGCCCTCGGGACAGCGCACCCATCCGATCCGGAGGCCGCCCCAGAAGCTCTTGCTGGCGCTGCCGAGCGTCACGGTGTCGGGTGCGAAGGCGGCGAAGGGCCGGGGCATGGGCCCGCCGTCGAGCGCGAGCGGCTGGTGCGCCTCGTCCACGACGGGAACGGTGCCGGACCGCCGGAGCGCCGTCGCGAGCTGCTCGCGCTCGGCGTTCGACATCAGGTTGCCGGTCGGGTTCTGGAAGTCGGGGATCACATAGGCCAGCTGGGGCCGGGTCTCGCGCACCAGGCGGCCGACCGCGTCGAGGTCCCATCCGTCCACGTCCATCGGGACGCCGACGCGCCTCGCGCCGGCGCGACGCAGGGCCTCGTGCGCGTTGGGGTATCCCGGCGTCTCGACGAGCACGCGGTCGCCCCTACCGACCAGTGCCTGCGCGACCACCGCGAGCGCCGACAGCGACCCCGGCACCACCATGATCTGCTCGGGGTCCGTGGGCAGCCCGCGCGCGTCGTACGACGCCGCGACCGCCTCCTGCAGGGCGGGCACGCCGGTGGGGAAGTAGCCGTGGCCGCCGAGGTAGCGGGGGAGCTCGTGCATGGCCTCGGCGTACGCCGTACCGACCCCGGGGAGCGCCGAGTGCGCGGCGCAGTTCAGGTCGATCACGTCGTCGCGGGTCGTGGTCGGGGTGAGCGTGCGGTCGAGGCTGCGCCGCCGGCCGCCCGGTAGTCGCGTGTAGGTGCCGGACCCCTGGCGGGCCTGGGCGAAGCCGCTCTCCACCAGGCCGGCGTACGCCCGGGTGACCGTCGTACGCGAGACCCCGAGCGCGACGCTGAGGTCGCGCTCGCTGGGCAGCCGGAGGTCGAGCCCGACCCGGCCGTCCCCGATCAGCAGTCGCAGCCCGTCGGCCAGGCCGGCGTAGGCCGGGCTGCGGTCGAAGCCGTCGACCAGGGCGGCCAGCCGTGGAGCAGCAATGGATCCCACCATGCAGTCCACTGTCTCACAAGTGGCTATTTATGGGGAGTCCAATCCGGAGCATCATGGAGGCATGTCCACCACCGTCCAGCCGCGGATCGCCCTGAGCGATCTCGGCCCGATCGCCCAGCTGAGGGCCGGCCGTCTGGGCCGCCGCCTGGTCCAGCTGTACGCCGGGCTGTTGCTGTACGGCTTCTCGATCGCGCTGATGGTGCGCTCCGACCTCGGCCTGGCTCCGTGGGACGTGCTCCACTCGGGTCTGACGAGGTGGTTCCCGATCGACATCGGTCAGGCCCTCGTGCTGGTGAGCTTCGTGGTCATGTTGGCCTGGATCCCGCTCCGGGAGATGCCGGGCGTCGGCACGATCTCCAACGCGATCGTGATCGGCCTCTCGACCGACGTCTTCCTCGCTCTGCTGGCTGCGCCCGGCACGCTCTGGCTCCGCGTCGTCCTGCTGCTGTCCGGCGTCGTGCTGCAGGGTGCCGCGACCGCGGCCTACATCGGAGCCGAGCTCGGGCGCGGGCCGCGCGACGGGCTGATGACCGGGCTGGCCCGGCGGACCGGACGGTCGCTGCGCTTGGTCCGCACCCTCATGGAGCTCAGCGTCGTGGCGCTGGGTCTGCTGCTCGGAGGCGTGGCCGGGCTCGGCACGATCCTCTACGCGCTGGCCATCGGCCCGCTCAGCCAGGCGTTGCTGCCACCGATGATCGTCCGCAGCAGCGGCGACTGACCGCCGGGGGCGGTCCCGTCACGACCGCCGTCCCTCGCCACCAGGGTGAAGCCTGGCCCCGACGCCCTGTCTACCGTCTTTCCGGTCCTGACGCGCCTGTCAGGTCTCGGGAAAGAGGTCACCTGCATGTCCGTGACGGAGACAGCACCGCAGCCGCGCAACGTCGCCCTGGAGCGCGAGGTCGGTCTGATAGGCCTGACGTGGGCCTCGAAGGGCTCGATCATCGGGTCCGGCTGGCTGTTCGCGCCTCAGGAGGCACTCGAGGTCGCGGGTCTGGCGGTGCTCATCTCGTGGGTGATCGGCGGCATCGCCATCATCCTGGCCCTGGTCCACGCGGAGCTCCATGGCATGCACCCCGTCTCCGGCGGCACCGCGGGTTTCCCGCACCACGCCTTCGGCGGTGTAGCCGGAGCGTCGTTCGGCTGGTTCGCCTGGTTGAACGCCGCCACGGTGGCGCCCATCGAGGTACCGACACACTGCCGACCCTCGGTGCCCGGTCGTCCGCCCCAGAGGAGCCCCTGGTGGCCCCTCAGGCGGACGACCCGGTACGACGCGCTCAGCGCTTGGTGGCGATCACGGCCGACGCGTCGGGGGCGACGAGCACCTCGGCCGCGGTGAACCGCTCGTCGCTGAGCCACTCCTCGCGGAGGGTGTCGACGCGGCCATCGAAGATCGGCGGCCACGAGTGGCACGGGGTGAAGTCGTCGAGCACGACGATCCCGCCCTCGGCCATCAGCTCGGCGACCTTGTCGGGCCGCGAGGCCGACGGCTTCCCCGAGTCGAGGAAGAGCAGCGAGAACGGCCCTCGGTCCAGGAGCGTCGACCAGTCGGCGGCCAGCACCTCCACCTGCTCGTCGTCACGGAAGATCTCCGCCGCCGCCTCGGCGAGCGTCGGGTCGAGCTCGGCGGTGAGGATCCGCGTGTCGTCGCCCCGTACGCCGGAGCGCAGCCAGGCCGTGCCCACCCCGCAACCCGTGCCGAACTCCGCCATCGTCCCCTCGCGGGTCGCGGCCAGGGCTGCCAGGAGACGGCCGGTCTCGTTGCGGCAGAAGGACACGTATCCCGCGCGCCGGGAGACGTCGAAGGCGCGCGTCACGATCTCGGGCAGCTCGGGGGGTGCGCTCATGGCACCGAGTCTTCCATCCCTGGACAGTCGTCTCGCATGGTGAGCCACCTGGGCAATCGAGGTGCGCGCGCCGTGGCGGCGCCGTACCGTGGGTACATCATGCGGAGCGTGTTCGTACTCATCGATCGCCGCGGCGAGGCCTGACAGCAAGGCCACCTCGTCGCGGAGTTCGGCGTTCCCGGCCTTGCGATCCCGACGAGCCGCTCCGCGGCGGACCCGCAGCAGGGCCTCACTCCCAGCGCGATCCGCTCCCGAGAACCTCATCCCGCGTCCGTGCGATCCACGTCCGTGGTCTGCCGGCTCCGCCACGCGGCGGCTCGTCACCCGACACCACCCGGCTCAGCCAGACGACGAGGAGAAGTTCCGTGTACGACATGTACCCCGACTGGGGTCCTGCGAAGAACCGTGCGGCGTTCGAGTCGGCCGCCCAACCCGACAGCACGCGCAGCCACGAGGCGGTCCAGGCCTCGCTCGACCTGCGGGACAACGGCGGCCAGCGGCCCGACGACAACTAGCCTGCCCGCCATGACCTCTGAGCCCGCTGCGACCCCCTCCGCCGACCCCACGGGCCCCCTCCGGGTGGCCGTGATCGGCGGCGACGGCATCGGTCCCGAGGTGACCGCCGAGGCGGTCAAGGTCCTCGAGGCGGTCTCACCGGTGAAGATCGAGCAGACCCGCTACGACCTGGGAGCCGAGCGCTATCTCGCCACCGGCGAGGTGCTGCCGGACTCCGTGCTCGACGAGATCCGCGGCCACGACGCGATCCTGCTGGGTGCGGTCGGGGGCAAGCCGGGCGATCCCCGGCTCCCTGCGGGAATCCTCGAGCGCGGGCTGCTGCTGAGGCTGCGGTTCGAGCTCGACCACTACGTGAACCTGCGCCCCTCGCGCACCTACCCCGGCGTCCCGACCCCGCTCGCCGACCCCGGTGACGTCGACTTCGTCGTCGTACGTGAGGGCACGGAGGGTCCCTACACCGGCAACGGCGGCCGCCTCCGTGGTGGTACGCCGGCCGAGGTCGCGACCGAGGTCAGCCTCAACACGGCGTACGGCGTGGAGCGAGTGGTCCGCGACGCCTTCGCCCGGGCATCCCGGCGACCACGCCGTCAGCTCACCCTGGTCCACAAGACCAACGTCCTCGTCCACGCCGGCGGCCTGTGGTCGCGCATCGTGGACGCGGTGGCGACGGAGTTCCCCGAGGTGACCGTCGACTACCTGCACGTCGACGCAGCCACGATCTTCCTGACGACGGACCCTGCCCGCTTCGACGTGATCGTCACCGACAACCTGTTCGGCGACATCCTCACCGATCTCGCCGCCGCCGTGACCGGCGGCATCGGCCTCGCCGCCTCGGGCAACATCAACCCCGAGCGCACCACCCCGTCGATGTTCGAGCCGGTGCACGGCTCGGCCCCCGACATCGCCGGCCAGGGGATCGCCGACCCGACGGCCGCGATCCTCTCCGCCGGGCTCCTGCTCGACCACCTCGGTCACGCCGACGCGGCCGCGGCCGTCGACGCCGCCGTCACCGCGGACCTCACCGCCCGAGTACCCGGGGCCACCCGTCGTACGGCGGAGATCGGCGACGCCATCGCCGCCCGGGTGGCCTGACCCTCCGCTTCGCGGGCCCCCGTCGGGATCCCCGGTGAGCCGGGTATCCCGTCACTTCTCGGCCGTTGCAACCCTCGAGAAGTGACAGAAGCCCGTCGTCGACGGGAATGAAGTGACCCCTGTGACCTTCGAAAGGTGGACTAACGTGCGTCCCATGGAGATCAGCACCACCCTGACGACCGCGCCGGTCGACGACACCCGCCTGGCCGAGATCCTGGCGAACCCCGGCTTCGGCACCTACTTCACCGACCACATGGTGACGGTGGAGTGGACTCCCGACCGGGGTTGGTTCGACGCTCGGGTGACGCCGTACGGCCCGCTGACCCTCGACCCCGCGACCGCGGTCCTGCACTACGCCCAGGAGATCTTCGAGGGCATGAAGGCCTACCGGCACACCGACGGCAGCGTCTGGGCGTTCCGACCCGAGGCGAACGCGAAGCGGATGGTGCGTTCCAGCCACCGTCTCGCGCTGCCGGTGCTCGACCCGGCCGACTTCGTGCAGGCCGTCGAGGCGCTGGTGCGGGTCGACCAGCGCTGGGTGCCGGAAGGCGCGGGCGAGAAGAGCCTCTACCTCCGGCCGTTCATGATCGCCACCGAGGCGTTCCTCGGGGTACGACCCGCCCACCACGTCACCTTCATGGTGATCGCCAGCCCCGCGGGCGCGTACTTCAGCAAGGGCCCGCTGCCGATCACGCTCTGGCTGACCACCGACTACACCCGCGCCGGCCGTGGCGGGATGGGCGCAGCGAAGACGGGCGGCAACTACGCGTCGTCGCTCGTGGCACAGCAGGAGGCGTCGGCCCAGGGCTGCGACCAGGTCGTCTTCCTCGACGGCCAGGAGCTCCGGTACGTCGAGGAGCTCGGCGGCATGAACATGTACTTCGTGTACGCCGACGGCCGCATCGTCACCCCGGCCCTCGGCACGATCCTCGAGGGCATCACCCGCTCCAGCATCATCGAGCTGGCCGGGAAGATGGGCCACCAGGTCGAGGAGCGCCGGATCTCCATCGACGAGTGGCGCGACGGGGTGACGAGCGGGGAGATCAGCGAGGTCTTCGCCTGCGGCACCGCTGCCGTGGTCACCCCCGTCGGCTCCCTGAAGTGGGACGGCGGCCAGACACCCGAGGTCGCCGAGGCCGGCGCGGTCACCATGGCGATCCGCCGGGCGCTGGTCGACATCCAGTACGGCCGCGCCGACGACACCTTCGGCTGGATGCATCGCATCGTCTGACGCGTCTAACGCGTCTGAGCCGCGCCGCCTGACCGCGTCACGGGACACCGGCCGGTACCGTGTGGGCGTGTCCGTCCAGCCCTCGCCCGCGCGCACCGTGGGCGACTACACTCTGCTCGCGCGGCTGGGCGAGGGTGGCATGGGAGTCGTCCACCTGGCCCGCAAGCCCGAGGGCCCCCGGGTCGCGCTCAAGGTGCTGCGTCCCCACATCGTGGGTGACGACGAGGCCCGCGCCCGGCTGGCCCGCGAGGTCGCGTCCCTCGAGCGGATCCGGAGCCGCTGGATCGCCGAGATCGTCGACGCCGACCCGTGGGGTCCGACGCCGTACGTCGCCACCCGCTACGTCCCCGGCCTGAGCCTGCACGACCACGTGCCCGAGGAGGGCCCGATCGTGGGCGACGACCTCCGCTGGTTCGCCAGCGGCCTCGCCGAGGGAGTGGCGAGCGTGCACGCCGTCGGCGTCCTGCACCGCGACGTCAAACCGTCCAACGTGCTCATGGAGGGCCGCGCGCCGATCCTGATCGACTTCGGGCTGGCCCGGGTCGCCGACGACCCCAGGCTGACGCACACGGGCTGGTTCCTCGGTACGCCGGGCTACCTCGCGCCCGAGATCCTGCACGGCGAGGACGCGACGACCGCGTCCGACGTGCACTCCTGGGCCGCGACGGTGGCCTTCGCCGGCACCGGCCGTCCGCCGTTCGGGCGCGGGCCCTCGATGGCGATCATGGACCGCGTACGCCGAGGCGAGCACGACCTGAGCGGGCTGCCCGACGACCTGCGGCCCCTCGTCGCGGCCGCCCTCGATCCCGACCCCGCCCGCCGCCCGACCCTGGCGGAGATCCGCGCCCGACTCGCCGGCCCCACGACCCAGGCGGCCACGCGGCCACCGGCCGCGGTCGAGGATCCCTACACGCTGCCGCTGGCCATCGTGGCGCACGACCGGGCGGCCGCGGTCACCCTGAGGCCGGCACCGGCACCGGTCCCCGCTCCGCCGCCCGCGGGCGGCCCCGCATCCGTCCCACCCACCCGCTGGCTGACCGAGCCGTACGACCCGCCTCCGGGCGAGCTCCCGTCGGCCGAGGAGCCGGCCCCGGCCGAGCGGCCGCTGCTGCGTGCTCGCCGGGGTGCCCTGCTGCTGGCTCTCGGGCTCCTCGTCGCCGTGGCTGTCGCTGCCTGGCCCTACCTCGCCACCATCACCCTGCTGGTCGTCACCTGGATGCTCTGCGCCGCCACACGCACCGCCACCGCCCACCACGGCCGGAAGAGCCTGCGCGGGGCACGCTGGTACGACGTGCTGGTCGCGCCCCTCTCGACGCCGTGGCACCTGGTCGCGGCGGCCCCGGGCGCACTGCTGCTCGGCCTGTGGGCCCTGGGTCTGGCTGTCGCCGGGATCCTGCTCTGCTACGCCTTCGGCCTGGCCCACGCCACCACCCTGTTCGTGGGTGGTCTGTGCCTGGCCGGCGGCGTGTGGCTCGGACCGGGTGCGAGCCAGGTGCGGTGGCCGCTCCACCTCGTGGCGCGGCCCCTGGCCCGTCGTACGACGCCGTGGCTGGTCGCCCTCCTCCTGCTGCTCGCCGCGGCGGGGATCACCGGGCTCCTCGCCGGCGGGCACACCGACTGGTCACCGCTGAGCGCGCCCCCGCTGGTGAATGCGTGACGTGGCTCTCCTCTGACCGAGGAAAAGGGCAACCTTTGCACCGGATTTTGCGATTTCGTCCTGCTGGGCCCGGCCCTTCGGTACAGTTTTCAACGGCTGACGGGGGTCAGCCGGGCGTCACTGGAGCACTCCGGACGCCGACAACTGTGGGGGGATCATGACGACCCGTTTGGACCAACGACCCAGCGAGCCCAGGCAAGTGGGCCGCCGTGCCGTGACCCGTGGCGCCGCCTGGAGCATTCCCGTCATCTCGCTCGCCGTGGCCGCACCGGCCATGGCCGCCTCGGGCTGCAAGATGACCACCGGCCAGCTGAGCTGGGACGTCTTCGCCGACAACAGCGACCAGACCGGCAAGGCGCTGGCCACCACCGGTGGCACGGGCGTCACCGTCACGGTCTCGCTGAGCGGTGACACCGGCGCATCCCGGAACGGCCAGGTCACCAGCACCACCACCGGCGGCCTGTCCAAGGTGCTCCGCTTCTACGACCTCAACAACAGCGCCAACACGGCGCAGACGGTGACGCTGACCTTCAGCAAGCCGATCCAGAACCTCTCGTTCTCCCTGCTCGACGTCGACTCGGCGAAGCAGGGCAACCAGGCGTCCTACGAGGACCTCGTCATCATCAACACCGCCGGCTGGACCGCCACCAAGCACTCCAACGTGATGGGCTCCGGCACCGCGGCCGCGCCGTACCGTGCGGTGAACCAGAACAGCCCGGTGGCCGGCTCCAGCGCCGACTCCAACGTCGACCTGAGCTGGACGGGCCCGATCTCCTCGGTGAGCTTCACCTACAAGCAGGACGGCTCCGTCAACGGCGACCCCTTCATCGGGATCTCCGACATCGCCTTCCAGTACTGCCTCTGACCACGCAGTCGGGGTCGGCCGGATCGTGAGATCCGCCGGCCCCGTTCGCAGGTCCGTGTCACGATGGTGACGTGAACAGCACCATCATCATCACCTAGCGCGTCGGGCACTCCCCGACGCGCAGACCTCCTGTCCCGACGGGGGGTCTTTTTGTTTGGCCGGATCACCGGAGCAGACCACCGCACGAGCACAGGACGGACATGATGGACCTGCAGGGCGCGTTCCACGTCTACGACACCACACTGCGCGACGGTGCGCAGCAGGAGGGCCTCAACCTCTCCGTGGCCGACAAGCTGACGATCGCGCGCCAGCTCGACGAGCTGGGAGTGGGGTTCATCGAGGGCGGCTGGCCGGGGGCCAACCCCAAGGACACCGAGTTCTTCGCCCGGGCGCGCGACGAGCTCGACCTGCAGCATGCGCGGCTCACCGCCTTCGGCGCCACCAGGCGGGCCGGCGTCCGGGCTGCGGACGACCCGCTCATCGCGGCGCTGCGTGACAGCGGCGCCGCCGTCGTCACCCTCGTCGCGAAGTCGCACCCGCGTCACGTCGAGCTCGCCCTGCGGACGACACTGGCCGAGAACCTGGAGATGGTCCGCGACACGGTGAGCCACCTGACCGCCGAGGGACAACAGGTCTTCCTCGACGCCGAGCACTTCTTCGACGGCTACCGCGCCGACCGCGACTATGCACTGGAGGTCCTGCGGACGGCGTACGACGCCGGGGCGGAGGTCGTCGCCCTGTGCGACACCAACGGGGGGATGCTGCCGGGCTGGGTCGGCGACGTCGTGCACGACGTCGTGACGACGACCGAGGGTCGGGTCGGCATCCACTGCCACAACGACACCGGCTGTGCCGTCGCCAACACCCTCGCCGCGGTCGAGGCGGGGGCGACGCACGTGCAGGGCACCATCAACGGCTACGGCGAACGGACCGGCAACGCCGACCTGGTCGCCGTCGTGGCGAACCTCGAGCTCAAGCTGGACCGACAGGTACTGCCGCGGGGGCTGCTCGGCGACGCCACCCGGATCGCGCATGCCGTGGCCGAGGTGACGAACGTGCCGCCCGCGTCCCGCCAGCCGTACGTCGGTGCGTCGGCGTTCGCCCACAAGGCCGGGCTGCACGCCAGTGCGATCAAGGTCGACCCGGCGCTCTACCAGCACATGGACCCCGTCGGCGTGGGCAACGACATGCGGCTGCTCGTCAGCGACATGGCGGGCCGGGCGTCGATCGAGCTGAAGGGTCGCGAGCTGGGCTACGACCTGTCGGGGGACCGTGACCTCGTCGACCGGGTCACCGCGAAGGTCAAGGAGATGGAGGCACGCGGTTACACGTTCGAGGCGGCCGACGCCTCGTTCGAGCTGCTGCTCGCGGCCGAGGTCGACGGCGCCCGACCGTCGTACCTCACCGTCGAGTCGTGGCGCGTGATCACCGAGACCCTCACCCACGCGACGCCGGGGGAGGAGGCCGTCTCGGAGGCGACGGTGAAGCTGGTCGCCTCGGGCGTCCGCTACGTCGAGACCGGCGAGGGCAACGGGCCGGTGAACGCCCTCGACCAGGCGCTCCGCCAGGCGCTGGTCCGGGCCTATCCGTCGGTCGCAAAGTTCGAGCTGATCGACTACAAGGTCCGGATCCTCGACCAGGGCCACGGCACCGACGCGATCACGCGGGTGCTGATCGAGACCTCCGACGGCGAGTCGTCGTGGGTCACCGTCGGGGTCGGTCACAACGTCATCGAGGCCTCGTGGGAGGCGCTCCTCGACGGGATCACGTTCGGCCTTCGCCGCCAGGACCGGCCGCATTCCGGCTAGCGTCGCGGTGTGAGCGCGCTGCACGACCTGTCCGCCCTCGACCAGGGTGCCGCCGTACACCGGGGCGAGGTGTCACCCCGCGAGCTCGCGTCGCACTACCTCGACCGGGCCGACGAGGTCGGCGCGTTCGTGACCCGGACGCCGGAGCTCGCGCTCGCCCGGGCCGCGTCGCTGGTCCCGGTGCCCGGCGGGGCCGGGCCGCTGTACGGCGTACCGACGGCGATCAAGGACCTGAACCTGACCGCGGGCGTGCGCACGACCTTCGGGTCGGCGGCCTTCGCGGACTTCGTGCCCGAGGTGTCGGACGCGGTCACGCTGTCGCTCGAGGTGGCCGGGATGGTCAGCCTCGGGAAGACGAACACCCCGGAGTTCGGCTCGCCCTGCTACACCGAGCCCGACGTCGCCCCGCCGGCGGTCACCCCGTGGGACCGGACGCGGATGGCCGGTGGGTCGTCGGGAGGTGCCGCAGCGGCCGTGGCCGCCGGACTGGTGCCGGTCGCCCAGGGCTCGGACGGCGGTGGGTCGATCCGGATCCCGGCCGCCTGCTGCGGCCTGGTCGGGCTGAAGCCGACGCGCGGTCGCATCAGCGGTTACCCGATGTACGGCGAGGTCACCGGGCTCGCGACCGCCGGCACCCTGGCGCGGACAGTGCGTGATGCGGCCGCGCTGCTCGACGTCCTGGCCGGACGGAGGGTCGGCGACCCGGCGTGGGCGCCTCCACCCGCCGAGCCCTTCCTGGCCTCCTGCGACCGCGAGCCCGGGCACCTGCGGATCGCGCGGTTCGTCGAGCCGGTGATCACCGACGCCGCAGTGGACCCGGAGTGTGTCGCCGCCTGGGAGACGGCCTCGACGCTGCTCGCCTCACTCGGCCATGAGGTCGAGGACATCCCGGTGCCGATGCCGCGCGAGGCGGTGCCGACCTTCGAGACCTGCTGGGCGGTCTTGACGGCGCTGTCGGTCGTGCCGCCGGAGAAGGAGGTACTGCTCCGACCGCTGACCCGGTGGCTGGCCGAGCGGGGCAGTGCGGTGTCCGGTCCGGAGTTCGGGCTGGCGATCGGCGCGATGCGGCGCTTCGCGGCGGGCTGCCTGACCACCCTGGCGCCCTACGACGCCGTCCTGACCCCGACCCTCGCCGTACCCCCGCTGCCCGTCGGTGCGATCCGTGACGACGCGAACCCGGCGGCCGACTTCGCGGCACAGAAGGCGTTCACGCCGTGGACGTCGGCGTGGAACGTCACCGGGATGCCTGCCGTCTCGCTGCCGCTGCACTGGACGCCCGAGGGGCTCCCGGTCGGCGTGATGCTGGCGGCCCGGCCGGCCGAGGAGGGGCTGCTGCTCGCCCTGGCCGCCCAGGTCGAGGCGGCGTCGCCGTGGGCCGGCCGTCACCCACCCGGTTGGTGACCCGCCGGACGTCATACGTTCCGAGCCATCTATGGCTCCGTCCGTATGACGTCCCGCGGGTCAGACGTCGAAGGTGCCGCCGGAACGCCAGTAGCAGCCGTCCTCCCGGGTCATGAAGCCGTTCTCCACCAGGTAGCGCCGTAGGGCCGCGAAGTCAGGATGGAAACCGCTCAGGATCTCGTTGACCTCGGCCTCGGGGTAGGTCCGCCCGGGCTCGAACGACTGTGACAGGTGGTCGAGGACGACCATCAGCTTCCCCTGCTTGGACGGGATGGTGCGCAGGCGGCCGTCCTCGGTGAGGAAGTTCTGCAGTACCCGCTGGTCCACGATCCCAGCCTAGGTCGCACCCGACGGCGCCCGGAAGTGCCACCCGCCCTCAGGCCACGAGGCGTCCGCAGTCGGCGATCAGGCGCTCGCGCAGAGGCGCGGCGCGTTCGGCGAAGCCGCGCTGCAGGGCGGCGTACTCCTGCTTCCCCTCGGGAGTCTCGATCCGGATCGGCGGGAAGTCCCACGCGGCCAGGTCGTACGGCGCGGCGCGCATGTCGACGGTGCGCACGTCCCAGGCAAGCTCGAAGCAGTCGGCAACGAGGTCGGAGCCGACCAGGGGCCAGAGCCGGAACGCATGCTTGTAGAGGTCCATCGTGGCGTGCAGGCAGCCCGGTTGCTCGTACGCCGGGCGGTCGCCGCGGCCGGGCCGGAGCCGGTTGAGCGGCCGCGCCGAGGGGGTGAAGAAGCGGAAGGCGTCGAAGTGCGAGCACGCGATCCGGTGCGAGTCCACGACCGCGTCGGTCCCGTCCGGTCCCAGCCGCAGCGGCACCGGGTGGCGGGTCTCGTCCGCGCGGTACACCATCGCCCACTCGTGCAGCCCGAAGCAGCCGAACGTGGCTGGACGGGCGACGGTCGCGCGCAGCAGGTCGAGCGTCGAAGCGACCAGACCGCGTCGCCGCTCGAGCAGCTCGGCGCTCCCGGAGTCGGGCCAGCCGGGCTGCCAGTCGAGCAGCTTGGCTGGGGAGAACGAGTAGTAGGTGAAGAGGAAGTCGTGGACCGGGTGCTTCTCGCCGGCGCGGCGGCGGGCCAGGTGCGGCTCGACGTACGGCGCGAGGCGGGCGCGGTGCGCAGCGGCTCGGGCCTCGTCCATGCCAGCACCCTAAGCGCTGCTGATTCATCGGGCCCTCGCAGTGCTCGGTAGGGTCACAGCGTGCGTATTGCGAGGTTCAGCGCGGGCGAAGACCCGTTGTTCGGAGTGGTCACCGGAGAGCTCGACGAGTTCGGTCAGCCGGCCGAGGACAGCATCGTCGTGGAGCTGGTGGGTGACCCCCTCTATGCCGGGATCCAGCCGACCCAGACCGAGCACCGGCTGGCAGACGTCCGGCTGCTGGCCCCGGTGATCCCGCGCAGCAAGGTGGTCGCGATCGGCAAGAACTACGCCGCGCACGCCGCCGAGATGGGTGGAGAGGTGCCCGAGGAGCCACTGATGTTCCTCAAGCCGAACACTGCCGTCATCGGCCCCGGCGACCAGATCTTCTACCCGTCACAGTCCGAGCGCGTCGACTACGAGGGCGAGCTCGCCGTGGTGATCGGCCGCATCTGTCGCGACGTCCCGGCCGAGCAGGCCACGGACGTGATCCTCGGCTACACGATCGCCAACGACGTGACCGCGCGCGACCTGCAGCAGAAGGACGGACAGTGGAGCCGGGCCAAGGGGTTCGACTCGTTCTGCCCGCTCGGCCCGTGGATCGAGACCGACCTCGACCCGCAGCACTTCGCCGACGGCGTCCGCGTCCAGACCCACCTCAACGGCGACCTGGTGCAGGACGGCTCGACCAAGGACCTGATCTTCGACATCCCGACCCTGGTCGCCCACATCACCAGCGTGATGACGCTGCTGCCCGGCGACGTGATCCTCACCGGTACGCCTGACGGCGTCGGCCCGATGCAGCCCGGCGACGAGGTCGAGGTGTCCATCGAGGGACTCGGCGCGCTGACGAACACGGTGGTGAAGCGATGAGTGGCGTCCGCGTACGGTTCTGCCCGTCACCGACCGGGTCACCCCACGTCGGCCTGGCCCGTACGGCCCTGTTCAACTGGGCGTTCGCCCGTCATCACGGCGGCACCTTCGTGTTCCGGATCGAGGACACCGACGCCGCCCGCGACAGCCAGGAGTCCTACGACACCCTGCTCGAGGTGATGCGCTGGCTCGGCTTCGACTGGGACGAGGGGCCGGAGGTCGGCGGCCCGCACGCGCCGTACCGGCAGAGCCAGCGCGGCGACATCTACGCCGACGTGCTGCAGCGCCTCCGCGAGGCGGGCCGCACCTACGACTGCTACTGCACCAACGAGGAGGTCGAGGCGCGCCGCAAGGCGTCGGGGTCCAAGCTGATGGGGTACGACGGCTTCTGCCGTGAGCTCACGCCCGATCAGGTCGCAGAGTTCGCGGGCCGCGAGCCGGTGGCCCGCTTCCGGATGCCCGACGGCGAGATCACCTTCGAGGACCTGGTCCGCGGCTCGATCACGTTCCACACCGACCATGTGCCGGACTTCGCGGTCTCCCGCGCCAACGGCCAGCCGCTCTACACCCTGGTCAACCCCGTCGACGATGCGCTGATGGAGATCACCCACGTGCTGCGCGGCGAGGACCTGCTCTCCAGCACGCCTCGCCAGCTGGCGATGTACGACGCGCTGCACCAGATCGGTATCGCGAAGGGAACGCCGCGGTTCGGACACCTGCCCTACGTGATGGGCCAGGGCAACAAGAAGCTGTCCAAGCGTGACCCCGAGGCCAGCCTGCTCGGCTACCGCACCCAGGGCTTCGTGCCCGAGGGGCTGCTCAACTACCTCGCCCTGCTCGGCTGGGCGATCGGCCCCGACCGTGACGTCTTCTCGATCGAGGAGATGGTCGCCGCGTTCGACATCGGCGACGTCAACCCCAACCCGGCCCGCTTCGACCTGAAGAAGGCCGAGGCGATCAACGCCGACCACATGCGGATGCTGTCGATCGACGACCTCACCCACCGCGTGATCCCCTTCCTCAAGGAGGCGGGGATCGTCAGCGACCCGGTCAACGATGCCGACGCCCGGCTGCTCGAGCTCGCCATGCCGCTCGTCGCAGAGCGGATGAACAAGCTCACCGAAGCGGTGCCGATGCTGGGCTTCCTGTTCGCCGACGAGGCGGAGTTCCGTCGTACCGACGAGATCGACGAGGCCGGCCGCGAGGTCGTCGCCGCGTCGTACGACGCCCTCGCGGCGCTGCCCGACTGGTCCACCCACTCGATCGAGACCGCCCTGCGTGAGGCACTGGTCGAGCGGCGCGGGCTCAAGCCCCGGCTCGCGTTCGGGCCGGTCCGGGTGGCCGTGACCGGCAGTCGGGTCAGCCCGCCGCTCTTCGAGTCGCTGGAGCTGCTCGGTCGCGAGCGGTCGCTCGCCCGCCTCGAGGCCGTACGCGGGTGAGCGAGGCAGTCGCGCCCACCGGGCTGCCCTACCACCGCCTCCACGAAGCGGGAAGCCCCGGCTGGTGGCGACCCGTCGTCGGCATCTGCATCATGCTGGCCGGCCTGACCGTGATCGGCGCGACGGTCGCGCTGATCCCGTTCGCCCTCTGGTACGCCGCCACCGGCGCGAACGTGCAGGACTCCCTGACCACGCTGGTCGACCTCAAGCACCCGACACCGGCCGGACTGGCCTACCTCAATGTGACCCTGGCCCTGATGATCCCCCTGACCTGGTTCGTGAACCGGGTGATGCACGGGCTCCTGCCCCGCTGGCTGGCCTCGGTACAGCCGCGGATCCGGTGGCAGTTCCTGCTGGCCTGTATGGGCGTCGCGGTCGTGGCGCTCGTCGCCACCCTCCTCGTGGGCTCCGTCGTACCCGGGCAGTCCGGCGACGTGGGCACGAAGGCCAACGCCTTCACCTCGACGACGCGCGACTATCTCCTCGTGATCGCCCTCCTCACGCCGTTCCAGGCGGCGGGGGAGGAGTACCTCTTCCGCGGCTACCTCACCCAGGCCTTCGGCGGGCTGTTCCACCGGGCGTGGGTCGCCGTCCTGGTCCCCGCGTTCCTGTTCGGGCTGGCCCACGGGCTCGGCCAGAGCGTCCCGGTCTTCTTCGACCGGTTCGCGTTCGGCCTGGTCGCGGGCGCCCTCGTGGTGCTCACCGGGGGACTCGAGGCGGGCATCGCGATGCATGTGCTCAACAACTGGCTGGCCTTCGGCCTGGCGCTGGCGTACGGCGACATGGCCTCCACACTGAACCCGTCCGGGGGCAGCTGGTGGAGCATCCCGGTGACGCTCACCCAGTCGTTGGTCTACCTCGGCCTCGCGGTCCTGGTGAGCCGTCGGATGGGACTGGCGACCACGACCACGGCGCGCGTTTTGGAGGCGCCGCCGAGCCGCGTGTAAGGTTTCCCGGCGGTCGGTCACCACGCTCCGGGCTTCGGTCGGCAGAGCACGAAAGGCCGTCAACCATTGGGATATGGTGTAATTGGCAGCACGACTGGTTCTGGTCCAGTTAGTCTAGGTTCGAGTCCTAGTATCCCAGCCACGTTCCCGGCTCAGGCCGGTGAAGCGAGACGCGGGAGCGGTCCTCGCCTGGCTCGGACCGCACCACTCCTCAACCTCCTCGCCCGAGCTCCGTCCTCGCACACTCGGCTCGGGTCGCTCGGAATTTTGTACGTCTGGAGCGGAACGCTAAAGTCTCTCCTCGCGTGTTCACGTGCTTGCCCCCGTTGTGTAGCGGCCTAGCACGCCGCCCTCTCAAGGCGGTAGCGCCGGTTCGAATCCGGTCGGGGGTACCACTCATCAAGCAGCTCGTCGTCCGGGCCGATCTCCCGTCACTCCAGCCCCAGCACGTGGTCACTTCCTGCACTTCTCAGGCATTGCAACGGCCGAGAAGTGTCGGCATACCCGGTGAGCCGGGTATCCCGACACACCTCCACCCCCACCGCCCGGCGTGCCAGTACGTCGAGGTCGTCGGTCGAGGCGGGGCCTCGAGCGTGTGCCTGAGGTCGTAGGTCCCGACTCCGGGACCTTTGGCCCCCGGCCTATCTCACCGGGCGCGGTGTTCCCTAGGATCATCGTGTTGCTCCTGCCCGTTCCGGAAAGGGTCCCCCTGTGTCCTCCACCGCGCTCGTCCCGTCGCTCGTCCACCCGCGCAGTCGCGCTGCTGCGCTCGTCGCCGACGCGGTCCTCGTCGTTCTCGGGGTCGCCCTGATCGCGGCGTCGGCGCAGGTTGTGTTCCACCTGCCCTGGACCCCGGTCCCGATCACCGGGCAGACGTTCGGTGTCCTGCTGGTCGGTGGCGCGTACGGCGCGAACCGAGGCTTCGCGACCATGGCGGCGTACCTCCTGGTCGGCGGCCTCGGTGTGGGCGTCTTCGCCGCCCAGTCCTCGGGCTGGGACGTCCTGAAGCTCACGTCGGCCACGGGTGGCTACCTCGTCGGGATGCTCGTCGCCGCGACCCTCGTCGGCTGGCTGGCCGACCGCGGCTGGGACCGCAACGCGCTGAAGTCGCTGCCGGCGATGGTGCTCGGCAACATCGTGATCTATGCGTTCGGCTTCGTCTGGCTGCAGCACGCTCTCGGTACCTCGGCGTCGCAGACCTGGCACCTCGGCGTGCAGCCGTTCCTGTGGGGTGACGGCGTCAAGATCCTGCTCGCCGCCGGTCTCCTGCCCGCCGCGTGGAAGGTCGTCGACGAGATCCGCGGCTGATCGCCCGGGCACGGCCGTCGCCGTGTCCGATTCCCGCGAGAACATGTCGGTGCTCTCGGCCATGATGGAGCCATGACCTCGCCGATGCACCTGGACGCCGAGTCCTGCTACCGGGCGGTGAAGAGCCGCGACCGGCGGTTCGACGGGGTGTTCTTCATCGCGGTCCGTACGACGGGGATCTACTGCCGGCCCTCCTGCCCGGCCCGCACCCCGGCCTACGAGAACGTCACCTTCCACCCGACCGCCGCGGCCGCCCAGGCGGCGGGGTACCGGGCCTGCAAGCGGTGCCTCCCCGACGCGACGCCCGGCAGCCCCGACTGGGACGTCGCGGCCGACGTCGCGGGCCGCGCCATGCGGCTGATCGCCGACGGCGTGGTCGACCGTGACGGCGTCGAGGGGCTGGCCGGTCGGATCGGCTACACCTCGCGCCACCTGACCCGGATCCTGACCCAGGAGCTCGGTGCCGGTCCACTGGCCCTGGCCCGTGCCAAGCGTGCCCAGACCGCACGGGTCCTGCTCGAGACCACCGAGCTGGGCGCCGCCGACGTCGCGTTCGCGGCGGGCTTCAGCAGTGTGCGTCAGTTCAACGACACGGTCCGCGAGGTCTACGCGTCGACGCCCACCGAGCTGCGCGGCCGACGGGGCCACGGTTCCACCGGTGGCACGATCCAGCTCCGCCTGGCCGTCCGTACGCCGTTCGCCGGCACCGCCCTGCTGGGCTTCCTCGCGACGCGTGCCGTGCCCGGCGTCGAGTGCGCCGCCGGCACGACGTACGCCCGCACGCTCCGGCTGCCCCACGGCACCGGGACGGTCGCGCTCGAGCTGACCGACCAGTCCGAGGCCGGCGCGACGGCGTTCGTGCCGGCGACCTTCCGCCTCGACGACCTGCGCGACCTCTCGGCTGCCGTCGAGCGCGTCCGCCGTCTCCTCGACGCCGACTGCGACCCGGTCGCGGTCGCGGATGCGTTCGCCGGAGACCCGGTGCTCGGCGCCCTGACCCGGGCCACGCCCGGTCTGCGGGTCCCCGGGCACGTCGACGGCGACGAGCTCGCCGTCCGCGCCGTGCTCGGTCAGCAGGTCACCGTGGCGGCCGCGCGCACCGCCGCTGCACGCCTCACGCTGCAGTACGGCGCGCCGGTCCCCGCGGCCGAGCCGCCGCCGGGCGAGCCGGTCGAGACCTCAGGTCTCACCCACGTCTTCCCCACGGCCGACCGGCTGGCCGAGCTCGACCCGGAGTCGCTCCCCATGCCACGCGCCCGGGGCCGGGCACTGGTCTCACTGTGCCGCGCGCTGGCCTCCGGCGACGTACGCCTCGACCGGGGCGCCGACCGCGACGCGGTCCGCGTGTCCCTGCTCGGGATCCCCGGGATCGGGCCCTGGACCGCCGACTACATCGCGCTGCGTGCCCTTGGCCACCCCGACGTGTTCCTGCCGCACGACATCGGGATCCGCGACGCCCTACGCCGCGTGGGGCGCGATCCCGCCGAAGCCTCCCGTCTCGCGGCCGCGTGGAGCCCGTGGCGCTCCTATGCCCAGCTGCACCTCTGGCACACCCTGACCCCGAAGGAGAACTGACATGTGGACCTTGATGGACTCGCCCGTCGGCGAGCTGCGGATCGTCGAGCAGGATGGCGCGATCACAGCGATCGAGTTCAGCCCGTTCCGCGACCACGACGGTCGGCCGCGCGGCGAGCGCGACGACACCTTCCCGGTGCTGGCGGAGACCGTGCGCCAGCTCCGGGCGTACTTCGACCGCGACCTCAAGGAGTTCGACCTGCCGCTCGCACCGGCCGGGTCGGAGTTCCAGCAGTCGGTGTGGGAGCAGCTGCGCCGGATCGGCTACGGCGACACCGCGTCGTACGGCGAGATCGCGCACCGGCTGGGGCGCACCAACGCCGCTTCGCGCGCCGTCGGTCTGGCCAACGGCAGCAACCCGATCCCGATCGTGATCCCGTGCCACCGCGTGATCGGAGCCGACGGCACGCTCACCGGGTACGCCGGCGGGATCGAGCGCAAACAGACGCTGCTCGAGCTGGAGCAGGACGCCCTCTTCTGATCGTCTCCTCCAGCCCGATGGTCATACCGGAGCTCGTGTCACCGACCGTGGGGGTGTCTTGTCGACCCGTGTGGCCGGCGTGTCCGCGCCCGAACGGGCGGTGACACGGGGGGCTACTCCGCTGCGGCGCGACGCAGTGACTCGGAGAGCCGCTCGGCGGCGGCGACGACGGCTGGCGCGTGCATCCGGCCGGGCTGACGCGACAGGCGCTCGAGTGGGCCGCTGACCGACACCGCGGCCACGATCTTGCCGCTGGGGGAGCGGACGGGCGCCGACACGGAGGCCACGCCCTGCTCGCGCTCGCCGACCGACTGGGCCCAGCCGCGCCGGCGGATCCCGGACAACGCAGCGGCGGAGAAGGCAGCGTTCTGCAGGCCGCGGTGGATCCGCTCGGGGTCCTCCCAGGCGAGCAGCACCTGCGCGGCGGAGCCGGCCCGCATCGTCAGCTGCGAGCCCACTGGGATGGTGTCGCGCAGTCCGGACGGGCGCTCGGCGGCGGCGACACATACGCGGTAGTCGCCCTGGCGCCGCCACAGCTGCGACGACTCGCCGGTGATGTCGCGCAGCCGCGCGAGCACGGGGCCGGCGGTGGCGAGCAGCCGGTCCTCGCCGGCGGCGACGGAGAGCTCGGCGAGCCGGGGACCGAGCACGAAGCGTCCCTGGAGGTCGCGGGCCACGAGGCGGTGGTGCTCGAGCGCGACCGCGAGGCGGTGCGCGGTCGGCCGGGCGAGGCCGGTCGCGGTGACGAGCCCGGCCAGCGTCGCCGGCCCGGACTCGAGCGCGGTGAGCACGAGGGCGGCCTTGTCGAGCACCCCGACGCCGCTGGTGGTGTCCATATGGCAATACTGCCGTCTCAGATCATGGGACGCAAGTTGTAGAGTCGAGCCTGCGACAGGCAGCACCATCGGAGGACGCGAGGAGGAGGAGTCATGGGCAGGACCCTGGCCGAGAAGGTCTGGGACGAGCACCTGGTGCGGTCGGCCCCACCGGGGAGCGGAGAGCCGGACCTCCTCTACATCGACCTCCACCTCATCCACGAGGTGACCTCCCCGCAGGCCTTCGACGGCCTCCGGCTGGCCGGGCGCGCCGTACGTCGTCCCGACCTGACCATCGCCACCGAGGACCACAACGTCCCGACGCTCGACTGGGACCAGCCGATCAAGGACCCCGTCAGCCGGACCCAGGTCGAGACGCTGCGTCGCAACGCCGCGGAGTTCGGCGTGCGCCTGCACCCACTGGGTGACCTCGACCAGGGCATCGTCCACGTCGTCGGGCCGCAGCTCGGGCTGACCCAGCCGGGCATGACGATCGTGTGCGGCGACTCCCACACCTCCACGCACGGCGCGTTCGGCGCGCTGGCGTTCGGCATCGGCACCTCCGAGGTGGAGCACGTGCTCGCCACCCAGACGCTGCCGCAGGCGCGGCCGAAGACCATGGCCGTCACCGTGAACGGCGCGCTGCCCGACGGCGTCACCGCCAAGGACCTCGTCCTCACCCTGATCACCCATACCGGCACCGGCGGCGGCCAGGGCTACGTCGTGGAGTACCGGGGCCCGGCCATCGAGGCACTCTCGATGGAAGCCCGGATGACGGTGTGCAACATGAGCATCGAGTGGGGTGCGAAGGCCGGCCTGATCGCACCGGACCAGACGACCTTCGACTACCTCGAAGGACGACCCGAGGCGCCCACGGGCGCCGAGTGGGACGCGGCGGTCGCGCACTGGAAGACGCTGCTCACCGACGACGACGCGGTTTTCGACGAGGAGATCGTGCTCGACGCCAGCACCATGACCCCGTTCGTCACGTGGGGCACCAATCCGGGACAGGGCGTGCCGCTGGCCGGCTCGGTCCCGCAGCCAGACGACTTCGCCGAGGAGAGCGACCGCGTCGGGGCCGGCAAGGCGCTGGAGTACATGGGTCTCGAGGCCGGTACGCCGATGCGCGACATCCACGTCGACACCGTGTTCGTCGGCTCGTGCACCAACGGCAGGATCGAGGACCTCCGTGCGGCTGCCGAGATCCTCGCGGGTCGCTCGGTCGCCGAGGGCACGCGTCTGCTCGTCGTCCCGGGCTCGGTCAGGGTGCGGCTGCAGGCCGAGGAGGAGGGCCTCGACGTGATCTTCAAGGAGGCCGGCGGCGAATGGCGTGGTGCGGGATGCTCGATGTGCCTGGGGATGAACCCCGACCAGCTCGCACCCCAGGAGCGCAGCGCCTCGACGTCCAACCGCAACTTCGAGGGACGACAGGGCAAGGGCGGACGCACCCATCTGGTCTCCGTCCCGGTCGCTGCCGCCACCGCGATCCGCGGCACCCTCAGCTCACCGGCAGACCTTCCCCCGGCGGTCGAGCGGAGTCGAGACCACGAGACCCAGGAGGTCTGACATGGACGCGTTCACCAGCCACACCGGGATCGGCGTGCCGCTACGCCGCAGCAACGTCGACACCGACCAGATCATCCCGGCGGTCTACCTCAAGCGCGTGACGCGGACCGGTTTCGAGGACGGGCTGTTCGCCGCCTGGCGCAACGACCCGGGCTTCGTGCTCAACCAGCCGGCGTACGCCGCGGGCTCGGTGCTGGTGGCCGGCCCCGACTTCGGCACCGGCTCGTCGCGTGAGCACGCCGTGTGGGCCCTGCAGAACTACGGCTTCCGGGTCGTGCTGTCGCCTCGCTTCGGCGACATCTTCCGCGGCAACGCCGGCAAGGCCGGGCTGCTCGCTGCCCAGGTGGACGACAAGGTCGTGCTGCGGCTGTGGGACCTGCTCGAGGCCGAGCCGGGCACCACGATCAGCGTCGACCTCACCGAGCGGACGGTCCGCGCCGGCTCCGGACCGGAGGCTGTCGAGGACTCCTTCGACATCGACGACTACACCCGTTGGCGTCTGCTCGAGGGTCTCGACGACATCTCGCTCACGTTGGCCCACGAGGCCGACATCTCCGCGTACGAAGCGGATCGCCCGAGCTGGAAGCCCGCCACGCTCTGACTCATCTCGCTCCCGAACTTCCGCTTGCGAGCCGAAAACCCTGCAGAACAAGGGGATTCTCGTGAGGGCGGCGGCGGCGCATTCGGTTGCGGAACCGTTCATGCATGCACCGAAGGACGCGAGACAGGCTCGGTTGAGCCAGATTCTCTCGAAAAAACTCGTCGCGAAACCGCCCGAGGTGATTGTGGCTCGCGCTGGGAATACATAGCGTTCACAACAAGTCGTCGGGCAACGGCCCGACCACGTCGTACTTGGCGAAAGGGAAGCCGTGAACAAGTCTCAGCTCATCGACGCGCTGGCCGCGCGTTACGAGGGGAACCGCAAGCAGGCCCAGCACGCGCTGGACTCCGTCCTCGACACGATCACCCGTGAGGTGGCCAAGGGCGAGAAGGTCGCGATCACGGGCTTCGGGTCGTTCGAGAAGCGCGTCCGCGAGGCCCGCTGGGTGCGCAACCCGCAGACCGGTGCGCGGATCAAGGCCAAGAAGACCGCGGTGCCGAAGTTCACCGCCGGCGCGGACCTGAAGAACGTGGTGTCCGGTGCCAAGAAGCTGCCGAAGCTGACCCTGGCGGCCGGCACTGCTGCGGCCAAGAAGACCACCGCAGCGGCGAAGAAGGCGGCTCCCGCGAAGAAGGCCGCGCCCGCGAAGAAGGCGGCTCCGGCCAAGAAGGCGGCCCCGGCTGCGAAGAAGGCGGCTCCGGCGAAGAAGACCACCGCCAAGAAGGCTCCGGCCAAGAAGGCGCCCGCGAAGAAGGCTCCGGCCAAGACGACCCCGGCCGCGAAGAAGGCTCCGGCCACGAAGAGCGTGGCGAAGAAGGCTCCGGCCGCCAAGGCGCCGGCGAAGAAGGCTCCGGCGAAGAAGACCACGGCCAAGAAGGCTCCGGCGAAGAAGACCGCCAAGAAGTCCTGAGCTGTCGCGAGGGGGGTCGTTCCGGAGGGACGGCCCCCTTCGTCATGTCCGGGTCAGGCGAGCAGGGCCAGCCGGGTATGGGCGCCCACACCGAGGTCCACCGCCGCGGCGAGCGCAGCTCGGTCGTCGACGTCCATCCGAACCGACGCGACGGGAAGGGTGATCTCGCGGGCCCCCGCGTCGAGGTGAGCCTGGCGCGAGCGGTACCCGAAGTGCGGGTCGAACGCGTCGTACGCCGCGGTGTAGAGCGTGGTGCCGACGCCGTCGTGGTCGGCGACGAAAGAAGCCGTCGACCCTGCCGCCGACACGTCGTCGAGCACGGCGTCGAGGTCGCCCGGTCGCAAGGCGGGCAGGTCGGCACAGACGGCCATCGGCACGCCGTCCGGCCATCGTCTCGCGGCCTCGCCGGCGGCCTGCCGCAGCGACTCGTTGAGGTCGCCGGTGACCCCGTCGGGAATGGCCTCGCACCCGGCCGTACGCAGGTCGTCGGCGAAACGAGCGTCGTCGGTGACCGCCAGCACGGCCGCCACGCCCGTTGCCGCCAGGCAGGCGCGGGCCGTGTCGAGGGCGAACGCGGCGGCCAGGGCACGGCGGCGCTCGGGGTCGACGTCGAGGCGTGACTTCCCGCGCGCCGGTGGCTTCACGGGGAGCAGGACGACGTACGTGGATCCGGTCATCGCGTCGATCCTGTCAGGACCTCGTGGGCGATGCGCGACCGAGTAGCGTGACCCCCGCACACCGGCGCTCGCGGGAGCCGGCCGCGTGCCAGACCGAGGGAGGACGCAGGTGACGGTGCGACCCGTGCGACCGCTGCAGCACAAGCGCGGTTGGGCCATCGGCCTCGCGGTGCCCATCATCAAGCCGACACTGCTCGCGACCACACGCCGTACCTGGATCGACGGGGAGAAGATCCCGGCGACCGGCGGCTGCATCCTGGTCTTCAACCACGTGTCCCACGTCGACCCGCTGACGGCCGCGCACATCGTCTACGACCACGGCCGGGTGCCGCGCTACCTGGCCAAGTCGGGCCTCTTCAAGAACCGCGCGCTCGGCTACTTCCTGCGCTCCGCGGGCCAGATCCCGGTCGAACGGCTCTCCAAGAACGCCAAGGGCGCCTTCGACGCCGCGGTCGCCGCGGTGGAGGCGGGGGAGTGCGTCGTGGTCTACCCCGAGGGCACGCTGACCCGCGATCCCGAGCTCTGGCCGATGGTCGGCAAGTCGGGCGCCGCGCGGATCGCGCTCGAGACGGGCTGTCCGGTGATCCCGGTCGGGCAGTGGGGCGCGCACGAGTTGCTGTACCCCTATGCCAAGAAGCCGCATCTCGTGCCACGGGCCAGGATCACGATGAAGGTCGGCGACCCGGTACCTCTCGACGATCTCCGTGCCATGCCTCGGACCACCGACGTGATCAACCAGGCGACCGCACGCATCATGGAGGCGCTCACGCATCTGGTCGAGGACCTGCGCGGCAAGAAGGCACCGGCCGAGCGGTTCGACCCGCGGAAGAAGGGTCTCCGCGAGACGGGCGACTTCCACCAGCCGCCGCAGAAGAAGCAGCCATGACCCGCGTCTCCGTCCTCGGGGCGGGCTCGTGGGGTACGGCGTTCTCGCTCGTGCTCGCCGACGCCGGCAACGAGGTGACGCTGTGGGCACGCCGCGAGGAGGTGTGCGACACCATCAACCTTCGGCGGGAGAACACCGACTACCTGCCGGGTGTGGAGCTGCCGGCGACGGTCACGGCGACCCACGACACCGAGCGAGCGCTGGCCGACGCCGACGTCGTGGTGTTCGCGGTGCCGTCGCAGACCCTCCGGCCGAACCTCGAGGAGTGGGCTCCCTTCGTGCCGCAGTCGGCCGTGATGGTCTCGCTGATGAAGGGCGTCGAGCTCGGCACCCTGAAGCGGATGAGCGAGGTGATCGGCGAGGTGACGGGCGCCGGGCCCGAGCGCATCGCGGTGATCAGCGGCCCCAACCTCTCCCACGAGATCGCCCAGCGTGAGCCCGCCGCCTCGGTCGTGGCGTGCGCCGACGAGTCGGTGGCGCAGGGCCTCCAGCGACTCGTGCACTCGCCGGCGTTCCGGCCCTACACCAGCATCGACGTCGTCGGCTGCGAGCTCGGCGGCGCCTACAAGAACGTCGTGGCCCTCTCCGTCGGCATGGCGGTCGGCCTCGGCTTCGGTGACAACACCACGGCCTCCGTGATCACCCGTGGACTGGCCGAGACGGCCCGTCTCGCGATGGCGATGGATGCCAACCCGTTGACCCTGATGGGCCTGGCCGGGCTCGGCGACCTCGTCGCCACGTGCTCGTCCCCGCTCTCACGCAACCGGACATTCGGCGAGAAGCTCGGGCTCGGCCTGACCACCGAGGAGATCGTCGCCTCGACGCGCCAGGTCGCCGAGGGCGCGAAGTCGTGCACGTCGCTGCTGGCCCTGGCGGCACAGGTCGGCGTCGACGCACCGATCGCCGAGCACGTCGAGGCCGTCGTCGCCGGGCGGATGACCGCGCCCGAGATGATGGAGGCCTTCATCGCCCGCGACACCAAGGCCGAGCGGGACTGATCGCACCGGCGCCCGCCAACCGGCGCCGTAGGGCCTCAGATCAACTCGAGGGCCGACGCGAGGTCGGCCCACAGGTCCTCGACGTCCTCGATGCCGACGCTGAGGCGGACCAGGCCGTCGGGGATCGTGGTGGGCTCGGTCTTCCACCGGCGCCGGCGCTCGAGGGTCGACTCGACCCCGCCGAGCGAGGTCGCGTGCACCCACAACGAGGTAGAGCGCGTCACGAGGTCGGCGGCATCCGCACCGCCGGCGAGCACGACGGACACGATGCCGCCGAAGCCGGGGTAGCGGACCTCGGCGACAGCAGGGTGGTCGCCGAGGCGCCGCGCGAGCTCGGTCGCGTTGCTCTCGGACCGGTCCACCCGCAGGTGCAGGGTGCGCAGGCCCCGCAGGGCGAGCCACGACTCCAACGTCCCGGGGATCGCGCCGACCAGGTCACGCCGGGCCTTCAGCACGTCGTACAGCTGGTCGTCGGTGGTGACGAGGGCACCCAGCACGACGTCCGCGTGCCCGGAGAGATACTTGGTGGCCGAGTGGACGACGAGGTCGGCGCCCATCGTCAGGGGGCGCTGGCGTAGCGGGGTGGCGAACGTGTTGTCGACGACGACGTAGGCGCCCGCGTCGTGCGCGGCCGCTGCGATGGTCTCGATCTCCGCGATCTCCAGCGCCGGGTTGGTGGGTGACTCGAGCCAGACCAGGGCCGCGTCGTCGCAGGCCTTCACCACCGCGTCGGTGTCGGTGATGTCGACCAACCGCGCGGTGAGCCGGCCGCGGGCCTCGAGGTCGGCGAGCTGCATGATGGTGCCGTTGTAGGCGTGCCTCGGGGCGACCACGGCTGCACCCTGCCCGACCAGGTCGAGCACGGTGGACACGGTGGCGAGGCCGGAGGCGAAGGCCAGGCAGCGCCCGCCCTCCAACGCGCCGAGGGCTTCTTCGAAGGCGGCCCAGGTCGGGTTCCCGTAGCGGCCGTACTCGAGGTCGCCCGTCGCGACGTACGTCGACGCCATCGTGATCGGCGCGTTCAGGGGCGCGTCGGGACGGTGCTCGGGCCGGCCGGCCGTGACGGCGGTGGTGGCCGGGGACCACGTGCGGTCGCTCATGGTCCCGAGCCTACGGGCCGGTAGGGTCGGCGCGATGACCGAGCACCGCAAGCCCCGCGTCGCGATCGTCTTCGGCGGCCGATCCAGCGAACACGCCATCAGCTGCGTCACGGCGGGGAGCGTGCTCGACGCCATCGACCGCAACGCCTACGAGGTGGTGCCCGTCGGGATCGCGACCGACGGCCGCTGGGTGCTCGAGTCCGGCGACACCGAGCGGCTCCGCATCACCGGCCCCGACGAGCTCCCGAGCGTCGACGGTGACCGCGCGTCGATCACCCTGCTGCGCGAGTCCGCGAGTGCCGATCTCGTCGTCCACGAGCCGTCCCAACCACCGCAGACGCTCGGGGAGGTCGACGTGGTCTTCCCGCTGCTGCACGGCCCATGGGGTGAGGACGGCACGATCCAGGGCATGTTCGAGATGGCCGGCGTCCGCTACGTCGGTGCCGGCGTGCTGGCCAGTGCGGTCGGGATGGACAAGGCCTACGCCAAGGTGGTGCTCGAGGCGGCCGGGCTGCCGGTGATGCCGGCGGTCACGGTGACCGCACGCGAGTGGTACCGCGACCCGGACGGCGTACGCCACCGGGTCGCCGACCTCGGTTTCCCGCTGTTCGTGAAGCCGGCCCGCGCCGGCTCGAGCATGGGCATCAGCAAGGTGCACGACGCCACCGAGCTCGACGCCGCCATCGAGGAGGCACACCGGCACGACCCGCGAGCGCTGGTCGAGCAGGCCGCGGTGGGTGCGCGCGAGGTCGAGTGCGGGGTGCTCGAGGCGCTGGACGGTACGCCGGAGACCAGCGTCCCCGCGGAGATCCGGATCGGTGGCGGCCACGAGTTCTACGACTTCGCCGCCAAGTACCTTCCCGAGGAGCACACCGAGCTCGACGTGCCCGCGGACCTCCCCGACGACGTGGCCACCGAGCTGCGGGAGATGGCGGCCCGTGCCTTCGAGGCCATCGGCTGCGAGGGCCTGGCCCGTGTCGACTTCTTCGTGATGCCGAACGGCTCGCTGGTGATCAACGAGATCAACACGATGCCCGGCTTCACCCCGACGTCGATGTTCCCGCGGATGTGGGCGGCCACGGGGCTCGACTACCCGGCGCTCGTCGACCGACTGCTCCGCCTCGCCCTGCAGCGGGGCACCGGCCTGCGCTGAGTGGGGGCCCTTGTCGGGATACCCGGCTCACCGGGGATCCCTGCACTTCTCGGCCGTTGCAACACCTGAGAAGCGTGAAGAGTGCCGTCGCGGTGGGACGGATGTGACGGGTGGTACGGCGTACCGAGCCGCTCACTGGCAGGGGCGGACCAGCGTGGCGTACTTCTTCACCATCGGCGCCAGCTCGACCATGGCCGCCGCCAGCCCGCTCGGACGGTACGACGCGGGGACCGTCACCTGCAGCACCGGGCGATAGCCGGCGGTCGACATCACCACGTCGGCCGACTGGTCGTCCACCTGGCTGGGCGGCACGAACCAGCCGACGCCGTCGGCGAGCGTGCACGCCGAGCTCCTCGTGAACCCCTGGGGCACGCCGACCCCGCACTGGGCCACGATCGCCGGGTCGCCCCAGGCGGCGCCGAGGGCGGCGGCAGGCTGGGTCTTGCGCCGGCCCTGGTCTGCCACCGTGTCGGGCAGTGCGTCCACCAGGCGCTGGCAGACGGCCTGGTCGGCCGCGGTGAGGCGCAGGGTCGGGAGGCTGACCGGCTCCTTGCCGCAGGCGACGAGCACGAGACCGAGCGCGACCAGGGCACCGGACGCACGCGCGCCCCGGGCCGCGGACGGCCTGGGGCGCGGGCGCCGGTGGGGTCCGGCCAAGTCAGATGTGGACGACGGGGCAGGTCAGGGTGCGCGTGATGCCGTCGAGGTTCTGCACCTTCGAGACGACCAGCTTGCCGAGCTCGTCGACGTTGCGGGCCTCGGCGCGCACGATCACGTCGTACGGACCGGTGACGTCCTCGGCGAGGGTCACGCCCTTGACCTGGGCGATCGCGCGGGCCACCTCGGCGGCCTTGCCCACGTCGGTCTGGATCAGGATGTACGCCTGGACGACCATGGTGTGTCTCCTCCGGAGTCGGATCGCGATGCCGCGGACAACCTACCGCGCACACTTCGGGCTCGACAGGTCGCCCGTCGGGGGAGTGACCGACGCACGTTCGCATCTGATGGGATGAGCCCATGTCCTTCCCAACTGACGCCACCGTGTCCGAGGCCGGCGAGTTCCCGCTGATCGATCGCCTCCGCGATCTCTTCCCGCAGGGGGAGCAGGTGTTGGTGGGTCCGGGGGACGACGCCGCGGTGCTGCGGATCCGCAACGGACACGTCGTGGTGTCCACCGACGTGCTCGTCGAAGGTCGGCACTTCCGGCGCGACTGGGCCTCCGCCGCGGACATCGGACACCGGGCCGCGGCCGCCAACCTCTCCGACGTCAATGCCATGGGTGGCCGTGCGCACTCGCTCACGATCGGGCTCGCGGCGCCTCGTGACCTGCCCGCGCAGTGGGCTCTGGACTTCGCCCAGGGGTTCGCGGACGAGTGCGCTCTCGTGGGCGCCAGCGTCGTGGGTGGTGACCTCACCTCGGCCGACGAGGTGGTGGTCGCGGTCACGGTCCTGGGCTCGTGCGTGCAGTCACCCGTGCTCCGCTCCGGCGCCGAGCCGGGCGACGTACTCGCGCTGGCCGGGCGGCAGGGGTGGGCGGCCGGCGGGCTCGCGGTCCTCGGTCGCGGGTTCCGGTCGCCGCGGGTGCTGGTCGAGGCCTACCGCCGCCCCGAGCCGCCGTACGAGGCGGGTGCGGCCGCCGCGGCGGCGGGTGCCAGCGCGATGATCGACGTCTCCGACGGTCTGCTGGCCGAGGCCCGGCACCTGGCCGAGGCGTCCGGCGTCGCGATCGACGTCCGCCGCGATACGTTCGTGGTCGCCGAGCCGCTCCAGGCCGTCGGCGCGGCCCTCGGCGCCGACCCGCTCCAGTTCATCCTCGGCGGGGGAGACGACCACGCGTTGCTGGCGACCTTCCCCGACGCGGTTCCCGAGGGATGGCAGGTGATCGGCTCGGTCACCGAAGGCACCGGCGTGACCGTCGACGGCGCGCCGTACGACGGCCCCACCGGCTGGACCCACTTCTAGGACCGCCGTTTCATCAAGGTATGTGGGTGAACCGGCTCTTCCCACGATCAATTCGGCACGGGAAGAGCCGCTCGGACTACATACCTTGATGAAACTGAGGACCCCGACAGCACGAAGCCCCGGACACCAGAGGCGTCCGGGGCTCGTCGGGTCAGTCGGTCAGCGGGTGACCTTGCCGGCCTTCAGGCAGCCGGTGCACACGTTGAGGCGGGTGCGGGTGCCGTTGACCGTCGCGCGGACCCGCTGGATGTTGGGGTCGAAGCGGCGCTTCGTGATCTTCTTCGACCACGGCCGGTTGTTGCCGAAGCCCGGCTTCTTGGCGCAGATGTCGCAGACGGCAGCCACGGGAGTACTCCTGGAGTCGAGGGTGGAACGGGCCCGCTGGTGCAGTATCAGAGCGGGCAACCGGGAAAGAATATCCGACGTAGCGGCTCCGGCACGAATCGAGCGGAGGCGGGCACCACTAGCCTGGCACCCCGGCGGCCGGTCCGAGGCCCCGGGACCCCACGACAGCGCAAGGCAGGCCATGGAAGCACCCACCGGCGGCGGCATCGAGCTCGCGGTCGTGCAGCGCTTCGTGGACGTCGCCGTCGACGCGCTCGCCGACGCGCGCGAGGAGATCGACGCCCTCAACGTCTATCCCGTGCCCGACGGCGACACCGGCACCAACATGTACCTCACGATGAGCGCCGCACGCGACGCGATCCACGAGGCCGTGGCGCAGGAGCTCGATCTGGGAGCCGCGCTTGCGGCGTTCCGGCGGGGCGCTCTGCTCGGTGCCCGCGGCAACAGCGGGGTCATCCTCAGCCAGATGCTCGGCGCCATCGCGTTGCGGATCGCCCGCGCCACCCCCGAGGAGCACAACGCCACGGTGATGGCGGAGGCGATGGCCGAGGCCACCGACGCGAGCTATGCCGCCGTCGGTACTCCGGTCGAGGGCACGATCCTGACCGTCGCCCGCGCCGCCTCCGACGCCGCCGTACGACGGGCCGCCGAGCCGCGCGCCCGGGCTCGCGATGTCTTCACCGCGGCCGCCGGGTCCGCCCGTGACGCGTTGGTCCACACCCCCGAGCAGCTCCGGCAGCTCCGCGAGGCAGGTGTGGTCGACGCCGGAGGGCGCGGGCTCTGCGTCGTGCTCGACGCGGCCGAGTCCGTCCTGACCGGCCGACGCCGGATCGCCCGGCGACACCCGCTCGGCGCCCCGACCATCCCAGTGACCGTGGCTGTCGACGACCTGACCGAGAACGGTCCTTCCTACGAGGTGATGTACCTCCTCGACTCCGACGACCCCGCCGCCATCCAGCGACTCAAGGGCGACCTGGCGCCGCTCGGCGACTCACTCGTGGTCGTCGGGGGCGAGGGTCTCTGGAACGTCCACGTCCACGTCGACGACGTCGGGGCGGCGATCGAGGCGGGCATCACCGCCGGCCGGCCGCACCGGATCCGCGTCACCCACTTCGCCGAGCAGGTCGAGGCGGCCGCGCAGCGTGCCGAGGAGCGGGCGGGCCGCCGGATCGTCGCGGTGGCCGCCGGCCCGGGCCTTGCCCGGCTCTTCGGCGACGCCGGCGCGATCGTGATCGAAGGTGCGCCAGGTCGACGGCCCTCCACCGGCATGCTCCTCGACGCCGTCGTCGGCTCCGGCGCTGCCGAGATCGTGATCCTGCCCAATGACCCCGACTCCGTCCGTGCCGCCCAGATCGCCGCTCGCACGGCGGAGGAGGACCACGCGGTCCGGGTCGCGGTGATCCCGACCGAGGCGCAGGTCCAGGGCCTGGCCGCGCTCGCCGTCCACGAGCCCGCCCGTACCTTCGACGCCGACGTGCTCGAGATGACCGCGACCGCGCGTCATACCCGCCACGGCGCGGTCACGATCGCGGCGAAGCAGGCGATGACGATGGCCGGTCCCTGCGAGCCGGGCGACGTGCTCGGGGTGCTCGCGGGCGACTTCGCCGTCGTCGGCAGCGACCTGGCGGGCGTCGCCGTCGAGGTCCTGGAGCGCCTGCTGGGTGGCGGTGGCGAGCTCGTGACGCTGGTCAGCGGAGCGGGGGGCAACGGCCTGGCCCAGCAGTGCGAGGACTACGTCGCGGACCGCCACGCCCATGTCGACGTCGTGGTGTACGACGGGGGGCAGGACCGCTACCCGCTGCTGATGTCGGTGGAGTGAGGACGCGCGCATGATCTCGCTCGACTCGCCCGTCGCCTCGGTGCTCGGCGCCCAGACCAAGCAGGGCAAGGCCACGAAGATCACCGACGGTCTCGGTTTGCGGACGGTCGGCGACCTGCTCCACCACTTCCCTCGCCGCTACGTCCGCACAGGGGAGCTCACCACCGTCAAGGAGCTCCGGACCGGCGAGATGCTCACCGTGGTCGGTCAGATCACCCAGAGTGACATCCACACCTACCTCGACCGCCGCTCCCGGCGTACGGCCTATCGGCTCGACACGACCGTGCAGACCGACGGACCCTCGCTCCGTATGTCGTTCTTCGCCAAGTCGCAGCGGGTCAGCGAGTGGCAGGCGGGTCGACTCCAGGTCGGGCGCAGGGGCGTCTTCATCGGCCAGGTCAGCACCTTCAAGGGACAGTGGCAGCTGACCAACCCGACGATGGCGCTCTTCGGCGTCTCCGACGACGAGACCACGGGAGCGGCGGTCGCGTCGATCAAGGCCCTCTTCCCGCTCTACCCGCTGACCAAAGGCGTCGAGTCGTGGGACCTCCAGCGTGCCATCGCCTTCGCGCTCACGGTCCTCGACGACGTCCCCGACCCGTTGCCCGATGCCCTGCGCGAGGCGCACGGGCTCCCCGAGCTCTCGACGGCGCTGCACTGGGTCCACCAGCCCGACACGTGGGAGCAGGTGACCTCCGCGCAACGTCGCTTCCGGTTCGACGAGGCGCTGGTGACCCAGCTGGTGCTGGCGCGGCGCAGGGCGGAGCTGGCCCAGCTCGGCGGCCAGGCGCGCACCGGGGGCGGCGGTCTGCTCGCCGCCTTCGACGACCGGCTCCCGTTCACCCTCACCGGCGGTCAGCAGGAGGTGTCGGCCGAGATCGAGGCCGACCTGGCCCGGCCCCATCCGATGAACCGTCTGCTCCAGGGCGAGGTCGGCTCCGGCAAGACCCTCGTCGCGCTCCGGGCGATGCTCCGGGTCGTCGACTCCGGCGGACAGGCCGCACTCCTCGCGCCGACCGAGGTGCTCGCCCAGCAGCATCTCCGGTCGATCACCGCGATGCTCGGCGACCTCGCGGCCGGCGGCATGCTCGGCGGCCATCCCGACGCGACGACCGTCGCCCTGCTGACCGGCTCGATGCCGAGGGCCGCGCGGGCCGAGGCGATGCTCCGGGCGGCGAGCGGCGAGGCCGGGCTCGTGATCGGTACCCACGCCCTGTTGCAGGAGCACGTGCAGTTCGCCGACCTCGGTCTCGTCGTCGTGGACGAACAGCACCGCTTCGGCGTCGAGCAGCGCGCGGCACTCACCGACAAGGCCGGCACCCCACCCCACGTCCTCGTGATGACCGCGACGCCGATCCCGCGCACCGTCGCGATGACCGTGTTCGGAGACCTCGAGGTCTCCACGTTGACCGAGCTGCCGGCCGGTCGCGCGCCGGTGCAGACGAACGTCGTACCCCTCGCCGAGCAGCCGCACTGGGTCGACCGGGTGTGGGGGCGCGTGCGCGAGGAGGTCGAGCGCGGTCACCAGGTGTACATCGTGTGTCCGCGCATCGCGGGCGACGAGCTCGAGCAGGGCGAGACCGACGAGCCCGACGACGAGGACGAGGGGGCGACAGCTCCGGCCGCCCCGGTGCGCCTCAGCGCCGCCGAGGACGTGGTCGAGGAGCTGCGCGCAGGCCCGCTCGCCGGGGTGCGCCTCGACCTGCTCCACGGCCGCCTGGGTCCCGACGAGAAGGAGCGCGCGATGCGCGCGTTCGCCGCCGGCGAGACCGACGTACTGGTGTCGACGACGGTGATCGAGGTCGGTGTCGACGTCGCCAACGCCACCACGATGGTGCTGCTCGACGCCGACCGGTTCGGGATCTCCCAGCTCCATCAGCTGCGCGGGCGCGTGGGTCGTGGCGGTCTGCCCGGCCTGTGCCTCCTCGTGACCCGTGCGCCGGCCGACACCCCTGCCCGCGAGCGTCTCGACGCGGTCGCCGCCACCA
>Ga0302299_10000118_pt1 | contig 34697 bp, 29 predicted proteins | sample III_Fen_N3_4_FD_198795 | JGI IMG/M metagenome (GOLD analysis project Ga0302299, IMG submission 198795) | Peat permafrost microbial communities from Stordalen Mire near Abisko, Sweden - III_Fen_N3_4 | ecosystem: Environmental > Terrestrial > Soil > Wetlands > Permafrost | place: Sweden: Abisko...
CCGCTTGACCGAGCTTCCCGGGCCGTCCGGCGCGCTCCAGCAGGCACCCGGCGTCCAGGTCCACCACTGGCTCAGGTGCCGGAGGTCGACCGGCCCGGGTGTCGGGGTGAACACCAGGGAGCCCGGCACCAGGTTCGCGGCCGGAGCACCGGGGAAGTCGGCCGGGTCCACCGGCCGCTCGGCGAGCGTGACGTAGCCCGTCGCCCGGACGAAGGCGGCGAAGCGCTCGTTGGTCACCGGCACGGGCTCGATGGCGAAGGCGTGGACCCGGACGCGGTGGGTCGGCGCCTCCTCCGGGTAGTGCGTGTCGGAGCCCATCAGGAACGTCCCACCAGCGAGGTCGACGAGCCCCCCGAGGGTCCCACTGACGGTCATGCGCTGGGCAGCCCCTGCTGGAGCTTCTCGAGCACCTGCTCGAGGCTGAAGCTCGCCGGCTTCTGCCGCGGCGGGAACTCGACCATGGTCTGCATCATCGAGAACACGAACGCCTGGGCCGGCACGAGCAGGAACGCGTGGTCGAGCATCCAGTCCCAGTAGGTGTTCGAGGTCTGGTCGGCCCGCTCGTAGGGGTCCATACGCAGGTTGAAGATCTTGGGGACCCGCAGCTCCGTGAACGGCTCGGCCCAGATCTGCATGGTGCCTGTGCAGCGTTGCTCCTTGAAGACCATCTTCCAGTTGTCGTAGCGCACCGCCGTCAGGTCGCCGTCGTCGGAGACGTAGAAGAAGAAGATCCTCGGGCTCTTGTCCACCTCCCCGGTCAGATACGGCAGCTGGTTGTGGCCGTCGAGGTAGACCTTGTACGTCGTGCCGCTCAGGTCGGCGCCCGCCCTGAGCTGGGCGGCGATGTCGTCCACGCCGGCCGCGGCGAGCAGGGTCGGGAACCAGTCGTTGTGGCTGACGATGCCGTTGAGCACCTCGCCCGCAGGGATGTGGCCCGGCCAGCGCACGACGGCGGGGACGCGATAGGCGCCCTCCCAGTTGGTGTTCTTCTCACCTCGGAAGGGGGTCATGCCGGCATCGGGCCAGGAGTTCATGTGGGGACCGTTGTCGGTCGAGTACATGACGATCGTGTTGTCGGCGAGGTCGTTCTCGTCGAGGAAGTCGAGGAGCTCACCGACCAGCTCGTCGTGGTCGACCATCGTGTCGTGGTACTCCGACTGCCACCGGCCGGCCTTGCCCCGGCTGCCGTCCTTGAGGTGCGTTCGGAAGTGCATGTGCGTGGTGTTGAACCACACGAAGAACGGCGTGTCGGCGGCCTGGGCGTCCGACATGAAGCGCAGTGCCTCGGGAAGGATCTCGTCGTCGACGGTCTTCATCCGCTCCTTGGTGAGAGGCCCTGTGTCCTCGATCCGTTGAGTGCCGTCGCCGTTCGCCCAGGAATGGATGACGCCACGGGGGCCGAACCGCTCATGGAACTGCGGGAAGTCCTCGGGCCTCGGGTAGTCGTCCTGCTCGGGCTCCTCCTCGGCGTTGAGGTGGTAGAGGTTGCCGAAGAACTCGTCGAACCCGTGCATGGTCGGCAGGAACTCGTCCTTGTCGCCCAGGTGGTTCTTGCCGAACTGCCCGGTCGCGTAGCCGTGCGCCTTGAGCGCCGTCGCGATCGTCGGGTCCTCGGCTCTGAGGCCGAGGTCTGCGCCGGGCAGGCCGACCTTGGTGAGGCCGGTGCGGATCGGGTTCTGCCCGCAGATGAAGGCCGCGCGGCCGGCGGTGCAGCTCTGCTCGCCGTAGTAGTCGGTGAAACGCGCGCCCTCCTCCGCGATTCGGTCGATGTGCGGGGTGCGGTACCCCATCAGCCCGTCGCTGTAGCAGCTCAGGTTGCTCTGACCGATGTCGTCGCCCCAGATGACCAGGATGTTGGGCCGCTCAGCCATGAAGACCTCCTCCTGCCGATCGCGGGCGCGACGGACATCCACCGAACCTAGGGCGGAGCTCCTGAAGGAACATCACCCGACGTGGGTGACAGACGACTACAGGTGCTTCCTGATCGGGTTCCAGAGCACCTCGAGTGCCGTCGTCACCCCCGCGATCACGAGGCCTCCGGCCATCGCGGCGCCGAAGTTGTCGATCTCGAGCCCGGGGCTGACCCAGGCGACGATGACGAGCAGCAAGCCGTTGATCACGAGCGAGAGGGCGGCGACGACCAGGACGGGCTGTGGCACGGGCAGGATCCGCGGCACGGCACCGAGCAGGGCACTCACCAGGCCGAGCACGAGCGACACGACGACGTACGCGCTGAAGCCGCCAGGCACGTTGATCCCCGGCACCACCACGGTGGCTGCCCAGACCGCGGCGGTCAGGATGCCCCAGCTCCCGAGCACCCGGATCACGAGGCGGATGTCGTCAGTGGTCATCCCGGACGAGAGGTCCGCCTCCGTGGGCTCGGGGCGTGGGAGGTCGGGGTCCTCGAGCTTGAACCTCGTCTTGAGGCTCATCGCCCACGGAGCCAGGCAGACGTCGAACTGGGCGCCCACCGCGGCCGAGCCGACCAGGATGAAGGCGATCGCGAGGAGCCAGCCGATGAGGGCGATGGTGACCCCGAAGAGACCGAACTCCTGGGTGTAGCGCTCCAGCGTGTCCGGCATGTAGATGGTGCTGATGACCGAGTAGATCGCGGTCGCGACGGCGGAGACGAGACCGCCGAACACCAGGCGGCGCCAATGGACCTCACGGTTCAGCAACAGGTAGGGGATCGAGGTCCAGAGCATGGTGCCGGTGACGATCGCGAAGGGCAGGGTGAACAGCCAGCTGAGCGGAAGGTACGCGACCACCGCCCGCGCGCCGTACAAGACGAAGACCTCGACCAGCATGACGATGAGACCGAGCGTCGAGTAGACACCGCTACGGATGCCGGCCTTCTCCTGCTCGTACGCCGACCGGTACATCCGCTGGAACCGCCGGGTGAACGACGTACCGGAGATCAGCAGGAGCAGGGCGCTGAACGTACTGACGGAGCCGGTGGCGCTCTCGGGTACGGCGAAGAGCTGCGTCACCGCCGAGGCGGCATCACCCTCGAGGTGGAACTTGCGGATGACCGAGTCGGCGATCACGTTCTCCTTGCCCGCCGGGGCCCAGGTCGCGATCAGGATCAGCAGCGGGATCAAGGAGGTGAACGCCTGCGAGGCGAGCACCATGCTCCGGTCGATGCCCGTCATGTCGACGAAGCGCTGCACGCAGCGCCCCAGGAACGAGTCGGCCAGGCGTCGGGCGAGGTCGGTGATGTCACCCCCCGCCGTGGCGATCAGCCGGTCCCGGGCGTCGGAGCCCCCGTCGTCGTCACGCTTCGTCAGCCAACGGTCCAGCACTCGGCCAGTGTCCGGCCACCACGCCTCGCTCGCCTCGCCCCGCGCGGGTGAACCGGCGGATTCTTGGCGACTGCGCGGCTGCAGCCGCCATCGATGTGAGCGAACCTGCTGGGGACGACACGACCACGGGGGTGCGAGGTGTCGAAGCAGGACGGCGCTGTCGGCCGGCGCGAGATCCGGGTGCTCATCGTGGACGACCACGAGGTCGTGGCAGCGAGCCTGAGGGGGGGTCCTCGACGCCGAGCCCGATCTGTCGACCGTCGGCACCGCCGCCACGCTCGAGGAGGCGCGCCGCCAGGTCGCGGCCTGCGCGCGCTCCACCCTGCCGCCCAGGTGGTGGTGCTGACCGCCAGCGAAGCGGATCACGTGCTGGTGGCCGCCGTGGAGGCGGGAGCCGCCGGCTTCCTCTCGAAGAGTGGCGGCATCGACGAGCTCACTGCTGCGGTGCGGCGTTCAGCTGCTCGAGAGGACGACCGGCGGCCGGATGAAGTTGGGCTGGTCGGTCGCCTTGCCCACGTCCCAGAGCCGGCTGGCACGTTCGCAGGTCCCGCCGACCGCGCACCGGATGATCGCCGCCTGGCCGCTGTCACCGAGGGCAAGCGTGAGGAAGTGAGCGTCGTCCTCCCACACCGCGTCCCAGGCGAGCCGTCCGGTGATCCGGCCCAGCCGCTGAGCGTCGGAGGCGCGCAGGGCCAGCCAGCGGTCGGTCCCGACGTCGTCGAAGTAGGTGTGCGTCGCGAGCACACGCGCGCCGTCGGGCGACCAGGAATGTGGCGACCACCTGCAGCTGCTCCAGAGCGTCCGCGCCGGGTGGGACAGGTACGCCACGCGGTTGCAGAAGGCCGGCTCGTCGAACGCCCCGGTGGCGAGGACGATCCGGTCGTGCCGCAGGTCGGCGCGCACCCCTTCGCGCCCAGCGACTGTGGTCACTCGGTGGTGGCGGAAGTTCCACCACACGGTCGTGGTCGGCGGGTGGATGCCGCGCCGGCTCAGGAGCACGCGGGTCCGGGTCACGCCGAGCACCTTCGCCCACGGGAACTTCCGGCTGGCCACCACGTGCCCGGTCACGGGATCAGCGACCGAGACCCGGGTCGGGGTGCTGAGCTCGTTGCGCCCGCTGGTCCAGGCCACTCTGGTATGCCGCGGCGAGACGGCCGCCGTCATGAGCACGGGTGAACGCCCGACCACCCGCTTCTCGCCGGCATGGTCGCCCTTCCCGACGAAGACCAGACGGGAGACCTGGGACTTCTGGACCCAGTCCTCGAGCAGGTAGCCGCCGCGGACGTCCCACAACCGCTGGTGGACACCCAGTGTGGTGCCCGGGACCCGAAGCATGCCGTCGTGGATGGTGTCACGGACGAGGTAGGTGACCGACGGGTCAGGTCCCCGGGCCATCGTGGCCGGTTCGACCGGCGTACCTCCCGCGGTGGCCGGAACCACCAGCCCCGACACCGCGAGCCCCGCCGCCATCCCCGCCACTGTCAGACCCCGGCATACGCCTCGTGTCGTCCGCATGACCCGCTCCCTTCGTCACGTCACTCAACCCAGCGTGCCTACCGCCGGTGACCCTCGTCAGATGCATACGTCCCGCCGGCGAAGGCGGGTCGAGCGGCGGTCCTGGGACGGCGTCGCGAGCCAGGGGCGGGCCGAGCCGGCCGGGCCGGGCCGGGCCGGGGGACCGTCCCCCGAGCCCCGACCCGGTCGGATGACCTGTGACGGGTCAGTGCGCGCCCACCGTGTCCATCAGGAGCTGGTGGATGTCGGTGTTGTCGACGTAGTGCCCGCGCACCGGGTCGGTTCCGTCCACCATCCTCCGGAGCAGACGGCCCGCGTCACCCTTCGCGTAGACCGGAACCAGGCTGTTGGAGTGGGCGGTCAGGTTGAACTGAAGCCCCGGCATGGTGCCCTGCCCGTTGTCGATCAGCGCTGTCCAGACCGGCCCGTCGGCAGTAGGACCTGATCCCGGACCCGTGAGGTATCCGGTCTCGTGGTCGGAGACGACGATGACGAGGGTCTCGCCCCAGTTGCTGTTCTCCTCGACCCAGCGGACCACGGCGTCCACGGACCTGTCGAAGGAGATCTCCTCTTCCACCATCCTGCCGGCCTCGTTGGCGGCCGACGCAACGTCGGTGCCACCGCCCTCCGACATCAGGAAGAAGCCGTGTGGGTTCTGGTCAAGGACGTTGAGCGCTCCGAGTGTCATCTCCGACAGTGTCGGGACCGTCTCGACGAAGGGGTCGGCGTAGGGACCTGCCATCGGGTCACCGGCGCGGTCCACCTGCAGGTTCCGGTGCACCTGCGGAGCCCCGAACACCCGCATGGGCGTCTCCCCGCTGGTCAGGTTCCGGAACGCGTCCCGTGTCTGCACCAGGGTGAACGGGTCCTTGGTGCCGTCGCGGTCGGCGTCACTCACCGGGGTGCCGGCAACCAGCTCGTTCCAGACCCTCTGGCTGATGAAGTTGAACGTGCCCGGCGTCACGGGATTTCCCTCGCGGTCGAAGTACGGGTGCCCGGTCCCCATGATCACGTCGATCGCGGAGTTCTCGACCATCGCACGCGCGATCGTGGGCTCGTTTCCGCGGTCGATGTTGTGGGTGACGAAGGCGGCTGGGGTGGCGCTGCTCACGGCCGAGGTGGAGACGACGCCGGTCGACTTCCCGAGCCCCTCGAACACCTCGACGATGTTCTCGATGCTGTCGCCCTGACAACTGACGCCGATGGACCGGTTGTAGGTCTTGATCCCGGTCGCCATGGCGGTGGCGGACGCTGCCGAGTCGGTGGGGTCGTGAACGACGTAGTCCCAGATCGACCACGCCAGGGATCCGTCGTACGCCACCGGTTCGGACGGGCACCCACCGAGGGGAACTGCGCCGAAGGAGTAGGTCGACATCGCGGACCGGAACGGGAAGTGTTGGTAGATCTCCCCGGCGCGTTCGCCGGTGTCGTAGAGGCTGCCGGCCTCGTGCTGGTTGTACCCACCGCCATCATCGAGCAGCAGGATCACGTTGTGCGCCAGCGGTTTGCCCTGCGCCCCGGGAGCCGGGGCCGACGGTACCCCTGCGACCGCAGGAGTTGAGCCCGTCGGCGCCCCCAGGCAGAGAGGGATGGCGGCCGCCACTGCGGCCAAGCTCAGGATCGTGCGTCTGTGCGACATGTCCGTACTCCTCCGCGACAGCCCCCGGTCAGGGCAGTCCTGCCGAGGGGGACTCAGGAGGCGTGGTGACCGACCTCTGGTCGCGACCGGGAACCGCGCTCCGTGTGGACGGCGGGGCGACCGACGATCGATCCGATGAAGATCGCCCCGTCGGTCGCCCCGCAGTCCCAACCCTCCGCCGGACGGCCGAGTCCCGGTAGAGGAACTAGTGCCCGCCACCCGTGTCCAAGTGCCCGGGCCGGGGCGAACCAGCGACCGTCGAGCTCCGGTCGCGGGCGACGTCGGCATCGGGCCCGACCTGCGGGATGCGCATGGGCTCGTCCGTCGGTCTAGGGGGTCGAGGTGGGCGCGGACGTGGTCGGAGTTGATGTCGGCGCGGGCGTGGTCGAGGTCGCCGTCGGCGCAGGCGTGGTCGTCGTCGGCACGGGCACCGGGGCGGTGGAGTCGGACGGCTGCTGGAGAGGCCCGACGGTGGCGTGGTCCGTCGGCGACGTCTGGTCCGTGGGTGACGGCTGGGGCGACTGGTTGGAGCGGCCCCCGATGCGAGTGATGGTGGTGCCGCCCCCTCCGTCCGTGCCCCCGGTGATCGACGAGACCGTCTGGCCCGCGACGAGCTCGAACACGGTGATCGTGAGGACCGCGACGACGAACAGTCCGGCGGCGGCCAGCGAGATGTGTTTCCACGGCAGCGTCACGAAGCGCTCCCGCCAGCTGAGGTCGACCGGCTCTTCAGCCACGGCGTCCAGGTCCTGATTCGCCTCGTCCAGGCGCTCCTCGGCCTTGGTCATGTCGGCGTCGACCGCCTGCTCGTCCCCCTGCTGCCGGCTCGCCCTACGGACCTCGGCCCGCGCGATCCCGACCTTGCGCCGCGCGGCGCGCGAGGCCAGGGCCATCCGCTGGTGGCTGCGGGCGAGGCCTTGGCTGTAGAGCGCACCGCCGACCGTCGCGACCACACTGCCCACGGCGGCGCCGATGATCGTGCCGGCCGCACCGAGACGCGAGAGGAGCACGGCGGAGGAAACCGCCGCGAGGGCGCCCGCGATCGTCTTGAGCCAGTCGATCCCGAGCTTCTGGCCGGTGTCCTCGGTCATCTCACTCCAGTATGACGAGCGGTCGGCAAGCGTCCTCCTGGGGGGAGGAGGACCGGCAGGGCGCACCACGGTGGCGAGCGACGTCTGCGCCGCTCACCGACGTGCGAACGAGAGGTCCTCGCTGGTCTCCGAAGGGGTCTCCGACGCCGCCATCGCCGACCGTCTGTTCGTGAGCGCTCTGGTGGATGGGTACTAGCCAGGTCGGGGCCACCGACTCCTGTGCCGGCGCCCGCCCGCCATCACACTGGACTCGACCCCCTGAGGGACCCCGGCCGGCGCTGCTTCCCCCGGCCACGCCGGCCGGGGATCCTCCGGTCGTCAGCCGCGCAGGGCCTCGAGGTGCGCCACGAACGACGCGGGGTCCGCGACGGTGATCGTGGCGCCGGGATGGGTGATGGTCCGGGTCGGATCGATGCCCGGCACCCGCGTATGGAAGGTGACGCATGCTGCCGCGTCCCCGTTCGTCGCGAAGGTCACGCCGCGGTCGGCGAACGACAGGTGGGCCGGACCTGCCGTCTTCAGCCACTGGAAGCCACCGGTCGTCTGGGCGCTCGCGATGTTGGCGATCGTCGTACGCAGGCGCCACGGGCCGAACCGCACCCGCAGTCCCTCCGGCCCGAGGGTCACCCCCGTCGTCCTCGGCAGTACGCCGAACAGCGCCGCTGGCAGCCGATAGCTCGCAGCGAACGCGAAGTCGTAGTGGGTCTCGTCGGCTGCGGCACTCTGCTCGGGCATGCACGCCACGCTAGGGGCATGCCTCCGCCCGCGGACCACCCCCTCGGTGGCCGCGCGTTCGACGGGAAATGGCGTTGAGCGGTGCACGGCACGTGGGCAGAGTGTCCGGGTGACCTCGTTCATCTCGCACACGACCATCGACTGCGCGAACGCCTTCGCACTCTCTGAGTGGTGGAAGCCGGTCCTGGGCTACACCGACCTCGAGGACGACCCCAACGAGCCCGGCCACGAGGAGTGCATGATCCGGGACCCCCGGACCGGTCACCAGGTGCTGTTCATCGAGGTACCCGACGCCAAGCAGGGCAAGAACCGGATGCACTTCGACCTGATGCCGCGCGAGGGGACCCGGGACGACGAGCTGGTGCGGCTGCTCGAGCACGGAGCGACCGAGGTGCTGGACCTACGCGACCGCTGGGGACCAGGCACCGGATGGATGGTCCTGGCCGACCCCGAGGGCAACGAGTTCTGCATCCTCCGCTCCCAGGCCGAGCGCGATGCCGCTCGAGCAGCGCAGGACGCCGACTCGTAGTCCGAGGTGGCGACCCACGACCCTACTGACGGGTCCAGGTCGAGGTGCCCCACATGGCCGCTCCCGGCACCCAGTCGGGGACGCCTGGCATGAACTCCAGGTCCGGCATGTCGCTCCCGAAGTGACTGAACGTCGCGTGGTCCCCGTCGACCCGGAACGAGAGAAGAAGGTGCCCCACGGGCGGCTCGTCGTCGAGGACGAGCCTGTGCCCGTGCACCGCGAAGGTGCCGGACTGCCACGTCTCACCGGTCGGTTCGTAGTACATCCGGAAGCTGTGTCCGAGGAACTCGACCGCGAAGTGGGGACCGGGGATGTTCTGGTTGTCGGCGCCGGCGACCGCATCGGCGACATCACGCCCGTATCCGAGGGTGCGCAGATAGGAACGCTGGTCGGCCTTGGTGAGGTTCGTCGTCCAGGTGCCCTCGAGCGGGCCGGCGGCTGTCGTAGAGGTCGACGTACCGGAGGCGGACGCGGAGTCGGCTCTGTGGGCGGTGCCGCAGGCCGGTAGGACCAACAGGACGGCTCCCAGGGCGAGGGCCGGGATGGTGCGTGGCATCGCGCAGTACCTCCTCGGTTAGGCGTGCGGTGTCTCGGTGAAGGCCAGCGGTAGCCGCATGCAGGGTGGGTGCGACGGGGGGTCATGGGGGTCGCCGACGAGCCAGCTGTTGCGCACCTCTCGCAGGCACTCACCGGCCAGCACGTTGTGTCCACCGTTCGGGTCCTCGACCACGAAGGCGTGAGGAGCCAGTCGAGCCAGGTCGGCGCGCGATGTCGTGGGATCCGCGAAGGGGTCGTAACGGCCGATCAGGGCGAGCGTCGGCACGTTGCGCACCGGAGCCGGCGGGCGGGTGTCGGCCGCCACGCCCCACGCTGCGCACGCGTGCTGCCACCGAGGCGCGTCTGCGACATCGGGACACAGGCTGGAGAGTGCCGCCCCGATCGCGATCGTGCTGCCCGTCTCGCACCGGGGTAGGTAACCCACGCAGAGAGGTGGTGCCGCCAGCGCGGTTGCCGCGTAGAGCTCGAGCTCTGTGCCCGGACGCCGACTCGCGAGCTCGGCGAGCAGCGCAGGCAGCTGGCCGGCGCCGCGAACGGCCGGGGCGACCAGCCAGCGGACAGCGGCGACGACGTGGTCAGCGTCCATGACGAGGGTCTGCTGTTGCATGCGGATCCTCAGCGGGGCACGCCGTGCCCGGCCGATCGCCTCCGTCCAGTTGCGCAAAGGGTCGCCGTAGCGTGCAGTACAACCTCGGTTCGCCGCACAACGTCGTGCCACGTCGGCGACGATGGGACGGACGGGCGTCTCGTCGCGGTACGTCGGGGAGCTGAGCACCAGCGCAGCCACCTGCTCCGGGTGCTCGGCCGCGAGCGTGGCTGCCGCGCGGCCCGACGTCCCGTGGGCCATCACGACCCACCCCCGGCCGCCGAGCGCGGAGATGATGTCGTGCAGGTCAGAGCCGAGCGCGGAGACGGTGAAGTCGCTCGTCGGCACACCCGCGGCGGCGAGCCGAGCTCGGCAGGAGCCGACCGCGCGCGCGACCTCGGTCGCGGTGGCGGTCCGAGCCGGCAGGGCATCGACCTCGGGGCAGTTGAGCGAGGGTGTGGAGTGGCCGGTGCCCGGGAGGTCGACAATGACGACTCGACGGCCGGTCCGCTCCGCGATCGGCGCAAGGCCGGAGTAGCTCGGTGTCATCCCCAGATCGGTGCCCGTCTCGAGGATGGGGCCACCGAACGGCTTCCCAGGCGGGTCGACCGACAGGGCGAAGATGCGGAGGTCGGGTCCGGTATCGCGGGGGATCACGACGTAGCCACACGTGTGCGCCGCGACCAGCATCACCTCGACGTCGTCAGGGCACGCTGCGGACTCGTAGGTCGCGGCCCGCGCCGGCGCACCCGGATCCGCTGTGCAGCCTGCGAGCAGAAGCATCCCGGCGGAGAGGGTGATCGCTGTCCGGAGTCCCATGGCAAGAACACCGCTGGCCCGTGCCGCCGGTTACCGATTCGCGCCGACAGCCGACCACGGACCGTCGAACACGGCGGCCCGTGCCTGGCAGGTGTCCTGGACAACGCTGAGCACGAGTGCTCCACCGGATCGGCGCCAGGCGTAGGTACCAGGAGGAAGGTCCGAACACGGCCCGCCGACGAAGGCATCCACGCGCAACGTAGAACCCTCGATGCGCCAGCTGTTCCCGTCGGTCCCGACGCCCCGGAGGCCAGGAGGCATCGAGAGCACCAGCGCGCCATCGGGCTTCAGCAACAACGTCCACGTCCCTTGCCAGCCCTTCTGACCGCCGCCGGTCACGTCACGCCGCCACACTTCGCCCACGATCGGAGCCGCGGCCGTCTCGACGTTCCGTGTGGGCCGCTGGTCGTCGAAGAGGCCCAGGGCCCAGGGGACGATGCCGACCGTGGCGAGCACGGCTGCCGCGATCGCCGCGGGGAGCACGACCCGTCGCCGGCGCCGACGACGAGCCGAGCGCTCGAGCACGAGCTCGAGCGCAGCGACCGTCTCGCGCATCTCCGGCGCCGCGAAGGACTCCTGCAGCGCGATGGCGAGGCGGGAGTCGAAGCGACCGTCCTCGGTCATGGGGTCACCTCCGTGTCGGTGAGCCGGCGAGCCAGTCGCCGGCGAGCCCGATGCAGCGCCACCTTCGCCGCGCCGGGGGTCATGCCGAGGACGTCGGAGACCTCGTCGAGTGGCCGGTCCTCCATGTGGAAGAGGGCGATCAGCGCACGTTCACGTGGCTTCAGTGTCCTGATCGCAGCGATCACGTCGTCATGATCGACACGAGGGTTCCATTCCGGCTCGACCTCGGGCCACGTCGCCACTGCCTCGAGCGTCCGTCGCCGGTACTCGCGCCGCCGATAGGAGAACGCGAGGTTGAGCGCAACACGCCGCACCCAGACCTCTGGCCGGTCATAGCGCGACACCTTGGCCCAGTGCAGATGCAGCCGCACGAACGCCTCCTGAGCCAGGTCCTCGGCCGCCGGGCGTTCGTGGAGCACGACCGTGAGCACGCGCACCACCTGGCCGTACTCGGCCGTGAAGAACCACGCGAAAGCCTCGGCGTCCGATGTGGAGGCATCCTGGCCCATATCAGGAACACTCCTAGCAGCTCCCGTCGGTTACACCGGATCGGGTCCTGGTCCGGCCACGGGACCATCCAGTGTCCCATCGTGGCGGCGCCCTCGGGACCCTCGGTGGACAGGCTCGACGCGGTCATCCGGGGAGTTGTCCGGTATCAGCCGACGTACGTGTCCGGTATCGGGCGGAGCCGACCTGTCCGGTGTCGCCCGCAGCACGACACGCGGTGGAGCCGCCTGTCGGAATCGAACCGACGACCTTCTCATTACGAGTGAGACGCTCTACCGACTGAGCTAAGGCGGCGTGCTGCCCGGGTACGACGCACCTCCGGGCAACGGCCGGAAGTATACGGAGGGCGATCGGGCGGGCGGGAATCGGCGTCGACTTCTGCCGGGTAGGCGCTCCAGAGCGTGAATGTCTGCCGGGTCAGCGTTCTCCGGCGCCGAGGACTGCCGGGTCAGCAGGAGGTGTGGTTCTTCGGGACGAGGCCGGAGACGAGGTAGGACTCCACGGCGTCGTCGATGCAGGTGTTCCCGGTGTGGTAGCCGGTGTGGCCGTCACCGTCGCGGCGCAGCAGGACGCCGGAGTCGAGCTGGTGGGCCAGGGCGACCGCCCAGGCGAACGGGGTGGCCGGGTCACGGGTGGTGCCGACGACCACGATCGGCGCGGCGCCCTTGGCATGGATCGTCGGCACCGGCTGGTCGCTGCGCGGCGTGAAGCCGCGGCACGAGCTGAGGGTCCAGGCGAAGACCTTGCCGAAGACCGGTGACGCCTTCTCGAACGCCGCGAACTGCGACGGCACCCGCGTCGCCGGGATCGACCAGGGGTCGTCGAGACACGAGATGGCGAAGAAGGCCTCCATGGAGTTGTTCTGGAAGGTGCCGTCGGGATTGCGCGCGGCGTAGGCGTCGGCGAGCAGCATCAGCGGCTGCCCGTCGCCACCGAGGGCCGAGCGGAGGGCCTGGGTCAGCAGGACCCAGTAGTTCCGGCTGTAGAGCGTGACCGCCATGCCGTAGAACGCGTTGCCCGCCGTCAGCTCGCGGTCACCGGCCGGCAGCGGCTTCGCCGCGATCTGGTCGATCAGCGTGCTGATCGTCTGCAGCACCTCGGGCACGGTGTCGCCGAGGAAGCAGCCGACCGAGGAGTCGACACAGCTGGCGGCGTACGCCTCGAGCGCGCGTTGGAAGCCGCCTGCCTGCTGGAGGGTCAGCTGGCGGGTCCCGAGCGAGACGTCGACCGCGCCGTCGAGCACGAACCGACCGACGCGGTGGGGGAAGAGCTGGGCGTAGGTCGCGCCGAGCTTCGTCCCGTAGGAGGACCCGAGGTAGTTCAGGGCGCCGTCGCCTAGCGCGGCCCGGAGGATGTCCATGTCCTTGGCCGCTTCGACCGTCGAGATGTGGGAGGCCAACGCACCCGAGAGGCGGCTGCAGCCGGTGGCGAGCTGATGCTGCGTGGCGCGCAACGACACCACCTCGCTCGGCGTGGACGGCTCGGGGTCCGCTCCGAGGTAGCGGTCGAGCGCGGTGTCGCTGAGGCAGTCGACCGGCGAGCTGTCACCGGTGCCGCGGGGGTCGAAGCCGACGATGTCGAAGTGGTCGAGCAGCGGCTGGCCGAAGGCCTGCGCGCCCAGCGCGGCGTACGTCGTGCCCGGCTCGCCGGGACCTCCGGGGTTGATCACGAGCGAGCCGATGCGGGTGCCCGGGTCGGCGGCCGGGACCTTGAGCACGGAGATCTCGATGGTGGTGCCGGACGGGTCGCGGTAGTCGAGCGGCACGGTCAGGGAGGCGCACTGGTCACCGTCGTGGCAGTCGGACCACGCGAGGTGCTGTCCGTAGAAGGACGCCAGCGCGGCCGAGGGCGGCGAGCTGGGCGACGGCACGGCCGAGGGAGTCACCGGGATCGGTCCGCCGGCCGAGCTGCCGGTCGGCGAGGCGTCGTAGGCCGCGACGAGGGCCGTGCCGGCGACCAGCACGACCGCGAGGACCAGCGCGATCGCGACGAAGAGCCGCCTCACCGGGTGGGTGCCTTCAGGGCGACCATCATCGACTCGAGCGCGAGCGGGACGGGCACGTTGAACTCCAACATCTGCTCGCGGGCGTCGAAGATCCAGCCGATCCGCCGCAGGTTGAGCTCGGGCGTGGAGGTGCGCACGATCTGCTCGATGTCGCCGCGCAGCTCCTCGTTGACCAGCTCGCCCCCACCCGTCGCGAGCGCGATGGCGTCTCGGTACATCGAGACGAGGTCCATCAGGCTGCGGTCGACCACGTCGAGGTGGCGTCGCTTGGCGCGGGTCTTCTGGGACTTCTCCATCGCCGCCAGGGCCGGGGCGTACTCGCGCGGCCTCCGCCCCCGTTCCACGACGCCGTACGACACGTCGAGGTCAGCCCGCTCGCGGGCGTCGAGGTCGCCGGTGATCAAGTCGGCCTCCTCCTGCGTGGTCTCGTGGAGGTTGGTCGCGGCGTTCATGCAGGCCCCCAGGCTGGTGAGCCTCGCCGGCCATGAGATCACCTCGTGGCGGCGGTTGCGGGCACCCTCGTCGCGGGCGAGCGCGCGGGCCCGGCCGATGTGGCCCTGGCTCGCGCGCGCGCAGTACGACGCGAGCGCGGCGTCGACACCGGCACTGCGGACCAGGAAGTCGGCCACCTCGACGGTGGACGGCGTGGTGAGCGTGACCAGCCGGCACCGCGACCGAATGGTCGGCAGGAGGTCCTCGACGGTCGGCGCGCAGAGCATCCAGACCGTGCGGTCGGTCGGCTCCTCGATCGCCTTGAGCAGCGCGTTGGCCGCCTGGTCGGTGAGCCGGTCGGCATCCTCGACGATCATGACCTGCCACCGCCGCCCGACCGGGGCGAGCGCGGAGCGGCGCACGAGGTCGCGGACCTCGTCCACCCCGATCGACAGCTTCTGGGTGCGGACAACGGTCACATCGGCGTGGCTCCCGGCCAGGACGGTGTGGCAGGAGTGGCAGACCCCGCAGCCGGGAGGTTGCTCCTCGCACTGGAGCGCCGCGGCGAACGCGATCGCGGCATTGGAGCGCCCGGACCCCGGTGGCCCGATGAACAGGAACGCCTGGCTCATGCCGTGGCCGGACGCGGCCGTGCGCAGCGCCTCGATCGCGCGGCGCTGACCGACCAGGGAGTCCCAGACGGTGGGCGCGGTGGCGGTGGTCATCGCCGCGCCGCCTGACCGAGCAGGGGCTCGACCCGGTCCCACACGGCGGCCGCGATCTCGTCGGCCGGGCGGCGCGCGTCGAGCACCAGGTAGTGGGCGGGGTCGGCCGCGGCCATCTCGAGGAACGCGGCCCGCACCCGGCGGTGGAACTCCGGCGACTCGCCCTCGATCCGGTCGCGCTCGGCGAAGCGGCCGAAGCCGTGCTCGGGGTCGAGGTCGAGCACGACCGTGAGGTGAGGGCGCAGGTCGCGGGTCGCCCAGCGGGCGACGTGCTCGACCTCGCCTTGATCGAGGGTGCGCCCGGCCCCCTGGTAGGCGAGCGTGGAGTCGACGTAGCGGTCGGTGATCACGACCTCACGGCGCTCGAGCGCCGGCAGCACGACGGTGTCGACGTGCTCGGCCTTGTCGGCGGCGTAGAGCAGCACCTCGGTACGGTCGGAGAGCTCGCCGGTGGCCGGGTCGAGGACGATCCGGCGCATCTCCTTGCCGACCGGGGTGTCGCCGGGCTCGAAGGTGAGGAGAGCGGGGTAACCGCGACGCTCGAGCGCGGCCGCCAGGGCCCGCGACTGGGTGGACTTGCCCGCGCCCTCGCCGCCCTCGAAGCAGACGAAGACGCCGGTGGTGGTGTACACGCCCCGCCGCCCTTCCTCGTCGTCTCTGCTCGGGGCGAGCGTAGTCGAGCCCACCTACACCGTCCGCGGAAGGCGAGGTCCGTTCTCGCTACGGTTGCGCCCATGAACGCCACGGCAGCGACGCCGACCTTCATCGGGTCCGACAAGCTGATGCTCGGCCTGTGCCTGGCCTTCGTCGTCCTCGCCGGTTTCGCTGAGTACGGCGGGTGGAACGCCGTCGTCGCCTTCGTCGTCTCGGCCGGAGCAGTATGCCTCCTGGCATCGCTCGTGGGTCGCTCGGTAGAGCAGCTCGGCGACCGGTTCGGGCCGGGCGCGACCGGCGTCCTGCAGTCCGGTCTGGGCAACCTCCCCGAGCTGTTCATCTGCATCTTCGCGCTGAAGGCGGGGCTGGTGGACGTGGTCCGCGCCGCCCTGGTCGGCTCGATCCTCGCCAACCTCCTGCTGGTCCTCGGGCTCGCCTTCGTGGTCGGCGGCCTCCGTCACGGCACTCAGCAGCTCGGCTCCGAGCGGGCGCGCACGATCGTCGTCCTCATGCTGCTGTCGGTGTCCGCGATGGCGATCCCCTCGTTCACCCACTGGCTGCACACCCCGGCCGACCAGCACGAGGACACCTTCTCGGTGATCGTGTCGGTGCTGCTGCTCGCGCTCTTCGCCCTGTCGCTCCCCTTCTCGCTGCGCCGCGACCACACCGATGGCGACGCACCGCACGAGAAGCCTCGCTGGTCGCTGCCGCTCGCCATCGGCCTGCTCGCTGTCGCGAGCGTCGGCGCCGCCTTCGTCTCGGACTGGTTCGTGAACGCCCTCCAGCCCGCCATGGACTCGCTGTCGATCAACGAGACCTTCGCGGGACTCGTGGTGGTCGCGATCGCCGGCAACGCGGTGGAGAACGTCGTCGGTGTGCAGCTCGCGGCGAAGAACCAGTCGCCGTACGCGTTCTCGGTGATCCTCAACAGCCCCGTGCAGATCGCCCTGGTCCTCGCGCCCGCTCTGGTGCTGATCTCCCAGATCTTCGGGCTGGCCTCCCTGACCCTGGTGTTCTCTCCCCTGCTGGTCGTGGTGCTGATGCTCGCCGTCATGCTCGGGGCGTTCATCGCCTTCGACGGTGAGTCGACGTGGCTGGAAGGGGCGTCGCTGATCGTGCTCTACGCGATCATCGCCACGTCGTTCTGGTGGGGCTGAGCGACACCCGCGGCAGGTCGTCCGCCCGACAGGAACCCCTAGCACCCTCTGGAGCGGACGACCCGACACCCGAGGCAGGTCGTGCGCCTGTCAGGTCACACCACCGTGACGGGATGCCGCACGACGGCGTCGAAGAAGTAGCCGCTCCACGACCGCCCGGTCAGTGGCAGCACGCGTCGCTGGACGAGCGAGGCTCCCCAGGCGAGCTCGAAGGCCGACCGGACGGGGTTGACCGTCAGGGGCGGGCTGTCCGACGGAGTCCGACTCCTGCAGATGCTGCCGCCAGCAGGCCGCGGCGGGTAGGACGGGCGAGCGGTCTCATGACCGCACGTTAATACAACTAGATTAATCGACTTAAATACTCAAGGCTTGGCGACGGCCTTCTTCGGGGTCTTCTTCGCCGTCGCCTTCTTGGCGGTCTTCCTGGCCGGGGCCTTCTTGGCACCCTTCTTGGCGGTCTTCTTCGCGGGGCCCTTCGCGCGCCGCTCGGCGAGGAGCTCCGCGGCTCGCTCGAGGGTGATCGCCTCGACCGTGTCGTCCTTGCGCAGCGTCGCGTTGTACTCGCCGTCGGTGACGTAGTCGCCGAAGCGGCCGGACTTCACCACCACCGGAGCACCCGAGACCGGATCGGGGCCGAGCTCCTTGAGAGGCGGCGCCGCAGCGGCTCGCCCGCGCTGCTTCGGCTGCGCGTAGATCGCCAACGCCTCGTCGAGAGTGACCGTGAACAGCTGGTCCTCCGAGGTGAGCGAGCGGGAGTCGGTGCCCTTCTTCAGGTACGGCCCATAACGGCCGTTCTGGGCGGTGATCTCGACGCCCTCGGCGTCGGTACCGACCACGCGCGGCAGGGACAGCAGCTTGACCGCGTCGGCCAGCGACACCGTGTCGAGGGACATCGAGGCGAACAAGGAGCCGGTCCGTGGCTTCGCCGACTTCGGCGCACCTTCGGGCAGGGCCTCGGTGACGTAGGGCCCGTAGCGACCGTTCTTGGCCACCACCGGCAGTCCGGTCTCGGGGTGCACCCCGAGCTGCTTCTCCTCCCCTGCCGGGTTGGCGAGCAGCTCGCGGGCCTTGGTCAGGGTCAGCTCGTCGGGCGGCAGGTCGTCGGGCACGTTCGCGCGTACGGCGGCCCCGTCGCCCTCGCCGTCGCCCTCGCCCGTCGTCGGGCCCGGGCCCTCGAGGTAGGGGCCGTAGCGACCGACGCGCAGCACGATCCCGCTGTCACGCCCGCCGACCGGGAAGGTCGCCAGCTCCTTGGCATCGATCTCACCGAGCTCGTTGACCAGCTGGTGCAGCCCGACCACCCGGTCGGAGCCGAAGTAGAACTCGCCGAGCTCGGTCACCCGGTCCTTGCGTCCTCCGGCGATCTCGTCGAGCACGTCCTCCATGTCCGCGGTGAACTCGTAGCTGATCTGCCTCGGGAAGTGCTCCTCCAGCAGGCGCACCACGGAGAACGCGATCCAGGCCGGTACGAGTGCCGTGCCCTTCTTGTAGACGTAGCCCCGGTTGAGGATGGTGCCGATGATCGAGGCGTACGTCGACGGCCGGCCGATCTCGCGCTCCTCCAGCTCCTTGATCAGGGTTGCTTCGGTGTAGCGCGCCGGCGGCTTGGTCTCGTGACCGTTCGCCGTCAACGACGCGGCCGACACCGGGTCGCCCTCGTGCAGGTCGGGCAGCGGCGTCTCGGCGTCGTCCTGGCGCTTGTTGTTGTCGGTGCCCTCGACGTAGGCCTTGAGGAAGCCGTGGAAGGTGATCACGCGGCCGCTCGCGGAGAACACGACGTCGCGCCCGTCGGCAGCCTCACCGCCGATCCGGATCGTCACCGAGTGACCGACGGCGTCCTTCATCTGCGACGCGACGGTACGCATCCAGATCAGCTCGTAGAGCCGGAACTGCTCGCCGCTCAGCCCGGTCTCGGCCGGCGTCCGGAAGCGCTCGCCGGACGGGCGGATCGCCTCGTGCGCCTCCTGGGCGTTCTTGACCTTCGAGGCGTAGGTGCGGGGCGCGTCGGGCAGGTACTCGGTGCCGTAGAGCTCGCGCACCTGGGAGCGAGCGGCGTCGACGGCGGCGCTGGACAGCGTGGTCGAGTCGGTCCGCATGTAGGTGATGTAGCCGCCCTCGTAGAGCCGCTGGGCGACCGACATGGTCCCGGACGCGCTCATCCCGAGCTTGCGGCTGGCCTCCTGCTGGAGGGTGGTGGTGCGGAACGGCGCGTAGGGCTGGCGCCGGTAGGGCTTGGACTCCACCGAGCGCACGTCGTACGACGTGTCGTGCAGCGCCGCGACGAGCCCCTCGGCGGCGGCACGGTCGAGGTGGACGCGGTCGTCGGTGCGCTTGCCCTTGAGCTCACCGTCGGTGCCGAAGTCGGAGCCTCCGGCGACCCGCATCTCCTCGACCGAGTGGAGCTTGGCCGGGAACATCCGGGGCTCCTTGCCGGAGCCGGCGTCGAACGTGCCTTCGAGGTCCCAGTACGACGCCACCCGGAACGCCATCCGCTCCCGCTCGCGGTCGACGACGAGCCGGGTCGCGACCGACTGCACCCGCCCGGCGGACAGGCCGGACATGACCTTCTTCCACAGCACGGGCGAGACCTCGTAGCCGTACAGCCGGTCGAGGATCCGCCGCGCCTCCTGGGCCTCGACGAGGTCGTCGTTGATCTCGCGGGGGTTCGCAACGGCAGCCAGGATCGCCGGCTTGGTGATCTCGTGGAACACCATCCGGTGCACCGGGATGCCCTTCGGCTTCAGCTCGTCGAGCAGGTGCCACGCGATGGCCTCGCCCTCGCGGTCCTCGTCCGTGGCGAGGTAGAGCTCGTCGGCGTCCTTGAGCAGGCTCTTGAGCTTGGCGATGTGGCTCTTCTTGTCGCGCGGCACGACGTAGTAAGGAGTGAAGTCGTGGTCGACATCGACTGCGAGCCGACCCCACGGCTTGTCCTTGATGCTGGCCGGGGTGTCGGCGGCGGAGTTGGGCAGGTCGCGGATGTGGCCGATGGACGACTCGACCACGTAGTCGCTGCCGAGGTAGCCGCCGATCGTCCGCGCTTTCGCGGGTGACTCGACGATCACCAGCTTGTGTGCCACTGCTTCTCCTGACTGAACCGGGCCGTGCTGAAGGTGTGATCCGGTGGGTGTGCACGGGTCACGGCCGCTCACGGTAGCGCGTCCTGTCCAATCGTCCGGTCGCCAGCCCGGTGGTGGGCACGACGGCAGGCTCGGTGGCGGGCCCGATGCCCGGCGCGGTCAGGCCGGGGCGAGATACCCGTCGGTGACGAGCTCACGCACGACCGGGAGGTACGTCGTGTGGAGCTCCTCCGGGTCGCGCTCGAGCAGGTGCGCGACGGCGTCGAGGATCTGCCCGACCATCAGCTCGCCGTCGCACGCGCCCACCAGGGCGGCCTCGACGGTGTCCACCCGGCGGGCCCGGCGGAGCCCGGTCTGCTGACGCAGCACGATCGCCTCGGGGTCCTCCGCCCCGGGTGCTCCGACGGTCTCCTGCTGCACGTCGGCCCGGGTGACCAGGCGGTCGTCGAGGGCCACCTCGACGCGGACGGCGCGGCCCCAGTCACGGATCGCGGACGCGATCGGCTGCTCGACCGCATGCGGCCAGTCGAGGAGCTCGCGAGCCGAGCCACCGCGGCGGAGGTTGATCCAGCCGAAGCCGATGCCCTCGATGCCCTCCTGCTCGAACCAGCCCAGCCAGTCGTCGTACGCCTCGAGATAGCCGGGGGTGCTGTGACGCCCTGCGTCGCGCAGCCAGAGCTCGACGTACGACGCAGGGTCGAGCACCTCGCGCTGGACGACGAGCGCGTCGCAACCCGGGTCGAGCCACTCCGCCAGCCGGTCGTCCCAGGGGCGGTCGCGCGTGATCGCCCAGTTGGCCAGGACCTGGCACCAGCCGCCGTCGGTGAGGTGGACCGGCGCCCCGCGCACGATCGTCTCGACCACCCGGTCGCCGGGCAGCCCGGAGTCGCGGTAGACGAGAGGCTCGGCGGTCGCCGGCGAGATCACGAACGGCGGGTTGGTGGTGACCAGGTCGAACCGCTCGTCGCCCACCGGCTCCCAGAGCGAACCTTCGCGGACGTCGACGCGCACGTCGTTGAGCGCTGCGTTGAACGCGGTGACGGCGAGGGCGCGGGGGTTCACGTCGGTGGCGACCACCTCGTCGGCATGACCAGAGAGGTGGAGGGCCTGGACGCCGCACCCGGTGCCGAGGTCGAGCGCGCGGGCGACCGGCTCGCGGACGGTGAGCTGGGCCAGCGAGGTCGAGGCCGGGCTGACGCCCAGCACGTGGTCGGGGGCGACGCGGATGAGCTGGCCGTCGAGCCCGGGGGTGAGGTCGCTGACGACCCACCAGTCCCGGTCGTCGTCGGCATAGGGACGACAGTCGAGCATCGCGCGCACCTCGCCGCCGGACGCGACGAGCATGCCGCCCTCGACGAGCGCGCCCACGAGCCCGGGCAGGGCACGGTCGGCGTGGGCCCGGTCGACCTCGGTCTGGAGCAGGAACAGCCGGACCAGGGTCTCCAGCGGCGAGCCGTGCGTCGTACGCCGGAGGGCGGGCGTGGTCTCGTTCCGCGCCAGCGCGAGCCGAGCCGTCGTACCGAGCAGGTCGCCGACGGCGTCGTAGGTGTACGTCGCGGCGGTCAGCGCGCCGCGCAGCGCCGGTGCGTGGGCGGCGTCGGGGACGCCGGCGGGATGCGCGGAAGACATGTCGTCATCGTGGCACCGGTCGTCGACCGCTCTCCTGCCGGGCCGGTTGCTGCTTCAATCGGGACATGGCTCGTGTCCTCCGTCTCCTCGCCTTCCTCACCGTCCTGGTCGCGCTCGTGGCGACCGAGAGCCCGAGCGAGGCGACGCTCGGCGGCGACCAGCAGGGGGGCGGCGGCGACACCACGGCCCAGCCGGGGAGGCTGCGCGCGCAGATCACCTTCACCAAGAACCACGCGCACCCCTGGCGCAGCACCCTCACCTGGGACGCTGCCCGGCAGCGCGGTGACGGATCGTGGAAGGTGCTGGCGCACGACTCGTGGCGTGCCGGCTCCGGCATGCCGGGTGGCGGCACCGAGAACGCCTGTCTGAAGGGGCACGGCTGGCTGCCGGACGGGACGTACTCCCTGCGGCAGTACGAGGACTACCACGGCACCCTGATCCACGGCCGGGCCTTCCGGCTCGACGACAAGCGCTGTGCGAACGGCACCCTGCGCGAGCAGCTCTTCATCCATACCGAGGCCGGCGCCGGCAACACCCAGTGCGCCAACGTCCCGGGCGACCAGCTGTGTCGTTGGGAGTACCCGAAGATCAACGACTACACCTCGCACGGCTGTATCAAGATGTCTCCGCCGGCGATCCTCGCCCTCACCCGCGACTACCACCGCTTCTTCCACGCCGGCGTCCGCTACCCCACCGCCCGGGTGCGCCTCGTCGTGCGCTGACCCGGCAGAAGTTCACGTCGTAGAGCGCTGACCCGGCTGGGGACAACTCGGCGTACGGCGCGTCCGCACACGCCGAAGGCCCGCCCGGATCGCTCCGGACGGGCCTTCTCGGTCGTGCTGGGTGCGGGACTCAGCCCTGAGACTCGAACTGCCGGGTCTCGGTGCCGTCTCCGACGGTGTCGTCGACCGGAGCGGCGGGCTCGTCGACCGGCGGCGGCGCCGTCGGGGACGCCGGCGTACCGGGCTCCTCACCGATGACCGAGGAGCGGCGCTTCGACACGACCACCGCGACCACGATCCCGGCCAGCGCTGCGAACGCGATGAGCAGGCGGAGCGGGGTGTTGGTGTTCTCCCCGACCGACATCTTCACGATGGCCGAGACGATCAGCAGCGAGACCAGGTTCATCACCTTGATCAGCGGGTTGATCGCCGGGCCGGCGGTGTCCTTGAAGGGGTCACCGACGGTGTCGCCGATGATGGTCGCCTCGTGGGCGGACGAGCCCTTGCCGCCGTGGTGGCCGTCCTCGACCAGCTTCTTGGCGTTGTCCCAGGCGCCACCGGAGTTGGCCAGGAAGACCGCCATCAGGGCACCAGAGCCGATGGCACCGGCCAGGAAGCCGGCCAGCGGGCCGACGCCGAGACCGAAGCCGACCGCGACGGGCGCCAGGACCGCCAGCAGACCCGGCGTCGCCAGCTCACGCAGCGAGTCCTTGGTGACGATGTCGACGACCTTGCCGTACTCGGGGCGACCCGTGCCCTCCATGATCCCGGGGATCTCGCGGAACTGGCGACGGACCTCGTAGACCACCGCGCCGGCGGCACGACCGACGGCGTTGATGGCGAGACCGGAGAAGAGGAAGACCACGGCCACACCGAGCAGCAGGCCGACCAGGACGTTGGGGTAGGAGACGTTGAAGGAGAACGCCGCCTGGGTCAGCAGCCCCGGCGTCTCCGTCACGTTCGCAGCGCGGATCGAGTCGGTCAGCGAGTTGCTGTAGGACCCGAACAGGGCGCTGGCCGCCAGGACGGCGGTCGCGATCGCGATGCCCTTGGTGATCGCCTTGGTGGTGTTGCCCACCGCGTCGAGCTCGGTCAGGATCTTGGCGCCCTCGGGGCTGACGTCGCCCGACATCTCGGCGATGCCCTGCGCGTTGTCCGAGACGGGACCGAAGGTGTCCATCGCCACGATCACGCCGACCGTGGTCAGCAGACCACAACCTGCGAGCGCGACCGCCGACAGCGCGATGGTGATGTCGCCGGCACCGAGCAGGAAGGCGCCGTAGACGGCGGCGCCGATCACCAGCGTCGTGTAGACGGCCGACTCGAAGCCGACCGCGAGGCCGGACAGGATCACCGTCGCGGCACCGGTCAGGGAGGTCTTCCCGACGTCCTTGACCGGGCGGTGCTCGGTGCCGGTGAAGTACCCGGTCAGCGCGAGGATCGCGCAAGCAAGCACGATGCCGATCAGCACGGCGCCGGAGGCGATGAACCTCGGGTCGCCACTGGCGTTCACGCGCAGGGCGCTGAAGCTGCTCGGCAGGTAGACGAACGACAGGATCGTGCACGCGACTGCGCTGATGGCCGCCGAGATGTAGAACGCACGGTTGATGGTGACCAGGCCACCCTCGCCCTCACGGGGCTTGCACAGGTAGACGCCCACGACGGCGGTCAGGGCACCGATGGCGGGGATCAGCAGCGGGAAGACCAGGCCCTTGTCGCCGAAGGCCTGCGCGCCGAGGATCAGCGCGGCGACCAGCGTGACGGCGTACGACTCGAAGAGGTCGGCGGCCATACCGGCACAGTCCCCCACGTTGTCGCCCACGTTGTCGGCGATGGTGGCGGCGTTGCGCGGGTCGTCCTCGGGGATGTTCTGCTCGATCTTGCCGACCAGGTCGGCACCCACGTCGGCGGCCTTGGTGAAGATGCCACCGCCGACCCTCATGAACATCGCGAGCAGGGCGGCGCCGAAGCCGAAGCCCTCGAGCACGTGCGGCGCCTTGTCCTTGAAGATCAGGACGACGGTGCTCGCACCCAGCAGGCCGAGGCCGACGGTCAGCATGCCGACCATGGCGCCGGTCCGGAAGCCGATGTTCATCGCGGTGTTGCGACCCTCGGTGTTGGCCGCTGCGGCGACCCGCAGGTTGGCACGCACGGCGAGGTTCATGCCGAGGTAGCCGACGGCGGACGAGAAGCCGGCGCCGACCAGGAAGAAGATCGAGCGGGAGATCCGCACTCCCAGGTCGTCGGCGGGCAGCAGCATCAGAGCGAAGAACGCGACCGCCGCGAAGATCGCGAGCGTGCGGAACTGCCGGGTCAGGTAGGCGTTCGCGCCCTCCTGCACTGCGTGCGCGATGTTCTTCATGTTGTCGGTGCCTTCACCGGCGGCGAGGACCTCGGAGCGGAACATGTACGCCATCGCGAGCGCGCCGAGCGCGATCACGAAGACGACTACGACCAGCGCGAAGTTGCCACCGGAGAGCTGCACGACGGCGGGACTGATCCCGGTCATGGATTTCCTCCTGGAAGACTTTCAGTGACGAACGGCGCGGACTATGCCATGCGCCCCGGGGATCATGTCAGACCCCAGTGGTGCAGCCCACACCGGGTGAGCGTGCCGAGATGCGTCGTCGGCCCCACTCAGGCGGGTGTCGATGAAAGCCCGGTCAGCTCGCGGTGAGAGCGGCCTCGGCGGTGTCGTGGATGACGAACACCTTGGCCAGGCCGGTGATCCGGAAGATCTTCAGCAGCCGGTCCTGGTTGCACACCAGCTGGAGCGAGCCGTCGTGGGCGCGCACCTTCTTCAGGCCGCCGACGAGTACGCCGAGCCCCGTGGAGTCGAGGAACTCGACCTCCGACATGTCGATGACCAGGTCGTAGGTGCCGGCCGCGACGAGCTCGGTGATCTCCTCCCGCAACCGGGGGGCGGTGTAGACGTCGATCTCCCCCACGACCGACACGACGGTCCGGCCCTCGGCCTCACGCGTCGTAATGGTCAGATCCACGGCTGCACTCCTGAGCTCCGGTCGGGTGCGGGCGCCAGCGGGCCCGACCCCGTTCGGCCATATCAAACCACGCTCCAGCGCCTCGCGGGGAAGTCGACCCACACCCGTGCGCGGGAGGGTGTCGGTCGGCTTTGTCAGACTGCTGTCGTGGCAGGTGTCGTGGAGGGGTCGGTGGAGGGTCATCCCGACCGCACCGCACGCTCCGGGGTGTCCTCCGCCGCGCTCCGACTGGCACAGGTGCCCGGTCGCGACGACTCCCTCCGACACCTCCGGGTGCTTCCGCCACGCGACGCCGTCACGGCCGCCTGGCCCACGTGGACGCACCCTGACGTGGTAGCGGCGTTCCGGTCGCGCGGCATCGACGAGCTCTGGCGCCACCAGGCGGTCGCCGCCGAGGCCGCCCGCAGTGGGCAGCACGTCGTGCTCTCCACCGGCACCGCATCCGGCAAGTCGCTCGCCTACCAGCTGCCCGCGCTGACCGCGATCCTCGAGCGCCGGGGCGGCAAGGGCGAGCGCGGCGCCTCCACGCTCTACATCAGTCCGACCAAGGCGCTCGCCCAGGACCAGCTCGCGGGGATCGCGACGCTCGGGCTCGGCATCCGGGTCACCACCCACGACGGCGACTCCTCGCTCGACGAGCGGGACTGGACCCGCGAGCACGGGGAGTACGTCCTCACCAACCCCGACATGCTCCATCGCTCGCTCCTGCCACGGCACGACCGATGGGGCGGGCTCTTCCGTTCGCTCGACCTGGTCGTGGTCGACGAGTGTCACCACTACCGCGGTGTCTTCGGCGCCCACGTCGCCCTGGTGCTGCGTCGGCTGCGGCGCGTCTGTGCCCACCACGGGTCGGACCCGACGTTCGTCCTGGCCTCGGCCACGGTCGGCGACCCCGCCGAGCACGCCTCGCGCCTCACCGGTCTCGACGTGATGGCGGTGAGCCACGACGACTCCCCCCGGGGTGAGGTCGCGCTGGCTTTGTGGGAGCCGCGCTTCACGTCGTACGCCGGAGAGAACGGCGCGCCCGTGCGCCGCGCCGCCTCCTCGGAGTCCGCCGACCTGCTGGCCGACCTGGTCAGCGAAGGCGTGCGGACGCTCGCCTTCGTCCGCTCCCGCAAGGCCGCCGAACAGGTGGCGACGACGACAGCGGCCTTGCTGGCCGACGTGGACCCCTCCCTGCCGGGCCGCGTCGCGAGCTATCGCGGCGGCTACCTCCCCGAGGAGCGGCGCGAGATCGAGCAGGCCCTGCGCGACGGCCGCCTCCTCGGTCTGGCGGCCACCAACGCGCTGGAGATGGGCATCGACGTGTCGGGGCTGGACGCGGTGATCGTGGCCGGGTTCCCCGGTACGCGTGCGGCCTGGTGGCAGCAGGTCGGGCGTGCCGGGCGCAACGCCGGCGACGCGCTCGCCGTGCTGGTCGCCCGCGACGACCCGCTCGACACCTACCTGGTGACCCACCCCGAGGCCTTGCTCGACCAGGCCGTCGAGCAGACCGTGTTCGACCCCGAGAACCCCTACGTCCTCGGGCCTCACCTGTGCGCCGCCGCGCAGGAGGTGCCGCTGCGTCAGGGTGAGCTGGGGCTCTTCGGTCCGGGCGCCCGGGATCTGCTCGACGAGCTGACCGCGTCGGGGCGGCTCCGCCGCCGTCCTCAGGGGTGGTACTGGACCCATCCCGAGGCGGCCCACGCACTCACCGACATCCGCTCCGGCGGTGGCCGCCCGGTCTCTCTGGTCGAGGGATCCACTGGGCGCGTGATCGGGACCGTCGACGCGTCGAGCGCCCATGCGACCGCCCACGCCGGTGCCGTCTACGTCCACCGCGGCGAGACCTGGCTCGTGGAGTCGCTCGACCTCGACGACCATGTCGCGCTGATCGACCGAGCGGAGGTGGCCTACTCCACGACGGCCCGCGAGCTCACCGCGATCACCGTTGACCGGGAGAACGACCACCGCACGTGGGGCGAGTCACGGATCTCGCTCGGGACGGTGGAGGTCTCACACCAGGTGGTGTCGTACCTGCGTCGCCGGCAGCCGTCGGGCGACGTGATCGATGAGATACCGCTCGACCTCCCGGAGCAGACGCTGACCACGCAGGCGGTCTGGTGGACGATCCCCGACGACCTGCTCGCGGAGCGCGGCTTCCTCGCTGCCGACCTGCCCGGCTCGGCCCACGCCGCGGAGCACTGCTCGATCGGGCTGCTGCCACTCTTCGCGACCTGCGACCGCTGGGACATCGGCGGGGTCTCCACGGCGCACCACGCCGACACCGGTCGACTGACCGTCTTCGTGTATGACGGCCACCCCGGCGGCGCGGGCATCAGCGCCCGCGGGTTCACCGCGGCCCGCGCGTGGCTGTGCGCCACCCGCGAGACCATCCGGTCGTGCGCGTGCCCCGACGGCTGTCCGTCGTGTGTGCAGTCGCCGAAGTGCGGCAACCAGAACCATCCGCTGGACAAGCACGGCGCCGTCCGGCTGCTCGACGCGCTTCTCGCCGACGCACCGGCCGAGTAGCCTCGCCGACATGATCGTCCTCGGGCTCCTGCTGATCGTCGGGGGCCTGCTCGCCGTGGCCGCCGCCCTTCTCAGCACCAGCGGGTCGGCGACCTTTCTCGGCGCCGACGTCGGCGCGGCGACCATCTTCTTCTTCGGTCTGGCCGCCGGGCTGGCCGTGCTGTGGGGCTACTCGATCACCAAGCTGGGAGCCCGGCGGTCGTGGCGGCTCCGGCGCGAGAACCGCCGGCTGCGTGAGCAGAACGCGAGCGCCACCCACAGTGACCCGAAGGGCGAGGATCCGTCGCCCCAGTGAGTCAGGCGGGCCCAGCGCGAGCCTCGGCCGAGAGCTCCGCGGTCTGCCCGAGCCAGTGCGGGCCGATCGCCTGCACCGTGACGACCAGCGTCCGCCCCTCGACCCGGCACCCGGTCAGGCGGACCTCGTTCGCTGCGGCGATCCGGCCCGCGTCGAGGCACCCGTCACGCCCGAGAGCGAGCCCATGGGCGCCGGCCAGGGCGGCGAGATCGGCCCCGGACTGGGCGACGCGATGGGCTCGCACCATGGCCGTGACCACCCCGAGGGCAGCGCCGACGAGCAGCATCATCCCGACCAACGCCACCACCAGCACGCTCGCCGAACCCTCCTCCCCCGCCCGGCGTCTCATGGGGACTCCAGCACAGCGACCGCCCTGGCATGCAGCGCCACCGCCGGCAGGAAGCCCAGGAGACCGCCGGGTGGGTCGACGGAACCGGTGGCCGTCGCCACCACGTCGGCGTCGCGGCTCACCACCACGACCCTGCTCCCCGGCGGAGCGATCTGCTCCCCGCGGGCCTCGGCTCCGGCCACCGGGTCACCGCGCGCGGTGGCCCGCGCCGCCTCGCGTGCGGCGTCGATCATGCGGACCTGGGCCGCGCCGACGCTGAGCAGCCAGACCAGGCCGATCGTGAGCGACAGCAGCAGCGGGATGGCCAGAGCGAGCTCGGCGGTGGCCGCGCCGCGTTCGTCGCGGGTCATCCGACCCCCAGCAGCGCGAGGACGTGGTCGAACAGGGTCCGGAGCAGCTGCTCACCGAACCCGCCGGTCAACAGCTTGAACAGCAGCCCGGCGAGCCCCGCGCCCGCCGCCGTGCCGACGGCGTACTCCGCGGTGGTGATGCCCCGCTCGTCGTGGTGGTCGTGCATGTGTCTCCTCCGTCTCGGTCGCGGCCGCGGATACGGCCTCTCCGCACTGTGCTCGGCCGGCGGAGGCAGCGTGGGCACCCGCTCGGCCGGCTGTGGAGTAGCGGAGGCAGGGCGGCACCGGTGGACAGTTCGTGGCCCGCGCGGGCAGACAGGACTACAGGTCCAGGGACTGCAGGAGACTCACCACCAGCGGGACCACACCGACGAGCACGAACGACGGGAGCAGGCAGAGTCCGAGCGGCACCGCCGCCTTCACGCCGACGCTGCGTGCTCGCTCCTCCACGCTTGCCCGGGACGTGCGCGCCAGCTCATCGGCCAGTCGGATCACCTCCTGGGTCACCGACGCCCCGGACCGGCCCGCCCGCACGAAGGCCCGCCCCACGGGCGCGAGCCGCGGGTCGTCGAGCACCGGTTGCCAGGCTTGGTCGGGCGGGAGACCGAGCGCCAGTCGCGGGGGGACCGTCGCCAGCGTGTCCGACGCCGGACCCGGGCAGGCGTCGCAGACCAGCCGGAGCGCCTCGGCCACGTCGCAGCCGGTCTCGAGGGCGGCGGTGAGGAGCTGGACCAGCCCTGGCAGGTCGCGCTCAGCCGCGCGACGTCGTCGTCGTTCGTCGGCCGGCTCGGTGCGTCCGATCAGCGCCCAGGCCGCCACCGCCGCCACCACACCCGCGACCACACCGCCCAGTCCGGACACGAAGCTCGCGACCGCGACTCCGGCCAGGGCCGCCCACAGCCCGCGCCACCGCAAGACCCACCCCGGGTCGGGCGCCACGGGGAGTGACGGCGCCGCCTCCCGGGCCACCCGGACGGGGGCAGGCAGGGCGGCCGCGACAGCCCCGGCCGCCAGCAACGCCGCGAGCCAGGCGGTCACCGGTCGACCTCGCCAGCGATCAGCTCGATCCACCACAGCCCGGCGAAACCCACCGCCAACCCGCTGGCCAGACAGGCGAGCCCGAGCGGGGTGCCGAGCAGGAACGTCCAGGGGTCGGCACCGGCACCGCTCCCCATGAGCAGCGCCACCACGGGGAGGACCGCGACCAAGCGAGCGGTGGCGCGGGCCGACGCGAGCTCACCCCGGACGACGCGACGGGTGGCCTGGTCGAGGCGGACGGCATCGGCCACCCGGCGCGTGCTCATGGCGAGGCCGGCCCCGGTGCGATGGGACACCACCCAGGCGCCGGCCAGCAGCCGCAGACCGTCTGCTCCAGGTGTGCGCGCGAGCGAGCGGAGCGCCACCGGGACGTCGCCGCCGAGCCTCGAAGCGTCGGCGACCGGACGCAGCGCCGGCCAGGCCTCGGCGGCCTCGGCGAGAGCTGCTTCACCGGTACGCCCGGCGGCGAGCTCGCCAGCGATCAGATCACAGGCCTCGAGCATCCGCCGCGCCGTGTCCTCGGCGGCGGCCATCTCAGCCCGGCGGCGCCACAACGACCGGCCGGCACCAGCGGCGAGAAGCAGCACGAGCAGCGGCGCCGCAAGGCTGCCCGGGAAGGCGAGGACGCCGAGCCCGACGCCCACCCACGCCAGCCAACGAGGCCGGCGGGGCTGCTGCGCGGGAGTCGCCGGGGGTACCCGCCAGGCCAGCAGTACGGCGGACATCATGGCCGCGATCGCGACGAGCTCCGCGGGACCGTCGGCCATGGGCAGCTCGGTCAGCGGCACAGCCGCTCCACCAGGTCGGGCTCGCCGGGGCCGGTGACGGCGATGCCGTCGCGGAAGCTGACCGCCGTACGCAGGTCGGCCAGGCCGTCCGCCCGCCGCACCGGGACTGCGACCTCGCGCAGCACCCGGCCACCGTCGTGGTCGCGCCCGAGATGGAGCACGGCGTCGAGCCCGGCGAGCAGCTGGCTGTGAGCCGCCTCGCGCCCCAGACCAGCCGCCAGGGCGAGCGCCTCGACGCGGGCCGGAACGTCGCGGGCGGAGTTCGCGTGGATGGTCCCGCAGCCACCTTCGTGGCCTGTGTTGAGCGCGGCCATCAGCTCGACGACCTCGGCCCCCCGGACCTCTCCCACGACCAGCCGGTCGGGACGCATCCGCAGCGCCTGACGCACGAGCGTGCGGAGCGTGACCTCGCCGGCACCTTCGATGTTGGGCGGCCGTGCCTCGAGACCGACCACGTGCGGGTGGTCGGGGCGGAGCTCGCTGGCATCCTCCACCAGCACCAGCCGCTCGTCGGCGGGCACGAGCGAGAGCAGGGAGTTGAGGAGCGTGGTCTTGCCGGAGCCGGTGCCACCACTGATCAGGAAGGCCAGGCGTCGGGAGACCAGCGAACGCAGCAGGCGGGCACCGTGGTCGCTGACCGTGCCCGCGGCCACCAGCTCGTCGAGGGTGAGCACGCGGTGGTGGGGGACCCGGAGGGACAGCACCGTGCCGGGCCGGGCCAACGGCGCCAGGACGGCGTGGAAACGGGTGCCGTCGGCGAGCCGGACGTCGACGTGAGGAACGGAGTCGTCAAGCCGGCGGCCACCGACGGAGGCAAGCCGCTGGGCGAGCCGCCTGACGGCACCGTCGTCGGGGAAGCTCACCTCGGTGCGCTCCAGGCCCGCGCCCCGGTCGACGTAGACCTCTCCGGGACCGTTGACCAGGACGTCCGTGACATCGGGCAGCCGCAGCAGCGGCTCCAACGGGCCCGCACCCAGGACGTCGCGTCGCAGGGCCTCGTGGACGGCCAGAACCGTCGCATCGCCCACCGGACGCCCCGAGGCTCGCAGCGCGTCGGCGACCCGATGGGGGGTCAGCGGGCCCGGTGAGCGTGCGAGCAGCGCCCGCACGTCTTCGACCAGGTCCGGTGACGCCTGCATCACGCCGCTCGTGGGGCGACGGGGCCCAGGGAGGTCAGCACCGTGGCGGCGGACCGCCCGAGCGGACCCCGGCGCGACCGCACCGGCCCGAGCCCGAGGTCGGTCGCTTCGGACAGCCCCCGCTGGTCGTTCATCCGCACGACCACCGGTGCGCCGGTCAGCCGGGTGAGGGTGGGGTCGTCGACTCCGGCGCCGCGGGCGACCAGACCCAGCGCACCAGGGTCGGCGAACCGGCTGCACACCCGCACGGCAGCGGCGAGGCCCGGGAGGGTCGGCACCACCGTGACCAGGACGTGGTCGCAGCGCGTCACGACCTCCTCGGTCAGGGCGTCCCAGCTGCGCGGCAGGTCGACGACGACCGTGTCGTGGCCACGCCGCGCGGCCGACAACGCCTCACGGACCGCGAAGGCCTGCAGGCGGCGCGGCTCCGGCCCGGCGTACCAGGTGAGGACGGCGACACCGTCGCGGCGCGGGAGCGAGTCGCGCAGGGCCCGGGCGCTCAGCCGGCCGGTCGTATGGCCGAGCGCCTCCCACCGGACGCCGTCGACCACGTCGAGGCCTAGGACGCGGTCGACGCCCGGCCCCAGCGGGTCGAGGTCGACCACGACGGACGGCCCGCTCCTGCCGGCCACCTGGGCCAGCGCACACGCCCAGGTCGTCGCCCCGGAACCGCCGCTGCCGCCGACGACCCCGACCGTCAGCCCGCGCGCCGGCCCCGTGTCGACCACGTCGGTCAGCCGCTCGACCAGCCACCCCTCGGAGCGCGGCAGCTCCGCCACGCTCTCGGCGCCCACCGCCAGGGCCGTGGCGAAGACGGCGTCGGGGCTCGGCCCGATCAGCACCACGAACACCGCGTCACGTCGTGCCGGCGCGACCCTGCCGAGCGGCTCGGCGAGGTCGGCCCCGACGAGCACGAGCGGCGCCTTGGCCCACGCGCGGAGCGCGGCCGGTATGTCGTGGGCGACGTCGGGCGTCGTACCGGCGGCGGCCGACAGGCGCAGCAGCTCGTCGAGCAGGGTCTCGTCGGCGGTGACGAGCAGCGGAGCAGTCATGCGTCCACCGTGCCGTCGCCCACCAGTCGCGACAGCGAACCGGCGATGGCCTGTGGAGCGAGGGCGCGCCGGGTGACGCTGTGCACGATCAGCGGGTCGCCGCGGCCGGCGACACCTACCATGAAGGCATGTCGCCCGGCCGCGGACCCGCAGCAGCACGCAGGTCTGCGGCGTTCTTCGATCTCGACAAGACGATCATCGCCAAGTCCAGCTCGCTGGCCTTCTCCAAGCCGTTCCAGGCCGGCGGCCTGATCACCCGCGGGGCGATGCTGCGCTCGGCGTACGCCCAGTTCGTCTATCTCGTCGGCGGTGCGGACCACGACCAGATGGAGAAGATCCGCGCCTTCATGTCCCAGCTCGTCGAGGGTTGGGACGTCGCCACGGTCCAGGAGATCGTGGCCGAGACGCTGCACCACGTGGTCGACCCGATCGTCTACGACGAGGCCGTCTCCCTGATGGATGAGCACCACCGCGCGGGCCGCGACGTCGTGGTCGTCTCCGCGAGCGGCACCGAGGTGGTCGAGCCGATCGGCGAGATGCTGAACGCCGACCACGTGATCGCCAGCCGGCTCCAGGTCGTCGACGGCAAGTACACCGGCGAGATCGACTACTACGCCTACGCCGACGAGAAGGCACGAGCCATCGAGGCGATGGCCGCCGACCGCGGCTACGACCTCGACGACTGCTTCGCCTACAGCGACTCGATCACCGACGCACCGATGCTCGAGGCGGTCGGCCATCCCCATGCGGTCAACCCCGACCGGGAGCTGCGCAAGCTCGCCGCGAGCAAGGGCTGGCCGGTGCTGCAGTTCACGCGTCCGGTCACGCTACGCAGCCGGATCCCGGTGAAGCCGACGCTCGCCGCCATCACCGTCGGTACGGCGATCACGCTGGGCGGTGCGATCTGGTTCAGCCGTCGCCGTCGGCTCGGCGCCTAGGTCCGGACCGACACGCGCGCCCACCCCTGCCGGGGAAAGTCAAGGGTTGTCCGGCGCCACCCGGCGGCGTACACATGAGGTGAGGACAACTCAAGAGCAACACGCGGACCGGGTACCCACGCGGCGATCCACCCTTCCTACAGGGCGCATGTCATCGGGAAGCTCCCGGGGCTGCCATAGGTAAAAGCACGCTTGGTAGCCGGGTCCGTGTGTGAGCGGCGGCACCCGAGCGATCGGGTGCCGCTCGCACGTCCGCACATGTCCCACCAGCCGCACCCGCCACATCGCACAGCCACTTCCTGCACTTCTCAGGGGTTGCAACGGCCGAGAAGTGCAGGAATCCCCGGCGAACCGGGTATCCCGACAGGACGGCTACCCCCGCAGCGGGCTGGCCTCGGCGCCGGCGGCGTAGGCCTCGGCGGCGTAGAGGAGCCAGGCCTGGAGGCCCGGTCGGCCACCCTCCGCGTAGGCATGCAGGTTCGACTCGTACGCCGGTCGCAGGGCGAGGTGTCCGGCCTCCGGCACCACCAGCGACTTCGCGTCCACCCCGCTGCTGACCAGGACCAGGCGCTCGGCCGCCCTCGCGACGACCCCGTTCGCGGTGGCGAACGGGGCACCGCACACCAGCTCGGCGTGCAGCAGCGCGGCCGTCATCAGCGCCGGCCGCTCCGAGGCGAGGACGCCGAGCGTCTCACGCAGCCGGGCCGCCGACGCGGCGTCACGCGGACGACCGCGTTCGTCGGCGGACACCGAGGCCGAGGCCGCCAGGGCGTGCAGCCGAGCCAGCGCCTGCGCGGGTGAGCGGCCGAACACGGGCACCAGCCCCAGCAGCTCGACCGAGACCCGGAGTGCCCCCTGCGCGACCTCGTCGCCCGTCCCCGCCCGCACGTGGTCGAGGCTCGACCCCGAGCCGTCGAGGACGGCGCTGG
>Ga0302299_10000120_pt1 | contig 34216 bp, 33 predicted proteins | sample III_Fen_N3_4_FD_198795 | JGI IMG/M metagenome (GOLD analysis project Ga0302299, IMG submission 198795) | Peat permafrost microbial communities from Stordalen Mire near Abisko, Sweden - III_Fen_N3_4 | ecosystem: Environmental > Terrestrial > Soil > Wetlands > Permafrost | place: Sweden: Abisko...
GTGAGGTGGTCGTCTTCTTCACGGGAGTCCAGGCGAAGGCGCAGTGATGCTGCGTCCTTGGCCTCAAGCGCGGCAACACGGTCTGGATCGAATCCTTTGACGATCAGCCAGACGCCCAGCGAGAACTCGAAGACGGCGACCAGAACGGCAGACAGTTTGGCCAAGGAGCCATGCTGCTCGATACCGCCGAACATCACGGCGAGATAGCCGATGACGAGCAACGGGCCGCCGATGATGCCGAGCAAAGCAAGCCCGCGAGGCACCAGGCGCGACTTGTAGAGCATGTATCCCAAGAGCAGGTCACATACCGCCGGCATGAAACTCTGCCCCAGAAGGAAGATGCGGTCATAGAGGGCGACGAGCGCGTGACTTGTGGGCAGCGCTTGCGCCCCCGCTCCGTTCTGCCGCAAGGTCACGATCGACAGGAGGAACGCGACGCCGACGAAGATGGTGCTGGATTCAAGGATGCGAGCCGCCACGAGGCCCAGCGCAAACGTCTCGTTCTGCTTCTTGAGAATCGGAAACAGGATGACGGCGGTGGCGATACCAGCGAGTGCGACGGTGATCTCGAGGAGACCGCCGACGATGGCAGCAGTGTCCGATCCCGAGCTGAGGACGTAGTTTGCTCCTTTGACGGAGTTGTACAGAGCGAGCGTCGGGATCGAGACAAAGGTGAGCACATAGGCGATGCCGGCCGCTAGTGAGATCCTTCTGTGCGATGGCATGGCGGCGATGCTCATGCGGTTGCCCTCACTGCTTGGTCGTTCCGTTCTTCACCGATCAGGCCGGACAAGCCCGCCAAACGGAAGAGGTTGGCATTCGCAATCTTCATCGTCTCTCCTCTTGGTGCGGCCGATGCCCAGCAGAACGTGCCGTCTCGTTGGCCGGCTCGGCGCAGCCACTACGCGGAGTGTGTTCCGGTTCCCAGCAAATGGCTAGCGTTCGGGTAACCAAACTTCTGCTGCGGTGAGTCTCCGCTGCGCGCGGCAGTACGAGCTGCACACGCGCGCGGTCGACACTGACATCAGTCGTGCGCACGCGGGAGCTCAGCCATTCTGCCCGACCCAATGCGCCCTGTATTGCCGGGTCTAGTGCGCCCAGATTCAACTACCTGGCACCTTCGGGAACCGAATGTTCAAGATCAAACGACACTTCGCGACCTCTATATCCATACACCCGAACTGGTTCACGGCTGCCGAGGTGCGTCAGGAGGAATGACTCCGCCTCGGCATCCCCAGTCCAGGCACGGGACTCGGCAGTGCGAGCCGGACTTCCACGCAGCGCATCGAGGGGCCAACGGGGCGGTCAACCGTGGCGGCGGCCTAGCATCGGCCACGGCGCGCAGCCTAGGGCGAGAAATCGGGAGTGAGCATGGGCGAGATGGTGGAGTTCGCGAGCAACGGCGGTACCGCAACCGGGTACCTCGCGGTGCCGGAGTCGGGGCAGGGCCCGGGCGTCATCGTCGTCCAGGAGTGGTGGGGACTGGTGCGGCACGTCCAGCACGTGGCCGATCGGTTCGCCGCCGAAGGCTTCGTTGCCTTGGCGCCTGACCTGTACCACGGCGTCTCCACCACCGAACCCGACGACGCCATGCGCCTGCTCATGGGTCTGGCCATGGACACCGCGGCGAAGGACATGGCCGGCGCGGCCCACTACCTCCAGGACCGCGTCGAGGTCACGTCGAGCGGGGTCGGAATCGTCGGCTACTGCATGGGCGGCTCGCTGGCCCTGTGGGCGGCCACGTTCAGCACCGAGATCGTCGCGGCGATCGGCTACTACCCGGCGGTGCCCTGGGAGCGGATGGAACCCAAGTGGTCGAACTACCAGGGCAAGTCGGCGATGATCCACTGCTCCGAGGCGGACGGCACCTCGCAAGCCGCGGGTATCCAGCAGGCGTGGGCCGCGATCGAGGCAGCCGGGGGCGACGTCGAAGTGTTCGACTATCCCGGCACGCAACATGCGTTCTGCAACGACGACCGGCCCGAGGTGTATGACGAAACCGCGTCCGGGCTGAGCTTCGGCCGCACGCTGGACCTGCTGCGTCGTCGACTGGGGTGAGGTCGTCCGCGTCGACCATCGCCGCGCTCGATGACGAGCTCGTCGGCTGCCGCCGGTGTCCCCGCCTGGTGCAGTGGCGCGAAGAGGTGGCGGTGACCAAGCGGGCGGCGTTCGCCGGCCAGACGTACTGGGGCCGGCCGGTTCCGGGGTTCGGCCCCGCCGATGCGCGGATCCTGGTGCTCGGGTTGGCGCCGGCCGCACACGGGGCCAACCGGACGGGCCGGATGTTCACCGGCGACCGCAGCGGCGACTGGTTGTACGCGGCTCTCTTCCGCGCGGGTCTGGCGAACCAGCCCACGTCGGTCGGGCTCGGTGACGGGCTGCAGCTGATCGGTACCCGCGTCACGTCTGCAGTCCGGTGCGCGCCACCGGCCAACCAGCCGACTCCCGTCGAGCGCGACGCCTGCGCTCGCTGGCTCGATCGGGAGTTCGCGCTGCTGCCCGGCGTGGGGGTGGTCGTGGCGCTCGGCGGGTTCGCCTGGACGGCGGCCCTGGCCATGCTCGGCCGGGCCGGCGCGACGATCCCCTCGCCCCGCCCCCACTTCGGCCACGCGGCGCGGGTCGAGCTGAGCCGATCTTCCGCCGGTCGGCGGCTGGTGCTGATCGGGAGCTACCACCCCAGCCAGCAGAACACCTTCACGGGCCGGCTCACCGAACCGATGCTGGATGCCGTCCTGGCGCAGGCCGGACGCGACGCCGACTTGTCCTAGACAGACAACTTGACGTCGAGAGGTTGCCGCTGCGTCACAGCGGACCTCGGCTCGGGTCTGCCACCCTCAGGGCCATGGCGACCACACCGCACTCGAACCGCCCTGCACCGCCGCGCGTCCTGATCGTCGGCGGGGGCTACGTGGGCATGTACACGGCGATCCGCCTGCTCCGGCGGCTGCACGACGGCGAGGCCCGGATCACGATGGTCGACCCGCGCTCGTACATGACCTACCAGCCGTTCCTTCCGGAGGCCGCCTCGGGTGCGGTCTCCCCGCGGCACGTGGTCGTGCCGCTGCGTCGGGTGCTGCGCGGGGCCGAGATCATCACCGGCCGGGTCGAGGCGGTCGACCACGCGCACAAGCGGGCAACCGTGCGTCCGCTCGAAGGTGCGCCGTACGACCTCGAGTACGACCAGCTGGTCATGGCCGTCGGCTCGGTGTCCCGCACGCTGCCGATCCCGGGTCTCGCCGAATGGGCCAGCGGGTTCAAGACCGTCGAGGAGGCGATCCAGCTGCGCAACCGCACGCTGGAGTGCATGGACATCGCGGAGTCGACGCGGGATGCCGCGATCCGGCGGCGCAACCTCACGTTCGTCGTGGTGGGCGCTGGGTTCGCCGGCGTCGAGGCCCTGGCCGAGGTCGAGGACATGGCCCGCTATGCCACGCGCTACTTCCCGTCGATCGAGCCCGACGACCTGCGGTTCGTCCTGGTCGAGGCGGCCGACGTGATCCTGCCCGAGGTGGGTCCGGAGATGGGCGTGTGGACGTTGGAGCAGCTCCGTGCCCGCGGCATCCAGGTCCGGCTGGCCACCCGACTCGAGTCGTGCGTCGACGGTCACGTCGTGCTCAGCGACGGCGACTCGTTCGACGCCGAGACCGTGGTGTGGACCGCGGGAGTGCGGCCGAGCCCCGTGCTGGCCGCCACCGACCTGCCCCTGGACGAGCGCGGTCGGTTGCGCTGCACGGTCACCCTCGCCGTCGATGGTGTGGCCGACGCATGGGGTGCCGGCGACGCCACCTCGGTTCCGGACCTCACCGCAGGGCCCGCGGCCACCTGCGCCCCCAACGCCCAGCATGCGGTGCGGCAGTCGAAGGTTCTGGCCGACAACATCCTGGCCGGGCTGCGCCACCAGCCGCTCACGCAGTACCGGCACAAGTACGTGGGGTCGGTGGCCGGCCTGGGGCTCTACCAGGGGGTGGCCAACGTCTACGGCATCAAGCTCAGGGGCTGGCCGGCGTGGTTCATGCACCGCACCTACCACGTGAGTCGGGTGCCGACCCTGAGCCGGAAGGCCCGCGTGGTGGCGGACTGGACGCTGGCCCTGTTCTTCCGGCGCGAGATCGTCTCGCTGTGGTCGATGCACGAGCCGTTCAACGAGTTCCAGGTGGCCGCCGGGCACCGGCCGACCCGACCCCAACCGCCGCGAGAGACGCATCCGGACGACTGAGCGTCGACGAGACCTAGGCTGACCACCGGCCCGGGTGGCGGAACTGGTAGACGCAGGTCCCTTAAAAGGATCGGCCGAGAGGCGTGCGGGTTCGACCCCCGCCCCGGGCACAGGTACCGTCGAAGCAAGCACGGACGCTGACGGGCGGTGGTCGCTCGTCGACGAGGAGGGATCACCGGTGCCACAGAGCAACAACCCCGTCCTGACCAAGATGACCCAGACCAAGGACGGCTACGCCACGTTCGGCGAGGCGCCGAGCACGGCCACGGCGACCGCAACGGCGCCGACGGCCGACTGGGCCACCGGCTCCTACTCCGTCCCGGCCGGTACGGCTCCCGCCGGGGTGGCCCGCGTCGCGATCGCCGACGTGATCGTGAAGACCGCCGCGATGTTCGCCGTCCTGCTGGTCTTCGCCACAGCCGCGTGGCTCATCCCGTTGCCGGTCGGGGTCTACCTGGTCGCCATGTTCGCCGCGCTCGGTGTGGGGATCTGGGCGTCGGTCCGTCGGGAGGTCAGTCCCGGTCTGTACCTGCTCTACGCGGCGCTCGAGGGGATCGTCGTCGGCGCGATCAGCAAGATCTACAACGACTGGGCGATCAGCAACGGTGCCCAGCAGGGCATCGTCGCCTGGGCCGTGTTGGGCACGCTCGTCACCTTCGGCGTCATGTTGGCGCTGTATCGAACGCGGATCATCAAAGCCAACGCGAAGTTCGTGCGGATGATGATGGTGGCGTTGATCAGCTACGCCATCTTGAGCGGGTTGTCGTTCATCAGCGCGATCTTCGGGGTCGGCAACGGCATGGGCTTCTACGGACTCGGTGCGATCGGGGTCATCTGCTGCCTCGTCGGCGTGGGACTGGCCGCGTTCACGCTGGTGCTCGACTTCGCGGCGGTCGACCAGCTCATCTCGATGGGCGCGCCCGAGCGCGAGTCGTGGCGGGCCGCCTTCGGCCTCACGGTCACCCTGGTCTGGCTGTACCTGGAGCTGCTGCGCCTGCTGGCGATCCTGAACAGTCGCTGAGTCTGGACCCGCTCAGCGGGTCCGGCGGGCGGCGCGCTGCAGGTCGTACTCGTGGGCGACCGCCGTGGCATAGCCATGCGGCAGGTCGTACTCGTCCTGCAGCCAGTGCACCCGCTCGTCGAAGCGCGAGAACGAGGGACCCGACTCCACGATGACGAACCACTGGTCGGCGTCACGGCCGGTAGCGCTCGGGAGCCGGGAGACCAGGTTCGCGTGGGTCTCCTCGGAGTGGTGCAACGACGACATGAAAGCGCCTCCTTCGACGGACCAGGGGGCTCCACGGTGCCGTACCGGAGGGTTCTTCACAACCCCCGCCGGGCGGTGCCCCGACTAGCCTGACCCGGTGCTCGACGACCCGCAGGTGCCGTTGGTCCTGCCGGAGTGGTTGACGCCGCTGAACCGGGAGCTCGAGCGCACCGTCGACCGGCTGCGCGGTCGCTCGTTGAGCCGGCTCGCCCGACCCCTGACCGACGGTCCTGGCCCCGCCCCGACCGCCGCCGAAGCGCTCCACCGCCTCGCCCAGCACCTGGCCGACGAGGCCGCGGCGGTCGAGGGGAGGACGACGCGGGCCTTGCCCTGGCTCGACGTGCACGTGCTGCCCGACCAGGTCGCCGTGGTCGGCCACGACTTGGTCGTGGCACTGGCCCGATCGGATCAGCCCGACGACGCCCGGCGGCAGCGCGCGGCGGCAGCCGCAGCCGCACTGGTGGCGATTCGGCAGCCGCTCTGAGTGGTGGTGCCGGCGCTCAGTCGGTCGTCGCGTCCCCTGCCTCGTCGGCCTCGTCGGCCTCGTCGGCCTCGTCGGCCTCGTCCGGTGTCGTGGGGCGGCGGAGCCGGGGTCGTCCCGGGAGTCGGACGGCGGCCCAGCGGGTGCGGCCGAACCGGCCGGTGGGCGCGGCGCTGACCTCGGTGCCCGCGCGGTCGGCGGCCGCGGCGGCGGCCTCCTCCACCGCGATGGTCGGCACCGGACCGGTCGCGCTGACCGTCGCCGGTTCCGGGCCGTAACCCAGGCTGGCCAGGACACTCGGGGCCATCGCCTGCGCCAGGGCGCGGTACCCGGTGGCGGAGGGGTGGAACTGGTCCGGGCCGAAGTACGTCTCCGGGTGCCGCTGGAAGTCCGAGCCCAGCACGTCGGCGAGGGCGACGCTGCGGCCGCCGGCTTCGACGGTGGCCACGGTCTGGGCCGCCGCGAGCGACCGGCTCCACTGCCGCGCGACCCACTTCAGGGGGTGCGGGATCGGCTGCACGGTCCCCAGGTCCGGACAGGTCCCAACCACGACCTCGACGTCGGCTGCGCGCAGCCGACGCACCGCCGCGGCCAGCATCCGCACCGAGGCCGCGGGAGTCACCCGATGGGTGACGTCGTTGGCGCCGACCACGATCAGGGCGAGGTCGGGTCGGGAGGGCAGCGCGCGGTCGATCTGGCCGTCCAGCGCGCCGGTCTGGGCCCCGACCACCGCGAACGAGACCAGGTCGACCCCGCGCCCGGAACCGTCGGCCAGCAGCTGGGCGACGACGGCCCCGGGGGTCTCGTCCGGCTGGTCGACGCCCAGTCCGGCGGCACCGGAGTCGCCGAGGACGACGATCCGCAGCGGCCGAGCGCGACCGGGCGCGCCGTCGCGGGGCAGGTAGCGTCCGTCGGCGTCCAACGGATCCTCGGTCGGCAGGCCGATCGTGTGACGGGCCACGGCCGCCTCGGCGAGCAGCAACCCGAAGACCGCTCCGCCGAGGCCGACCAGCCCGCCACCGCCGTAGGCGGCCGCGCGGGCGATGGCTCGGGCCCGACTGGCGCGGGTCACGCGCGGAGGCAGCGGGTCGGGTACGGCATCGGTTCACGCTAACCCACGCCGTAGGCTCGAATCGTGGACGTGTACGAGCGGGTCACCGACCTCATCGGCAACACCCCGTTGGTCCGACTCAACCGGGTGTCAGAAGGCCTCGCCGCCGCGGTGTACGCCAAGGTCGAGTACTTCAACCCCGGTGGATCGGTCAAGGACCGCATTGCGGCGTTGATGGTCGACGAGGCGGAACGTACCGGCCAGCTCCGGCCGGGCGGCACGATCGTCGAACCGACCTCCGGCAACACCGGGGTCGGCCTTGCCCTGGTGGCGCAGCAGCGCGGTTACTCGTGCGTCTTCGTGGTTCCCGACAAGGTGTCCACGGACAAGATCGACGTGCTCAAGGCGTACGGCGCCGAAGTCGTCGTCTGTCCGACCGCAGTCGCGCCGGACCACCCGGACTCCTACTACAACGTCAGCGACCGGCTGTCCGTGGAGATCCCTGGGGCGTGGAAGCCGGACCAGTACGCGAACCCGCGCAACCCCGAGTCGCACTACCGCTCGACCGGCCCCGAGCTGTGGCGTCAGACCGAGGGGCGGATCACCCACTTCGTGGCCGGCGTGGGGACCGGCGGCACGATCACCGGCACCGGCCGCTACCTGAAGGAGGTCTCCGACGGTCGGGTGCGGATCGTTGGGGCGGACCCGGTGGGGTCGGTCTACTCCGGCGGTACCGGGCGTCCGTATCTCGTCGAGGGTGTCGGTGAGGACTTCTGGCCGGCCACCTACGACCCGGGCGTGGTGGACGAGGTCGTCGCCGTCACCGACGCCGCCTCGTTCGCCATGACCCGGCGCCTGGCCCGCGAGGAGGGCCTGTTGGTCGGCGGCTCGTGCGGGATGGCCGTGGTGGCCGCGCTGCAGGTGGCCCGCAGCGCGGGCCGGGACGACCTGGTGGTCGTGCTCCTGCCGGACTCCGGGCGCGGGTACCTGTCGAAGGTGTTCAACGACGACTGGCTGGCCCACTACGGCTTCCTGCCCGAGGCCGGGACCGGACGGACAGTCCGCGACGTGCTCGTGGCGAAGGGCGAGACGATGCCCCCGCTCGTCCACACGCACCCGAACGAGACGATCGCCGAAGCCGTCGCCATCTTGCGCGAGTTCGCGGTGTCGCAGATGCCGGTCGTGCGGGCCGAGCCTCCGGTGATGGCCGCCGAGGTGGCCGGCTCGGTGGTCGAGCGGGACCTGCTCGAGGCCCTGTTCACCGGCCGCGCCCACCTGGCCGACCGGGTCGAGGACCACATGTCCCCACCCCTGCCCGGGATCGGCTCCGGGGAGCCGGTGTCGGCCGCCGTCAGCGCCCTGGAGCACGCGGACGCGTTGGTCGTCCTCGACGACGGCCGTCCGGCCGGCGTGCTCACCCGTCAGGATCTGCTGGGGTTCCTGACCAGCTGAGCCCTCCCGGCCGGCGCGGCGCTGCGCTGCGCGCTGCTGCGCGGACCGGCGTCAGTCCGGCAGCCGCAGCCCGGTCGAGCTGTGGCAGTCGTAGCCGTGCGGGCTCTTGTACAGGTACTGCTGGTGGTAGTCCTCGGCGAAGTAGTACGCAGGCGCGTCCAGGATCTCGGTGGTGATCGCGCCGTGACCGGCGGCGTCCAGGACCGCTTGGTACTGCTCGCGCGTCCGCTCGGCCTCGGCCCGTTGCTCCGCTGACGTCACACCGATCGTCGAGCGGTACTGCGTGCCCACGTCGTTGCCCTGCCGATAGCCCTGCGTGGGGTCGTGGTTCTCCCAGAACCACCGCAGGAGGTCGTGGTGCGACAGCACGCTCGGGTCGTAGACGACCCGCACCACCTCGGTGTGCCCGGTCCGCCCGGTGCAGACCTCGTCGTAGGTCGGGTTGGGCGTGCTGCCCCCCTGGTAGCCCACCGACGTCGACCAGACGCCCGGCAGCTGCCACAGCTTGCGTTCGGCCCCCCAGAAGCAGCCGGTTCCCAGCGTCAGCTCGGCGTGTCCGGCCGGGACCGGACCCTCCAACGGGGTGCCCAGGACGGCGTGAGTGGCGGCGACGTCGTAGCTGCGGTGCGGGCGGCCGGGCAGCGCCTCGTGGGCGTCGGGGACGCGGGTGGTGGTTCGACCAAAGATCACGATTCCTCCTCGTGGGGTACCGGCTCAACCACGGCACCCACCGTGCCGATTCCCACGGGGTGCTGCCGGGCACCGTCACGAGATCGTCGCGTCGGGCCGGTCGGGGATCAGCAGAGCGTGAGGGGAACGCGTGCGAAGCCTTCGGGTGCCGGCCCTGGTCCTGGGCGTGACCCTCCTCGCCAGTGGACTCGGCGTGGGCTACCAGGCGGCGAAGGCCGCCGACCAACGGTCGCGAGAGCTGTCGCAGTCGTTGGCCTCCCAGGCGCAGCACGCCTCGGTCCGGATCTCCGACTACTTCGAACGCACGGCGGATGCGGCGCTGCTCACCGCCCGTGACCCGTCGTTCCAGGACTTCTATCGGGCACCGGGCCGCCGGACCCACAAGGTGGCGACGAACGTCTCGTCGTTGCAGCACGCGCAGGCGTCGATGATCTACCTGACCCAGCTGTTCGCCGACTCGGTGGGCTCGGTGGCCTTCGTCGATGCCGCCACCGGTGCGGAGAACGCCCGGATCGACCACGGTGGCGTGGTCCCGCCCGACGGCCTGGCGACCAACCGCAGGGGCAGTGCCCTGCTCGCCCAGGCCATGCAGGTGCGGCCGGGCTGGGTCTACCAGTCGGCGCCGTACCGTTCACCGACGACGCGGTCGTGGGTGATCGGGAACGCGACCCCCATGGCCGGGCCCAACGGGGACGTCAACGCCGTGGTGACGTTCGAGACCGCGGTCAACAGCATCCGTTCGATCCTCACCGCCGGCGGCACCGGTACGTCGCTACGCGTGGTGGATGCCGGCAACGGCGCCGTGATCGCCGACACCGGCGACCTGCAGGCCCCAGGTGCCCCGCTGGGCCAGCCGGCCGACCACTCGCTCGTCGGTCAGGTCAACCTGTGGGGCGACGACGGGCGGGTCACGGTCGGCGGCGACGAGGTGGCGTACGCGCGCATGAGTCCGTCGGCCTCGGTCCAGGCACTGAACGACAACCTGTGGTTCATCGTCGCGTCGGCGCCGGTGATCGCGACCGGTTGGGCCGCAGCCGTCTCACCGGTCTGCGTCGGACTGGTCCTGCTGGCGCTGCCGCTGCTCGCCTACTCCCTCGTCTCCTACCTGCGGCTGGCTCGTCGGGCCCGTCGCTCCGCGGCGCGCGCCCGGGCCGACCGGGACCGGCTCGTCGCCCGGATGCACGAGATGGCTGACGCCCTCGACCGGGCGGCGAACGGCGAGCTCGCCGTCGAGCTGCCGGTGGACTTCGACGACGCGCAGCTGACCGTGCTCGCCGAGGCGTTCGACCGTACCCTCGGTCGGCTGCGCAGCCTCGTCGGGCAGGCGCAGGACAACGGTGCCCGCTTGTCGCAGGCGGCCAGCCAGCTGCGCGCGACGGCGGCGCAACAGGCCGGGTCGGCCACCGAGCAGTCGGCGGTCGTGGCGGAGACCACGGCCACGATCGAGGAGCTCGCGGCCACCGCTGCCCAGATCGCCGAGACGGCGCAGTCGGTGGCGCGGTACGCGCAGGACACGCTGCACCTGACCGACGACGGACGGGTCGCCGTGCGCGACTCGGTCGCCGCCATGGAACGCATCTCGGGCCGGGTCGACTTCATCGCCACGTCCACGGCGGGACTCGGCGAGAAGATCAACGAGGTCGGTCGGATCCTGGAGATGATCGACGACTTGTCCGAGCAGACGAACCTGTTGGCGCTGAATGCGGCCATCGAGGCCGCTCGGGCCGGCGAGCACGGTCGCGGCTTCGCGGTGGTGGCGAGCGAAGTGCGCAAGCTGGCCGAGCGGGCCCGCGAGTCCACAGCCCAGATCCAGGCGATCGTCGCCGAGGTGCAGACCCACACCCGAGCCACGGTCCTGGCCAGCGAGGAGGGGGCGCGCGAGGCGGCCAACGGTGCCGGTCTCGCCAACGGCGCCGTCGCTGCGTTGGACCGGATCGCGGACATGGTCGACGAGACGACCACTGCGTCGGAGGAGATCTCGATCGCGACCCAGCAGCAGCGTTCGGCGTCGGAACAGGTCGTGGTCGCGATGACGCAGGTCTCCGAGGTGTCGCGGCAGTACACGCAAGGCTCCAAGGAGACCGCCGCGGCCTCGGCCGAGATCGCGCACCTGGCCACGACGATGCAGCAGTCGATCGCCACCTTCACCGTGGGCCACGCGGATGGCGCCGATCGACTGGCTGGTTGGGCCGCCCCCGAGGTCTGGGACGAGGCCCCCGTGCTGGCCGAACCCGGTCCGGTCCCGGAGCCCGAGCCGGCTGGCTGACCCCGGCTAGGGTCGGTCCGTGACCTCCGATCCCGTCCACGGATTCGCCACCCACGGATTCGACGCCTACGGATTCGACACCCTCGCGATTCACGCCGGTCAGGACCCCGACCCAGCGACCGGTGCTGTCGTCCCGCCGATCTACCAGGTGTCGACCTACGCCCAGGACGGTGTCGGTGGGCTGCGGACCGGTCTCGGTGTCGGGTACGAGTACAGCCGGTCGGGCAATCCCACGCGCCATGCGCTCGAGGAGTGCCTGCGGGTGCTCGAGGGCGGTGCGCGCGGTCTGGCCTTCGCCAGCGGTCTGGCCGCGGAGGACACGTTGGTGCGCACGGTGTGCGCCCCCGGTGACCACGTGGTGATCCCCGACGACGCCTACGGCGGCACGTACCGGTTGTTCGCGCAGGTGCTCTCGCGCTGGGGTGTCGCATGGTCGGCGGCCTCCGTCACCGATCCTGCGGCCGTACGCGCGGCCGTCCGACCCGAGACCAAGCTGGTGTGGGTCGAGACGCCCACCAATCCGTTGCTGTCCATCGCCGACATCGAGGCTCTGGCGGCCGTGGCCCATCAAGGCGACGCTCTGCTGGTGGTGGACAACACCTTCGCCTCGCCGTACCTGCAGCAACCGCTGACGCACGGCGCCGACGTGGTGGTGCACTCCACGACCAAGTACCTGGGTGGACACAGCGACGTCGTCGGTGGCGCGCTGGTCGCGGCCGACGCGGAGGTCGGTGAGCGGCTGGCCTACCACCAGAACGCCATGGGGGCGATAGCCGGCCCGTTCGATGCCTGGCTGACGCTGCGCGGGATCAAGACGCTCGGGGTGCGCATGGACCGCCACGAGTCCAACGCGCAGCAGGTGGTCGAGCTGTTGACGAGCCATCCGCAGGTGGCGCAGGTGATGTACCCGGGCCTCGACGACCACCCGGGTCACGCCGTGGCGAGGCGGCAGATGCGCGGGTTCGGCGGCATGGTGTCGTTCCGCGTGGTCGGCGGTGAGGCCGCCGCCGTCCGCGTCGCGGAGAGCACGAACATCTTCGTCCTGGCCGAGTCGCTCGGTGGCGTCGAGTCGCTGGTCGAGCACCCCGGACGCATGACGCACGCGTCAGCGGCGGGGAGCCCGCTCGAGGTGCCCGGCGACCTCGTCCGGCTGTCGGTGGGAATCGAGTCGGCCGTCGACCTGCTCGCCGACCTGCGCTCGGCCCTCGACCGCGCCCCCGCGTGAGTCGCCCGACGTCGGCCCTACCGCTGGTGTGCGCGGACTTCGGGTCCACGTACACGAAGGTCGCGGCGATCGAGCCCGGGTCGGGACGTCTGCTCGCGACGGCGGCGCACGCGACGACCATCGGCACCGACGTGCTCGACGGCCTCGACGCCGCGGTGACCGAGTTGGAGCGGGCGGGCATCGACGCAGCCTGCGTTGGCGTCGACCACTCCAGGGTGTTGGCCTGCTCGTCGGCCGGTGGCGGGCTGCGGCTGGCCGTCGTCGGCTACGAGCGGGCGGTCACTGCGGAGGCGGGGTACCGCGTGGGCCTGTCTGCAGGCGCCCGCGTGGTCCACGTGGCGGCCGGGTCCCTCGACCCGTCCGGGATCGCGGCCCTGGTGGCGGACCGCCCCGATGTGATCTTGCTGGTCGGCGGGACCGACGGTGGGAACTCGGACGTCCTGCTGGGCAATGCCGACGCCCTCGCGGCGGCGCGGGTCGGCGTTCCCGTGGTGGTCGCCGGCAACGCCGTGGTCCGCGACGACGTCGCCACCCGGCTGGCCGCCGCCGGCGTCCCCGTGACGGTCACCACCAATGTGCTTCCCCGCATCGGCACGCTCGACCCGATGCCGGCCCGCTCGGCGATCCGAGAGGTCTTCATCCACCACGTGATCGGCGGCAAGCACCTGTCGCGGCGGGCCGACCTGGCGACCTTCGTCCGCGCAGCGACGCCGGACGCGGTGCTCGCCGGCGTGGAGCTTCTGGCTGACGGACTCGGCGATGCGGGCGGGGTGGGCGACGTCGTCGTGGTGGACGTCGGGGGTGCCACGACCGACGTGTACTCCGTCGTGACCCCCGATCCGCAGGCCCCCGAGCACGGGTCCGAGGTGGTCGAGACGCTGTGGCGCAGCCGAACGGTCGAGGGAGACCTCGGCGTGCGCTGGAACGCGCCGGGAGTGGTGGAGGCGGCGTCGACCGAGCGGCTCGTCGACGCTGCCGAGCAGGCGAGGCTGACCGTCGCGGCTGCGCGGCGGGCGGCCGACCCGGGGTTCCTCGCCGACTCCGACGACGAGCAGGCGATCGACCTGCGACTGGTCCAGCTCGCGGCCACGGTGGCCCTGCGTCGCCATGCCCGCCCGCACGTCTCCGGAGCGGTCCGCAGCCCGGGCCGGGACCTGCGGCGAGCCCGGCTGGTCGTCGGCTCCGGCGGAGTACTCCGACACGCACCCAGGGCGCGCGCCGAGGCCGTGCTGCGGGCCGCGGTCTCGGACCCGGCCGGTGGCTGGAAGGTCCCCGAGCAGGCTCGGCTGGTGGTGGACCGGTCCTACGTCCTCGCCGCCGCCGGCCTCCTGGCCGCCGAGGACCCGACCACCGCATGGGGCCTGCTGCGCGGCACGCTCACGACGTAGGGTCCGGGCATGACGACGACGCAGCGCATCGAAGGCACGGCCGTTGAGCTGGCCGCCGCGGTCCGGGCCGGCACCTGCAGCGCCGAGGACGTGGTGGGCGCCGCCTTGGACCGGATCGCCGTCCGCGACCCCGCACTGGCCGCTTTCCAGACGGTGCGGGCGGTTGCGGCCCTGGCCGAGGCGCGGGCGGTCGACGGGCGCGACGATCGCGACGCGTTGCCCCTGGCCGGGGTCCCCGTGGCGATCAAGGACATCGTGGCGGTGTCCGGTGAGGTGATGCACGGCGGCTCTGCGGCCCTTCCCCGCGACGCGGCGACCTTGGACCATCCGGTCGTCGCCCGGCTGCGCGAAGCCGGCGCAGTCGTGGTCGGCACCACGCGAACCCCGGAGCTGTGCCTGTGGTCGGCCACCGACTCCCCGGAGGTCGTCACCGGCAACCCATGGTCGACCGAGGTCACCTGCGGCGGGTCGTCGGGGGGCAGCGCCGCGGCGGTTGCCGCGGGCATGGTCCCCGTGGCCCACGCCACCGACGGCCTCGGCTCGATCCGCCTGCCGGCCGCGGCCTGCGGGCTGGTCGGGATCAAACCAGGCACGGGTGTGGTTCCCGGCCAGCTCGGCCGCAACGACTGGTTCGGGATGTCGGCCAACGGACCCCTGGCGACCACCGTCGGCGACGCCGCACTGGTGCTGTCGGTCATGGCCGCCGACCCGACGTTGGCCCAGGTTCGGGTTCCGGAGCGGGCGATGCGCGTCGCGGCGTCGGTCCGTCCGCCGCTAGCCGGGGTCACCGTCTCGGAGCCGTCGATCCGGGCCGCGTTCGCGGTGACCGCGCTCCTCCGCGACGCGGGACACGTGATCGAGCGCGCCGACCCGCAGTACCCGCAGCGGATGGGGCTGGCCACCACCATCCGCTGGTTGGCTGCCGCCGCCGACGATGCCGACGAGGTGGTCGACCAAGAGCTCCTTCAGCCGCGCAGCCGGATCCATGCCGCGCTCGGTCGTCGGGTGCGCGGCTTCGTCACACCGGGGGCGTCCGACGACTTCGTCCGACGGTCGACGGAGTTCTTCCAGCAGTTCGACGTGCTGGTGACTCCGACGTTCGCGGACCGACCGCTACCGGCGCTGGCGTGGAGCGAGAAGTCCTGGCTGGCCAACGTCGTCGCGAACCTGCGAGCCACCGGCGGTTTCCCGGCCGCCTGGAACCTGGCCGGCTTCCCGGCCCTCAGCCTGCCGTTCGGCACTGACCCGCAAACCGGGGGTCCGATCGGGGTGCAGCTGGTGGCCGCACCCGGTGGTGAGGCGTTGCTGCTCGGGATGGCCGCGATCATCGAGCGTCTGGCCCCGTGGCCGCGGACGGCACCGGGCTACGAGGTCGGCTGACCGTCCACGGTTCGGGGCGCCGCCGCCGTCAGCTTCAGCGTCTCGGGCATGAGGGCGGCGGCCAGTGCCCCGAGCCCGGCGATGGCCGCGGTCACCGCGAACGCGAACGAGTACGACGCCACATCGGAGAGGTAGCCGGCGACGAGCGGTCCCACGACGGCCCCGGCGTCGCTGGCCATCTGGAACACCGAGATCGGGGTGCCGCCGCGGCCGCCGATCACGTCACCGACCACCGCCACGCTCGTCGTGCCCAACAGCGCTGAGCCCATGCCGAACACCGCCATGGACAGGAGGTAGAACCACTGCGTCTCCATGGTGGCCAGCAGCAGGAAACTCAGCGTCAGCAGGACCGCGCCGGAGAGCAGCGCCGGGCGGCGACCCCTGGAGTCGGAGAACCAGCCGGCTGGTGCCAGCAGCACGCCCTGCGTCAACGCCGACACCAGCAGCCCGATGCCGACCCAGCCGGGGCCGAGGCCGAGTCCCGCCGTCACGAACAGGGGCAGCAAGGACATCCGTAGGCCGAACAGCCCCCACCCGGTGGCGAAGTTGTTGATGACTGCGGCCAGGTAGGCCCTGGAGCGGACCGCCTCGCGCAGCGGCGTCGGCGCGTGGGTCGTGCCGACCTGCTCCTCGCGCGCGCGCAGCCGCGACTGGGAGAGGAAGACCAGACCGATCAGGCCGGCCGCGACGAGCGTGGCGGTGTAGACGAAGAAGGGGAGTCGCAGCGAGATGCTGGTGAGCAGGGCACCGAACAACGGTCCGGTGATTCCGCCCACGAGGAACCCCGCCTGGAACACGCTGCTCGCCCGTGCCCGCTGCTGCGGTTCGACCACGCGTAGCAGCAGGGCGGCCGCCGACACGGTGAACATCGCCGACCCAACGCCGCCGAGGCCGCGCAGCACGAAGAGCTGCCAGAACGACTGCGACAGTCCGGCGAACAGGCTCGACACCGCGACGATCGCGATGCCACCGGAGAGCACGAGGCGCTCGCCGGTTCGGTTGACCAGCCAGCCGGCACCCGGTGCGGCGAGGAACCGGAACGCAGCGAAGACCGCGATGACGCTGCCCGCCCAGAGGTTGGAGACGCCGAAGCTCTTGGCGAACAGCGACAGCGACGTGGCGACGATGCCGAAGCCGAGCGCGACGCAGAAGGCCACGGCACCCAGGACGGCCACCTCACGGGGGAGTCCGCCAAGGGAGAACCGGGACCTGGCGGACACCGGGGGATCCTCTCACCGACCTGTGTTGATCTCGGAGAAGTTGGGTCCGGACGAGCACCACACACAGTTGATCTTGGACTTCAAGTCCAAGATCAACTAGTGGGGGGCGATCCGGCGGCGGCGGTCCAGGAAGTCGCGGACCACGTACTCGCCCAGCCGATCCGCGCGTGGCGCGAACATCCGGCCGCCGTTGCGCCGCACCACGTCCTCCACGAACTCGCGCAGCCGTGGGTCGTCACCGAGGACGAACACGTTCAAGGCGGCCCGGCGGCGGGTCATCTTGTCCACCTCGGCCACGGTCACGGCGATCGTCTCGGCCTCGGGAGGCCAGGCGAAGTGCGAAGCCCCGTCCCGCTCGAGCCGCGCCGTGGGCTCGCCGTCGGTGACCACGAGCACCACCGGGTCGAAGCCGGGGTGCCGGTCGAGGAAACGCCCCGCCATCAGCAGCGCGTGCTGCAGGTTCGTTCCCTGGACCATGGCGAAGTCGAGCCCGGCCAGCTCGTGCGGTGCGAGCTCACGCGCGTAGTCGCTGAAGCCGATGATCTGCAACGCGTCCTGCGGGTACATCGTGGAGATCAGCGAGTGCAGGGCGAGCGCCGTCTGCTTGGCCTCGCCCCACGTGTCGTTGACGACCATCGACCACGAGGTGTCGACGAGCAGACACACTGCGGCAGCCGAGCGTCGCTCGGTCTCGACGACCTCGAAGTCGTCCACCTGCAGACGCAGGGGCAGCTCGGCGCCCTGGCCGCGTCGGACCGCGTTGGACAGCGTGCGCACCACGTCGATCGGCTGCTCGTCACCGAAGGCCCACGCACGGGTGGCGCCGGTGGGTTCACCCGAGGCTCCCGCGTCTCGGATGTCGTGGCCGCCGCGTCGCGTGGCCTGGAGATCGGCGAAGACGCGCCGCAGCGCACGCAGACCGAGACGACGCACGGACTTCGGCGTGAGCTCGAGCTCGCCCGCGCGTCGCACCAGGTAGCCGTCGTCGACCAGGGTGCGCTCCAGCCGACGCAGCTCGGCGAGGTCGTCGACGGCCCGCCGCCCGAGCGCCCGACGGACGAGCTCCTCGTCGACGTCGTCGATGCTCGCCCCGTCGTAGCCCTGGTCCAGCTGTTCGGCCAGAGCCTCGAGATCGGCGAGCTCGGCCAGCGCCTCGGTGGCGTCGGCCAGGCCCATCGGCTCCGGCCCGGTCATCCGGGCGCGCCCCGACCGGCTGAACAGGTCCGGGCGCAGTCCGCGCAGCTGGTCGCCCAGCTGGGCCAGCTCCGACGACAGGTCGAGGTCGGCGGTGGCCTGTTCCATGAGCTGCGACAGCGCGTCCTGCTGTTCTGGCGACAGCGAACGCATGAGTCGTTCCGCAGCGGCGGCGCGACGAGCCAATGACTCGAGGAGCTCGTCGAGGGTCTGCGGGGAGTCGGGGAACAGGTCGCCGTGCTCGGCCATGAACGCATCGAAGTCCGCCTGGGTGTCTTTCCCCTGGGCGCGAGCCGCCAGCAGCGCGTTCAGGTCGCCGAGCATCTCCTTGACGCGTTGCACCTCCTGCGGGTCGAGCGTGGGTTGTCTCCCGGCGTCCAAGGCCTGCCGCAGTCCCGGCAGCTGCTGGTCGAGCACCTCGCGCTGCAGCATCTCGCGCAGCTCGTCGTACGCGGCGCGCGCTTCGTCGCTGCGCCAGTCGTACGACGACAGCTCACGCACCGCTCGGGCCGTGTCACGCGGGAGCGCGTCGAGCTGCGCCTCCCGGAACCGGGCATCGTCACTGGGGTCGGGGAACAGCGCCGTGCGTTCGGCGTCCACCGCGCGGTCCAGCAGCTCGCGCGCCCGCTCGAGGGTGCCGTCGAGCTGGCCGCGTCGGCGTAGGTCGCGCATCCGGTTGCGCACGTCACGGCTGAGCTCATCGAGTCCGCGACGCCCCTGGGACCCCCGCTCGAGCAGGTCGCGCAGCGCGTCACGCACCCCTTGGCCGGTCAGCACGCGGTCGCCGAGCTCGTCCATGGCCCCCGCCGGGTCGAACGGCTCGGCGAGCGGGTCGGGTCCGCCGTCGTAGGCGCCGTAGCGCTGGAGGCTCATCGCGCGCCCACGTGGCTCACGCGGCGCCGTAGACCACGCGGCCGCCGATCTCGGCCTTGGACAGCCGACGGGTCAGCCACAGGCCCTCCAGCACGAACTCGAGGGTGGCGGCCGCCGCGGCCGGGGAGTCGCCGCCCTCCGGGTCGACCCGCGCGACCAGCCGGCCGAGTCCGTCGATCGGACCCACCTCGCGCAACAAGGTGGCTGATGCGACGAGGTCGCCGGTCACCACCTCACCGCCTTCGTCGAAGCGGGCGACGAACGCTCCGAGGTCCTCGCCGCGCAGCCGTTCGCGGAACACGTCGGCCACCGCACGCCGCAGGAGGTGCGCCAGCACCTCGGTCTCGCGGCCCTCCTCGCTGATGTCGAACTCGACCTTGCCGCGCAACGTGCCCACCACACCGGTCAGGTCGCCGACCCGGGCGACCGCATCGTCCCCGGTGATGGCCGCCCGCCGAAGCGCCGAGGCCGCGACGGTCTCCGCGGCGGCCACCGCGAACCGCGCGGACACCCCGGAGCGGGCGTCGACCGAGGGCGACTCGCGGACGGCTCGGGTGAAGCGGGCCAGGATCTCCAGCACGTGCTCGGGGACGCCGGCGACCAGATCGGCCTCCTGCCGGACCACGGCGACCTCGTCCTCCAGGCGAAGCGGGTAGTGGGTCCGGATCTCGGCCCCGAACCGGTCCTTCAACGGGGTGATGATCCGACCGCGGTTGGTGAAGTCCTCCGGGTTGGCGCTGGCCACCACCAGCACGTCCAGGGGCAGCCGCAGCTGGTACCCACGGATCTGCAGGTCGCGTTCCTCGAGCACGTTGAGCAGCGCCACCTGGATCCGTTCGGCGAGGTCGGGCAGCTCGTTGATCACGAAGATGCCTCGGTTGGTACGCGGCACCAGCCCGAAGTGCACGGTCTCGGGGTCGCCGAGGCTGCGCCCCTCGGCGACGCGGATCGGGTCCACGTCGCCGATCAGGTCACCCACGCTCGTGTCCGGTGTGGCCAGCTTCTCGCCGTAGCGCTGCGACCGGTGCCGCCACTCCACCGGGAGCCCGTCGCCGAGCTGGTCGGCCAGCCGACGGCACCGCACGCACACGGGCTCGTCGGGGTGGTCGTTGATCTCGCAGCCGGCGACCACGGGCAGCCACTCGTCGAGCAGGCCGACGAGGGTCCTGGCCAGCCGGGTCTTGCCCTGCCCCCGCTCGCCGAGCAGCACGACGTCGTGCCCCGCGAGCAAGGCCCGCTCCAGGTCGGGTCGGACGGTCGCGTCGAACCCGACGATCCCTGGGAACGGGTCCCGCCCCGCACGCAGTGCGGCCATGAGGTTGTCCCGCACCTCGGCCTTGACACCGCGGGCCACGTGCCCGCTGTCACGCAGGGCGCGCAGCGTGGCGGGCAGGTCGTCGGGCGGACGGGGGACCGGGGTCTGGGCGTCGATGTGCACCTGGCCGACGCTACGTCGCGGGCGGTGGTTTCGCACCTGACCGGTTGCGCCAGGATGCACCGATGAGCCGACCCGAGACCGACGGTGTGCTCGCCCTGGACGTGGGTGGCACGAAGGTCGCGGCCGCCTTCGTGGACCACGACGGACAGATCCGGGCCAGACAGCTGTTCGCCACCGGCGAAGCCCACGACGCCGACGAGCTCTTCGACGCAGTGGTCGAGGCGCTGCGAACCGTGGGGAGGTCGGGCTCGTTCGGGGCGGTCGGGGTGGGGTGCGGGGGCCCCATGGTCTGGCCGCAGGGTCTCGTGTCCCCGCTGAACATCGCGGCCTGGCGCGGCTTCGCGTTGCGCGAACGGTTGGCCGTCGAGCTCGGGGTGCCGGTTCGGCTGCACAACGACGCGGTGGCCATGACCGTCGGCGAGCACTGGTCCGGTGCCGGGCGCGGGCACGACAACCTGCTCGGCATGGTCGTGTCCACGGGCATCGGCGGGGGGCTGGTGCTCGACGGTCGGCTGATCGACGGCCACACCGGAAACGCCGGACACGTCGGGCACGTCGTCGTCGAGCCGGACGGCCCCACCTGCGCCTGCGGCGGGGTGGGCTGTCTCGAGGCGGTGGCCAGCGGTCGCTCCACCGTGCGCCTGGCCCGCCTGGCCGGATGGGCAGCGCCGCCGGGTGCGGGTGGGCGCGAGCTCGCCGACGACGCGCGGGCCGGCGACGTGATCGCCGGGGCGGCGTTCGCCCGCACCGGCCGGGCGCTGGGTCGGGGGATCGCGTCCGCCGTGAGCCTCCTCGACCTCTCCGTGGTGGTCGTCGGGGGTGGTCTGGCGCAGGCGGCCGACCTGATCGGGCCGTCCCTGGCCACCGAGTACGCCCACCGGGCCGGCCTCGAGTTCGCCCGTCAGCCGCGGGTCCGTTGGGCGCAGCTGGGGCCGGATGCCGGGCTGGTGGGGGCGGCCGCGCTGTGGCAGGCCGGCGAGCGCTACTGGGGCGGGGACTGACCGGCGCCGTTCAAGCGGTGGTGCGACGCAACGTCATGGGCATCCCGCCGCGCGGTCGCAGCGTCACCGCGGGCAGCACGTCCACCGCGTGGCCAGGTACATGCTCGGGGGCCCAGCTGGCCGCCAGGGTGGCGAGGACCAGCGGGCCCTCGGCCCACGCGAAGGGTTCGCCGATGCAGACCCGCTGACCGAGTCCGAACGGGAACCAGGCACCACGGGGGATACCCGGGGCGCGCTCGTCGAATCGTCCGTCCGGCGTCAGCCACCGCTGCGGCCGGAAGGCCAGGGGACTCGACCACCACCGCGGGTCGCGGTGCTGGACCCACTGGCTGGCCACCGCGAGCGATCCGGCCGGGACGGGCCAGCCGTCGAGGGTGATGTCGCGGGTCAGGCGACGACCGACGATCCACGCCGGCGGGTACAGCCGCAACGTCTCGGCGAACACGGCCGTGGTGAACGGCAGCCGCGTCAGGTCGTCGAAGGTCGGCTCTCGACCGTCGAGGACGGACCTGAGCTCGCCGCGCAGGAGCCGGGCCTGCGCCGGGTTCGTCGCCAGCAGGTACCACGCCCACGTCAGGGCCATCGCCGTCGTCTCGTGCCCGGCCAGGACCAAGGTCATGGTCTCGTCACGTACCTGTTGGTCGCTCATGGCGACGCCGTCGTCACGGGCGGCCAGGAGCATCGACAGCACGTCGCCGGTGTCGCCTCCACTGCGATGGTCGTCGATCAGGCGTTGCACCACCTCGTCGAGTCGTTCCCCGGCGGCTCGCAGTCGGCGATGGGCCCGCGTGGGCACCCGCAGCAGGAGGTCGGCGCCGGGCACCATGCGTCGCTGGAACCCTTCCAGGACCTGACCGAGCGCGGTGCCCACCTCGTCGCTGTCGTCACGAAGGTCGACGCCGAACAGAGTGCGTCCGACGATGCGAAGGGTCAACGCGGACATGTCCTGCGCGAGGTCCACGTGCTGTCCGTCGAGCCACGCTGCCTGGTGCTCCGACGTCGTGTCGACCATCTGTCGGGCGTAGCCCCGGATCCGGTCGCGGTGGAAGGCCGGCTGCACCAGGCGTCGCTGCCGGCGCCAGAGCTCGCCCTCGCTGGTCAGCAGACCCTCACCGAGCAGCTCCTTGGCCCGCTGCAGAGCGCGGCCTTTCATGGTGTGGCGGCCGTTGGTCACCAGCAGCGACCAGACCAGGTCGGGGCGGTTGACCAGGTAGACGTGCTCGCCGGCCACCTTCAGATGAGCCAGTCCGGGGTAGCGCCGAGCAGCGTCAGCGAAGAACCGGGTGCGCGGTGCGGAGCCCGGCAGCGCGCCGGCCAGCATCGACGAGCCACGCGGACCGGGCGGGCGGGGGATCCGAGATCCGAACAGTGCCGACCTCCCTGTGCGTTGGCCTTCGCATCCTTCCACGGTCGTCCCAGGCCGCGGGGTGTAGGAAAGACCGATGAGTACCGACCTCGCCTCGCTGCCCGTCACGCTCGACGACGTCCAGCGTGCCCGTGCGCTGATCTCCGGCGTGGTCCGGGCGACGCCCATGGAAGGGTCGCGCATGCTCTCCGAGCAGCTCGGCGGACCGGTGTCGTTGAAGTGCGAGAACCTGCAACGCGCCGGTTCGTTCAAGATCCGCGGTGCGTACACGCGGCTCCACGCCATGAGCCCGCAGGAGCGGGCCTGCGGGGTCGTGGCAGCCAGCGCCGGGAACCACGCCCAAGGTGTCGCCCTGGCGGCCCAGATGCTTGGGGTGACGGCCACCGTGTTCATGCCGGACGGTGCGGCGTTGCCGAAGCTGGCCGCGACCCGGGCGTACGGAGCACAGGTGGAGCTCGGCGGCGAGACCCTCGGCGACGCGATCGTCCGAGCGCAGCAGTTCGCCCGCGACACCGGCGCGATCTTCGTGCATCCCTTCGACCATGCCGACGTCCTGGCCGGCCAGGGCACGGTGGGCCTGGAGATCCTCGAGCAACGCCCCGACGTCAAGACGGTCGTCGTGTGCACCGGCGGCGGCGGTCTGCTGGCCGGCATCGCGGTGGCCATCAAGACGGTGCGGCCCGACGTCCGGATCGTCGGTGCGCAGGCGGCCGGGGCCGCGGCGTACCCGCCCTCGCTGGCGGCGCGCCACCCGGTGACCCTCGACCAGATGGCGACGATGGCCGACGGCATCGCCGTTCCGCGGCCCGGCGACCTGCCGTTCCGGATCGTCGAGGCGTTGGTCGACGAGGTCGTCACCGTCTCCGAGGACACGTTGTCGCGGGCGCAGCTGATGCTGCTCGAACGCGCCAAGCTGGTCGTCGAGCCGGCCGGCGCCGCCGCCGTGGCCGCGCTCATGGACGCCCCCGAGCACTACGCCGCGCCAGTCGTCGCGGTGCTCTCCGGGGGCAACGTGGACCCGCTGCTGCTGATCCGGGTGCTGCGGCAGGGGATGGACGCGGCCGGTCGCTACCTGGCGCTTCGGCTGAGCATCCGGGACACCCCGGGAAGCCTGGCCCAGCTGTTGACCCTGATCGGGTCGTTGAACGCCAACGTGGTCGAGGTGGAGCACCGACGGACCGGCCCGCACCTGGGCCTGCAGGACGTCGAGGTCGACCTCGAGCTGGAGACCCGGGGACCGGCCCACGCCCACGACGTGCTGGCCGGCCTGCGGGATGCCGGCTACGCCGCGGCCCGTCGCCACTCATGAGGGAGTGGCGAAAAGGAAAGTAGGACTTGACATTTCGTTACATCCTGCTTTCACTTCTCACATGAGCGAACTCCACCGACTGCTGCAAGAGGTCGCCGAGGGGCGCCTGTCCCCCGACCAGGCGGCCCACCTGCTCGACGACGAGGTCCCGGCCCGCACGCCCGCGGAGGGGTCGGTCGCCAACGATGCCGAGCCGCACTCCCCGACCTCCGCTGCGGCCGCGTCGTCCCCCGCCTCCGGACCGGTGACCCGGCTGGCCCTGCGGGTGTCGGCACGCGGCGTCCGGCTGATCGCCGACCCCACCGTGGCCACGGTCCACGTCGAGGGCGGACCCCACCGGATCCGTCAGGACGGCTCCACGCTGCGGGTCGAGGCCGACACCTTGCCCCCCGCCGACGACGGCGACGACGAGAGCTACTCGCTGACCGAGTCCTCCAGCCAGTGGCGGCGTTGGCTGAACCGCCGCGGCGTCGCCAACACCGTGATCGTCCGGGCGAACCCCACCCTGCCGGTCGAGGTCGCGGTCGACGCCGGGGCGCTGGACGTCACCGGATGGCGGGCTCCGCTGACGTTCAGCGTCAACGCGGGTGCGGTCAAGGCGACCGACTGCCACGGGCTGGTCGACGGGGTGATCCGGGCCGGCAGCGCCAAGCTCACCGTGCTGCTGCCGGCCGGCCAGTCCCGCCTGCGCGCCGAGGCCGGGAGCATCGACCTGCGGCTGATCCCGGGGTCGAACGTGACGATCCATGCCCGGGCCGAGCTCGGGTCGATCGCCGTGGCGGACAGCCTCGGCGGCGCGAAGGTGGCCGGCAACGGCCGGGCCGAGACCGTCTGCGGCGACGGCACGGGGAACCTCGACCTGTTCGTGACCATGGGCTCGGCGAAGGTCCTGACCGCATGACCGGGCCCGCGCACCGTCCGCCGCGCGACTGCCCGGTGTGTCGCGACCGGCTGTTCGTGACGCGATTGGGCTGTTCCTCCTGCGGGACCGAGCTGTCCGGTGGGTTCAAGCCCTGCGCGTTCTGCGGACTGTCCGACGACGACCTGGAGCTGTTGCGCGTGTTCCTCGTCTCGCGGGGCAACATGAAGGATCTCGAGCGCCACCTCGGCGTGAGCTACCCGACCGCGCGGCAGCGCTATGCCGACGTCCTCACCCGGCTCGGTCTGGAGCCGGTGGCGCCTCCGGTCGACCGTCGTCAGGTGTTCGAGGAGGTCGCCGCCGGACGACTCGGCGTCGACGAGGCGGAATCGTTGCTGCGCCACGATCGTTGACCGATCACGACCACTGGGAGGGGCGTTTCGATGACGCACGCGATCGAGGCCGTCGATCTCGGCAAGACGTTCGGCAAGTCCGACCATCGGGTCAAAGCACTCGACGGGCTCACCCTCGAGGTGCCGCAGGGCACCGTCTTGGGCGTGCTCGGGCCGAACGGCGCGGGCAAGACGACGCTGGTCCGGATCCTCAGCACGTTGCTGCGCGCCGACTCCGGCACGGCCCGGGTGGCCGGCGTGGACGTCGGCCGTGACCCTGAGCAGGTCCGGCGGCTGATCGGCCTGTCCGGCCAGTACGCGGCGGTCGACGAGAACCTCTCCGGACGCGAGAACCTGGTGATCTTCGGCCAGCTGTACCACCTGGGGAAGGCCACCGCGAAGGCTCGGGCCGAGGAGCTGCTGGAGCGGTTCCGACTGGCCGACGCGGCCGATCGCACCGTCAAGACCTACTCCGGGGGCATGCGGCGTCGGCTCGACCTCGCCGGAGCCCTGGTGGGACGACCGCAGGTGCTCTTCCTCGACGAGCCCACCACCGGGCTCGACCCGCGCGGCCGCCAGGAGATGTGGGACGTGATCACCGGGCTCGTCGCCTCCGGAACGACGTTGCTGCTCACCACGCAGTACCTGGACGAGGCCGACCGCCTGGCCAACACGATCGCGGTGATCGACCACGGGCGGGTGATCGCCCGCGGCACCTCCGACGACCTCAAGGCCCAGGTCGGTGGTGAGCGGCTGCAGCTGGTCGTTCACGACGCCGACCGGCTCGACGAGGCGGCCGCGGAGCTGCGCGCCCTCACCGGTGCCGCCGACGCCCCGGTCGACCGACGCTCGCGCGCGGTGTCGGCTCCCGTGCGGGCCCGGACCTCGATCCTGATCGACGTCCTGCGACGGTTCGACGAGCTGCACATCGAGCTCGACGACATCGGACTGCACCGGCCGACCCTCGACGACGTGTTCCTCGCCCTGACCGGCCGGCCGGCAGAGGACGAGACCGTCCGGCTCGACCATCCGATCGAGAACCTGCTCGAGGAGTACGCCACCGATCCGGCAATCGCGCACGCGAGGGAGCCACGATGACCGCCACCACGTCTGCCCTGCCGGCGGCGGCCGCCGGCTCGACCGGTCCGATCAGCCGACTGCGCTGGGCCGTGCACGACGGCTTGGTCGTCACCAAGCGCAACCTGCTGCAGATCCCGCGGGTCCCCGAGCTGCTCGTGTTCTCCACGATCCAGCCGGTCATGTTCGTGCTCTTGTTCGCCTTCGTCTTCGGGGGTGCGATCCCGATTCCCGGGGACCCGAGCCCGAACGCCTACCGCGAGTACCTGATGGCCGGCATCTTCGTCCAGACCATCGCGTTCAACGGCGCCGCGACCGGCGTGGGTATGGCCGACGACATGCAGAAGGGGCTGGTCGACCGTTTCCGCTCGCTGCCCATGGCACGGTCGGCCGTGCTGGCGGGTCGGACCACGTCCGACCTGATTCGAAGCGTGCTGATCGTCGTCATCATGAGCGTCTGCGGACTGCTCGTGGGCTGGCGGATCGAGACCGGGTTCTGGTCGGCGCTGTTCGCCTACGTGCTGATCCTGGCGTTCGGCTTCGCCGTGAGCTGGGTGGGGGCCTACATCGGGTTGGTGGTGCCCAACACCGAGGTGGCGAACACCGCCGGCTTCATCTGGTTGTTCCCGTTGACGTTCCTGTCCAACGCCTTCGTCCCGCTCCAGGGCATGCCGCCGTGGCTGCAGACGATCGCGATCTGGAACCCCGTGTCGTCGGTGGTGGCGGCGGCGCGTGAGCTGTTCGGGAACCCGAACCCGTTCGTCGGCGACACATTCCCCGAACAGCACTCGATCCTGATGTCGATCGGCTGGATCGTCGTGCTGCTGGCGATCTTCGCCCCCCTCGCGATCCGGCGCTACCGCCTGACCACCTCCCGCTGACCCGCCCAAGTCGTTGATCTTGGACTTGATGTGCGAGTTGATCACCCCAGGGCAGCATCTTCTCCGAGATCAACTCGAGGGGTGGGAGGGTGGACCGGTGAAGGACGGCGGTGACACCCGCGGGCTACCGTTCCACCCGTGACCGCACCCGACGACGACGCTGCCCCGCCGAACCCGTACGCGACGAACCCGTCTGCGACGAACCCGTACGCGACGAACGTGCCACCCGTGGCTCCGTCCGGCTCACCGCCTCCCTCGGCGTACGGCCAGCCAGTCCCTCCGGCGGTGCCGGCTCCGCCGCCGGGCTCCCCCCCGCCTCCCGCATACGGTCCGCCCACGGGGCAGCCATACGACCCCAGGTACGCGCAGGCTGGCGCGCCGGTGACGCCAGGACCAATGGCCCAGGGGCCAGGGCCGCAGGGACCAGGCAGCGGATGGTCGATCACGGCCCTCGTCCTTGGCATCGCGGCCGTCGTCTTGTGCTGGATCCCGTTCGTCGGGATCATCGCGGCCGTTGTCGCCCTCGTCATCGGCATCGTCGCCTGGACGCGGGCCCGCAGCGGGCGTTCGTCCGGTCTCGGGCTGGCGATCGCCGGCACGATCGCCGCCGCGGTCGCGCTGGCCCTGTCGATCGTCCTGACCGTGGCTCTGGTCCGCATCTTCGGAGACCTCAGCAAGTGCATCGACCCGAACTTGACGCAGTCCCAGCAGCAGCAGTGCGTGAACGACGTCTTCGGGATCAACCCGACGCCGAGCCCGTGAGGCTCACGGCATGAAGGGGGTGGACTCCTCGATCCGAACGCCCAGCTGCTTGCCGTTGGGCAGCGTGTACGTGGCCTGGCTGCCGACGGCCTGACCCAGCACCGCCCCACCCAGCGGTGACTGCGGACTGAACACCTCGATGTCGTGGTCGCCGGCTTGTTCGCGCGAACCGAGCAGGAAGGTCTCGGTCTCCCCGTCGAGGGCACCCCCGACGAACGTCACCCGGACGAGGTGACCGACCTGGGCGGTGCCGTCAGCCGCAGGGGGCTCGCCCACCTGGGCGGTCTCGAGCAGGTGACGCAGCTGCTTGATCCGCGCCTCCATCTTCCCCTGCTCCTCCTTCGCGGCGTGGTAACCGCCGTTCTCGCGCAGGTCCCCCTCTTCGCGGGCCGCTCCGATCTTCTTGGAGATGTTCACCCGTCCCTCGGTGACGAGCACCTCGTACTCGCCCTTCAGCCGGTCGTAGGCGTCCTGCGTCAGCCACGTCGTCACGGTCGTCTCCTGCAGAGGGCAGAGGGCAGAGGGGAAGGGCGTTTCCCCGGAGCCGTCAGGTTAACAAGTGGGCCGCCCCGACCTAACCCGATGGTGCGCCGGTCGCCGGAGTCGGCGGGGCCACCACGCAGGTGAGCACCTCGACGGTCGTGGGGCGAGCGATGACCGACAGCCGGTAGTCCACGTCCACCCGGGTCTGCGGGCCGGAGATCGGCACGTCGGCGCGACCCACCTCCTGGTTGTCGAAGTCGCGCGCCTGGACCGTGCACACCACGTCGTCGTCGGCGCTCTTGGTCACCGTGAAGCTGGCCACCACCGAGCGGTCCGTCACCTGGGAGTACCCGGTCAGCTCCCAGCGGACCGGCGGGTTGGCCGCCAGCAGTCCGGCCCAGACCAGCCATGCGGCGAGCGCGACGACCACCAGACCGACGGCCACCAGCAGGCCGACGGGTCGTCGCCGGGCCGGCCCGTACCGACGGTCGAGCAGCGCCATCTGGTCGGCGGTCAGCGGGACGCGCGCGGCTGGATCCACGCGTCCATTCTGCGGCGGCCCGTTCCTCCCCCCGACGTGGGTGTCGGACAGGTCCCTTACGCTGCCCGGGTGGCAACGGCGGGTGGCGACGGGCTTCGGCTCATGGCCGTCCATGCCCACCCCGACGACGAGTCCAGCAAGGGCGCTGCGTCCATGGCGCGCTACGTCGCCGAAGGCGTCGACGTGCTGGTCGTCACGTGCACCGGTGGCGAGCGTGGCGAGGTCCTGAACCCGAAGCTGGTCGACGACCCTGAGATCCTGGCCAACCTGGCCGACGTCCGACGCGCCGAGATGGACCGCGCGCGCGAGATCCTCGGCGTCCGTCAGGAGTGGCTGGGCTTCGTCGACTCCGGCTACGTGGAGGGCTACGAGCCCGAGACGCACCTCGACGGACTCCCGCCAGGGTGCTTCGCGCGGCTCGACGTGGCGCAGGCCGCCACCCCGCTGGTGGCGCTGATGCGGTCGTTCCGCCCGCACGTGGTGACCACGTACGACGAACGCGGCGGTTACCCGCACCCCGACCACATCATGTGCCACGAGGTCAGCGTGGCCGCGTTCGACGCTGCCGCCGACGCCGCACAGCACCCCGAAGCCGGCGACCCCTGGCAGCCGTTGAAGCTGTACTACCAGATGTCGTTCAACAAGGAGCGGTTCGTGACCCTCCACGAGGCCACGCTGGCGGCCGGTCTGGAGTCGCCCTACGCGGAGTGGCTGGCCGAGTGGGTCGACCGACCCGAGGACGAGGGACGCGTCACGACCCGCGTCGAGTGTGGCCGGTGGTTCGGCGCGCGAGACGATGCGCTGCGGGCGCACGCCACCCAGATCGACGCGGACAGCTGGTGGTTCTCGGTGCCCATGCAGATGCAGCAGTCCGCGTGGCCGACCGAGGACTTCCAGCTCGCGCGTTCGCTCGTCGAGACCTCGATCCCCGAGGACGACCTGTTCGCCGGCATCCGGCCAGGAGTCTGACCACGATGGACACGGTCGAGAACACCTCGCTTGGCCCCGGGTTGGTGGCCTTCATCATCGTCGTGCTGCTGGGCCTCGCGACGGTCCTGCTGTGGTTCTCGATGGTCAAGCAGATCCGGAAGATCCCCCCGACGTTCGACGACGAGCCCGACGCGGCTGGGCCTGAAGCCGCTGAGCCCGAAGCGGCCGACCCCGAAGCGGCTGAGCCCGATCGGCCGGCCGCCGACGATCAGGCGCCGCCGACCGAACCCCCGGCAGCGGCTCCGGAGGCCTGAGCCCACTCGGCTCTGACGTTCTTGGTCACGAGGTGCTCGGCCACGAAGGACAGGAAGGGAATCGTCCCGGCCAGCGCCACGAGCAGGGTGCGCAACCACCCCCAACCGTCGTGCATCCAGCGCACGCGCAGGGCCAGGATGAACACCGAGATCAGGTACCCCATGTAGAGGAAGCCGTGGGCCGGGCCGACGATCGCCACCAGGACGTCGTTGTGGCCGAGGTACTTCAGCGGCACCGCGATCAGCACGAGCACGATCAGCAGGACCCCGACGATCCAGGCCATCACCCGGTAGAACGTCAACGATGAGTGCACCGGGTCAGCGTAGGCCGTGCGTCACACCGTGGTCGGCGGGGGAGCGGGCGTCGCCGCCTCCGGGTCGGGATCACGTCGACGGATCGCCTCGTCGCGCACCACCCGGGCGGCGAAGAACAGCGCGAAGGCCGCGAAGCAGAACCACTGAAAGGCGTAGACGGCGTTGCGCCAGTGCAGACCGTGCGTCGTCGTCTGGACCGGAACGCGCACCGGCCGGAGCTCCGGGCTCGCGGGCGACTGCTGCTCAACGGTGACGAAACCGTCGATCAGGTCGCCGGACCACAACGAGACGAGCTCGGCGGCGCTGACGATGTCGACCTCGCCGGGGGGCATGGTCGTGACGTTGGGATCGCGCAACGCGGAGCTCTCCGAGGGGTAGAGGCGACCGGTGATGCTCACCGGTCCGGTGGGGGGCGTCGGCGCGGATTCCGCGTCGGGCGCCCAGCCGCGCACCACCGGCACCACGGTGCCGCCGTCGATGCTCAGCGGGGCCACCACCCACACGCCGACCGGTCGGTCGTCGGGACCGGTCGGGATCCCTCGCGGCGTGCGATCCGGCACGAGCAGCTGCGGGCCGGCGTCGAAGTGTCCGCTGATGCTGACCGGTCGGCCCACGTCGCCGTCCGGAACGGGGGTCAGGGGCAAGATGACGTTGGACAGCGGGATCGGCGCCAGGTCGAGCGGCGACGATCCGGTGCTGGTCGTCTGCGCGCGCTGGTACTGCCAGAGGCTCAGCGCGACGAAGGCACTCGCCAGGAGCAGCGCGACCAGGACCAGCGCGGCGTACCGGGGGGTCAGCAGCACGCGCAGCACAGGTCCACGCTACCGACGACGGAGGACCGGTCGTGACCCGGCGATCGACCACCCGTCGCGATCGTCGGTGCCGGTCAAGCCGGGTACGGCTCGTCCTCGAGGCTGGGGGCGCTTCGAGTGGCCAGGAAAGAACCGACCAGCACCAACGGGAAGCCGATCACGATGCCGAGCGTCACCGGTTCGCCGAGGATGGCCACGCCCAGCAGCACCGCCACCGCCGGGTTGATGTAGGTGATCACCGTGGTTCGGGTGGGACCTGCCTCGGCGATCAGCGCGAACAGGACCAGGAACGCCAGGGCCGTGCAGACCAGGCCGAGGACCACGAGCGACCACCACGCCGACGCCGGCACCTGGTCCGTGGGCCAGGTCAGCCACGCGACGGGTGCGTAGAGCACCACGTTGATGCTCATGGCTACGGCGATCACGGCCACGGAAGGCACGTCGGAGAGCTTGGTCGCGACGATCATCGGACCGGCTGCGTAGCCCAGGACGGTCAGGCTGAGGGCGGCCACACCGACCAGCTCGCTGCCACGGACGTCGAGTCCGACGAGCGCGGCCACACCGAGGATCCCGATCAGCAGACCGGCGAGCCGGACGGGAGTCACCCGGTCGTCCAGGTGCAGCAGATGGGCCACCACCGCGGCGACGATCGGGACGGCAGCGATGAGCAGTGCGGTGAGGGAGCTGGTCAGGCGGGTCTCGGCGAAGGTCAGCGCGGCGAACGGGATCGCGATCTCGGCGACGGCGAACGCCACGACCCAACGCCAGACCCGGGCGAGGGGTCGCAGTGTGCCCCGCGCGGCCGCCAGCGGCAGGAGAACGGCCGCGGCCAGCGCCACGCGGACGAACACCACGACCGGTGGGGACACGGAGTCCACGGCGATCTTGATCAGGAGGTAGGGCATCCCCCAGATCAGCGACAGCGCCACGAACAGCGCCCAGCCCCGCCGCGACACGGCCGCTCCCTCCCCGGGCGGCCGCACGTCGCGGCAGCTCGCCGGGTCGAACGCTAACGCTCGGTGGGCGTGGCCGAGGTCGGGTGGGGCTCGTGGGCGAGGCGAGCGGCGTGGGTGCGGGCGTGGGCGATTGCCGCCGGTGTGCTGTCGAAGACGTGCTGCTCGTGGGCGAGCTCGTCGTACACACCGAGCTGCGCCAGCACTTGGGTGTGATCACGGCGAATCCCCGACAACAGCACCGTGACCCCTCGGCCCTCGAGGCGGCGAACAGTGTCGGCAAGGACTGACGCGCCCGTCGCATCGAGGGTGGCCACCCTCGACATCCGCAAGATGACGACGCGCACGTCACCGACCTCGGACAGCTCGAGCAGGAACTTGTGCGCTGCCCCGAAGAAGAGCGGACCGTCCAGGCGGTAGGCGACGATGTGCTCCGCGAGCAGTGACCGCTCCTCGTCATCGTGGTCGGAGTGGTCCAGCGGCACCTCGTCGATGTGCGCCGACTGCGCCATCTGCCGCAGGGCGACCGCACCCGCCACGATCAGACCCAGGATCACCGCTGTCACCAGGTCGAAGACGACGGTGGCGGTGGCGGTGATCGCCAGGACCACGGCGTCCCCCCGCGTCGAACGCAGCAGGGCCAACGTGCTCGACACCTCGACCATCTGAGTCGCTGTCGCAAGCAGCACACCGGCCAGCGCCGCGAGCGGGATCGCCGACACGCTGGGGGCAAACGCGACCACCACCACGAGGAGAACGAGCGAATGGGTGATCGCCGCCAGCCGCGACCGTGCCCCGGCCCTCACGTTCACGGCAGTTCGCGCAATCGCCGCGGTCGCCGGAATCCCACCGAACAGCGGCGTGACGACGTTGGCGACTCCCTGGCCGAACAGCTCGCGGTCGGAGTCGTGCCGCTCGCCGACGCTCATGGCGTCCGCGACCGTGGCGCACAGGAGACTCTCCAACGCGGCCAACGCCGCCACCGCGACCGCCGGGAGGATCAATGGACTGATCTGGGTCACGTCCACGTGGGGAAGGCTCGGCCGCGGCAGTCCCGAGGGGATCCGCCCGATCGTCGCGACGTCGACACCCGTGGCCGACACCAGCGCCGTCGCCACGACCACGGCCACCAGTGACACTGGCCAGGCCGGACGCCAACGGGCCGCGAGCAAGATGGTGGTCGCGACCCCCACGGCGACCACTGGCGGCGCCCAGTGACCCGACCCCGTCGCCGAAGCGCCGGCCCACTCGGTCACGGCGTGGAGAGCCGACGCCAGCACTTTTCCGCCGGACGAGGGAACGCCGAGGGCGGGCGGAACCTGCTGCAAGGCGATGATCACAGCGATCCCGATCGTGAACCCTTCGACCACCGGCAGTGGGATGTAGCGCATCGACCGTCCCGCGCCGGCAGCACCAAGCGCCACGAGGATCAGCCCGGCCATGAGCCCGACGACGAGCACCGATTCGGCACCGAACTGGGCCACGATCGGGACCAGGACCACGGTCATGGCCCCCGTCGGCCCGGACACCTGCAAGTTGCTGCCCCCGAAGATGGCGGCCATCAGTCCCGCGACGATCGCGGTCACCAGGCCCGCGCGGGCACCCAGTCCTGACGTGATGCCGAACGCCAACGCCAGCGGCAAGGCGACGACTGCGACCGTGACTCCCGCGAGTAGGTCCCGTCTCGGGTGTCGTCGGGCGCCCGCGAGCTCGGCCGCGCCGGGCAGGAAATGTTGGGACCGGGTCCGCCACCGGCGGACCGTCTGGCGCCAGGCGGCCGGCTGCACCGGTGTCTGGGTCACCGGTTCGCCCGGCTCGACGAGCGAAGCTGGCGCTTGAGGGCCAGTTGGTCGTCGGCGAGCAGTCCCAGGATCTTCCGAGCCGTGAGCAGGAGGTCGCGCACGTCGGCGACGCTCACTGCATACCGGACCTCACCGGCCTCCCGGTACTGCGTGACCAGGCCGGCTCGCCGCAGGATGGCCAGCTGTTGCGACAGGTTGCTGGCCTCGATGTCGATGGCGTCCAGCAGCTCGTGCACCGCATGGTCGCGGTCACTGAGCAGCTCCAGGATCCGGATGCG
>Ga0302299_10000122_pt1 | contig 34170 bp, 25 predicted proteins | sample III_Fen_N3_4_FD_198795 | JGI IMG/M metagenome (GOLD analysis project Ga0302299, IMG submission 198795) | Peat permafrost microbial communities from Stordalen Mire near Abisko, Sweden - III_Fen_N3_4 | ecosystem: Environmental > Terrestrial > Soil > Wetlands > Permafrost | place: Sweden: Abisko...
AGGTCACCAGCGGCGATTGCCTCGACTCGGGCACGCGCGCCCCCGGCGTCACGCTCGCGCTGTCGGGCGATGTCGCCCTGCCGTCGCAGCCGCAGCAGGGCCACCTGGTCGTGGCGATCGATCGCAGCAACTCGGCGCTGACCTGGATCGATCCGACGACGTGCACGCCGCTGCGCCAGCTCGACGTCTCGACCGGGTTCTACGCGAACCCGCACGACGTGATCAGCGTGGGGGCGACCAAGGCCTACGTGACGCGCTACGAGCGCAACACCGCGCCGACCGCGGATCCCGACGATCTCGACGACGGCGACGACCTCCTGATCATCGATCCGTCGATCCCGCGGATCACCGGGTCCATCGATCTGTCGAGCTACGCGGTGGCGGTCGACGGCGCGGCGATCGAGGCCCGCCCCGACCGCGGCCTCCTCGTCGGCACCACGCTGTACGTCGCGCTGTCGAACCTGAGCCACGACTTCACCACCTCGGCGCACGGCCGCGTGCTCGCGATCGACACCCGGACCGATCGGGTGACCCAGACGATCGATCTGGCGGACTGGAAGAACTGCAGCACGCTGTCGTACGTCGATGCCACCAACGAGCTCGTCGTCGCCTGCGGCGGCTCGTTCCGCGACTCCGACCAGGCGGCGGGCTCGGGGATCATCTCGCTCGACCTCTCGGCGTCGCCGCCGGCGGAGGTCGCGCGCCAGTCGGTGGCGGCGTTCGGCGGCCGCCCGGTCGCCGGCTACGCGGGCAGCGCGGCGGACGGCGCGCTCGGCTTCGCCGTGACCTACGGCGACTTCGGCGGCCCGACGACCGACCAGTTCTGGGTGCTCGACACCGCGGCCGGGACCGCGCGCAAGCTCGCCGACTCCAGCGATGCCTTCACCTACGGCAGCGTGCTGGTCGACGCCGACCACGACCGCGTCTACCTGACCGACGCCGATGCCGCCACGCCGCGCGTCCAGGTCTACCGCTACGCCGACCCCACCGCGCCCGTGCGCGAGCTCGCGATCGACGCCAACCCCACGCTCGGTCTGCCGCCGCGCGAGATCGCCTGGTACTGACCGTGACGGCTGCGCACGCCAAACGAGCCCGATCGCGCGACGCGCGCGCCATCCGCCATCGCGCTGGGCGGCGCTGGGCCGCGACGCTGGCCGCCCTGCTCACCCCGGCCTGCAGCGACGGTCCCGCGCGCGACAGCCCCGACGCCGCCACCGCGCCCGACGCGGCGCCGGAGATCGACGCGGCGCCGGATGCCACGCCCCTGCCCCCCGCGCAAGATGTCCGGCTGGCGGACGTCGTGGCCGACGCCCCCGGGCACGGCGACGCAAGCCTCGCGATCAACGGCGTCCACGGCGCCGGTCGCAACAGCGGCAGCGCCGACGTGTTCTCCTTCGGTTACAGCACGGTCCCGCCGATCGACAACTACCTCACGCTGACCTGGTCGAACGGCCGGCTCCAGAACGGCCCTGGGGCCGATCTCGTCATCTTCGAGAACCCCTTCCTGATCGCCGGCGGCGGCAGCTTCATGGACCTCATCATCGTCGAGGTCTCGATCGATGGCGTCGAGTTCCGCGAGCTCGCCCACGACTACACCGCCACCGACCCGACCATCTACCAGCCGATCCCGGCGCTGTGGTCGGGGTTTGCCGGCAAGACCCCCGTGCTGCTCAACATCACCACCAACCCGGTCGATCCGTTCGACGCCGCGGCCGCGGGCGGCGATCCGTTCGATCTCGATACCGTGGTCGGCGACGACCCGCTCGCGCGCGACATCCGCGCCCACGGCGTTCGCTTCGTCCGCGTGGTCTCGGCCGCGTCGAGGATCGATCCGCACACCGGGCAGCGATACGTGAAGGACGCCGCGAGCAACGGCCCCGACCTTGACGGTGTCTACGGCCGCTACGTCGCCCCCCTGTGAGCCACCGCTCATCCGTCCACCGCGGCGTCGCGCCGGATCCACAGCGGTTGCGTCGCCTGGATCTGGGTCCGCTCTCGCCCGCGCAGCTGATCCAGATCGACGTGCAGCAGCCGCTGCGCCAGCTTGCGAAACACCGCGCCGTTGTGGTCGGCGTCCGCCAGCGCCCCGGCCCCGGCGCGGAGCCCGCCCGCGAGCTGCGGCGAGCGCGGCACGGTCGCCAGCATCGGCGCGTGGATCCCCAGGTGGTCGTGGATCAGCGGCGACATGCGCGACAGCGCATCGGCGTCGGCCGTGGTCTCGACCAGGTTGGCCACGCTGCCGACGCCGAAGTGGCCCAGCGTCTCGGCGATCCGCTCGCTCAGCGCCGCGTCGAGCGGGCGCAGCACCGCCAGGAGCTGCGCGATCGTCCGCGCCTTGGTCTCGTGGCCGAGCGCAGCGTCGACCAGCTGCTGCTGGACATCGTCCATCGCGAGCCGGCGCACCACGCGGTGCACGCACGCCTTGAGCAGCGCGTAGGCGTTGTGCAGCGACGTCAGCTGCGGCGTCAGCACCAGGACCTTGTGGTCGGCCACCGCCACCAGGTCGACCACGGTGTGCGACGCGCCCGCCCCGACATCGATCACCACGCAATCGGCGTCGATCCGCGCGATCGCGTGGAGCAGCCGCAGCTTGTCGGCCTTGGGCAGGTTCGCCGCGCCCGGGCGCGCGGTCCCGGGCACCAGGAAGAGCGTCGGCATCGCGACGCCGATCTTGAGCTCGTCGAGCGTCTCGACGTGCTGATCGAGGAAGTCCGCGATGCTGCAAGCGGGGCTCACCACGCCGAGCATCGTGTGCAGGTTCGGCGCGCCGAGATCGGCGTCGATCAGCACGACGCGGTGGCCGAGCCGGGCGAGCGCGAGCGCCAGGTTCGCCGCGATCGTGCTCTTGCCGACGCCGCCCTTGCCGCCCGCGACCGCGATCAACCGGGGGATGGGGTGGCTAGGCAGCACGGCCCCGGGTCCCCTGGTGCTCCAGCCGCATCAGCGCGACCCGCAGCGCGGGCTCGAGCTGGCCGATGACCTCCAGCACCGTATCGAACAGCGACGCCGAGGCCGCCAGGTAATCGGTCTCGCTGCCGGCGCGCCGGGCCACGTCGTGCGCGCGCTCGACCTCGCGCTGGGCGAGCAGCGACGCGATCGTCAGCGGCGCGAGCGTCGCGGCCAGCCCGCGCTCGACGTTGGCGAGCCGGGGGCCGATCGTCCCGCGCGCGATCAGCTTGCGTGCCACCGCGGCGAGCCGCCGGCCGCGCCGCAGCCCGCGCACGAAGCCGGTCAGGTGGTCGACCAGGTGGCCGCCGCGCGCCGCGTCGACCGTCATCGCCGCGGCGTCGAGCTCGCCGCCGACATCGATCGCGCGGTCAAACCCGGCGAGCACCTCGGCGAGCGGCCGGTGCCGCATCCCCTCGATGAACGCGCCACCCTCGGTGCAGTTGTACACCGCGCCCGGCGGCTCGCCGCCGAGCTCGGCGGCGAGCGCGAGATCGCGCATCCGCGTGACGAACCAGCGATGGAACATGCTGAACATGAAGCTCGACGGCACCGTGCCGCCCGCCCACCCCGGCAGCTCGACCGCGCGCTCGCGCGGCGCCGCCGGCCCGCCGGCCGCCTTCATCGCCCGGAACCCGGCGCTCCAGCCCTCGACCCGCACCACGCCGTGGTCGTCGACCACGGCCCTGGCGTCGCCATCCTGCGACGTCGCGACGTAGTACGCGCCGCCGGGGAACGACAGGTCGAGCCCGACGAACACGATCGGGTCGCAGCGCCACTTGAGCGCGAGCGAGAGCGCCGACGTGGCCACCGAGCCGCCGCCTGCGACCATCGCGTCTTCCCCGAAGCCATCGAAGATCCAGTCGTCGATCGCGCTGTTGGCCGACAGCGTCAGGAACCGCTGCGCCGGCAACTCGAACAGCGCGGGGTGCACGGTCGCGGCGTTGATCAGGCAGGTCTGCGACAGATCGCAGCCCGAGAAGTGGTAGCGCACATCCTGGGGATCGACGGTGAGCACGAAGTCGGGCACGACGCCGGCGGCGAGCGCGGGCTTCAGCGAGTGGCTGAACGCGAGGACGATCGCGCGGCCGCGCAGGCCGCGCAGCTGCGCCACGTTGCCGGCCAGCGACGGCCCCGGCGCGATGATCACCATCGGCATGCCGGCAAACCGGTCGCCGACCGCGCCGACCGAGGGCCAGCGCGCGAGCGCCGGCAGGTTCGCCAGGCCCTGCTCGACCCAGGTCCGCGAGAACTCGCACACCGTGTTGCGGTGGATCCGCAGGTCGGACAGCGCGTTGCGCAGCTTGTCGACCAGGTCGTCGTGCATCGCGAGCTCGGCGCCCGACGCCGCGCGTACGACCATGCGACCCGGCGGCCCCGGCACCATCATCCGCACCGCCAGCACGGCCTCCTCGACCGAGGTCACCGCGAGCGTGTCGCCGGGCAGCGGCCCGTCGTCACCGATCACCAGGATCCGGCGCTGGCCGAGATCATGCAAAACCTCGGCGATCGGCAACAGCCCCGCGCCGACCAGCACCGCGACGTCGGCCTCGAAGTCCCAGATCGCCGGCAGCATCACGTCGGCGAGCACCGCGACGCCGAGCGGGCTGGCCAGCAGGCGGGCATCGCTCGGCAGCGGCCGGGTCAGCCAGAGCTGCATCGCGGCGTCGGCCGCGCGCGCGTTGATCGCGAGCTCGGGCAGCGCGGCCATCGTATCGGCCATCGCGTCGATCTCGGCGCGGTCGGCGCGCAGCCGGCCCGGGGCCTCGACCCTCGCGATCGCCGCGCGCGTCCGCCGCACCTGGATCGCGGCCGCGATCGCGCCGAGCACGTCGTCGCGCTGGATCGCGGCCTGCAACGCGGTGCCGAACTCGCCGAGCTCGCCGAGCAGCTGCCGCCAGGCGGACAGGACTTCAATCGACACGCATCACCGCTTCTCGAACAGGTGGGCGGTGCAGCTATCGTAACCTTCGGCCGGGCCGAACTCGAGGTGGCGCAGCCGGCGCAGCGCGTGGCGCGCCTGCCACACCGCGCCGTGGTCGCGCTTCCACAACGCGCCGGCGTGGCCGCGGTACGGGACCTCCTGCTCGCTCGGGTGGTCGTACTCGACCGCCGCGATCCAGCGCCTGGACACCCGGGCGATCTCGTCGAGCGCGGTGCCGAGCGACTCCGGCGCGATGTGGATCAACACGCCGCTGGTGAACACCAGGTCGAAGAAGCCATCGCGAAACGGCAGATCGAACGCGGTGCCATGCAGCACGTTGAACGCCGGCCGGCGATAGCGCGCGCGCTCGACCGCGCTCGGCTGCGGCTCGATGCCGTACAGCTCCGGGATGCCGAGCCGCTCGAGGTAGACCAGGTTCCAGCCGACATTGCAGCCGACCTCGAGCACGCGGATCGGCGCCACGCCCTCGAGCAGGCGCCGCCACGCCTCGACGCGCTCGGGGCGGTCGCGGTCGTTGCGGTTGGTGTAGTCGTGTCCGAACTCGGAGCGCCACAACGCGAGCTGGGGGGTATCGTTCATGTCTCCGGATCCCAGTAGTAGGTGAGCAGGCCATCGCACTCGACGACCGAGCGAAACCCGCAGGCCTCGAAGCAGGCACGGCTCGCCAGGTTATCGGCGAGGATCTCGGCGCAGATCGGCCGATCCCACTGGCGACACACCGCGGTCACCGCGCGCCGGCCGATGCCGTGACCGCGCGCGCCGGGGGCCAGCGCGATCGAGATCCGCGTGAACCCGCCGCCCACGGTGTCGAGCCGCACCACGCCGACCGACCCGGGCAGCGCCTCGATGATCCAGATCGGGTCGTGGCCCTCGGCGAGCCGGCGCGAGAACCACCGCGCGTGCTCGGCGAACGAGACGATCGTCGGGTGCTTCGACCTGGCGCGCACGTCGGGTGCGAAGTTCCAGCGCCAGATCTGCTCGCAGTCGTGCAGCGACGCCCGCCGCAGGCTCACCATCGGCAGCCGCGCGGTGATCGTGCTGGTCGCGAGCGCGGTCATCGGATCAACTCCCACGCCAGCGGCGTGCCGCGCTGGATCGCGACCCGGGCGTGCCGGCCGATCACCGCCGGCAGCTCGCGCGGCGGGAGCCCCGCGGCCGGTCGGATCGACCGCACGTTGGCGCGCGTCAGCTCCTGCCCCGGGGCGATGTCGTCGACCGCGTACAGCGAGCGCCGGAACTTGCGCGAGCCGGCCTCCGCCGCGGGCCGAACCGCGCTGCCGTCGCCGAGCGCGCTCCACGCGAGCCGGGCGCCACGCACGACCTCGGCCATCTCGGCCGGCTCGAGCGAGAACCCCGCGTCGGGCCCGCCGTCGGCGCGCGCGAGCGTGAGGTGCTTCTCGACGATCGAGGCGCCGCGCGCCACCGCCGCGATCGGCACGATCGATCCCGGCGAGTGATCCGAGATCCCGAAAACTGGACCGTGGCGCGCGATGGCGTCGAGCCGCCGCAGGTTGGTCTCGTCGATCGGCGTCGGATAGCCCGACACGCAGTGGAGCAGCGCGACCCCGCCATTGCCGTGGCTGCGCGCGGTCTCGACCGCCTCCGCCACCTCGAGCTCGGACGCCATGCCGGTCGACATGATCAGCGGCTTGCCGGTGCGCGCGGCGACCGCGATCAGCTCGAGATCGACGAGCTCGAACGACGCGATCTTGAACGCCGGGGCGCCGAGCCGATCGAGGCGCTCGATCGCCGGCTCGTCGAACGGGGTCGAGAACACGACCAGGCCGCGCGCGGCGCCGTGCGCGAACAGCTGCGCGTGCCAGTCCCACGGCGTGTGGGCTTCGTCGTACAGGTCCCACAGCGACCGGCCCTGCCACGGGCCCTCGGCGATCTGGAAGTCGCCGCGCGCCGAGTCGATCGTCATCGACTCCGGGGTGAAGGTCTGGAGCTTGAGCGCGTCGCACCCGGCGTCGGCGGCGGCGTCGACGATCGCCAGCGCGCGCGGCAGGCTGCGCAGGTGATTGGCCGACAGCTCGGCGATCACGAACGGCGGATGACCGGGCCCGATCGGCCTGCCGATCACGAGGCTCGCGGCACCGGTCATTGCACCACGAAGTCCTGGAAGAACAAGCGGCGCACCTTCTCGGCCCCCAGCAGCTTGGTGAGCTTGGCGAGCAGATCGCCGCGGATCTTCTCCTTGGCCTCGGCGCCCAGCGTGTCCTTGACGTGCAGGCCCGACAGGTGGCTCAGGATCGCGTCGCGGATCAGCTGCTTGCTCTTGGTGACGATCACCTCGCCCTCGGCCGGGATCATCTCCATCTCGAGCGTGACCTTCAGGTAGCGCGACGTGCCGGGCTCGTCGAGGTTGACGACGAACGGGTCGAGCGCGACGACCGGCCCGGTCACCGTCGAGCCCGACTCGGCCGCCGCGGCATGCGCCGGCGCCGCCTCGGCGGGTTGCGCGGTCAACAGCTTGAACGCCACGAACCCGGTGCCAGCGAGGTTGAGCACCAGCAGCCCGAGGACGCCCTTGCTCGGCTTGGCCGCAGGGGGCAACGCTGGTTTTGCTGCAGGTGTTTCGTCGCTCATACCCAGTCTCCCAGCAACCCGTGTGCCGCGCCTATCGCTAGACGACGCGAGGAATTAGCCGCTCGGCGACGGGACGGGGCGTCAACTCTGGCAGTCCGCGCGCTGCCTGCCGCGACGCAAGGTTCCGAAACTGCGTGCAGCGCGCTCGCGAGGGTCGCGGCGCGCCGGGTCGCATCGGCGACCCACGCTGATCACGGAGGCTGGCAGCGGGAAAGCCCCGTCGTACGATCGATCTCACTACGCGGCGTACTTGCGGAGCTTCTCCACGAGCGTCGTGCGGTTGAGCCCGAGCAGCGCCGCCGCCTCGGTCCGGTTGCCCCCGGACCGGTGCAGCGCGCGATCGATGAGGCTGCGCTCGAGCGACTCCAGCGCGGAGCGCAGATCGAGCGACGAGTCGCTCAGCTCGTTGCCGAGCTTGGGCAAGGACATCGGTCCGGACTCGTCGGCCGCGCGCGCGAAGCGGCCCGACTTGACCGGCAGCGGAATGTCGGACTGCGAGAGCATGGGCTTTCTGGAGAGCAGCACGGCGCGCTCGATCACGTGCGCGAGCTCGCGCACGTTGCCCGGCCAGTGGTAGGCCGCGAGCGCGGCGCGCGCGCTGGCGTCGAGCCCCTCGACGTTGCGGCTGAGCCGCTCGCGGGACCGGCCCAGGCACAGGTTCGCGATCGTCAAGATGTCCTGGCTGCGCTCGCGCAGCGCCGGCAGGTGGACCGGCACCACGGCGAGCCGGAAGTACAGATCGGCGCGGAACGTGCCCTGCTCGACCATCTCGAGCAGGTTGCGGTGCGTCGCCGCGACGATGCGGACGTCGACCGCGATATCGCTATCGGAGCCGACCGGCGAGACCACGCGCTCCTCGAGCACGCGCAACAGCTTGGCCTGCGCGGCCAGCGGCAGATCGCCGATCTCGTCGAGGAAGATCGTCCCCTCGTGCGCCGACATGAACCGGCCGGTGCGAGGGTTGGTGGCGCCGGTGAACGCGCCCTTGACATGTCCGAACAGCTCGGTCTCCAGCAGGTTCTCCGGGATCGCCGCGCAGTTCACCGGGATCAACGCGCGGTTGCGCCGCGGCGACGCGCGATGCGCGGCGCGCGCGAACAGCTCCTTGCCGGTCCCGGTCTCGCCGGTGATCAGGATGCTGCAATCGGTCGCAGCGACGTGGCGGATGGTTTCCAGCGCTTCGATGATCTGCGGCGAGTCGCCGACGATCTCGGGCGCGAACTGCGTACGCCACGCGGAGAGGTCGAGTTGATTCACAGACAGTGCACTGTGCGAATGGCGGGCCACTCGCCGGTCGGTTAATTGTGGGGTAGCCCACAAATGAATGCCCTAACGATCAGGAATAGATGGACTGCGGTTAGGTGAGTTCGGTGGGTCAGAAGCACCCCACGACGGGTCGGCAAGTACCCATTGCACGATCGAAAATCGGTGGGCTGCAACACCGCCGATTCGAGGCTAGCGCCGGGTCCGGCGAAACGCGCCCGACTGGATCTCGTGGCGCTTCAGCAGTCGTCGCAGGTTCGTGCGATCGATGCCGGCGAGCCGCGCGGCCTCCGACATCGAACCCGCCGCGCGCTCGAGGACGTTCACCAGGTACGCGCGCTCGAACGTCGCGTTGACCAGCCGCTTGGCCTCGGTCAGCGGCAGGAGGTGCGCGCGCTCGTCGACGGCGGGCATCGCCGGCGCGTCGGTCCGGCGGCGCGCGCTGATCCGCGGCGGCAGCGCTTCGATCCCGATCGCGTCGCCCTGGTGAAACGCGATCGCGTGGAGCAGCGCGTTCTCGAGCTCGCGGACGTTGCCCGGCCACAGCTCGCCGGCCAGCGCATCGAGCGCCTCGGGAGACAGCGCCGGCGCGCCGGCCGCGCAGTGCTTGCGCAAGAGGTGCGCGACCAGGAGCGGAATATCGTCGAGCCGCTCGCGCAGCGGCGGCACGCGCAGCGCCACGACGTTGAGCCGGTAGAACAGGTCCTCGCGGAACCGGCCCGCCGCGACGGCGTCTGCGAGATTGACGTGGGTCGCGGCGATGACGTGGACGTTGACCTTGCGCACCGAGCTGCTGCCGACCGGGCGGACCTCGCCCTCCTGCAGCACGCGCAGGAGCCGCGCCTGGACGTGGAGCGGCATGTCGCCGATCTCGTCGAGGAACAGCACGCCGCCGTCGGCCTCGACGAACATGCCGTCGCGATCGCCGATCGCGCCGGTGAACGCGCCCTTGGAGTGACCGAACAGCTCGGTGTCGATCAAGGTATCGGGGATCGCGCTGCAGTTGATCGCCAGGAACGGCCGGTGCGGCAGGCCACCGGCGTGCAGCGCGCGCGCGACCAGCTCCTTGCCGGTGCCGCTCTCGCCCTGGATCAGCACCGCGACCTCGTGGCCGGCGAGCTTGTCGACCGCCGCCTGGAGCCGCCGCATCGCCGGCGATTCGCCGACCAGGAGCGCCGCGGTCCCGGTCGCGGGCTCGCGGAGGAGCCGGCGCCGCAGGTGGGTGTGGCGCGCCGCGGACTCGATCGTCTCGGCGAGCTCGACCGGCAAGCAGGGCTTGGTCAGGTAGTGAAACGCGCCGGCGCGCAGGCAGGTCGCCGCGGTCGTCGCGCTGGCATCGCCGCTCAGCATCACGACCGAGGCCGGCGATCGATTGTCGCGCAGCTGCTTCAGGATATCGATGCCGCTGATCTCGGGCAGCCCGACGTCGAGCACCACCACGTCCCAGTCGGCGCGCTGGCTCTGGATGCGCTCGACGATCGGCCGCGACGTGGTCGCGACCTCGACCGTGTAGCCGACGTACGCGAGCTTGCGCCCGAGCGACTGGGCGACCTCGATGTCGTCGTCCACGACGAGCACGTGGGCGCGGGGCTGGTGCTGTGTTTCCATCGATCGCTCGATCACGAGCCTCTGAGGTCAACTCGACCGATCGAGGTACGCGACGAGGTCGCGGTCGGGTAAGCAGCGTCTCGCAATCGCTCATCGGGGATTGCCCGACCGCGCCGGCGCTCGCAGCGTCGGTCATTGCCGCGGGGCGCGGCGGCCCCACAGGAACCGCAGCAGGGCCTCCGCCTTCGGCACGAAGCTCGCCAGCTCGACGTGCTCGGCGGTCGTATGAAAGCCTGCACCGCGCGGTCCAAGCCCATCGATCGCCGGCACGCCCAGCGGCGCCACGGTGTTGGCATCCGAGCCGCCGCCGAGCAGCGCGGCCTCGCCATCGCCGAGCCCTGCGGCGCGCGCACACACCGCGTACTCGTCGCGCAGCGCCGCCGACGCCGCGGTGCGCTCGAGCGGCAACCGGCTCGGCCCGCGCTCGACCTCGACCCGCGTGCCGGGCACGGCCTGCGCCGCCGCGGCGGCGCAGGCCGCGAGCTCCGTGACCAGCGCCTCGACACCTGCCACGGTTTCGTAGCGCAGATCGACCTGGCACTCGGCGTGCTCTGGCACGGTGTTCTTCGATGTCCCGCCCGTGACCAGGCCGACGTTCACCGTGACGCCGCGCGCGTAGTCGGTCTGCTGCTGCGCCGCGTCGATGAACTTCGCGAGGGCCCAGATCGCGTTGGCGCCTTCCTTGTGCTGGTTGCCGGCGTGCGCCGCGCGGCCGCGCGCGCGAACCGCCAGCGCCGCGACGCCCTTGCGGCGCGTGATGATCGCGTCACCGGCGCGCCCCGACTCGAACACCAGCGCGCACGCCGCGCCGCGCGCGAGCGCCTGCAGGTGCGGCGTCGAGCTCGGTGAGCCGATCTCCTCGTCGGCGACCGAGATCACCGCGATCGGCAGCGCCGCGAGCGCGCCGACCTCGTCGAGCGCGGCCAGCGCGCCGCAGATCACCGCGAGGCCGCCCTTCATGTCGAGCGCCCCTGGCCCGAACGCCCGGCCCAGGTCCTCGCGCCAGCCCTCGAAGTGACCGGGCGGGAACACGGTGTCGTGGTGGCCGATCAAGAGGATGGGCGCGGCGTGCGCCGCGGCCGGCGTGCGCCAGATCAAGTGATCGCCGTGCGCGGGCCCGCCGGGCACCACGGTGCACGCGAGCGGCGGCAGCGCGAAGCCTTCGCGGAGCAGCGCGCCGACCGCGTTCACCCCGGCCACGTGGGTCGAGAAGCTGTTGACCTCGACCCAGCGCCGGGTCAGCGCGATCATCTCATCGCCGCGGCGGCGGACCGCGGCGAGCGCGGCGGCGAGCCCTGCGTCGCCTGCGTCGCTGGCCTGCCGTCCGGGATCGGCCACCGTCGGGTTTCCCATCGCCTAGCCATGGCATACCCTGTCGTGCGATGGCAACGCGATCGTCGCGCCGACGGGGAATTGTATGACCGCTGTACGTCCGATCGTCCTCAAGCTGGGTGGCGAAGTCGTGGGCTCGCCCGAGGCCGCCGTGCTCGCCCGGGATCTCCGCGTCCTGGTCGATGGCGGCGCGCGCGTCGCGCTGGTCCACGGCGGCGGTCCCCAGGCCTCCGATCTGCAGAAGCGGCTCGGCCTCACGCCGACCCAGATCGCCGGCCGCCGCGTGACCGACGCGGCCACGCTCGATGTCATGAAGATGGTGCTCGCCGGCAAGCTCAACGTCGATCTGTGCGCGGCGCTGCTCGCCGCCGGCCTGTCGCCGCTCGGCCTGCACGGCGCGTCCGGCCACGTCGTCCGCGCGGCTCGCCGGCCTCCCGCGGTCTACCCGGGCGCCGGCCCCGATCCGGTCGACCTCGGCTTCGTCGGCGATGTCACTGGCTTCAACCTCGACTTGCTCGAGCTCTTGTGGTCCGCCGGCCACGTGCCGGTGATCGCGTGCCTGGGCGCCGACGCCGCCGGCACGATCTACAACATCAACGGCGACCTGGTCGGCAACCAGCTCGCCGCGGCGCTCGCCGCCGAGCGGCTGTTCCTGGTGACCTCGACGCCGGGCGTCCTGCGCGACCTCCATGATCCGGCCTCGCGGCTCACCCAGCTGACCTGCGCCGAGGCGCGCCAGGCGATCGCCGAGGGCGTCGTCACCGGCGGCATGATCACCAAGCTCGAGGAGGCGATGGCGGTGATCGACCAGGGGGTCGGCGCGATCCACATCCTGGGTAAGCTCGGCGCGGGCGATCTGGTGCGCGCCGTGCGCGAGCCCGGCTCGGTCGGCACCACGCTGGTGCCGTAGCACCCGAGCCCGGGCGTCAGCGCTGCGGGACCACCAGCAAGGTGACGGAACGGCCGGCAAACGTGGCGGTCCCGCCGGCCGTGGGGAGCTGCAGGTCGGGCAGCTGCTCGATCGCGCCGAGGCTCGATCCGCTGAACCGGTAGACCTGGGCGCGGGCCACCGGGAGGAACCTCGCCAGGTTCAGGGTCGTGGTGAGGTCGGTGGTGAGCTTGTTGATGACCATCACCGTGAGCGCGCCGTCCGAGTCGCGGGTCGCGGCGAACACCGAGAGCTTCGAGGGGTCGGAGCTGGTCGCGCGCACGCTCGTGCCGCCGAACGCCGCGCCGTTGCCGTCGTAGTTGCGGTACATGCGGAACGCGAAGCCGAGCGCGTTCTGGGCGTCGACCGTGCCCCAGATCGACGCTACCCCCATGCCGTCCCGGCCGAAGATCCCCAGCACCTCGGCCTGCGCGAGCGCGCCGTCGATGCCGTCCGGCGCGCCCCAGTTGTACTCGGTGCACGCCAGCTTGGTCCCCGGGTAGTGCTGGTCGACGAGCGCGCGCATGCTGGGGATGATGGCCTTCACCCGGTTCTCCCAGCCCTCCTCGACGTAGGTGGGATCCCACAGCATGCGCGTGCTGCGCAGCCGCAGCGCTTCCTGCCGGTCGTCACCCACGGAGGAGAACGCGACCCCGAAACCGCCGGGGTAGCAGTGCACGTCCACGTAGTCGAGGACGCGAACTCCGGTCTGCTTCTCGTAGGCGGCCAGCTTGTCCAGGTAGTCCCCGGCCATCGCCGTGAAGTTCTCCCAGCCCCAGTACACCGGCCCCACGGTCTGCGCGCGCGGATCGGCGGCCTTGAGCGCCGCGCCGTAGGCGATGGTGGCGTCGATGATCTCCTGGGTGGTGGTCGGCTGCGGATGGACGTCGCGGTGCGTCCCGTTCCAGATATCCGGCTCGTTGTCGAAGTTGTAGAACCGCACCCCTCCGGCCCCGGCCGTCCCGTAGTGGCCGACGAGGTGGCGAACCCAGTCGCCCACGAAGCTCGGATCGATGGCGAGGCTGGTGTCCCTGGGGTCGTTCCCGGTGACGTGGCTGCCGTCGGGGCGGACCCCGTTGCCGCAGTCCGGATCGAAGGGATCGGTGCTCTGCTGAGGGCCATACTTCGCCACGCTGAACCCGCACGTGCGCTCGCGGACCTTGGGCGTCCAGCCGATCAGCGGGATCGTCAGCAGCGACTCGGTCCGCGTTCGACGATTGGCGTCCACGAACAGGTCCGACGCCGAGCCGTCGGGCAACGTGGCCGGATCGGTCGCGTCCTCGGGCAGGTTCTCGAAGTACCAGTCCGCCGCGGCGTTGCGGGTCGCGTTGCGCCAGTTGTAACGCGTGGTGGAGTTGCCGCCCCAGCGATTCAGCGGGAGGCGCGTGAGCGACGCGATCGACTCGTCCGCGCCGTTCATCCCGTACACGTAGGGGCTGATGGCATGCCGGTCGGCGCCCGCGTCGACCTGGAGCGCCGGGACGGAGGGATCGGGAGCCGGCGCCGCCCCGACAATGGAGACGTCGTCCACGTAGAACGTGGGCTGTGCGTTTCCTGTGGTGTCACTCCAGAAGATTCCCTTGATGATCTGCACCACACCGAACTGCCTCAAGGGGATCTCGACCCGCGTCCAGGCGTTGGCCACGGGAACCACGGTGACCCGGCTGGTCGTCGCGGTCGCGGCGCCGTTCAGGCCGTCGACGCCGACCGAGACCTGCTGCCCTCCCGCGGTCCCACCGTGAATCGAAAACCGCAGGGTCTGCAGGGAGCCTGTGTAGATGTGAACATTCGAGTGCAGGTAGAGCGCGGCCCAGCCGCTCGTGAACGTCGCCGCCATGGCGGTCGTGCCGCTCGCCACCGGTGCGGTCCTGGCGTAGTCGTAGACACCGTTCCACGACCATGCCTCCAGCCCCCACTCGATCTTGTCGGTGTAGATGGGCCAGATGACGGTCGCGACCGAGGCGCGCGTCGCGAGGGAACTGCCAAGCATGACGACGAGCACCGCGAGGCGCCCAGGCCGAAGCAAGTAGTGATTGCGCATGTGGTTCCTCCAACGAAGTGCGCGCCGATTCCGCCGTCATCGCAAATTGCTGTAATCCAGCGATTGCCAATGGCGCGTGGCGCGCAGCCACGACGGGTTCTACAAGACCGAACGGGCGTTTTCCACGCATTCCTGCGACCGGCGGCCTTCGGGGCAGTAAGAACCGACTGTCGCGGCGGAGCTGGTTTTTCGTGGCGCTCCGGAGTCGATTGCCAATCGACGTACAGCCGCGTTCGCGACGGCGCGACGACGACGCGCGATCAGCCGAGCCGCGCGCCGGTCGCGGCCTGCGCCAGCTCGCGCGACACGCCGGGGGCCAGCTCGACGATCCGGAACCCCTCGCCCGTCGGCTCGAACACGCCGAGGTCGGTGATCACCAGCGTGACCACGCCGGCCGCGGTCAGCGGGTAGTCGCAGACCTGGACCAGCTTGTGCTCGCCGCTCTTGTTCAGGTGCTGCATCATCGCGATCACGCGGCGGCAGCCCGACGCGAGATCCATCGCGCCGCCGATGCCCATGACCTTGCCGCCGGGCACCGCCCAGTTGGCGATGTCGCCGCGCGCCGAGACCTGCATCGCGCCGAGGAAGGCGACGTCGACGTGGCCGCCGCGGATCATCGCGAACGAGGTCGCCGAGTCGAACGTCGAGCCGCCCTTGACCACGGTGACGGCCTGCTTGCCGGCGTTGATCAGGTTCGGATCGGCCTCGCCCTCCGCGGGGAACGGGCCGGTGCCGAGCAGGCCATTCTCCGAGTGCAGCCAGGCGTGGCCCTCGGGGAGAAAATCGGCGACCTGGGTCGGCATGCCGATGCCGAGGTTCACGATCGAGCCCTCGGGGATCTCGCGCGCCGCGCGGCGCGCCATGTCTTCGGTCGACCAGTACGCGAGCTGGGTCATCTGGCGCTCCTGCCCGGTGTGAACTCGAACGCGTTCTCGTGCTCCGCGATGTGGACGATGCGGTGGGTGTACATGCCGGCGAGGTGGACGTCGTCGGGGTCGATCGCGCCGTTGGCGACCAGGTTGTCGCACTCGACGATCGCCAGCTTCGCCGCGGTGGCCATCACCGGGTTGAAGTTGCGCGCGGTGCGCCAGAACCGCAGGTTGCCGAACTGATCCGAGGTGTGGGCGCGGACGAGCGCGACGTCGCCGTGCAGCGCGTGCTCGAGGATGTAGCGCTTGCCGCCGATCTCCTTGACCTCCTTGCCGCGCTCGACGAGCGTGCCCACGCCGGTCGGGGTGTAGAACGCGGGGATGCCGGCGCCCGCGGCGCGCATGCGCTCGGCGAGCGTGCCCTGCGGCGTGACCTCGACGTCGAGCGTGCCGGCGGCCATCCGGCTGTGGACGTCGTCGTTGGGCCCGATGTAGCTGCAGATCACCTTGCGGACGATGCCGGCGCGCAGCCACAGCCCGAGGCCGCGACCCAGCGCGCCCGCGTTGTTCGAGACCATCGTGAGGTCGCGGACGCCGCGCTCCATCACGCCGCGCATCAGCGCCTCGGGGTTGCCCGACAGGCCGAACCCACCGACCAGGATGGTCATGCCATCGGTCAGCGGCGCGAGCGCCTCGGCGATCGTCGCGACGATCTTCGATCGATGACGTCCGGTCATCCCGCGGCTCCAAACGCCGCCACGGCGGCGTCGCCGAAGCTACGCATGCCGCGCACGAGCTCGTCCTCGGTGATGCACAGCGGGGGCGCGAAGATACACGTTCCGCGCCGCGCGTCGTTGTGCAGCGACAACTTGCGCGCCGCGAGCTCGTGGCCGAGCTGGGTCCACGCGGCCGCCGGCGCCTCGAGCTCGAGCGCGCCGAGCAGGCCGAGGTTCCGCGTGAACGTCGGCACGCCGAGCCGCGCCGCGACCGCCGCGAGCTCGCGGCCGAGCACCGGACCGAGGCTCGCCGCGTTGGCGAACAGCTGCTCGTCCTCGTAGAGCTTCAGGGTCTCGACCGCAGCGGCGCACGCCGTGGGGTGCGCGTAGTAGGTCAGGCCGCAGGCGAGCAGGTTGTCGTCGAAGTGGCGCGCGACGCGGTCGTGGACGATCACCGCGCCGAGCGGCTGGTAGCCCGAGGTCAGGCCCTTGGCGCACGTGATGATGTCCGGGGTGACGCCCCAGTGCTGGTGACCGAACGGCTTGCCGAGCCGGCCGAACCCGCACAGCACCTCGTCGGCGACCAGCAGCGCGCCCTCGGCATCGCACGCCGCGCGCACGATCGGCCAGTAGTCGGCGGGCGGCACCATGACGCCGTTGGCGCCCGGCACCGGCTCGAGGAACACCGCGGCCACCGAGCGCGCGCCCTCGAGCCGCATGGTCTGGCCGATGTTGGTCGCGCACTCGCGGGCGCAGCTCTCGACCCGCTTGCCGAACGGGCAGCGATCGCAGTAGCAGTCCTGGACGTGGACCACGCCCGGGATCCCGGGCTCCATCAGCGTCCGCCGCCAGTCGCCGGTCAACGACAAGGCGCCCATCGAGGCGCCGTGATAGCTGCGGTAGCGGCTGACGAGCTTGATCCGCCCGGTGACCTGGCGCGCGATCTTGAGCGCGTTCTCGTTGGCCTCGGCGCCGCCGAGCGTGAAGAACACCTTGGTGTAGCCGGGGCCGGCCATCGCGAGGAGCCGCTCGGCGAGCTCGACCTTGGCGGGGAACACCGCGTGCGCGGTCGACAGGCACAGCTGATCGGCCTGGCGCTTGATCGCGTCGACGATGCGCTGGCGGCCGTGCCCGGCGTTGACCTGGTAGCTCAGCGAGCCCAGATCGAGCCAGCGCGAGCCATCGGCGGTGGTGAACCAGGCGCGATCGCCGCCGGTGAGCTCGACCGGCTTGACGGCGGTCTGCGCCGTCCACGTGAAGAAGAATGGATATTCCATAGGTGTACTGTTGTGGTTAGTGCGAGTCTGGTAGCGCGAGCAACTCCTGCTGCAGCCGCCGCACCCCGGCGAGCAGGTTCTGGAAGCTCGCCGAGCGAGCGTTCCCGAGATCGAGATGGGGTCCGAGCCGGCGCGACCCGCTCACCTTCTGATACGCGCCGCCCGTCAGCTTCGCCAGCTCGCCGCTCGGCGCTCCCAGGTGATCGGGTGCGCGAAACTTCGGATCGAGCACGCGCGGCAAGACGCCGGACAGCATCGCCCGGGCCGACTCCTCCTCCAGCAAGAACACGAGCTCTTTCCTCACGGATCGGCACCGTCGAAAAAGCCCTGCTTCCACAGGTAACCCATCTGGTCACCTTCGGCCATGTAGGCCTTGATCTGCTCGTCATCGCGCGCGCGCCGGATCACGGTGGCGCCGTCCTGCTTCACCAACCAGCACACCTCGTCGAGCTCGACGGCGTTGAGGAAATCTGGAGAATGGGTAGATACCATCACCTGCCCCTTGTCCGCGTACCGCCGAAACTCCTCGGCCAGCTCCGACATGAGCTTGGGGTAGAGCTGGTTCTCCGGCTCCTCGACACACAGCAGGGGATGCGGCGCCGGATCATTGAGCAGCACGAGATACGCGAACATCTTGATCGTGCCGTCGGACACGTAGCGGTCGATAAACGGCGTCTTGAACGAACCATCCTGAAACCGCAGGGTCAGGTAGCCATCTTCCATGAGCACTGGCTCCACCGACGCGATGCCCGGCACGCGGCGGGCCATGGTGTCGAGGATGGTCTGAAACGCCGGCCGGTGCTGCTCGTACAGGTAGCGCGCGACCAGCGGCAGGTTGTCTCCGGTCTCGGACAGGTGCTCGGATTCGCCCGCCGCTTCCTTGCGCCCGCGCGCCGCGCTGATGTGGAAGTCCGAGACGTGCCACGATTCGATCAGCTGGCGAAACGCGTTCGCGGCCTTGAATCGCTCGAACTGCCCGAGGCCCTTGATCGCGAGGATGTCGGGCGCGACTCGTTGCGACTCGCGCTCGAGGTCTTCGTCGGGCTTCTTGAAGTCCTCTTCGTTGGTGATCGCGTAGCCCTCGCCGTTCGCGAAGTCCAGAAAATGGAATGGGCTACCGTAGCGGCCTCGCTTGTAGCGAAGCAGCTCGCGCTTGACGAACGGCGCGCCGTCGCGCTCGCCGATCTCCAGCGAGTAGGTCACGAGGCGCTCCACGCCGGTGAGCGGCATCCGGTACTGGATCTCGATCAGCATGGTATCGTCCGTCGCGCCGCGGCTCAGCACTTCGCGAAACCTGCCCCGGCTATCGAGCGCCTGCCGGACGTTGCCCTTGAGACAATCGTGCAGGAACCCGAACACGTCGAACAGCGTCGACTTTCCGGATCCGTTCGCGCCGACGACCACGAGGAACGAGGGGATGTCCGTCAGCTGGACGTCCCGGAAGACCTTGTAGTTCTTCAGCCGGATGGATTCGATCTTCATCGTGCCCCGCCTGGTCGCTCGCGCCTACAGCTGCCGGCGTTCGGCGGCCACGTTGTGGATCAACCCCTGCTGGACCCACAGCTCGCCGGTGTCGAGGTTCATCGCGATCCCGGCGCAGGTCGCCGCCGCGTGCGGCGCCTCGGGGGTCGCCATGTTGGTGCACACGCTGCGCGGCCAGCCGTCCTCGCTGCCGAGCCGCTGCCACAGGTCGGCCAGGTCGGCGATCGGCGCGCGCGCCAGGTCGGCCTCGAGCCAGCGCATCCGGTCGTACGTCGTGCTGGCGGCCGGGACCTTGCTGCGTGCCGCGACGTCGCCGTCGAGGCAGTGGTTGGTGTGGCAGTACACGCGGCCGCCCGAGAATACCTGCTTGCGGCGGGTTCCGGACGCCTCGATCGCAAACGCATCGCGGCGATCGGCGACGAAGTAGTGGTGGCCCGAGCCGATCGGGCTGGTCGCGATGAGCTCGCGCGCGGCCTGCGCGGTGGGCTGCTGCAGGGCGCGGCGCACCATCGCCGGCCACACGACGCCGAGCGTCGCATCGGTCGAGTACAGGTTGTTGATCGCGATGCCGACCCGGGCCGCGTTCATCCCGGCCATCCCGAGGCAGCCGGTCACCGAGAGCACCGCCGCCGCCGGGCCCGCGGCGGACGCGGGGATCCCGAGGACCATCACGTAGGGGATCGCCGTGGCGTGCATGTCCCACGTCTGGCCGAGCAACCGGCCGGTCGATGACGCCGCGAAGATCGCGCTGCAGCCATCGCCCCCCAGGCTCCCCGCCTGCTCCGCCGCGCCGCCCGCGCCCGCGCCGCCCGCAGGGTCGTCGCGCAGCGGCGCCGGCCGCCAGCGCGACGGATCCGGATCGAGATCGCGCAGATCGGTGTAGTGGTTGGCCACGACGATCTCGGCGGGCGAGACGTCGGCGCCCTCGGCGATCCCGAGGAGTTCGTCGTAGAGCCCCGCGTCGTAGCGCTCGAGCACTGGCAGATGCGCCTGTGCGGCGGCGAGCACCTCGGGCGCGCCGCGGAACCCGCCGACCTTGGTGCACAGGTAGATCCGGATCTGCGACAGCGCCTTGACCTCGCCGCGGAAGCTCTCGCCGTGGATCCGGCCCCACGCGCGCGGCGGCTGGCCAGCGGGCAACTCGAGCTGTCGCATCATCTTACCTCGCGGGCCTCGCGGGCCTCGCGGACCTCGCCGACCTCGCGCAGCGCCGCGCCCAGCGCGTGGGCGGCCGCCTCGATCTGATCGAGCGCCGGGATCACGCCGAGCCGGCCGTTGGGGAACCGGCGCACCGCGATGCCGCGCGCCGCGAGCGCATCGGCGAGCGCCGCGGCCTTGCCGCCGGCGTCGATCACGCGGTACGCGCCGAGCCCCGCCGACACGACCTTGGCGAGCGCGTGATCGAGCGCGGCCGACGCGCCGGTGACATCGAGCTGGCGCGCCGCGCGCAGCTGGTGGTGCTGGCGGACCAGCGACAGCTCGTCGCCGTCCCAGGTCGAGACCAGCGTGAGCGGCCCGGGGACGAACCACGGGGTCGCGCAGTGCAGATAGCCGGTCTGGCCGCCGCCCCACCACACCAGCACGTCGGGCACCAGGCCCGCCGCCGTCGACAGGAACGCGCCCTTGCCGCTGCGGTAGGTGTGGGTCGTGGTCTCGATCGCGATGAGCGGCAGCTCGAGCTCGCGGCGCAGCGCCGCCAGCGCCGGGAGGAAGTCGTCCGGCAGCACGGCGCCCGTGCGCTCCTGGACCAGCTCGTAGACAAAGCCCAGGATCTGCTTGGGACCGCCGGCCGCGTCGACCGCCGCGCGCAGCGCCGCGATCGTCTCGGCGGTACCGGCGCGCGCCGGATGCGGCACCCGCGGCCACGCGAAGTGCGCCGGGCCGCCCTGGTGGACGCTCGGATCCGACAGCGAGCGCGCGCTCGCCACGGTGTGGCCGTAGTAGCCGCCCACCACGCCGATCGCGACCTGGGCGGTCTTGCGCGTGCAGCGGATGAGGCGCAGCGCCTTGTCGACCGCCTCGTCGCGGCTCGACGTCAGGTACATGTGCGGCAGCTCCGGCACCAGCGCGCCGATCCACTCGAGCGCGCGGACTGCCGCCGGCGTGGCGTAGTTCATGAGCGTGAGCTTGTTGACCGCGGGGCCGTACAGCGCGCCCTGATCCTCGAGCGCGCGCAGCGACGCCGGCCCCGCCGCGAGCGGCTTGGTGAGGCCCGAGGCGAGGTCGAACGCGACCTCGGGCACGGCGCCGGGCGCCGAACCTGGGCGCGGCGCGACCCCGGCGGCGCGCCGGCGCAGCACGTCTTGCTTGACCACCGGATCGGGCACGATCGGCCCGAGCGGGATCCGGTAGTAGATCGCCTGGCCCTCGGGATCTTCGTACTGGCCGGTCATCACCGAGACGATGTGCGCGCCGAACACGCGGTTCAGGTGGGTCATCTGCGCGGTGCGGCCAACGCGGTTGCGGCCGGTGACGTAGCGGTAGCGCGGCGCCCCGCTCGCCGTCGTGCGCGCCATCGCGTCGCGCAGCTGCGCCTCCTTGAGCTTGCGGCCGATGCCGCTGCGCTGGAAGCTCGGCGCCACGGTGATCGACACCGAGTACAGCGTGTTGTGCTTGCCGAGCATCGGATCGTCGTCGGGGCCCTCGACCTCGCGGCACTTCTCGAGCGGCGTGCCGATCGCGAACGCGACGAGCTGCCAGGTGCCGGTCTCGCCGGGCGCCGCGCTCTCGACGATCACGAGCGAGCCCTCGGCGTCCTCGATCGCCGCGCGGAGCTCGGCCGGCGGCGTGCGGCGCGCCGGCTCGTAGACCTGGTACTCGATGTCGAGGATCGCCGGCAGGTGATCCATCGCCTCTCCGTGCGGCACCAGGCGGTAGCGCACCTCGGGGCCCGCCGCCGCCGCTGGCCGGGCGGGCACGGCGCCGTCCTCCCACTCGGGCGCCTTCTTGCCGTCGTGGGCATCGAGCCACGACAGCGACCGCCGGATCGTCTCGAACAGCTGATCGATCTCGCGGGCGTGGAAGCTATCGCTGAGCCGGTAGCGCGCGGTCCGCGTCCCGGCGCCGAACACGATCGCGCCGCGCCAGAACCGCTGGCCGATGAACGCGTCGTGGTGCGCCGGGGTCGGCAGATCGAACGCGAACGCGTAGCCGGTCGCGCGCGCGTGCTGGACCAGGTGGGGGTACGCCCGCGCGATCTGGGCGAGCCGCGGCCGCACCAGCTTCTCGATCCGCTCGGCGTTGTGGCTGGTCGACACCATGTCGGCGTGGATCCGGCCGCGCACCAGCGAGGCGTTGTGCACGCTCGCCGGCTCGGGATCGGTGAACCGCGACATCACGACGCCGAGCTGCGCGCGCTTGGCGAACGTCACCGCGTCGGGGTAATCCGGCTGACCGCGCGCGTTGAGCAGCCGGAACTTCGAGTGCCACGCGAACGGCCCGCCGAGCCCGAACCCGACCTGGACCTCGTCGAACACCAGGAACGTCTGGTGGTAGCGGGTGAGCAGCCGCAGCGCGCGGAAGAACCGCTCGGTCGCGTAGCGATCGCCGCCCTCGCTCTGCATCGGCTCGACGATCGCGCAGGTGTACTCGCCGGTCGCGAGCGCCTCGTGGACGGCGACCAGCGACGCGACCTCGGCCGCGAGCAGCGCGTCGTCCTTCGCGTCGCCGAACCGCTCGCGCAGCTCGGCGATATCGCCGGTCGCCGCGGCGGCATAGAACCCGCTCGGCGCCGCCGGCTCGTCGCCGGGATCGCTCCACACCGGGAACGGCGCGAACCTGCACTCGTACCCCGCGATCTCGAACTGCGCGCGCTTGGTCGGCGAGTGGGTCGCGTGCAGCGCGAGCAACGTGCGGCCGTGGAAGCTGCCCTCGAACGCGAGCACCTTGGTCGCCGCCTTGCGCGGGCAGTGGATCCGGCACAGCGCCATCGCCTTCTCGTTGGACTCGGCGCCCGACGCCACGAACGTGACGTGCGGCAGCCCGGGCACCAGCTGGCGCAGGGTCTCGGCGTACTCGGCCACGGCCCAGGTCTCGGCGACCGCGGTGTCCTCGTTGACGACCAGCGTGTCGGCCAGCTCGCCCTCGACGAAGGCGCGCACGACCGGGTCCTCGGCGAACCCGCCCACCACGGTGGCGGTCTGGCTCATGCCGTCGAGCACGACCAGCGGATCGCGATCGACCGAGACGAACCACGGCCCGGCCGAGCGCAGGTGATCGAACACCGGCGGCTTCTTCTCCCTGGCCACGCGGTCACCCGCGTACAGCCGCGCGAGCAGCGCCGCCGACTCGGGCAGCTTGCCGCCCGCCGGGCTCCGGATCGCCATCGGCCGCGGCAGATCGATCAGGTGGCGCGCCGCCTCGGCGACCTCCTCCTCGGCGTGCTGCGCCGCCATGCGGTCGAGGTCGAACGCCGGCAACAGCCGCGCGAGCTGGGGGTGCGCGGTCACCGCGCCGATCGGGTTCTCGAGGATCGCCACCGGCGACGCCACGTTGCGCGGCGCCCACGCGCCCGCGGGCCGGTAGTTGCCGCTCCGGCCGACGCCGCCGAACGGGAGCTTGGGGCTCGCGAGGTTGGTCGATCGGTTGCGGTTACAGATCCCCGAGCGGGTGCGGCGAAAGATGTGCTCGAACCTGGCCGTCGAGCCGGTGAACACCGCGTTGGCGAAGCCGTACGGGCTGGCCTCGATCACCGCGATCGCCTCGTCGTCGCTGTCGATCACCTCGACGCAGAGATCGGGGCCGAAAACCTCGATGTCGGTGTAGCCGGGCACGGCGTGGACCCCGTCGGGCAGCCGGTGCAGCGAGCCGGTGCGGTAGGAGCCGCCGGGCAGGCGCTGGCCGGCGACGATCGACTCGGCGCCGGCCTTGCGCGCGACGTCGATCGCGTGCTCGACCTTGGTCAGCGCGCCGTGCGTCGCGAGCGGCCCGGCGAACATCGCGGGATCATCGGGGTGACCGAACCTGAGCTCGCGCACCACGGCCGCCAGCGCGGCGATGAAGCGATCGGCGATCTTTCTGTGCACCAGCACGCGCTCGGTCCCGGTGCAGCGCTGGCCCGCCGACAGATACCCGCCGACCACCACCTCGTGAACGGCCTGGCGCAGCGCGCAGTCCTCGAGCACGACGCAGGTATTCTTGCCGCCGAGCTCGAGCGCGACCAAGAGCTCCGGCCGATCGAGCGACGCCTCGAGGATCCGCCGCCCGACCGCCCAGCTCCCGGTGAAGCACAGCCCGCGGATCGCCGGCTGATCGACCATCGCTGCGCCGACCTCGCCGGCGCCGACCACGACGTTCACCACGCCGGGTGGGAACCCGGCCGCCTGCGCCGCCTCGGCATAGCGCTGACCGCACAGCGGCGAGATGTCGCTCGGCTTGATCACCACGGTGTTGCCGGCCAGCAGGGCCGGGATCGCATGCGCGTGGCACAGGTGGAGCGGAAAGTTGAACGGCCCGATCACGCCGACCACGCCGAGCGGCTGGTACCGCAGGTGCTCGCCGGGAGCGACGGTCGCGGGCGAAAGCTCCGCGGCCACGGCCCCGCGCGTCAGCTCGAACCGGTTCAGCACGGTCTGGATCTCGACCTTGGCCTCGCTGCGCAGCTTGCCGGTCTCGAGCACGATGGCCTCCGCCAGCGCGTCGCCGCGCGCCGCGAGCGCCTGCTTGAAGCGGTCGAGCACCGCGGCGCGCTCGGCCACCGTGCGGTTCGCCCAGCCGGGCTGCGCCGCGGCGGCCGCCCCTGCCGCCTCCGCCACCGCCCCCACCGTGTAACCGGTCTCGAACACCACCGCGCCATCCGCCGCCGGGTTCCGCGAAACCAGGGCCTTGCCGGACGGCGGGACGAACGTGCCGTTGATGAAGTTGCCGAGCGCTTGCACCGAGCGAGTACACCGCCCGGGGACGGGGGGGTCAAGTCGGCGCGCCCGGGGACGCCGGCTGTATGTAGGCGAATGCCTGAAAACTGTGCTATTTAGGCCGGCGCGGATGCCCTCGTTGGTCTTCTTGGCCGGCCCGATTGCCGGGCGCCGCTACAAGCTCGCCGACGGCGAGTACATCATCGGGCGGCGCTCGGACTGTCAGATTTTCGTTCCGGACATGCGCGTGTCACGCCAGCATGCCCGGCTGTGGCAGGACGGCGACGCCTGGCAGATCGAGGACCTGGGGTCGAACAACGGCACGTTCGTCAACGGCGTGAAGGTCCAGTCCGCCACCGCGGTTCGCCACGATGACGAGATCCTGATCGCCAACAACCGGATCCGGGTCGAGGCCCGCGAGGGCGTCCCGGACACCAAGCCGCCCGAAGGCAACGTGGTCACCATCGTGGACGTCAGCGGCGCCAGCTCGCTGATCCGCAGCCGCGAGGACTCGGGGTCCGGCCGCATGCCGATCGTCAGCTCCGGCATGCTGAGCGTCGCCGACCAGCGCGCCGTCCGCCTGCTCGAGCGCAAGCTCGACGCCCTCACCCAGATCCTCCACGCCACCGCCGAGAGCGACACGGCCGACACGCTGATCGAGAAGCTGGTCGACGCCCTGCTCGACCTGTTCCCGCAGGCCGACGACGTCGGCGTCCTGGTCGAGGACGAGCGCACCCACGAGCTCAAGGTCCAGTGCCAGCGCCACCGAAAGCAGACCTTCGGCTCGAACCTGCGGGTCCCCGGCACGATCATCCAGCACGTGATCAGCGACCGCCGCGGCGTGCTCCTGGGCGAGACCGCCGACGAGAACGACGAGGGCGTCGGCACCCGGATGGGCGCGCCGCTCATCTACCACGGTGTCCACTACGGCGTGGTCTACGTCGAGAGCAAGCAGAGCGCGTTCCGCCAGGAGGACGTCGACCTGCTGCAGACCGTCGCCACCCAGGCGGGCCTGGCGATGCACGCCACCCGGGTCGCCGCCCAGCTGCTGAGCCGCGAGAAGCTCGAGCGCGACCTGCGCGTCGCCCGCCAGATCCAGCGCAGCCTGCTGCCGGCCAACGTCCCGCAGGTCGTCGGCCTCGAGTTCGCGGTCCACTACGAGCCGGCCTACCAGATCGGCGGCGACTTCTACGACTTCATCTGGCACGACTCGTCTCACCTCGGCCTCGCGGTCGGCGACGTCGCCGGCAAGGCGATCAGCGCGGCGCTCTACATGGCCCGCCTGACCTCCGAGCTACGGTCGCGCGCCGCGATCGCCCGCACCCCGGCGCGCCTGCTCCGCCGCGTCAACCAGGAGATCGCCCAGCTGGGCGACGACGGCATGTTCGCCACCCTGGTCTACTGCATCTACGACCTCGAAAACCGCAGCCTGGTGTTCACCAACGCGGGCCACTGCGTTCCCCTGCTGCGGCGCGGCGATCGCGTGTTCCCGCTCCAGGCGGAGCGCGCTCACACCCCACCGCTGGGCGTCACCCAGGACCTCGAGGCCGGCGAGGCCCGCGTCCAGCTCCACTCGGGCGACATGCTGATCATGGTCTCCGACGGGATCCTCGAGGCGCGCGACCCGCGCGGCAACGACTACGGCCTGTCGCGCCTGTCGCGCCGGATCCGCACCGCGCGCGGCAGCGCCGAGGACGTCATCAAGGCGATCCTGGCAGATATCGACAGCCACTCCGGGGATCACGGCCAGCAAGGCGACGACATGACGATCGTCGCGATGTCGATCGACCAGCGCCGAGCCAAGCGAAAAACCACTACATTACCGGGGGTTCTACCTGGCGAAGACGGCCATCCCCGGCTCACCAGCGAAAACGGCACCGACGCGGCGGCCATGGGGGGCAATACATTGGACCAGGACGACGACTAGGCCCTTGCCAGCGCAGCGTCCGCCATGCCATAAGTCCCGGCCCGGAGCAAAGCCCTGGCCAAAAAGGGAAAATCAGGACGCGAGCTCATTCGGCTCGTGTCGACCGCGGACACCGGCTTCTTCTACACGACGTCGAAGAACCGAAAGCGCACACCGGACAAGCTCGTCCTCAAGAAGTATGACCCGGTCGTTCGCAAGCACGTCGAGTTCAAAGAGTCGAAGATCTAACCTCGGCTCGGCCCCAGGGCCGAAGGGAAACAAGTAGCCATGTCGCGCGTATGTCAGGTCACCGGGAAGCGGCCGCTCGTCGGCAATAACGTCAGCCACTCGAATCGCCACACCAAGCGCCGCTTCGAGGTCAACCTCAAGGATAAGCGGTTCTGGCTCGAGGACGAGAAGCGCTGGATCACGATCCGCATCTCGGCTCGCGGCATGCGCCGCGTCGACAAGCTGGGTCTGCCGGCGGTGCTGGCCGAGCTCCGCGCCCGCGGCGAGAAGTTCTAAGTCCCAGCCCCCGGGCCTTCACCGGTCTGGCACGTCCTTGTGCCGGCGCCCCGGGCGGTGCCCGCGTCCAGCGTGCACGACCGCGGACTCTGGGGCTCGATCCGTCAGGCGTCGGCCGGCACCTTCTCGGCGACCTCGGCCGCGGCCGCCTGCATCCGCACCCTCACCCGGTAGCGGTACGGACCGCTCGTCACCGCGTCCGCGACCATCGCCAGGGCCTGCCGTGACATCACGCGCCGCACGAACCGCGTGCCGGGGCTACGCTGGCTCAGCACCCGATCGAGCCGGAACGTCCGCCAGTCCGCGCGCCTGTACGCCGAGGGCGGCGCGGCGTGGGGCCCGCCGGTGCCATCCACGATCCCGATGGCCGTCGCGGTCACCCCCAAGGATCTCAAGCCCGCCATCCGTCGCTACGCGGAGCCGATCAACCACATCGTACAGTGGACCGAGCTTGCGCGCGGCGGGCACTTCGCGGCGTCGGGGTGCCCGATCTGCTCGTGGCCGACGTGCGCACGTTCTTCGCGCGCTACCGATAGCGCGCCGGCCGCCGCGCCACCGGATAACGCCGGGGTGACTTGCGCCGGATCGCGGCGCATGGTGACTTCTTCGGCTTGGGACTTACCGCCGCGGTGGTTCACGTTTGCTCGAGATCGGCCGCGCCGACGCCGCCTGCCCCGACGGCGAAGACCGCGCCGGCGCTGCGAGCGCTGGCGCTGGCGCAGGTGCTGGCGCTCGCGGCCTGCCCCGCCCCACCGCTCAGCCCGACGACCACCGCGTCGCCCCGGGCGGGGCGCACGTGGGAGATCGGCCGCGCCGGGTGGGCGCTGTCCGGGGTCTCCGGAGATGGCACCACGGTGTTCGCCGCGTCGACCTCGACGCCCAGCGCGGCGGGCGCATCGGTCACCACGGCGATCGCAGCGATCGGCGCAGGACGGCCGGGCGATGCGCCGGCGTGGCGCGCCGAGCTCACCGGCGCCGGCGGGCCGCTCGCCAGCGTGGCCGGCAAGGTGATCGCTGTGCTCGCCGGGCGCGGCGTGATCGCCGGGGTGGCGCTGCGCGGCGAGCCCGGGGCCGTCCTCGCCGCGCTCGACGCCCGGACCGGCGCGCCCGCGTGGCAGCTCGCCGTCGATGCCACGGAGTGGGCGGTGGTGACGTCGCTGGCAGCGGCCGCGGATGGCATGATCGTCGGCGGCTCGTTCGCCGGCACGCTGCGGATCGGCGGCAGCGTGGTGTCGAGCGCCGGGAAGTCGGATGGCTTCGCCGCGAGGGTCACGGCGGCTGGCGCGGTCGCGTGGCTGATCCGGATCGGCGGGCCCGGGGCGGATGCGGTGCAGGGCGTCGCCGCGGCGGGAGATCGGGTCGCGGTGGCCGGGACGTTTGGCCCCGGGGCAGATGTGCTCGGCCAGCCGCTGGCGGCGTTCGATGACAGGTCGCCGGCCGGCGATGGGTTCGTCGCTGCGCTCGATGCCGGAGGCGCGCGGCGCTGGGCGCGGAGCTTCGGTGGCCCCGAGGACGAGACGGTCGCCGGGGTCGCGATCGACGCGCGCGGCCGGGTCGCGGTGGCGGCCAGCGTGCGCGCGACGGTGCACGTCGGTGACGCGGATCTGGTCGCGAAGGGACCCGCCGATGGGCTGGTCGCGTGGTGGAGCGCGGACGGCGCGCCCGGCGCGGCCGTGCTGCTCGGAGGGACCGACTTCGATGGGCTGCGGGCGATCGTCGCCAGCGGCGATCGCGTCGTGGTCGCCGGGTTCTACGCCGGGTCGATCCGGCTCGGCGAGCGGACCGTGACGGCCGGCGGCGGCGACGATAGCTTCCTCGCCGCGCTCGACGCGACCGGCCGCTTGGTCGAGGCGTGGCCGGTGACCGGCGAAGGCCGCGAGGAGGTCGCGGCGCTCGCGGCGATCCCCGGGGGGTTCGTCGCGGGGATCACGCACACGGCGGCGGCGATGGTCGGCGACGACGCCCTGTCCGCACCGGCCGATCCGCTGAGCGGCGCTGCCGTGATGGCGCGCGCGCTACGCTGAGCGCGCTGCGCCGCGAGCCACAGCCGCACCCCGGCAGCCAACGCGGATCGCCGGCTCAAGAGGCGTCGAACAAAGGGGTCGGGGCCTTGGCTCAGGCGCACCGCCCGGTTGACGTCGACCTGGGCCTTGACCTTGAGGGAAGCGGTTGAGTTGAGGTTGACGTGGCCGTGGACGTAGAGCCCATCGTCGACCTCGACCTTGCCCCCGACCGCGATCCTCGACGAGGATGCGACGATTGCAATGATATCAAGGTGCAAAGTCGACGGTGGAGTCGACGTCTACGTCGCCGTCAAACTCAACGCCTTGGTACAACGTCGAGGTCAACCTCAACGTCTCCTGGAGACGTTTCCAGGCTTTGTTCTACACGTCTTCAGGCCTCGATCAGCATGCGGTCGGGCGCCTCGAGCCGGTCCTTGACCGCGACGAGGAACGACACGGCTTCGCGGCCGTCGACGACGCGGTGATCGTAGCTCAGCGCGACGTACATCATCGGCCGGATCTTGATCTCGTCGCCGATGACGATCGCCCGCTTGACGATGTTGTGCATGCCGAGGATGCCGGTCTGCGGGTAGTTGAGCAGCGGGGTCGACATCATCGAGCCGTAGATCCCGCCGTTGGTGATGCTGAACGTGCCGCCGCTCAGATCGGCGAGCGCCAGCTTGCCGCTGCGCGCCTTGTCGGCGAGCGCGAGGATGCCCTTCTCGATGCCGGCGAACGACAGCGCGTCGCAGTCGCGCAGCACCGGGACGACGAGGCCCTTGGGGGTCGAGACCGCCACGCCGAAGTCGTAGTGCTTCTTGTAGACGATGTGGCCGCCGACCACCTCGGCGTTGACGCCCGGGAACAGCTTGCAGGCCGCGACGCACGCCTTGGCGAAGAACGACATGAAGCCGAGCTTGACGCCGTGCGACTTCTCGAAGCTGTCCTTGTACTTCGAGCGCAGCTCCAGGACCGCCGACATGTCGACTTCGTTGAACGTGGTGAGCGACGCCGACTCGTGCTGCGCCTGGACCAGCCGCTCGGCGACCCGCTTGCGCAGCGGCGACATCGCGACGACCTCGTCGCGCGGGTCGACCTGGGCGAGCCGGTCGTCGACGCTGGGGCCCGTGGCCGCAGACGCAACAGGGGCGGCGGTCGTCGACGCGGGGATCGATCCGACCTCGCGGGCCTGGACGCGCTGCGACGGGGTGAGCCGGAGCAGCGCGGCCTTGTCCAGCGACTCGCCGTTGCCGTGCGCGACCGCGACCGCGACCGGGCCTGGGCCTGGGCCTGGGCCTGGGCCTGGGGACGACGCCGGCGCAATGGCAACTGCGACCGCGGCTGCGGCTGCGGCGGGGGCAGGCTTGGCCGCTGCGTGAGCCGCGGCGGGCTTGGCCGGTGCTGCCGCAGGCGCAGGCTTCGCGGCCGCGGGCTTGCCTTGCGCGCCGGCTTCCACTGCGCCGATCACGTCGCCGACCTTGACGGTGGCACCGACCGCCGCGGCTTGCGCGGTGAGCTTGCCGGCGACCGGCGACGGCAACTGGACCGTGATCTTGTCGGTCTCGAGCTCGGCGACCGGCTCGTCGGCAGCGACGGAGTCGCCGACCTGCTTGAGCCACGTCGCGACGACGGCTTCGGTGATCGATTCGCCCAGCTGAGGGACAACGAGGTCAGCCATGGCGGCATCCTACTCGCAAGGCCGCGGACACGCGACCGCACGCGCGACCGGATCTGCGGGCGCGACCGCGGCGGCGCCGCCGCTGGATCGACGACGGATCACGACGGATCACGACGGATCACGACGGATCACGACGGATCACGACGCCGAGCACCGCGCACGACTGCGAGCCGCGCCGTCGGGACGATCCCGATCCACGCGACGATCGCGAGCTCGCCCCCGGTGACCATGCGTCGAACTTGCCGTCGCGGCATGGTTCGCTCGCAGGGTCGCGCGGCTTCGAGTGACGACCCCGCACCGGTGATCGCCGGTCACGGCGAGCGCTCGACGACAGGCACCGCGCGACGAGCGCAGATCACGCGCGGCCGAACGCGGCGCCGAGGATCTCCTGCAGCTCGATGACGTGCGCCTTGTGCGAGCCGGTCGCCGGGCTCGCGCTCTCGGCGCGGCTGATCATCTGGTACTTGATCGCGCGGCCCTCGAGCAACGCCTGCAGCCGCGGCGTGATGAACTGAGCGGCGCCCATGTTGGACGGCTCGTCCTGGACCCAGAACAGGTCGCCCAGCTTGGGGTACTTGTCGAGCGACGACGCGGCGACCAGGTGCGGCCACCACGGGTAGAGCTTCTCGATCCGCACGATCGCCACCGTCGGATCGTTGCGCTTGGCCCGCTCCTCGGCGAGCTCGTAGTAGATCTTGCCGCTGCACATCAGCACCCGCGTGACCTGCGCCGGATCGGCGGTCTCGTCGTGCAGCACGCGGTGGAACCTGCCGCTGGCCAGCTCGTCGAGCGACGACGCGGCGGCCGGCAGGCGCAGCAGGCTCTTGGGCGTCATCACGACCAGGGGCTTGCGCAGCGAGCGCAGGACCTGGCTGCGCAGCAGGTGATACATCTGCGCCGCGGTGGTCGGCTGGACGACCTGGATGTTGTGCTCGGCGCAGCTCTGCAGGTAGCGCTCGAGCCGGGCGCTCGAGTGCTCCGGGCCCTGGCCCTCGTAGCCGTGCGGCAACAGCAGCACGATGCCCGACAGCCGCTTCCACTTGTCCTCCGACGACGTGATGAACTGATCGATCACGACCTGCGCGCCGTTGGCGAAGTCGCCGAACTGCGCCTCCCACAGCACCAGCGCGTCGGGGTAGTCGAGCGAATAGCCGAACTCGAAGCCGAGCACGCCGGCCTCGGACAGCGGGCTGTCGTAGACCCGGCACAAGCCCTGGTCGTGGTGGAGCTGGCCGAGCACGAGGTGCTCGCGGCCGGTCTTGATGTCGGTGATGATCGCGTGGCGGTGGCTGAACGTGCCGCGCGAGCAGTCCTGGCCGCTCATCCGTACGTTGACGCCCTGGTGCAGCAGCGAGCCGTAGGCCAGGAGCTCCGCCATGCCCCAGTCGATCGGCCGCTCGCCCTTGCCCATCTGCGCGCGCTGCTCGAGCAGGCGCTCGATCTTGGGGTGGGGGGTAAACCCGGCCGGGATCTCGGTCATCGCGGCGGCGATGCCCTCGAGCACCGGACGCGGGACGCGGGTATCGGCGTCGTCGGGCTGGGCGATGATGCCGCCGCGGTAGCCACGCCACATCGCGGTCATCGTCGGGCCATCGGGGCGCTGGGTCGCGGCCTTGGCGGCCTCGAGCTCGGCCTCGAGCTCGGCGACCCGGCGCTGCGTCATCCCGATCACCTCGTCGGGCGACACCACGCCCTGCTCGATCAGGTGGCGGGCGTAGACCTCGACCGGCGACGCCTTCTGCTTGATCCGGTCGTACATCTGCGGCTGCGTGAAGTTCGGCTCGTCGTTCTCGTTGTGGCCGTACTTGCGGTAGCAGTACATGTCGATCACGACGTCGGACGCGAACTGCGCGCGGTACTCGCACGCGATCTCGACCACGCGGGCCAGCGCGTCGCCGTCCTCGCCGTTGACGTGCCAGATCGGGCACTCGAGCATCTTGGCGACGTCGGTGCAGTACGGCGTCGAGCGCTGCTCGGCGGGCGACGCGGTGAACCCGACCTGGTTGTTGACGATGATGTGCACGGTGCCGCCGGTGCGATAGCCCGGCAGCCCCGAGAGCTGCAAGGTCTCGGGCACCAGGCCCTGGCCGGCGAACGCGGCGTCGCCGTGGACCAGCACGCCGACGACGCGGCGGTGCTCGAAGTCGCCGTGGCGGATCTGCTTGGCGCGCACCCGGCCGACCACGACCGGATCGACCGCCTCGAGGTGGCTCGGGTTGAACGCCAGCGAGACGTGCATCGCGTGGCCCTCGGCGTCGACGCGATCGGTCGAGTAGCCGAGGTGGTACTTGACGTCGCCGCCGCCCATCGCCTTCTCGGGCTCGACGTCCTCGAACTGGGTGAACAGATCGCGGCCGGGCCGGCGCAGGATCGACTCGAGCGTGGTGAGCCGGCCGCGGTGCGCCATGCCGAGCACGCACTCGATCGCACCCAGCCGCGCGGTGTGGGTCAGCACGGCGTCGAGCACCGGGATCAGCGGCTCGCTGCCCTCGAGCGAGAACCGCTTGGTCCCTGGGTACTTGATGTGGCAGAACCGCTCGAACTGCTCGGCGTTGATGAGCAGCGCCAGCATCCGCGTCCGGACGTCGGCCGGCAGCGGCGACAGCAGCTGGGTCTCCATGCGCTCGGCCAGCCACGACCGGCGCGCCGGCGAGGTGATGTGCATGAACTCGAGCCCGACCGTGTTGGCGTAGACCTGCTGGAGATGGACCAGGATCTCGCCGAGCGTCGCGCGGGCCAGGCCGTGGATCCCGGTCGGCTCGATCACGCGCTCGAGGTCTCGGGCGGTGAACCCCCAGGTCGCGGGGTCGAGCTCGACGATCCGCGCGGTCTCGAGGAGGCCCAGCGGATCGAGCTTGGCGTTGAAGTGGCCGCGGCTGCGGTAGGCGTTGACCAGCGGCCACACCGTGGGGACCGTCTGCGCGGTGATCGGCGACATCGTGACCCCGCCGGGCCGCACCACGGTGGTCAGGCGCACGGCGGTCGCCGGATCGAGACCGGCGACGATCGCGGCGCTGCCGTTGGACCCGCGGGCGTGCGCGCCGTTGGTCGCCTGGCCGTTCGTGGCGCCGCCGTGCGCGGGGTTGCCGGCGCTCGGCGGGCCGCCGCGCGGGGTCGTCGCGCCGGCTGGCTCGCCGAGCAACTCGCGCCAGCTCGCGTCGATGGACTCGGGTTGCCGGTGAAATCCGTCGGCGAGCTCGTCGAGAAAGA
>Ga0302299_10000123_pt1 | contig 34113 bp, 28 predicted proteins | sample III_Fen_N3_4_FD_198795 | JGI IMG/M metagenome (GOLD analysis project Ga0302299, IMG submission 198795) | Peat permafrost microbial communities from Stordalen Mire near Abisko, Sweden - III_Fen_N3_4 | ecosystem: Environmental > Terrestrial > Soil > Wetlands > Permafrost | place: Sweden: Abisko...
CTCGTAGGTGCTCGGCCAGTCGGCCGCCGACCACTGCTCGTAGGGCTTGGCGGTGTAGTCGGCGTCGACCTTGAGGAAGCCGGACGGCGCGAACATCGTCGCGGTGATGTCGGCCCCGGACCGGTCGAACGCCGCGAGCTGCGCGCCTCGGAACGGCGGCAGCAGCATCGCGAAGTCGAACGGCAGCTCGTGCACGGTGCCGTCGAGCTGCTCGTAGCGCACGGTGCCGGGCAGCACCTCCTGCACGTGTGCTCCGGTGATCGCCCGCACGCCGCGCTCGCGGAACAGCGACTCGGTCCACAGCTGGGAGGACTGCGTGAACCCCTGCTGCGTGAAGCTGAGCCCGCCGACTCCGAAGTCGCCCAGCTCGGCCTCGTTCGTCAGGTAGACGAGGTCGGCCTGCTCGCGCACGCCCGCCTCGCGCAGCGTGTGCTCGACGTTGAACACGTACTCGAATGCCGCGCCCTCGCAGGTGCAGGTGCCGTGGCCGGTGCCGACGACGAGGGTCTTGCGCTCCCCGGCCCGCATCGCGTCGATCACCTCAGCGAGTGCCGCCGCGGCGTCCTTCGCGTGCCCTGCCGTGCACACCGAGACCGAATGGCCGCCGTCCGGGCCGAGGCCCGGGGTCGCGGCGAAGTTCAGCTTCGGGCCGGTGGCGTTGATCAGGTAGTCGTACGTCAGCCGCTCGGTCTGCCCGGCGTGCTCCGGGTCGGTGCGGCGCAGCTCGATGGCGGGGGTCGGGTCGTCGGCCGTGCCCTCGGGGAAGATCGTCGTCGCCATGCCCTGGTGGAAGGCGATGCCCTTGCGCCGGTAGATCGGCGCGAGCGGGAAGACGACCTTCTCCGGCGGCATCGCCCCGACGCCGACCCAGATGTTCGACGGGATCCAGTTCCACTTCGCGTTCGGCGTGACCACCACCACCTCGTGCGCGCGGCCCAACCAGCGGCGCAGATGCAGTGCGGCGGTGTGGCCGGCGACGCCGGCCCCCAGGATGACGACGCGAGCCACGGGAAGCCCCTTCGGTGCGAACGGCACGGTCCGGTCCACAGTGACCGAACGCTTCCAGCGTATACCTCTAGGGGTATCAGTGGGCGCGGTCAGGATGGCACGCAGAATTCCAGGCCAGGGGCTGCGGTTCCCCCCTTCGACGTCGTGCGCGCGGGCTCAGGCTTCAACCGCACCCGTCGTCGTCCGGAGCTCCGGCCTCAGCCGCACTCGTCGTCGTCCGCCAGCGCGGGCCGTCAGCCGCAGTCGTCGCAGACGCCCGTCGCGGGCAACGTCATCGAGCACGTCGGGCAGATCGGGGCGACGCGTTCTGGTGCCGCGGCCGGCCGGCGGGCGGGCGCGGCCGCACGGGCGGGCGATCTTGTGGTCCGCGCGCGAGGGCCGCTCGGGCCGGCTACGCGCTCGACCGCCACCGGCCCGGTGACGACGAATCCGCGCTTGCGCAGCAGCAGTGCCGCGCCGGCCGGGTCGCCACCGACCTCGTCGGAGGTCGCCAGGCGGCCGGTCGCGTACCGGTGGGCGACCCCGAGGATCGCGGTCGAGTCATAGCTGCGGCCCTCATGGACCAGCGGGTAGCCCTGCGCCCCGCCAAATCCGTAGACGCCGACGAAGTCGTCGTGACCGCGACTGTCGCACTCCGCGATCGCCCGCAGGATGTGCTCGCGCGTCACGGCTGAGAAGGTGGCCACGACTCAGCACCCTACGTCGCGAGGAGGCGAGCCCACTCCGCGGAGGCGTCGCTGGAGCCGGGGAGTCCTCGCTCACGCCTGCATGTCGACGAAGCGCGAGTAGTGCCCCTGGAACGCCACGGTGATGGTGTCCGTCGGCCCGTTGCGGTGCTTGGCGACGATGAGGTCCGCCTCGCCCGCACGCGGCGACTCCTTCTCGTAGGCGTCCTCGCGGTGCAGCAGGATCACCATGTCGGCGTCCTGCTCGATGCTGCCGCTCTCGCGCAGGTCGCTCATCTGCGGCTTCTTGTCGGTGCGCTGCTCCGGGCCACGGTTGAGCTGGGAGATGGCGATCACCGGCACCTCGAGCTCCTTGGCCAGCAGCTTCAGCGCCCGGGAGAACTCCGACACCTCCTGCTGGCGGGACTCCACCCGCTTGCCCGACGACATCAGCTGCAGGTAGTCGATGATGACGAGCTTGAGGTCGTGCCGCTGCTTGAGGCGCCGGCACTTGGCCCGGATCTCCATCAGCGACATGTTGGGCGAGTCGTCGATGAACAGCGGGGCCTCGGAGATCTTGCCCATGGTCGCGGCGATCTTCGCCCAGTCGTCCTCGCCCATCTGACCGGTGCGCATCTTCTGCAGGTGCACCCGCGCCTCGGCGGCGAGCAGACGCATGGTGATCTCGTTGCGGCTCATCTCCAGCGAGAACACGACCGACGCCAGCCCGTGCCGGATCGACGCCGACCGCGCAATATCTATTCCCAGCGTGCTTTTTCCGATGGCCGGCCTCGCGGCGATGACGATCATCTGGCCCGGGTGCAGGCCGTTCGTCAGCCGGTCCAGGTCGGCGAAGCCGGTGGGGACGCCGATCATGCCCTCGCCGCGGTGGCCCGCCGCCTCGATCTCGTCGACGGTGCCACCGATGATGTCCGACAGCCGCAGGTAGTCCTCGCTGGACCGCCGCTCCGTCACGGCGTAGACCTCGGCCTGAGCGGTGTTCACCAGCTCGTCGACGTCGCCGTCGCCGCCGTACCCGAGCTGGGTGATCCGCGTGCCGGCCTCGACGAGGCGGCGCAGGATGGCCCGCTCCCGCACGATGCGCGCGTAGTACCCGGCATTCGCCGCGGTCGGCACGGCGGCGATGAGCGTGTGCAGGTAGGGCGCGCCGCCGATGCGCGCGATCTCGCCGCGCTTGGTCAGCTCGTCCGCCACCGTGATCGCGTCGGCCGGCTCGCCGCGGCCGTACAGGTCGAGCACCGCCTCGTAGACGAGCTCGTGCGCGGGGCGGTAGAAGTCGGTGCCGCGCAGCACCTCGACGACGTCGGCGATCGCGTCCTTGCTGATCATCATGCCGCCGAGCACCGACCGCTCGGCCTCGAGGTCCTGCGGCGGGGTGCGGTCGGGACCGCGGGTGCTGGGACCCGCCGACAGCCCGTACTCGAGATCCTCGATCGTCACCGCTGCCCCACCCCCTCACCCATCTCCTCGAACATCTGTACCAGGAGCCTCTGACACACTGCCCGGTGCAGGTCTGACGACGGTTCCGGAACGGGGTCCTTCGAAGGCTAGGAGCACCACGCGCCCGGCCCCAAACGGCCCTCGTCCACACCCCCTGTTGACCGCCGCACGGCGCGATGTGCACAGCCCTGTCCACGACCTGTGGATAGGGTCGTGGGAGCCGTGGGAGCGTCGCCGCAGCCTGCGTGATCGCCATGCACGGGCTGTGGACCGAGGAAGTCGACGCACGTTGGCCAAGATTTCACCTGCTGGACACCGCCTGTCCGCCCTCGACCGGCGGGTGCTCGCGCTTGCCGTCCCCGCGCTCGGCGCACTGGTCGCCGAGCCGGCCTTCGTGCTGGTCGACTCCGCGATGGTGGGGCACCTCGGCACCGCCGCACTGGCCGGCCTCGCGGTGGCCTCCACGGTGCTGACCACCGTCGTCGGGCTGTGCGTCTTCCTGGCCTATGCGACGACGGCCGCGGTCTCCCGGCGGCTCGGCGCGGGCGACGAGGCCGGCGCGCTGCGGGTCGGCGTCGACGGGCTGTGGCTGGCGGCGGGCCTCGGCGTGGGCCTGGCCGCCGCCGCCTGGGTCACCGCCCCCGCCCTGGTCGCGGCGCTGGGCGCCCACGGGGAGGTCGCCCACCAGGGCGTCGCCTACCTGCGCGCGTCGACACCCGGCCTGCCCGGCATGCTCGTCGTGCTGGCTGCCACCGGCGCCCTGCGCGGCCTGCTGGACACCCGCACGCCGCTGCTGGTGGCCGCCGTCGGTGCCGCGGCGAACGTGCTGCTCAACTACGTCCTGATCTACCGCGCCGGGCTCGGCATCGCCGGCTCCGGCCTGGGTACCGCAATCGCCCAGCTGGGCATGGGCGCCAGCCTGGTCGCGGTGCTGGTGCGCGCCGCCCGCGCCCGTGGCGCCTCGCTGCGGCCGGCCCGCGCGGGCATCGGCGCGAACGCTCGCGCAGGCGTCCCGCTGCTGGTCCGCACCGCCACGTTGCGCGGTGCCATCCTGCTCACCGTCGCGGTGGCCGCCGGTCTGGGGCCGGCCGCGCTGGCGGGCCACCAGGTGGTCGCGTCCGTCTGGGGCCTGACCGCCTTCGCCCTGGACGCGCTCGCGATCGCCGCCCAGGCGCTGGTGGGCCACGCCCTCGGCGCTGCCGACGTGCCGACGGCCCGCGCGGTGCTGCGCCGCACGCTGCGCTGGGGCGTCGGCACCGCGACCGTGCTGGCCGTCGTCGTCGCCGGGCTCGCACCCTGGTACGTGCGGGCCTTCTCCTCCGACGACGACGTCCGCCGCGCCGCCGTGCTCGGCCTGCTCGTCGCCGCTGCGGCGTTGCCGATGGCGGGCGTGGTGTTCGTCCTGGACGGCGTGCTCATCGGCGCCGGCGACGGACCGTTCCTGGCGTGGGCCGGCGTCGCCACCCTGCTGGCCTACGTGCCGGTCGCGCTGGCCGTCCGCACGTGGGCGCCGGCCGGCCCGGTGGGCCTGGCCTGGCTGTGGGTGGCCTTCGCCGGCGTGTTCATGGCCGCCCGCGCGACGACGACCGGGCTGCGCGCCCGCGGCACCGACTGGGCACGGCCGGACGCTGGCACGGCCTGAGGCCCGCGCAGCCGGAGGCTGGCACGGCCTGGGGTGGGCGCGGCGTCGACGACCCGAGTCGGCCACCCGGACGCGGCTCCGAGGGGTAGGGCGTCCACGTTGTGAACACCTCGTAGCGGATCGATCTCTAAACGTGATCCGTTGTGCCGGTCCGGTAACGCAACCGAAACGCAATGGGCCTAGGTTTCCACCAGCCTCGATGCGCACGCGTCGGGTGCGGGCACCCCACCGCGGGTCCCGATCAACCACGGAGGTAGCACAGATGCGCAGATCGACTCCGCGCCTGGTGGGTGCGGCGCTCGTGATCGTGGTCGGCGTCGCGCTGACCGGGTGTTCGCAGCAGGGCTCCGGCTCCGCTGCCCTCACCATCACACCCGTCGTCCAGATCGACCAGGACGGCAAGAAGGTCGAGTCCCAGGCCGGTGGAACCGCGGCGGACCCCGCCGGCGACGGCAAGGCCACCTGCGACTCCACCGTCACGCTCGCCATGGCCGGCGCCCTGACCGGCCCCAACGCCGCGCTCGGCATCAACATCGAGAACGGCGCCAAGCTGGCGATCAAGCAGCACAACGACGCCAACAAGGACTGCCAGGTCCAGTACAAGGGCTTCGACACCGAGGGTGACCCGGCCAAGGCCCCCGCCGTCGCCACGCAGATCACCAACGACGAGAACATCCTCGGCCTGCTCGGCCCGGCGTTCTCCGGCGAGACGAAGGCCACCGGCGCCACGTTCAACCAGGCCGGCCTGCTCTCTCTCACGGCCTCGGCGACGAACCCTGACCTCACCAAGAACGGCTGGGACAACTTCTTCCGCGGCCTGGCGAACGACGCGGTGCAGGGCCCCTCGGTCGCCAAGTACCTGGTGAACACCGCCGGCTACAAGAAGGTCTGCGTCGTGCAGGACGACTCCGACTACGGGGTCGGCCTCGCCGAGCAGATCACGGCCGGCCTGGGCTCTGCGGCCTCCGCCGACTGCGCCGCCAAGGTGAAGACCGGCGACAAGGACTTCGCGGCCACCGTCCAGTCCATCAAGGCCGCGGCTCCGGACGCGATCTTCTACGCCGGCTACTACGCCGAGGCCGCCCCGCTCGTCTCGCAGCTGCGTGACGGCGGCGTGACCGCGACGTTCGTCTCGGCCGACGGCACCAACGACCCGCAGTTCGTCACGCAGGCCGGCTCCGCTGCCAAGGGCGCCATCCTGTCCTGCCCCTGCGGCCCCGCCCCTGACGCATTCGAGAAGGCGTACAAGGCCGAGTTCGGTACCGGCTCCGGCGTCTACTCGGTCGAGGGCTACGACCTCACGACGATCATGCTCAAGGGCATCGACTCCGGGGTCACCGACCGCGCCGGCCTGATCGACTTCGTCAAGAACTACTCGGGCGACGGCCTGGCCCGCAAGTACGAGTGGGACTCGACCGGCGAGCTCAAGTCGGCACTGATCTGGATCTACGAGGTCAAGTGACCCCGTAGACGTGGCCGGGCCCCGGGGTGACCCGGGGCCCGGCCGCACCTTTCAGTACTCTCCACACACCGCACCGCTGGTCGGGCGGGCACGGCACGGCACGGCACACCGAGCACGAAGGAGCGGCATGAGCGTCCTGCTGCTGGCGGGCGGACAGGTCGTCGCGGACGGCGTCATCAGCTTCGACCTCGGCGCGCTGGGGCGGGACTTCTGGTCGCTGACGATCGACGGCCTGACCTATGGCTCCATCTACGCGCTCGTCGCGGTGGGATACACCCTGGTCTACGGCGTGCTGCGGCTGATCAACTTTGCGCACTCCGAGGTGTTCATGCTCGGCATGTTCGGGCAGTACGTCACCTTGATGCTGCTGGGGTTCGGGCCGAGCGGTGACGCCTATGACAAGGGCGTCGCGCTGACCATCGTCTACCTCGGTATCGCGATGATCGGCGGCATGGCGGTCGCCGGCGGCGTCGCCGTCGGGCTGGAACGCGTCGCCTACCGGCCGCTGCGCAAACGCGGCGCACCCTCGCTGGTCTTCCTCATCACCGCGATCGGCGCCTCGTTCGTCCTGCAGGAGTTCGTGCACTTCGTGCTGCCGAAGCTCACCGGCAACACCCTGGGCGGGGTCAACGCCCAGCCGCCCATCAAGCTGGTGCAGTCCGCCGACCAGTTCTCGATCTTCGGCGCCACGGTGTCCAACGTCGAGATCGTCATCGTCGTGTCGGCACTGACGCTGGCCGTCCTCGTCGACCGGTTCATCAACTTCACCAAGTTCGGCCGCGGCATCCGCGCCGTCGCCCAGGACCCGGTGACCGCGACCCTGATGGGCGTCTCGCGCGAGCGGGTGATCATGCTGACGTTCCTGCTCGGTGGCATCCTGGCCGGCGCGGCTGCCCTGCTGTACACGCTGCGGGTGCCCAACGGCATCATCTACTCCGGCGGATTCATCCTCGGCATCAAGGCGTTCTGCGCCGCAGTGCTGGGCGGTATCGGCAACCTGCGTGGCGCCCTGCTCGGCGGCCTGCTGCTCGGTGTGATCGAGCTGTACGGCCAGGCCGTGCTCGGCTCGGAGTGGCGCGACGTCGTCGCCTTCGTGCTGCTGATCCTCGTGCTGATGTTCCGCCCCACCGGCATCCTGGGTGAGTCGCTGGGGAGGGCCCGCGCATGAGCACCGTGACGACGACCGAGCAGACCGCGCCAGCGGTCCCGCACATCGGCTTCGGCGACCGGCTGCGGCTGTGGTGGTCCGCCCAACGGCGCCCGGTGCAGTGGGCCATCGGCGTGCCGTTCATCCTGCTGCTCGCGGCGCTGCCGGTTCTGCGGCCGCCGGTGCTCACCACGGTCGGCACCGACTTCGGTGGAGTGCTCGCCCAGTTCGGCATGTACGCGCTGCTGGCGATCGGCCTCAACGTCGTCGTCGGGCAGACGGGCCTGCTCGACCTGGGGTACGTCGGCTTCTACGCGATCGGCGCGTACACCGTCGGCCTGATGACCAGCCCCGACAGCCCGTGGAACCTCACCGACGGCTGGCTGTCCCGGCCGTCCGCGTGGTTCTTCGCCGTCCCGGTGGCCATCGCGATCACGGCGCTGTCAGGCCTGATCCTCGGCACCCCGACGCTGCGGCTGCGCGGCGACTACCTCGCCATCGTCACCCTCGGGTTCGGCGAGATCGTCCGGCTGATGGCCGACAACCTCGACACGATCACCGGCGGCGGGCGCGGCCTGTCGCAGATCGCCTTCCCGATCATGGGGGTGAGCGAGGCCCGGCCCAAGGGTGTGTTCTCCGCGGGCAACACGGTGCAACCGTTCAACTTCGGGGTCTGGTGGTACTGGGTCAGCCTGGCGCTGATCGTCGTGGTGCTGCTCGTGGTGGGCAACCTCGAGCGCTCGCGGGTCGGCCGCGCGTGGGTGGCGATCCGGGAGGACGAGGACGCGGCCGAGATCATGGGCGTGCCCACGTTCAAGTTCAAGCTGTGGGCCTTCCTCATCGGTGCGTCGATCGGCGGGCTGTCCGGCGCGCTCTACGCCGGGCAGGTGCAGTTCGTCGTCCCGACGACGTTCAACGTCATCAACTCGATGCTGTTCCTGTGCGCGGTGGTGCTCGGTGGCCAGGGCAACAAGCTCGGCGTGATCCTCGGCGCGTTCATCATCGTCTACCTGCCGAACTTCTTCCTCGGCCGCACCGAGCTGTTCGGCATCCCGATCAACGGCGACGAGATCGCCAAGTTCAAGTACCTGTTCTTCGGCCTGGCGCTCGTGGTGCTGATGATCTTCCGACCACAGGGGCTCTTCCCGGCGCGGCAGAAGCTGCTCACGTACTCGCGCGAGGTCTACGTCGCGGCCCGCAAGGCCGCGCTGACGGTGAGCTCGCACGCCGGGCACGCCGGGCACGCCGCACCTGCTGAACCGGTCGAGCCGACGACGGGAGGCGCGCCGTGAGCACCACCCCGCACGACCCGCGGGCCGGCGCCGAGCACGGTGACCAGCACCTCGGGACCGACGACGAGCTGGTCACCGCCGACACGATCGAGGAGGAGTACCTCCCCGACGGCGGCGTGCTGGCCGGGGTCGAGGTCGACCTGTCGACGGTCAACCCCGACCTGGCGGACCCCGACCGCGTCGCCCACATGGTCGCGGCCGATCGGACCATCCGCACCGAGGTGGGCGAACCGCTGCTCGTGATGAACGCGGTCACCATGCGATTCGGCGGGCTCGTCGCGCTGGACGAGGTCTCCTTCGAGATCCGCCGCGGCGAGATCCTCGGTCTGATCGGCCCGAACGGTGCCGGCAAGACCACCTGCTTCAACGCGATGACCGGGGTCTACCGGCCCACCTCGGGGCAGGTGGTGTTCGACGGGCGCCCGCTGGGCAACATCAAGCGCAACCAGATCACCCGGCGCGGGATCGCCCGCACCTTCCAGAACATCCGACTGTTCTCGGACATGTCTGCGCTGGAGAACGTCGTCGTCGGCACGGACGCCCGGCACCACACCTCGGTGCCGGGGGCGATCTTCCGCACGCCGCGACACCGCGCCGAGGAGCGCGACGCGCTGGAGCGCGGCATGGCGCTGCTGGAGTTCGTCGGCATCGGCCGCCGCGCCACCCAGCAGGCACGCAACCTGCCGTACGGGGACCAGCGTCGGCTGGAGATCGCGCGCGCGCTCGCCACCCAGCCCAAGCTCCTCTGCCTGGACGAGCCGGCCGCCGGCTTCAACCCGGCCGAGAAGGCCGACCTCATGGACCTCATCCGCCGGATCCGCGACGACGGGTACACCGTGCTGCTCATCGAGCACGACATGCGCGTCGTCATGGGCGTCACCGACCGGGTGGTGGTGCTGGAGTTCGGCCGCAAGATCGCCGAGGGGATGCCGGCCGAGGTCTCGTCGAACCCGGCCGTGATCGCCGCCTACCTGGGGGTGCCCGACGATGCCACTGCTTGAGCTGCGGGACCTGACGGTCTCCTACGGGCGCATCGAGGCGGTGCGCGGCATCTCCATCGTGGTGGAGGAGGGCGAGCTGGTCACCCTGATCGGCGCCAACGGCGCCGGCAAGACGACCACCATGCGCGCCATCTCCGGCATCCGGCCGCTGTCCCGCGGCTCGGTCTGGTTCGACGGTGCGGACATCTCGAAGATGAAGGCCCACGAGCGCGTCCTGGCGGGCATCGTGCAGGCCCCCGAGGGCCGCGGGGTGTTCCCGGGCATGACCGTCCTGGAGAACCTGGAGATGGGCGCCTACGCGCGCGTCTTCCCGACCAAGGCCGAGCACGACGCGACCCTCGGGCGCGTGTTCGAGCTGTTCCCCCGCCTGGAGGAGCGCCGCAGCCAGGTCGGCGGCACGTTGTCCGGCGGCGAGCAGCAGATGCTCGCCATCGGCCGCGCCCTGATGGCCCGACCGCGCCTGCTGCTGCTCGACGAGCCCTCCATGGGCCTCGCGCCGATGATCATCCAGCAGATCTTCCGGATCATCACCGAGATCAACCAGGCCGGCACGACGATCCTGCTGGTGGAGCAGAACGCGCAGCAGGCCCTGTCACGCTCCGACCGCGCCTACATCCTCGAGACCGGCGAGGTGGTGACCACCGGCTCCGGCAAGGAGCTGCTGGTCGACCCCGCGGTGAAGCAGGCCTACCTCGGCGTCGCCTGACCCTCGGCGTCGCCTGACCCTCGGCGTCGCCTGACCCTCGGCGCACCGACGACTGACCCGCACAGCGCAGACGACGACGCCCCGCCGGTCCGGCACAAGCCGGTGGCGGGGCGTCGGGCGGTGCGGTCAGGCGGCGACGACCGAGACGGTCACCTTCGCCGAGACCTCGGGGTGCAGGCGGACCTGCACCGTGTACTGGCCGACGGCCTTGATCGCCTGGGCGACCTCGACCTTCCGGCGGTCGACCGAGGGCGCGCCGGCGGCCTGCAGGGCCGCGACGATCTCGGAGCTGGTCACGGCGCCGAAGAGGCGACCGCTCGCGCCGGCCTTGGCGCGCACGACGACGACCTTGGACTCGAGCGAGTCCCGGGTTGCCTTCGCCTCGTCGAGCGTCGAGATCTCGCGTGCCTTGCGAGCCTTGCGGATCGCGGTGACGTCCTTCTCGGCGCCCTGCGACCAGGGCATCGCCAGCTTGCGCGGCACGAGGTAGTTGCGGGCGTACCCGTCCTTGACCTCGACCACGTCGCCGGGCTCGCCCAGGCCGGTCACCTCGTGGGTCAGGATGATCTTCGCCATGTCGGTGTCCCCTCTCTCAGCGGCCCGAGGACGAGTACGGCAGCAAGGCCATCTCGCGGGCGTTCTTCACGGCACGGGCGATCGCCCGCTGCTCCTGGACGGACACCCCGGTCACCCGGCGGGCGCGGATCTTGCCCCGGTCGGAGACGAACTTGCGCAGCAGCGGGGTGTCCTTGTAGTCGATGACGTCGATCTTCGACGCCTTGAGGGGGTTCGTCTTCTTCTTCGGCTTACGAACGACGGGCTTGGCCATCGCGGTGCTCCTTGGTCTCGCGGAGCCCCGGGCTTGCCCGGCCCGGGGATGGGGGATGAAGTGGTCGGTCTAGAAAGGGGGCTCGTCCGAGTAGCCGCCCGACGCACCGGCGGCCGGCGTGGCCCACGGGTCGTCGTGCGTGGCCGAGGCCGGTGAGGAGGACGCGCCGCCGCCGAAGCCACCGCCGCCACCGCCGGAGCGCTGGGTGCGGGTGACCTTCGCCGTGGCGTACCGCAGCGACGGGCCGACCTCGTCGACCTGGAGCTCGTACACCGTGCGCTTCTCGCCCTCGCGGGTCTCGTACGACCGCTGAACCAGCCGGCCGACCGCGACCACGCGCATGCCCTTGGTCAGCGACTCGGCGACCGACTCGGCCGCCTCCCGCCAGATCGAGCAGCGCAGGAACAGCGTGTCGCCGTCCTTCCACTCGTTCGACTGGCGGTCGAACGTGCGCGGCGTCGATGCCACCGTGAAGTTCGCCACGGCCGCCCCGGACGGGGTGAAGCGCAGCTCCGGGTCCCCGGTCAGGTTCCCGATCACGGTGATCGTGGTGTCACCAGCCATGCCAGCTCCTTGGGTGAGGGTCGTCGTGCGGGCACACTACGGGCGCCCGCCCACATGCTCAGGCGTCGGTGCGCAGCACCTTCGTGCGCAGGACGACCTCGTTGAGGCCGAGCTGACGGTCCAGCTCCTTGGCCGTGGCGGGGCTCGCGTGGAAGTGCACGACGGCGTAGATGCCCTCGGCCTTCTTCTTGATGTCGTAGGCCAGACGACGACGGCCCCAGATGTCGACCTTGTCGACGGACCCGCCCTCGCTCTTCACGACGGTGAGGTACTTGTCGAGCGACGGGGCAACCGTCCGCTCCTCGATCTCGGGGTCGAGGATGATCATGATCTCGTACTGACGCAGGCTCATACCCACCTCCTCTGGTCTTCGCGGCCACGGTCGGTCCGTGGCAGGAGGGTCTCGTGCGTCGTGCAGGTCGTGCGACCCGCACCGTGAAGCAGTCGCCGTGCGTGGCCCGCGGAGCGGGAGTGCGCACGGCAACGGCCCAGCGTACCGGGCGCCCGGCCCGGCGCCCAAACCGGGGTCGGGCCCGGGGTCAGCCGGGACGTCGGGCGGCGAGGCGTCAGCCGGACGCGGCGCTGGCCGCCGGCGTCGGGACCGGCGTGGCCGTCGCGGCACCCGACGACACGACGAGCGTGACGGACGACCCTGCCGGGACGGTGGTGCCTGACACGGGATCGACGCGGATCACGCGCCCGGCGGGCACATCGGTCGACGCCTCCGTGACGATGACCGGGTCGAGGCCCAGCTGGAGCAGCGCGCCGCTGGCGTCGGCCTCGGTCTTTCCCTCCAGGGCTGGCGGCACGTCCACGCTGGTCGGCTCCACGGTCGCCGGCGGCGCCTCGGTCGGCGCTGCGGTCGTCGCGGTCGGTGTCGGGGCCGATCCGACGTACGCCGGCTCGGGGAACGGCGTCGTCGCGGTCCAGGCCGGCATCGCCAGCACCGGACGCATGTAGTCGGCCCACAGCGCGGCAGGCCACGTGCTGCCGGTCACCTGGCTCACCCCGCCGAACGGCGTGATGGACTCCAACGAGGAGCCGTCCTCGCCGTTCTGGAACATCGCGACCGCGGTGACCAGCTTCGTGGTGTACCCGATGAACCAGGCGCTCTTGGTGTCGGTGGACGAGCCGCTCTTGCCGGCGATCGGGACGCCGAGCGGCTTGATCCACTGCTTGCCGGTGCCCTGCTGGACCACCTGCTGGAGCGCGTACGTGGTGTCGGCCATCACGTCGGCCGCGAACACCTGCTTCGGGTCGTCGCCGCCGGTCCACGCCACCGTCGCATCGGAGTTGAGCACCTGCCGGACGATGAACGGCGCGTGGTACACGCCGCCGGCGGCGAACGTCGCGTACGCGCTGGCCATGTCCAGCACGTGCACGTCGCCGGCGCCGAGCACGTTGGACGGCACGTCGGGCTGCGGCACGGTCACCCCGGCGCGGGCCGCCACCTCGGCGGACGCCTGTGGCGTCACCAGCTGGTTGAGCTGGGCGTACACCGTGTTCACCGAGTTCGCCGTCGCCTTGATCAGGTCGATGTCGCCGAAGGACTGCCCTCGTCCGGAGCCGAAGTTCTTCACCGGGTCGGTCCAGCCGTCGATGGTCATCGGCGAGTTGCCCGAGAACACCGTGCGCAGGCCGATGCCCTTCTCCAGGGCTGCGACCAGCGTGAACGGCTTGAACGTCGAGGCCGGCTGGATCGTCTCGTAGGTGACGGTGTTGCGCGCGTCGGCCAGCAGGTCGGGGCCGCCGTACAGGGCGACGATCGCGCCGCTGCTCGGATCGATCGACGTCACGCCGAGCCGGGTGCGTGGACCGGGCACCTCGCCGGCCAGCGCACCGGTGTACAGGTCGCCGGCCGCGCGCACGACCTCGGTCTGCACGGCCGGGTCGATCGTCGTGACGATGGAGTACCCGCCGGTCTTGATGTCGCCGATGGTGAGGTTCATGTCGGCCTGGAGCTCGTCGAGCACCATCTGCAGGAGGTACCCGTTGGGGCCCGCGAACGTGTCGCTGCGCTGGTAGACGGCGACCTCGGGGAACAACTGGGTGGCCCGGTCGGCCGCGCTGAGGTAGCCGTCCTCGACCATGTAGTCGAGCACCCGCGCCCAGCGCGCCTTGGCCTTGTCCGGCGCCACCGCCGGGTCCCAGCCGTTCGGCGACGGGATGATGCCGGCGATCAGCGCCGCCTGCGAGACCGTGAGGTCCTTCGCGTCGACGTTGAAGAACGACTGGGCGGCCGCCTGGATGCCGTAGGAGTCGCGGCCCATGTAGATCGTGTTCAGGTACCGGCCCAGGATCTGCTCCTTGGACTGGGTGCGCCCGATCTTGATGGCGAGCAGCGCCTCCTCGGCCTTGCCCGCCAGGTCGGACGTCGTGCGGCCCTTGTAGTACCGCTCCACGTACTGCTGGGTGAGGGTCGAGGCGCCCTGGGTCTTGCCGCCGCGCACGTTGTTCCACAGCGCGCGGGCGATGCCCTTGACGTCGACACCCGAGTTCTCGAAGAAGGTGCGGTCCTCCGACGCGACGACCGCCTGGCCGACGAACTCGGGCAGCGTGGCGAAGTCGACGATCTCGCGCTTCTGCTCGTTGAACGTGCCCATCACCGGGCCGCGCGTGCCGTCGGCGTTGTCGGCGAAGTACACGGTCGAGGTCTGGAACCGCACCTGGGCGGACGCCGAGGGGACGTCCAGCAGCATGTACGCGCCGAAGACGACGCCCAGACCCATGAAGCCGACGGTCAGCACCGAGCCGAGCAGCACCCGCCAGGACGGCAGCCAGCGCCGGATGCCCGTGTAGCCGGTGCGCGGGTAGTCGAAGAACCGGTGCTTCGGCGTGCCGCGGCCCGACCTGGCGGAGCCGCCCGACCTGGCGGAGCCACCGGACCGGCCGGACGTCGCACCGGACGCCGCGCGGCCGGAGCCGCGGTGCGCGCGCGGCGGGGCGGCGCGGCGACTGCTGCCTGACACCGTGGCGTGCCCTTCTGTCGACGACGAGGACGCGGCGCTCCGTCACCCGCAGGCACGCGCCATCCCGGCCCAGTATGGCCGACCCCTTCGGCATCACCCCGCCGGACGGTGGCCGCCCGCGGTGTCCTTCACACGATCGGCACCGTGCGCACGCGGCTCGGTCGCGGCTTAGCCGCAGGCCGGTCGCAGGCCGGTCGCGGCTCGATCCTCGGGGCCCGGCGGACCTCCGGACTTGTGCCGACGTGTCGTACCGACATACTCTTCAGATGTATCGAGTCGATACATCCATTCCATCATCCGAGGAGGTGCCGGCGTGCGCGGTCGTTCCGACGTTCTCGAGACGGCGATCCTCGGGTTGCTCGCCTCCTCACCGATGCACGGGTACGAGCTGCGCAAGCGGCTCAACCTCATGCTCGGGTCGTTCCGTGCCCTGTCCTACGGCTCGCTGTACCCGTGCCTGCGCGGTCTCGTCGAGCGCGACTGGATCGTCGGCGCCGAGGCCGAGGGCGCCGTCGAGCGGGCCCTGGCCAGCAAGCGTGCCCGCATCGTCTACCAGCTGACGGCCGACGGCAAGGAGCACCTCCAGCAGCTGCTCTCGTCGTCCGGCCCGGCGGCGTGGGAGGACGAGAGCTTCGACGTGCGCTTCGCGCTCTTCGCCCAGACCGACGCCGAGACGCGCCTGCGCATCCTCGAGGGCCGCCGCTCCCGCCTGACGGAACGTCTGGACACCGTCGTCCAGTCCCTGGCCCGCACCCGCGAGCGCATGGACGAGTACACGCTCGAGCTGCAGCGCCACGGCGTGGAGCAGGTCGAGCGTGAGGTTCGTTGGCTCGACGAGCTCATCGACAACGAGCGTGGCTCCGGCCGCGCCCGGAGAACGAGGGGCGACCGTCCGGCCGTCTCCACCACCCACGCCGCGGGCGACCCCGCTCCGGCGCACAACACCGAGAAGGAGCGAGGATGACTTCCATCCGCGTGGCCATCGTCGGCGTGGGCAACTGCGCCTCGTCGCTGGTCCAGGGCATCGAGTACTACCGCGACGCCGACCCCGACAGCAACGTCCCCGGCCTCATGCACGTGCAGTTCGGCCCGTACCACGTGAGCGACGTCGAGTTCGTCGCCGCGTTCGACGTGGACGCGAAGAAGGTCGGCTTCGACCTCTCCGAGGCGATCAACGCGTCCGAGAACAACACCATCAAGATCGCGGACGTCCCGCCCCTCGGTGTCACCGTGCAGCGCGGCCCGACCAACGACGGTCTGGGCAAGTACTACATGCAGACCATCGAGGAGTCGGACGCCGAGCCCGTGGACATCGTCCAGGTGCTCAAGGACCGCAAGGTCGACGTGCTGGTGTCCTACCTGCCCGTCGGCTCCGAGGTGGCGGACAAGTTCTACGCCCAGTGCTGCATCGACGCGGGCGTGGCCATGGTCAACGCCCTGCCGGTGTTCATCGCCTCCGACCCGGTGTGGGCCAAGAAGTTCGAGGACGCCGGGGTGCCGATCGTCGGCGACGACATCAAGTCGCAGGTCGGCGCGACGATCACGCACCGCGTGCTCGCCCGCCTGTTCGAGGACCGCGGCGTCGTGCTGGACCGTACGTACCAGCTGAACGTCGGCGGCAACATGGACTTCAAGAACATGCTCGAGCGGGACCGCCTGGAGTCCAAGAAGATCTCCAAGACCCAGTCCGTCACGTCGAACATGGACCACGAGATCGCCCCCCGGAACGTGCACATCGGCCCGTCGGACTACATCGCGTGGCTCGACGACCGCAAGTGGGCGTACGTGCGGCTCGAGGGCCGCGCGTTCGGCGAGGTGCCCCTGAACCTGGAGTACAAGCTCGAGGTGTGGGACTCGCCGAACTCGGCGGGCATCATCATCGACGCGATCCGCGCGGTGAAGATCGCCAAGGACCGTGGCATCGGCGGCGCGATCCTGTCCCCGTCGACCTACCTGTTCAAGTCCCCGCCGGTGCAGATGGAGGACCAGAAGGGCCGCGCCCAGCTGGAGGCCTTCATCCGCGGCGAGGTCGAGCGCTGACCTGGCGGTGACCTGACGCGCCGCTCCGGTGGCGCGCCGCACGACCGACGACTGAGGGCCGTCCCCCCGCGGGGCGGCCCTCGGTCGTCTGTCGTCGCGGAGGGGTGGGAGCACCTAGCCTGTGCGGATGCGGGCGATCGCCGACCTCCGCGCACTGTGGCCCCTGGTGGGGTACCGCAGGCTGCTCGCCGTGCGCCTGGTCAGCCAGCTGGCCGACGGCATGTTCCAGGTCGGCCTCGCGACGGTGTTCTTCTTCTCGCCGCAGAACGCCAGCACCGCCGTCGGCGTCGCCGCGGCCTTCGCCGTGCTCCTGCTGCCGTTCACGCTGGTCGGGCCGTTCGCCGGGGTGTTCCTGGACCGGTGGCGGCGCCGCCAGGTGCTCGTCGTCGGCAACGCGGTCCGGGTCGGCTTCACGCTGGCGACGGCGGCGCTCATGGTCACCGCCGGGGTCGGGCCCGGTGTGTACGTGCTGGCGCTGGTCACCCTGTCCCTCAACCGGTACCTGCTCGCGGCGCTGTCGGCCTCGCTGCCGCGGGTGGTGGACGACGACCTGCTGCTGACGGCCAACGCCGTCACCCCGACGCTCGGCACCGTCGCGGCCTTCGTCGGCAGCGGGCTGGGGTTCGTGATCGGCCGCCTCCTGCCGGCCGGCCAAGGGCGCGACGCCCTGGCGCTCGTCGTCGCGGCCGGCGTGATGGCCGCGGCGTCCGCCCTGGCCCTGCGCCTGGGCCGGGACCAGCTCGGTCCCGACGAGCCCGTGACGACCTCGCTGCGCGGCTCCTTCGCCGCGGTCACCCACGACCTCGCCGCGGCCGCGCGCTACCTCGTCGAACGCCGCACGCCGGCCGCCGCACTCGGCGCGATGGCCTGGGCGCGGCTCTGCTACGGCATGGTCTTCGTCGCGGCGATCCTCATCAGCCGCAACCTGCTGGCCGACCCCGCGGACTCCGACGCCGGGCTGACGACGTTCGCCGCCGTGCTGGGCGCCACGGCGGTGGGCTTCGCGCTCGCGATGGTCGTCACGCCGGTGCTCGGGCGTCGCACCGGCCCGCATCGGTGGATCGTCGTCTGCCTGCTGTTCTGCTCTGCGGCGCAGGTGCTCCTCGTGATGAGCGTCGCGCTGCCGGCGGTGCTCGCCGCCGCAGCCGCGCTCGGGCTGGCGGCGCAGGGCATCAAGATCGCAGCGGACACGATCGTGCAGCGCGACACGGTGGACGAGGTGCGGGGCCGCGCGTTCGCGCTGTACGACGTCCTGTACAACGGCGCATCGGTGGTGGCCGCGGCCATCGCTGCGCTGGTGCTGCCCGACGACGGCTGGTCGCGACCGGTGCTCGCGGTGCTCGCCGTCGCCTACGTCGTCGGCGCGCTCGCGTACGGTCGGACCGCGACGGAGCCTGCCCCGGCCCGAGCGACGGAGGCGGTGATCGCGTGAGCCAGGAACCCGGTGCCGCGCTTCCCGACGAGCGCTTGCTGTCCCGGGCGCTCACCGGCGGCGCCGTGGCCGTCACGCTGGCCGACGCCCGCCGGCCGGGACGACCGCTGATCTGGGTCAACGCGGCGTTCACCCAGCTGACCGGGTACCGCGCCGAGGAGATGCTCGGCATCAACTGCCGGGTGCTGCAGGGCCCCGCCACCGACAGCGCGGCCGTGCAGCGCATCCGGGAGGCGCTGGACGCCGGCCGTGGGATCGACGAGCTGCTGCTGAACTACCGCAAGGACGGGTCGCCGTTCTGGAACCGGGTGGTGATCACGCCCCTGTTCGACGAGGCGGGCACCCTCACCCACTTCGTCGGCGCGCAGAGCGACCTGACCGACCAGGTGGTCACCACCCGGGCGAAGGACGCCGCCCTGGGCGTCGCGCGCGACGCCACCACCCGCCTGGACCTGCTGGCCGCCGTCAGTGACGAGCTGGCCCGCCGGCTCGACTACGACGCGGCGGTCGACGCCCTGGCCGAGACCGCGGTGCCCGCGCTGGCCGACTGGGGTTTCGCGGCCGTCGTCGACGAGCGCGGCCGGTTCACCCGGCTCGCCCTGGCTACTGCCGACGACGATCACGCCGCCGAGGTCGCCCTGCTCGGGTCCGGGACCTTGGAGTGGCTGCAACGCTCGCCGCGCATCAAGGCGGCACTGGGCAGCACGGGCGACGAGATGCCGGTCCCGCTGCGCATCGAGGTCGACGCCGTAGCCGGCCGGACGCCCGAGGCGCAGATGGCCGTGCTGCGTCGGCTGGGGCTCGGTTCGTCGCTCGTCGTGCCGCTGCGGGCCCGGGGCCGGGTGCTCGGAGTGCTGGCGCTGGTCACATCCGACCCGGACGGGTTCGACCGCGAGGCCGTGATCACCGCCGCCCACCTCGGCCGCCGCGCCGGCCTCGCGCTGGACAACGCGCGCCTGTTCATCGCCCAACGGGACGCCGCGGTGACGTTGCAGCGCCGGTTGCTGCCGCAGATCGAGGACGTGCCGGGGCTCGACCTGGCCGCCGCCTACCTGCCGTCGTCGCGGCTCGCCGAGGTCGGCGGGGACTGGTACGACGTGCTGCCGCTCGCCGACGGGTCGGTGGCCATGGCGGTGGGCGACGTGGTGGGCCACGACCTCAACGCCGCGGCGTCGATGGGTCAGCTCGCGTCGTTGCTGCGCTCGCACGCGTGGGGCGGTGACCCGCCGGCCCAGGTGCTCGGCCGGCTCGACCAGCTCGTCGTCGGGCTCGGCATGGCCGACATCGCGACCTGCGTGGACCTGCGCTGGATGCCGTCCGCCGACGGCGGCGCCCGGGTGACCTACTCGCGTGCCGGCCACCCACCGCCGCTGGTCCGCCTGCCCGGCGGACGGGTGATCGACCTCGACGGTGCCGGCGGGACGCCGGTGGGCCTCGTCTGGGAAGGCTCGCAAGCACGGTTCGACGCGGTCGTGGACCTGCCGGCAGGCTCGGTGCTCGTCGTCTACACCGACGGGCTCGTGGAACGCCGCGACCGCGGGCTGCGCGAGGGCATCGAGCTGCTGCGCCGCGAGCTGTCCGCCGTGCCGGAGGGGTCGGACGCGGCGGGTGTCCGCGACCGTCTCGTCGAGCGGCTCGCCGCCGGCTCGCAGGACGACGACGTGTGCCTGCTCGTCGTCCGTCCCGCCTGAACGGGCCGGCCGGGGGCTGGGTCAGCGCCCGAGTACCCAGGACGTCGGCCCGTCGGTGTAGGCGACGGTCTGGTCGGCGCCGAACGTGCCGTACGGCAGGTCGAGGACGACGGTGGGAGCGAGGGTCTGCGAGTCGTAGGAGAGCAGCACCGACGGGGAGACGTCCGCCCAGCATGCGTTGGTGGCCGCCACCACGAAGTGCCCTCCCGCGGACTGTGGCCGGAAGACGGTCGCCCCGCACTCCTGCCTCGCCGTGTGTGCCGGCTCCTGCATCGCCGTGAGTGCCGGCTCCGCCGGCACCACCGACAACGGCGTCACTGCGCCGTCTCGTAGCAGGACGACTCCGTCGGCGCAGCTGTGCCCCTGCAAGCTCGCCGTGGTAAGTGTGCATCCCTCCCAGACCACCTCACGGTCCGCCACCCACACCGCCACGCTCGGCACGGACTGGCCCTCTTCGATGGCGACGACGAATTCGCTGCCCGCCTGCTGCCCTGCTGTCGTCGCGGGCACGGCGACGAGGCGTAGGTGAAGCTCGGTCGCGGTCCCCGCCCAGTCGTAAGGGTTGGCGTCGGCGCAGAGCTCCAGGACGCTGTCGCTGGTCCACCACGAGATCTCGCGGCACCAGTTGCCGTCGGCGGTCTGCGTTCCACCGACCGCACCGACGACGGCGCCCGTGGTCACGTCGACGACCTGATGCGCGGCGTTCGGGTCGGGGATGACGTTGACCGCCACGAGGTGCCCGTCGGGACTGAGTAGCCCGGTCCCCAGGACGTCAGGGACGGTGACGGTGCCGGACGACGACTCCAGCGTCAGCACCTGCGCCTGCGAGTCGTAGAGCGCAGTGGTGTCGCCGGCCACGCCGTCCACGCTTTCGGTGGGGTGGACGTCCGTGACCATGCCGGTGCGCAGGTCGAGCCGCGCCGCCCCCAGGGTCCATTCGCCGTAAGCGTTCGTGAGCCCGCAATTGACCAGGGCAGTGGTGTCGCCGACCCGCCATGACACCAGATAGAACCATGTGCAATCGCGGTCGGTGTGCCCGTCGCCCGGAGCCCACCGGGACAGCTCATAGGCGGTGCCGTCAGGCGAGGCGAGCACCGCGACGGCCACGCTCGGGATCGTCCTGGTGTCGCCCTGCGGGATGCTGGGCTCGTAGATGGCGAGTACCCACCCGGGCTCGGCACGTTCGAGCAGGTCGTCGGGGGCGGCATACCGCGACGGCAGGCCGCCCTCCTCCGGCAGGGCCACCAACGCCGCCGTCGGACTCGGCGTCGGGGTCGGGGTCGGGCGCGGCGTCGCCGTCACCGTCGAGGACGCGGTCGGGGTCGGCACCGCAGGCGGAACGTCTCGCCAGCGGTCGGCCGCGGTCCAGCCGCCCAGCACCAAGGCCGCCACCACCGGCGTCAGCACCATCGCCTGGCGCACGCGCCGCACCGACCGGCGATGCTGGACATACCCGCGCAACGCGGCCGCCGAGCCCACGTCCATCGTCTCGCCCGCCAACGCACCGGACCGGGACTCCACCGCCTGCGCGAGCAGGTCACCGAGGTCGGGCATCTGGCACCTCCCGCGTCGTCAGACGGACCGGGGCAGTCTCCCGGGGCAGCTGGGCGGACAGCACCGCGGACAGCGCCGCCAACCCGTCCGCCGTGTACCGCTTCACGGCGCCCTCGCTCAGCCCGAGGACCTCCGCGGTCTGCCGCACCGACAAGTCCTCCAGGTGCCGCAGCACGATGCACGCCCGGGTCCGGGGCGGCAGAGCGACCACCGCCGTCTCCACCGCCGCACCCAACCCCGAACCGGGGACGTCGGTGACAGTGGGCCGCTCCAGCCACACCTTCGCCAGGGCCCGCCGGTCGCGGGCGCGCCGACGCGAGGTGTCGATGGACCGCGAGGCCATCGCCCGGCGCACGTACGCCTCGGCCTGCGCCGGCGACTCGAACCGGGCCCGCGCGATGAACGTCGACGCCAGACCCTCCTGCACCAGGTCAGCCGCCTCGTGCGCGGGAGCCAACAACCGGCCGTACGCGAGCAGGCGCGGGTAGCGGGCACGCACCAGCTCGTCGAACACCTCAGGCCAGGCGGACACCTCGCTCCTCTCGTCTCCACCAGAACGCTGATCGACACGGCAGAGGTTGGGTCTGAGCGACGAGTCGTGACGTGTTCTTCGTCACACCGGCGGGACGGGCCGCGCGGCCGCAGGCGGATCGGGTCAGGCGCGGGCGGCCCACCAGGCGACCAGCTCGTCGCGCGCGGCGTCGGCGCCCAGCGGTCCGCGGTCCATGCGCAGCTCGAGCAGGTAGCGGTAGGCCTCGCCGACCACTGGACCCGGGCCGATGCCCAGCGCGGCCATGATCGCCGTGCCGTCGAGGTCCGGGCGGATCGACGCCAGCTCCTCGTCCTCGCGCAGCCGCGCGATGCGGACCTCGAGGTCGTCGTACGCGGCGGCCAGGCGGGCGGCCTTGCGCACGTTGCGCGTCGTGCAGTCGGACCGGGTGAGCCGGTGCAGCCGGTCGAGCAGCGGGCCGGCGTCGGTGACGTACCGGCGCACCGCCGAGTCCGTCCAGCCCGCCTCGCCGTAGCCGTGGAAGCGCAGGTGCAGCTCGGTGAGCCGGGCGACGTCCTGCACCGTCGCCTTGTCGAACCGCAGCGCGGTGAGCCGCTTGGCGACGAGCTTCGCGCCGACCACCTCGTGGTGGTGGAAGCTGACGCCCCCACCGGCCTCGAACCGCCGCGTGCGGGGCTTGCCGATGTCGTGCAGCAGCGCGGCCAGCCGCAGCACCAGGTCCGGCGCCGGCACGGGTCCGTCCGGTCCGGTCTCCAGCGCGATCGCCTTCTCCAGCACGGTCAGCGAGTGCTGGTACACGTCCTTGTGCCGGTGGTGCTCGTCGATCTCCAGACGCAGGGCCGGCAGCTCCGGCAGCACGTGATCCGCCAGGCCGGTCTCGACGAGCACTTCGAGCCCGGCGCGCGGGTCGGCGGAGCACAGCAGCTTGGCCAACTCGTCGCGCACGCGCTCGGCGGAGACGATGGTGATCCGCTCGGCCATCGCGACGACCGCGGCACGGGTGGCCGGTTCCACGTGAAACCGCAGCTGCGCGGCGAACCGGGCGGCGCGCATCATCCGCAGCGGGTCGTCGTCGAACGACTGGTGCGGATCGACCGGGGTGCGCAGCCGACCGTGCTGCAGGTCCGTCAGACCGTCGAACGGGTCGACGAACACCAGCTCCGGCAGGCGCACAGCCATCGCGTTAACGGTGAAGTCGCGGCGCGAGAGGTCGCCCTCCAGGGTGTCGCCGAACGCGACCTCCGGCTTGCGGGACGTCGGGTCGTACACGTCGGAGCGGTAGGTGGTCACCTCGACGACGACGTCTGCGGCGCCGCCGCGTCCGAACCGGCGCGCGCCGAGCGTGCCGAACCGCTTGCCGATGTCCCAGTGGGCGTCGCCCCAGCCGGCGAGGAGCGCCTGCGTGACGTCCGGCTCCGCGGAGGTCGCGAAGTCGAGGTCGGCGCTGACGCGGCCGAGGAACGCATCGCGCACCGGGCCACCCACCAGCGCCAGCTCGTGGCCCGCGGCGGCGAAGCGCCGGCCCAGCTCGACGGCGTCCGGGGCCACCACCGCCAGGCTCGCGAGCGCGCGGCGCTGCAGGGCGGTCACGTCGGGGCGAGCTGCCGACCGCCGCGGGCCGTGCGGGCGGTCGACGGCGGCCGCATCGTCGACGCCGGGGTCGCGGGGGGGAACGGGCACCGGCCAAGCCTGCCAGACCGTCGGGCGAGGCTCGGTCCACTGACCCGGCGCACGTTGGTGGGCGGTGGCCGCTTCGCGCTAGCGTCGCGCCCGTGCAGAGCGAACCCGTCGCACGACGGCCGGGGTACTGGGACGACCAGGCGGCGGGATACGACCGCATGAGCGCCTTCGCGGAGCGCCGCGTGCTGACCCCGGTGCGCCGGCGGGTGTGCGCGCACGTCAGCGGGCGGACGCTCGAGGTGGGCGTCGGCACCGGGGCCAACCTGCCGCACTACGCGCACCAGGCGTCCTCGATCACGGCCGTGGACGTCAGCGCCGCCATGCTGGCGATCGCGCGCCGCCGGGCCGACGCGCTGGACGCCCGAGTCACCTTCGTCCGCGCGCCCGCCGAGCAGCTCGGCCTGCCGGACGCGTCCTTCGACTCGGTGATCTGCACGTTCACCCTCTGCGCGGTGGACGACGAGCGTGCGTCGCTGCGCGAGATGGCCCGCGTACTGGCGCCCGGCGGCCGGCTGGTGCTGGCCGACCACGTCGAGTCGTCGTCGCGCACGCTGCGCGCCGGGCAGGCCGTGCTCGACCGGCTGGCCGCCGGGCGCTCCGGCGAGCACCACCGGCGGCGACCCTGGGCGCTGCTCGACGAGCTCGGCCTCGTCGTCGAGCACCACCACGCCGGCCGGTGGCGCCTGGTCGAGGAGGTCGTCGCCCGCAAGCCCGGATGAACCCGCCCGAGCCCGCCGTGCCGACTCCGGGCGACCCCGCACGTCGGGCTGACGCGGTCCGGCAAGTCGTTACAGTGGCGACATGTCCAGCGCCGCCCACCCCTCGGTCCCCGGCGGGGTGCCGGCGCCTCCGGGCGGGCACGCGCTGCGGATCGATCCCGCGCAGGCGCCCGCGCGCGCGACGCTCACGCCGCTGCCCGTGGTGGACGAGACCTCGGCCGGGGGGCTGATCGTGCAGCGCCGCGGCGGGGTGTACCACGCGGCCGTGATCGCCCGGCGCAACCGCGCGGGCCGCCTGGAGTGGTGCCTGCCGAAGGGCCATCTCGAGGGCGACGAGACTCCCGAGCAGGCCGCGGTCCGCGAGATCGCCGAGGAGACCGGCATCCAGGGCGCCGTGCTGCGCCGCCTCGGGGTGATCGACTACTGGTTCAGCGGCGCCGACCGCCGGGTGCACAAGGTGGTGCACCACTTCCTGCTCGGCGCCGTCGGCGGAGAGCTGTCCGTCGCGGGCGACCCGGACGGTGAGGCGGAGGACGCCGAGTGGGTGCCGATGTCCACCCTGTCCGAGCGGCTCGCCTACCCCAACGAGCGCCGTCTCGCCGAGGCGGCCCGCACGGTTCTCGACGACGACGCATGAGGCACGGCGGCGTCCGGCCGCGCCTGGTCGCGGTGCTGGCTGCCCTGACGGGGGCGCTGTGCCCGCTGCTGGTCGCCGCGGCGCCCGCCGGGGCCATGGTCGCCGCGGACGACGCCGCGCTGCCGCTCACGGTGCTGGTCGACCAGGTGGCGCCGTCCGTGCTGCGCCCCGGCGAGGACCTCACCGTCACCGCCACGGTGCGCAACGACAGCAGCACGGCGGTCGACGGTGAGAGCGTCACCCTGCGGCTGAACCGCGTCCGGCCCGCCAGCCGGGCCGAGCTCGACGCGTGGGCGACCGGTTCCGGTGGGGCGGTCGGCAGCCGGGTCGCCACGGTCCGGCCCGGGCTGATCGAGCCGGGCGCCACGGTGCAGGTGCAGCTGACGGTCGCGGCGCGGAACGTGCAGCTGCTCGATCAGCTGGACGTGTGGGGGCCGCGCGGCCTCGCGGTCGAGGTGCTCTCCAAGAACGGCGCCCGCCTCGGCCTGCAGCGGACGTTCGCGCTGTGGCAGCCCGACGAGGTGGTCCCGCAGGTGCGGGTTGCGGTGCTGGCGGCCGTGACGGGTCCCGGCCGCGTGTCGGTGCCCGCTGCACCCGTCGACGACGAGGCGACCACGGGCGCCACGCCGACCACCAGCGCCGTCCCGACGCCGGGGAGCACGGCGAGCCCGGTGGCGACGTCGGGCGGCACCGCGTCGGCGAGCACCGCCGCGCTCGAGTCCCTCACCGGGCCGGGCGGGCGCCTGCAGGCCCTGCTGGACGTCGCGGCGCAGGATCCCGACATCGCGCTCGCGGTGGACCCGGCCCTGCTCGCCGACGCCCGAGCCGGCGGGCCGCAGGCTCGGCGGTGGGCCGCCGAGCTCACCTCCACCCTGGCGGACCGCGACACGTTCACCCTGCCGTGGTCCGATCCCGACCTGGCCACGCTCGCCCATGCCGACCAGACCGAGCTGCTGGCGGCGGCCGGGGCGCTGGCGTCCGACGCGGGATCGGCGGTGGCTTCGTCGCGCGCCCTGCTGTGGGCGTCCGACGACGAGGTCGACCGCACGACGCTGGCCCTGGCCGCGACGGACGGCAACCCTGTCGTCGTCGGCACCGGCACGCTGCAGGTGGAGGGCGCGGTCACCACGGCTCGGGCGAGCGTCGACACCCCTTCCGGCACGGTCGACACCCTGGTGCCCGACGCGCTGCTCACGACCCTGGTGGTCGCGCCGGACACGGTCGAACCAGGCGCCACCACCGCGACCACCGTGCAACGGATGCTCGCCGAGCTCGCCGTGCTGGCGCACGACGGCACCGGTGACTCGCACGACGTGCTGCTGACCCTCGGTCGCGACTGGGTGCCGGATCCGGAGCTGACCACCGCCCTGCTCCAGGCGTTGCGCACGTCGCCCTGGACGCGCGTGGTGTCGGCGAGCGCCGAGCTCGCGGCCGACGACGACGGCGCGGACCGTGCCTCGATCCCCGCGCGCGCACCAACCACCGAGATGCTGGCGCCCTCGGTGGTGCAGTCGCTGGCGGACGCCCGCACCCTCACCCGGCAGTTCGCCGCGGCGACCGCCACACCCGAGGTCCTGCTCGCGGGTCTGGACGACGAGGTGCTCGCGCCGCTGGCCGTCGCGTGGCGCGCCAGCCCGGCGGGACGAGCCCGGCTGGTCGACGTCGTGCTGGCGGACGCGGAGCAGCGGCGGACCGGGCTGTCGATCGCGCCGGTGAGCAACGTCAACATCATCAGCGCGAACGCCCCGTTCCGGTTCGTCGTGCGCAACGAGCTGGACGTCCCCGCGACGGTGGCCGTCTCGGTGCAGCCCCGCAAGTCCTGCCTGCGCCCGGCGACCAGCGAGGCGGTGACCGTGCCGGCCGGTGGCGAGCTCGCGGTGCCGGTGAACCTGCACGCCGTCGCCAACTGCGACGTGACGGTGGACGTGAAGCTCACCGATGCGACGGGTGCGACCCTCGCGCCCGTCGTCACGTTCAGCGCGCGGGTGGCACCGACGATCGAGAACGTCGGCACGATCGTGGTCGCCGTGCTGCTGGCGGTCGGGCTGGTGCTCGGCATCGCCCGCACGGTACGGCGGGGACAGAGCGCCCTGCGGGGTGCCCGCCGGGTGGCCGACGAGGACGCGCGGCCGCTGCCGGTGCTCGGCGGCGAGGTGGCACCGGCGCGGGAGGAGCCCGACGCCGGCGCCGACGAGGATGCGGACGCGGACGCCACCGACCCGGGAGCACCCACCTCCTCGGAGAACTCGCCGTGACGCTCCCACCAGACGAGGCCCTCCCACCCGACGAGGCGCCCCCACCAGACGAGGCCCCCCCGCCCGGGGCCGGCCCCCTGCCTGAGGTCGGACCGGTGCCCGAGCTCGGTCCCGTGCCCGACGCCGGGGAGGCCGCGCTGGTCGACCCGGCCGGTGACGTTCGCCGCGGCGCGATCCTCATGACCTCCGGCACCGCGGTGTCCCGCCTGCTCGGGCTGCTGCGCGGCGTCGTCCTGGTGGCCGCGATCGGCGCCACCGGCCAGGTGGCGGACGCGTTCGCGGTGGCCAACAAGCTGCCGAACGTCCTGTACCTGCTGCTGGCCGGCGGGGCGCTGAACGCCGTGCTCGTGCCGCAGGTGGTGCGCGCCTACCGGCGGCGCGTCGGCCAGGAGTACGTCGACCGGCTGCTGACCCTCGGGTTCGCCGTGCTCGCCCTGGTGACCGTCGCGCTGACCGCCGCGGCGCCGCTGCTGGTCCGCCTCTACGCCGACCCGTGCAGCAGCGCCCAGCTCGACCTCGCGACGAGCTTCGCCTACTGGTGCATCCCGCAGATGTTCTTCTACGGCGTGTACGCCCTGCTCGGGCAGGTGCTCAACGCGCGAGGGTCGTTCGGGCCCTACATGTGGGCACCGGTGGTGAACAACGTCGTGGCCATCGCGGGCTTCGGGGTGTTCATCGCCGTGACCGGTTCGGCGGCCGGCGCCGCCACGGCGTGGGACGGCGGCCAGGTCGCCCTGCTGGCCGGTTCGGCGACCGTGGGCATCATCGCGCAGGCCCTGGTGCTGGTGCCGTTCCTGCGCCGGGCCGGCGTCCGGTACCGGCCGCGGTGGGGCCTGCGGGGCTCGGGGCTCGGACGCGCCGGCACGGTGGCGGTGTGGACGTTCGTCGGGCTCGCGATCGGCCAGCTCGGCTACGTCGTCGTCTCGCGGGTGGCCTCGCGCGCACCCGGCGCGGCGGGCGCGGTGCAGGGCGTCTGCGAGGCGGGGGCGCTGACCGGCGTCGCCGGCAACGCCGCCTACGACTACGGCTTCCTCGTCTTCATGCTGCCGCACTCGCTGGTGACGGTGTCGCTCGCGACGGCCCTGTTCACGCGGCTGTCCGCGCAGGCGCACGACGGTGACACCGCGGCCGTCCGGGCGACGACGTCCCAGGGCCTGCGGCTCGTCGGGCTGTTCACCCTGGTCGCGGCCGTCGTGATCGGCGTCCTCGCCGAGCCGGTGGTGCGGCTGGTCGCCTGGACGGCGTCGGGTGACGACGTGCGCGCGGTGGCCGCGGTCGTCGTCGCCATGATCGTCGGGCTGCCGGCCTTCGGGGCCTGGTCGATGTGCCAGCGGGTGTACTACGCCTACGAGGACGCGCGCGGCATGGTGCCCGTCCAGGTGGTGATGGCCGCGGTGGTGGTGGCCGGCACCGTGGTGACGTCGCTGCTCGCGCCCCCGCGCTGGTGGGTGGCCGGCGCGGGGCTCGCCATGAGCGTGTCGTACCTGGTGGGAGCCCTGCTGGCGATGCGTGCGCTGCGGCGCCGGCTCGACGGGGTGGACGGCGCCCGGGTGCTCCGGCTCTACGTTCGCGCCCTGGTCGCGGCGCTCGTCGCGGGGCTCGTCGGTTGGGTCGTGCTGCGCGTCATCGGCTCGAGTGCGGACGTGAGCGTGCTCGGCGCGGCGGTGCGCGCCGTCGTGGTGGGCAGCGTGATCGCGGCGCTGTACGTCGGTGCGCTGCGGTTGCTGAGGGTCAGCGAGCTCGAGGTGATCGCGCCGACCGTGCGCTCGCTCGCCCGGCGGCTGCTGCCGGGCCGGAGCCGCCGATAGCATGGCGCCAGCCCGGCGCGCGCCGGGCCGACAGGTTCGGGGAGGTGCCGTGGACCAGGTCGGGCGTGGCACGGTCCTCGCCGGCCGTTACCGGCTGGACGACGAGCACACCACGTCGCTGCCCGGCGTCAAGGTCTGGTCGGCGTTCGACACCATCCTCGACAGGCCGGTCGTCGTCCGGGTGCTCGACGAGGTGCCGGCCGCACCGGTCCTCGACGCGGCGCGGCGCGCCGCCCTCGTCGTCGACCCGCGCCTGGTCCGGGTGCTCGACGTCGGCGCCCGGGACGGCCTGGGCTACGTCGTCACGGAGCAGGTCACCGGACCCTCGCTGGCCCAGCTGGTCCGCCGGGAGCCGCTGTCCGCCGACCAGGCCCGCGCCGTGGTCGGCGAGGCGGCGGCGGCGCTCGAGGCGGCCCGGCGACGCGGGGTGCACCACCTGGCGCTGCGGCCCTCGGCCGTGTCGGTGGCCCCCGACGGGCGCGTGCTGGTCTCCGGGCTGGCCCTGGACGCCGTGCTGCTCGGCCGCACCGCGGGGGACGCCCGGAGCACCAGCCGGACGGATGCCGTCGACCTCGTCCGCCTCGTCTACGCCGCGCTCACCGGGCACTGGCCGGGACCGCCGGAGACTGCCGGCGGGTTGCCCGCCGCTCCCGTGGTGGGCGGCTCGGTGGTGCCCCCCGGACAGCTGGTCGAGGGCGTTCCACCCGACCTGGACACCCTGTGCGCCGTCACCTTCGGACCGCACGAGGACGGCCCCCACTCGCCGGGAGAGGTGGTGCGCGAGCTGGAGCCGTGGGGGGACATCCGCGTGAGCACCCCCACCCGCCGGGACGTCCGCGCGTCTGGTTCCTCCGCGGTGCTCGCCGCCGGTGCCGCCGCCGGAACGGGCGCGGCCGGAGCCGGAGCGGCGGGAGCCGGTGCTGTGGCCGCCGGGGCCGCTGCCGCCGGGGCAGTCGCCGCCAGGTTGCCCGCCAGCCCGCCGCCCGCGCCTGCCGGGCCTCCCCGCGTGGCGCGCCAGTCGGTGCGCACGGCGTTCGACGGACCCACCGCCGGGACGAACCGCCCGGGCACCCCGCCACCCGCAGTCCCCGGGCGCACCGGGGCGTTCCCCGCGGTGCCGGGCGCGGGCGGTCCACAGGCGTACCCCCCGCACGCCTACCCCCCGCAGGCCTACCCCCCGCAGTCGGCCGGCCCGGTCGGCCCTGCGTCGAGGGCGATCCCGCCGGCGGCCGCGGCGCCACAGTCCTGGGCGCAGGGTGGTGCCGCCGCAGTGGGCGGCGGGTCGACGCCCACCGACGACCCGTTCGAGTTCGGTCGGCCCCCGGACGAGCCCGGCGGGCGTCGCCTGTCGACCGGCGGCATCGTCATGATCGTCGTCGCCGTCGCGGTCCTGCTCGTGCTCGGCCTCGCGGTGCGTGCCCTGCTCACCGGCAACGGCGCCGCGACGGGTCCGGATGCCGGAGCCGGCGTCGCCACCTCGCCGACGACGTCCGCCCCGGCGAGCCCGAGCGAGCCCGCGCCGACCACCGCTGCGACCACCGCTCCGACCTCGACCGCACCCGCCGGCAGCGCCCCGCGGATCCTCGGCATCGTCTCGATCGACCCGTCGGACACCGACGGTGAGCACCAGGAGGCAGTCGGTCGAGCGATCGACGGCGACCCGGCCACGTTCTGGTTCTCCATGACCTACAAGAGCGACGACTTCGCCGGCTTCAAGGACGGGGTGGGGTTGGCGCTGGCGTTGCCCCGGGGCACGCTGGTGCGCACGGTGACGCTGCAGGTCAACGGCACCGGGGGCAACGTGGAGATCCGGGCGACCGACGCTGCGAACCCGACCGCCGGCCGTGTGCTGGCGTCCGGGCCGCTGGCGCCCGGCACCTTCACCCTCGACCCGGCCACCACGACGGACTCCCTGGTCCTGTGGTTCACCCAGCTGCCCACCACCGCCGACGGCACGTTCCGCATCGAGCTGGCCGAGATCACGCTCGGCTGAGCCGCCGGGGCGCGTCCCCGGCGTGGAACAGATCGGCCCCTAGCATCGGTTGAAGGCAGCGTCGTTCCGCACCTCCCGGACCCTGCACCGCCCCGCACCTCCCGCACCGCCGCACCCTGAGGATTCCCCGTGACGAGCACGAGCACGAGCACCGCGACCCTGGTCCGCGACGTCGTCGTCGTCGGCTCCGGCCCCGCCGGCTACACCGCCGCGATCTACGCGGCCCGCGCGGGTCTCGCGCCGGTGGTGCTGGCCGGCTCCGTGACCGCCGGCGGCGCGCTGATGAACACCACCGACGTGGAGAACTTCCCGGGCTTCCCCGAGGGCATCCAGGGTCCGGAGCTGATGGACGCCATGCAGAAGCAGGCGGAACGCTTCGGGGCCGAGGTGATCTGGGACGACGTCGTGAGTCTGGACCTGGCCGGTCCGGTGAAGACGATCGTCACCGGCGGCGGAGACACGTACCGCGCGCGGGCCGTCATCCTCGCCACGGGCTCGGCCTACCGCGAGCTCGGGCTGCCCGACGAGAAGCGCCTGTCGGGGCGTGGGGTCTCGTGGTGCGCCACCTGCGACGGGTTCTTCTTCCGGGACCAGGACATCGTCGTCGTCGGCGGCGGCGACTCGGCCGTCGAGGAGGCGACGTTCCTGTCCCGCTTCGGCCGGACGGTGACGATGGTGCACCGTCGCGACGCGCTGCGGGCCTCGAAGATCATGGCCGACCGCGCCGCGAACGACCCCAAGATCTCGTTCGCCTGGAACAGCGCGGTGGTCGCGATCCACGGCGACTCCAAGGTGACCGGCGTGACGCTGCGCGACACGGTCACCGGGGTGGAGCGTGAGCTGCCCGCCGGCGGGGTGTTCGTCGCGATCGGTCACGTGCCACGCACCGAGCTGCTCGCCGGGCAGGTCGAGCTCGACGAGGCCGGCTACGTGCGCGTGGTGGGGCGCACCACGGCGACGAACCTCGCTGGCGTGTTCGCGTGCGGCGACGTCGTGGACCACACCTACCGGCAGGCGATCACGGCCGCCGGCTCGGGCTGCGCGGCCGCGCTCGACGCGCAGCACTACCTCGCCGGGCTCCCCTCGGTCCCTGCTGTCGCGGATCCCGTGCCGGCCGGCGAGTCCCTGTTGGCGCCCGGCGCGGTGGGCGGCGGCGCGTGACCGCTGCGCTCCCGGTGACCGACGCCACCTTCGACGAGGTGGTGCTGGCCAGCCCGGTACCCGTCGTCGTCGACTTCTGGGCGCAGTGGTGCGCCCCGTGCCGCGTGATCGGGCCGGTGCTCGACGAGCTCGCCGGCGTGTACGACGGACGGGTGCGGTTCGTCGCCGTGGACGCGGACGACAACCCCGGCCTGGTGGCGCGGTTCGGCATCGTCGCGCTGCCGACCCTGCACCTGTACGCCGGCGGCGAGCTGGTGGAGGCCGTCTACGGCGCTCGCCCGAAATCGGAGCTGGGTGACCGCGTCGAAGGGCTGCTCGCTGCGGTGGGCGGACCCTCCGCCTGAAGGATCGGCGGTGCGCGGGCTGTGCGCCGTGCAATCTTCCGTCGGTGACCGTCCCGTGGGCGTCGCGTCGGCCGATCGTGCGGCCGTGCCAGACTGGCGCCCATGACCACCACACCGATGCCCGACGAGCGCACGCCGGGCCGTCCCCCGTCGTCCGCCGCCGCCGGCACCGGTACCCGCCTGGACCCGTGGCTCGGCTCCTACGCCGACCGCACGCACGGGATGCGTGCCTCCGAGATCCGGGCCCTGTTCGCCGTGGCCAACCGGCCCGAGGTCGTCTCGCTCGCCGGCGGCATGCCGTTCCTGGAGGGCCTGCCGCTGGACACGCTGGCCGAGCTGGCCGCCCGCGTGGTCGCCACCCGCGGTCTCGTCGCGCTCCAGTACGGATCCGGCCAGGGCGACGAGACCCTGCGGGAGCAGATCCTCGAGGTGATGGCGATCGAGGGGATCGCCGCGCACCCCGACGACGTCGTCGTCACCACGGGTTCGCAGCAGGCTCTCGACCTGGTGACCCGCATCTTCGTGGACCCGGGCGACGTCATCGTCGCCGAGGCGCCCTCCTACGTCGGCGCGCTCGGGGTGTTCCGGGCGTACCAGGCCGACGTGGTGCACGTGCCGATCGACGAGCACGGGCTGGTCCCAACGGCGCTGGAGAGCGCACTCGTCGACCTGGAGCGCGCCGGGCGGCGCGTCAAGTTCCTCTACACGGTGCCGAACTTCCACAACCCCGCGGGGGTGTCGCTGTCGCTCGAGCGACGACCGCAGGTGCTCCAGATCTGTCGGCGGCACGGCGTGCTCGTCCTCGAGGACAACCCGTACGGTCTGCTCGGGTTCGACGGCGAGCCGGTGCCGGCGATGCGGTCCCTGGACGACGAGGGCGTGATCTACCTCGGCTCGTTCTCCAAGACGTTCGCCCCCGGGTACCGCGTCGGATGGGCGGTCGCCCCGCACGCCGTGCGGGAGAAGCTCGTGCTGGCCAGCGAGTCGGCGATCCTGTGCCCGTCGAACGCCGCGCAGCTGGCGATCTCGACGTACCTGTCCACCTGCGACTGGCGGGGCCAGATCAAGTCCTACCGCGAGATGTACCGCGAGCGGCGGGACGCGATGGTCGGCGCGCTGGCCGAGTACCTGCCCGAGTGCAGCTGGACGGTGCCGAACGGTGGCTTCTACACGTGGGTGGGCCTGCCGGAGGGCCTCGACGCGAAGGAGATGCTGCCGCGCGCGGTCACCGCGCGGGTCGCGTACGTGCCCGGCACGGCCTTCTACTACGACGGCAGCGGCGCCGACCACATGCGGCTGTCGTTCTGCTACCCGACGCCCGAGCGGATCCGCGAAGGTGTGCGGCGGCTCGCGACCGTGGTGGCGGGTGAGGCCGAGCTGGTCGACCTGTTCGGTACCGTCGGTACCGCGCCGTCGGACGTCGTGGTGTCCCCCGGACCGGATCTCGCCTGACGAGCGAGAACCGGCCGTCGTGACCCGCCGCGTCGTCGTCGGCCGTCCCGCTTCGCCCGCTGCCACCCGGAGGCGCACGTGACCGCCCCA
>Ga0302299_10000124_pt1 | contig 34076 bp, 26 predicted proteins | sample III_Fen_N3_4_FD_198795 | JGI IMG/M metagenome (GOLD analysis project Ga0302299, IMG submission 198795) | Peat permafrost microbial communities from Stordalen Mire near Abisko, Sweden - III_Fen_N3_4 | ecosystem: Environmental > Terrestrial > Soil > Wetlands > Permafrost | place: Sweden: Abisko...
GTCGACGTTTCGCACCGGTAGCGACGGCTCGTTCCAGCTCACGCCGGCCGGCCCGGAGCCCCTCGTGCTGGCGGCGATCTCCGCCCCCGGATACCTGCCGTATGCGCCCGAGCCACGCGGCGTGCGCGTCACGCTGGTGCGCGGCCACGCCGCCCACGGCGTCACGCTCACGCTCGTCCCCGCCGTCGACTACGACGGGCTCGTCGTCGACGCGCACGGCGCACCCGTCGCAGGCGCCCGGGTGCGCTGGCTCGCGCGTCCCGGCACCGAGCCGGTGCTCGATCGCGAGCTCGGGGCGTGGACGACCGGGCGCGACGGCCACTTCACGTTCCAGGCCGCCGAGGACGCCGTGCTCGAGGCCAGCCACGGCAACCTGCGCGGCTGGGCGCAGGTCGACCGCACCGTCCCGGTGCGCAAGCGGCTCACGATCGCGCTCGCCCATGCGACGGCGCGCGACGCGACGATCACCGGCCACGTGCGCGACACCCGCGGCGCCCCGATCGCCGAGGCGCTGGTCAGCGCATCGCAGCCCGCGTTCGGCCGCGGCATGCTCAGCGTGTTCGCGACCACCGGCGCCGACGGCGCCTTCACGCTCGCCGGCGTCGACGGTACCGCCTACGAGGTCGTCGCCGAGGCCGCGGACCACGTCTCGGGCCAGCGCTCGAACGTGCTCGGCGGCAGCCGCAACGTCGAGCTCCGCCTCGACCCCGGCTTGCCGCTCGCGGGCCAGGTCGTGGACGCGCACGGCGCGCCGGTCCCGCAGGTCAGCTTGCTGGTGCGGCGACGCGCGGGTGCCGCGCGCCCGGTGGTCGCCACCCGATCGATCATCGACCCGCAGGGGCGGTTCGCGGTGCGCGTGCCGCGGGGCGACTACGAGCTGTTCGCCTCGCTGCACGGCGCGCCGCGCGGCGTCCCGACCCTGGCCCCGGCCGGTGCGACTGACGTGCGCATCGTGCTGGGCGGCAGCGCGACCGTGCGCGGACGGGTGGTCTCGAGCGCTGACCACGCGCCGATCGCCGGCGCGACCGTCGGGTGCGAGGCCACCGACGGTGACACCGACAGGTTCGGCCGCTGGCGCCCGACCACCGCCGAGCCGACCACGGTCACGCGCGCCGATGGCAGCTTCGAGCTCGCAGGCATCGCCACCGGGCCGCTCGCGCTCGTGATCACCGCCGACGGCCACTACACCAGGGTCGAGGCCGCCGGCACCGCGCGCGATGGCGCCCTGCTCGGCCCGCTGACGATCGAGCTCACGCGCACCGACCCCGAGGACCCGCGCGGCACCGAGATGGTCGGGATCGGCGTCAGCCTCAGCCCCGACGGCGACGCGCTGCGCGTGATGGGCGTGCGCTCGAACAGCGGTGCGTTCGAGGCCGGCGTCTACTTCCTCGATCGGGTGGTCGAGATCGACGGCCTGCCGGTCGCGTCGCTCGGCGTCGACGGCGCCGTGGCCAGGTTGCGCGGCGTCGCCGGCACCACCGTCACGCTCACGCTGCGGCGCGACGGCCGCGACGTCCAGGTCGTCGTCGAGCGCCGCCTGTTGAGGGGGTAGGGCCCTTCGCGCTGTCGCAGACCGCCCGTCGCGCCAACGAGCTCGGCGCCCGGCCGCGTCATGTGCGCGGCTTGCTCTGCGCAGCGCGCGGATTCCTGCGCCGCAGCCTCCCCGCCGCGCGGCCATCGTGCGACGGTCGGGCCGCCGCGTGGCGCCCGTGCCCCGCCGCGGCTGACCGGCTAACCTCGGACATGGAGCCAACGGACGGCGAGCTGCTCGAGCGCTGGCGAGGAGGTGACTCCTCGAGCGGCGAGGCGCTGTTCGAGCGCTACTACGACACGGTCGAGCGGTTCTTCGTGAACAAGGTGAGCGACGCGGTCGCCGATCTGGTGCAGGAGACGTTCACCCGCTGCGTCGAGAGCCGCGAGCGGATCCGCGACAAGGAGCAGTTCCGGCTGTACCTGTTCGGCATCGCCTACAACGTGTTCACCGAGCACCTGCGCGTGCGCTACCGCAGCGGCCAGCCGCTCGATGTCGAGGAGGCCTCGGTCCTCGACGTGGCGCCCGGCCCGGTGACGCTGATCGTGCGCCAGCGCGAGCAGCGCCTGATGCTCGAGGCGCTACGCCACATCCCGATCGACGACCAGGTCGTGCTCGAGCTGTTCTACTGGGAGAACCTCACCACCGAGGAGATCGCCGAGGCGCTCGCCATCCCGGTCGGCACCGCGCGCGGGCGCCTGCAGCGCGCGCGCGACAAGCTCGCCGCCGTCATGCACCGCCTCACCGAGTCACCGCAGGACCTGAGCTCCACCGTCGCGCGGCTGGAGGACTGGGCGAAGCAATGCCGCGAGCAGCTCGGCGGCGACCGCCTCGCCGCCGACCGCAGCGACGGCTAGATGACAACGTGCGCTGGTAGCACCACGATGACCGACGGTTCCGTACAGCGCAAGTCACGACCTCGTCGACAACGTCAGTACCGCCAGGCCAGCTGCGCGCTGCAGACACGCGCTCGCGCTATGGATTCGTACCCTCGCCGGAGCCCGGGGGGCCCAGGGTCTCCGGTTCCTCGGGCTGCGGGTCTGCCTCCGATTCTCCCCCCGCCGTCGTGGCATTGGAGAGCGCGTTCAATGGCGTTTCGTCGCTGCTGCTGGTCGGCATCGCTGTGCTCCTGTTCGGTGATTGCACTCGCTACTTCGTGATCCTGTCTCCGAGCCGCGGGCTCGAAGAGGTCGGTACCGGTGAAAGTTGTTCGAGGAAGCTCTTCACCGTATCGCGGTTGGCAGCCTCCGGGGGTCCCAACGCCGCGAACTGGCCGCGGGCAAGCTCGGCGAGCTGGCGGACGCGCGAGGCATCCCTTCCGAGCCCGTGTAGCGCGCGCGCCAGGGCCCACTCCGCGCGCGGGGGGTTGCTCGGATCCAAGGCACCTTCAAACAGCGGCAACGCCCTCTCCAGCAGAGCGACTGCCGCCTCGAGCTGATGCAGACCAACGAGCGCCTCACCATGCACGGTAAGGATCCAGGCTCGGGTCTCCCGGTCCTCGGCCGCGCTGTGCTCGAAGATCCGCTCGGCCTCGTGAACATGGACGATCGCCTCGTCATAGCGCGCCAGGCCAACCAGCGCGTCGGCGATGCTCCCTTCATTCACACCGAGCTGGTAGTGGTCGCGGCTGAGGTGAGGGTGCCTGAGCTCCAGCGCGTCGCTGTACATCGCGAGTGCTTCTGCAAAGTGCTTGCGTCGTAGCTCGACGTTTCCAAGGTCGACGTAGGCCTCGGCGAGGTGGCGCTCGGAGGCCTTGGTGGTGCTCTGGTAGATTCGCAGGCTCTCGCGCCCGTACGTCGCTGCGTCGTCGAGCCGCCCCTCGGCGCAAGCGAGCTCGGAGAGGAATCCGAGCAAGCCGGCGGCGTCGACGCTGGTCTCGCGGTACTTCGCGGGCATGCTGGAGAGAGCTGCCTCGAGCACCGAACGCGCGCGCGCGGGCTGCCCCCTCTTCGCGAGCGCCCTGCCATAGCCGATCTGGAGCTTGATCAGGCGGGGGTGCGACGCTCCGAGGGAGTCACCGACGATCTTGAGCGCCTGCTCGCGCAGCCCGAACGCCTCGTCGAACCGATCCTGACGCTCGAGTGCTCGCGCTAGCACGTCGTAGTACTGGCTAAGCTCGAGCTCCTGGTTGGCCAGCCCTGCGATCGCGGTGATCGCACGGTTGGCCTCGTCGACCGCTTCGGCGTATCTCCCGTCGCGGTAGTCGAGCTCGCTGAGCAAGTGGTGGAGCCGCGCCTGTTCGATAGCGGTGGCGCCGATCCGGCGAACCGCCGCCTCATTGCGCCGCCACCAGGCGTGTGCCTGCCCGGTTCCAGGGTCCATCCGCGTGGCCAGCCGTACCAACCGGTTCCATATCACGGCAGCCAGCAAATCGTGGCGGTGTGCCTCGGCGAGATCGAGCGCCTGGAAGTACAGGACCTCGGATTCGGTGCGCGCCTCCGCGGTAGCTCGACCATCGAGCGCACGCGCAACCTGCGCGAGCGCCTCGGCCTGTACCGGCGGATAGGGCAGTCGTTCGCTCACCAAACGCGCTGCCCGCGCGATGGTCAGGGACTCCTCGGTGCGGCCGAGGTTCTCCAGCGCGAGCGCCCGCGCGAGCTGCTCGCGGACCGCCGCGACGTCGTGGGCAATAGCGGCTGGTGGTGGCTCGAGTCCAAACATGATGCTCTCCGTGTGACTGCAGGCGCGCGGATCGGACAGCGCCTCGGTTGCCTGCACTGCGTGCTGGATAGCGTCGGGCGCGCCGGCGACGAGCTCGCCGGCGAGCGCCGCGACCTGCCGGCGCCCGTGGTCGAGGCACAGCATTCGCCGATCGAACAGCTGCGCCGACTGGACGTGATCGACGTTGGTGGCGTGGCACGCGCCGATCGCCTCGCCGCGCCAGCGCGCCGCGTAGTCGTCGAGCCGCTGGCTGGCGCCGCGCCAGGCGGCCTCGGCGTACGGCAGATCGCTGCGCAGGAACGCCGCCTGGGTCGCGGCCCGCCGGTCGGGCGACCAGGCCAGGCCGATGCCGTTGCCCGCGGTGCTGCACGGATCCGCCGACGACAACCGCCAGGATACGACGCCCACGACGACAAAGAGGAGCACAGCGCCGGCCACCCATCCGCCCCTGCGCCGAAGGCCAGGCTCGAGCGCCGCGAGCAGCTGCCCCATGGTGGGGAACCGCTGCGACGGATCGACCGACAGCCCGCGGCGTAGGGCCTTTCGAAGGCCCGCCGCCACTCCGGCGCTGTGCTCCAAACCGATCGCGCCGGTCTCCATCGAATCGAGGAGCTCCGGCATGCGCTCGCCTGCATACGGAAACACGCCGTATAGCGCGTGGTACAAGGCGACGCAGAAGCTGAACTGATCGCTGCGGTGGTCCGCGACCACGCCGCGGATCTGCTCGGGCGCCATGTAGCGCGGCGTCCCCATCACCGTCCCGGGCTCGGTGAGCCGGGTCGCGGCGCGCAGCCTCGGCGCGCTCGCGGCCGCTGGGCTGGTGTCGCCGACCGCCGGGCTGGTGTCGCCGACCGCCGGGCTGGTGTCGCCGGCCGCCGGGCTGGTGTCGCCGGCCGCCGGGCTGGTATCGCCGGCCGCCGGCCCGTCGACGATCGAGGCCTCCGCGGTCGGATCCGTGGCGCCGCCCGCGCGCCCGCCGTGGCCCAGCGTGGTCGCGTCGGTCGCGAACGCCACCGCGGACACCGCGCTGTCGAGCGGCGCGTCGCAGGCGCCCCCGCCCGCGCCCATCCGCACCGTCTGGCCGTGCGCGAAGTCCGGCATCGCCGCGCCCGGGGACCGCGCCGTCGCGCCGGGCGCCACGTCCCCGATGAACGCGCGCGCCAGGCCGAAGTCGACCACGCGGACCCGGCCGTCGTCGCCGACCAGGACGTTGTCTGGCTTGAAGTCGCGATGCGCGACGCCGGCGGTGTGGGCCGCCTCGAGCCCGCGGCCCGCGGCGATGAACCTGCGCAGGATCTCGCGCTGGCGCTGCGGCCTGGGCAGCGCCTTGGTCTCGTCGAGCCAGCGCGTCAGCGTCTGGCCGTGGATCAGCTCCATCGCGATGAACAGCCGGCCGTCGTGCTCGCCCGCCTCGTAGATCTGCACGACATTCGGGTGCGAGACCTGAGCGAGCGCCTGGGCCTCGCGCAGCAGCATGTCGTCGGCCTTGATGGTGAGCTCGGAGCCGTGGCGGACCAGCTTGAGCGCCACGCGGCGATCGAGCTGCTCGTCGTAGGCGGCGTAGATCTCGCCCATCGCGCCGGCGCCGAGCTGCTCCAGCAGGATGAACCGACCGACGCGTACCGGCGCCAGCTTGCGGAACAGCGCAGCGCGGACCTTGGCCTTGCGGACCTTGGAGGACACGGGCGCGTCGGGCAGCGTGGGAAACCGCGGATCGCTCGCCGGCAGCTCCAGCTCGCTCTCGGTGGCGCGCTCGGGCTCGACGCCCGTCGCCGAGGACTCTCCTCGCTTGGTCGACTCTGCCGACATGGCAGCCCTATGGTCTCGCGAATTCGCCATCGAGGTGGTTGCTCGGCGGCAGCCCCCAGCTGCCGTCCACCCCTGTAGTGCCGGTCCGCGGAAAACGGATCGCGGTCGGGTCGCTTTTCTCCCGGCAAAACCACGGCCGCGCCGTGCGAGTTTCTCGTGCCGGCGCCGCATACCCGCACCTCTGACGGAAAATTCGCAACCCGGGCGGACCTCCAGGGGCGCTCAGAGGGTGAGAATCTATCGATTCCCACCGTCGGTCTCGCCTGTACGGAGCGAGCTTGATTCTCAAGCTCTCAGAGCAGGTCGAGGAACGCCCGCAGCGCGGACTTCGCGTCCGGGCCGAGCCGTTCGAGCGCCGCGTCACCGGGTGCGCCAGCGTGATACGTGGCGCCCGGGCCCCACGCGAACCCGTCGAGCACCGCGGCGAGCGACCGCCCGACGCCGCTGGTGAAGTACGGCCACTTCTTGTACAGCCGGCGCAGCGTCGGCACCCGTGCCCCGCTGGCGTGGACGTACGGCACCACGCCGGTCTGCGCGTAGCTGGCGTTGCTCCACACGATCGGCCCCGCGGGCGACAGCACGAGCGCCTCCCAGCCCTCGAACGGCACCAGCGAGCGCGGCTCGTCGGCGACCAGGCGCGCCGCGTGACAGCTCGCGCAGCGATCGCGGAACACCTGCGCGCCTTCGCGCTCGCGCTCGGTGAACCGCGCGTGGTCGAGCGCCGCCGGGTTGGGCCGGTGCGTGAAGTCCATGAGGAACGTCATGAACGCCTCGCGCAGCAACTCGGGCGACAGCAGCTCCGGCGCACCGTCGACGTGCACGAGCCACGGCACGTCCGCGCGGGTCAGCGCGAACCACGGATCGCGGCCGTTGTGGCGGTTGGCGACGCGGAACTCGGCGTGCACCATGTCCGCCATCGTCTTGTCGAGCGCGCGCGAGAAGTACGGCCGGTTATTGAACAGGCCGTACAGCGGCCGCGTCGTCGCGTGCACGTTGCCGCGCCCCGTGAAGTGGGTGCGACCGTCGACGTAGCCCTCGTGGTGGCAGGTCTCGCAGGTGAACCGGCTGAGCTTGCCCTCGGTCTGGTTCCACGGCGACATCATCGTCGTGAAGAACAGTAGCTCGCCGAGCCGCGAGGTCAGCGAGCGCGCGGGCGAGCGCGCCGGCCCCGCGGCCGCGACCGGCACGACCCGCGGCGCACCGCCCCGGGCGATCACCCACGCGTCGAGCAGCGGGTTCGCCGTCACCAGCGCACCGTCTGCGAGCCGCTGCGCCGCGCTCGTCCCGGGCACGAGCTCGGCCTGCATCACCTGGGGCCGCGCCGCGAAGTCACCGCCGTGCCAGGTCGCGGTCACCAGGCTCGCGCTCGCGTACCCGGCGCAGCTCACCGTCACCGTGTCGGCCGGACCGGCGCGAAGCTCGACCCACTTGGGCGTGACGACGCCGAGCGCCGAGGTGTTCAGCGCCACCAGCCTCACCGGAGCGACCGTACGCGGCGCGAGCCGGTACACGTACAGGTACGAGTCGATGTAGCCGAACCCGCCGTCCTCGCGCTCGAGCGGGTGGTCCTCGACCCCGCCCGCCGCGATCAGCACGCCGCCATCCGGCTCGCCCAGCAGCGCGAAGCTCCACAGCGGACCATCGTGCTGGAGCCGCGCGACCCGCTCGCCGTCGCGCCACAGCTCGATCGCGTGATCGAGCAGGCAGTCGACTGCGACGTAGCCGGCCGCCGCCTCGACCTGGATCGGCCCGTGGCAGCGCCCCAGCTCGCGCACGCCAGCGGTCCGCAACGCCCGCCCCGCGTCGCGCTCGAGCGCCACCGCGAGCAGCCGCCCCTCGCGCTCCTCCACCACGTACGCCGTTCGCGCGTCCGGCGAAAGCGCCACCGCGCGCAGCCCCAGCGCCTCGAGCGGCAGCGTCGCGACCCGCGCAAGCCGGTGGCCCTCCACGCGATATTGCGCCAGCTCGCGGGCCGCCTCGCCGACCACCAGCACGTCCCCGTCCGCCGACACCGCGAGCCCGCCTGGCGAACGCGGCGCCGCGGCCCGGCTCAGCTCCGCGCCGTCCGCGTCGAGCACCACCACCGCCGACGCCCCGCGCAACAGCCCCACCAGCCGCTCGCCATCGCCCAGCGCCGCGATCCGGTAGGGATCCGGCCCCATCACCTCGTCCGACGGCGGCAGCGCCGCAACATCCGTCGCGGCCCGGCGCTGCTGCTCGAACGCACGCAGCGCGGCCAGCGCGCGCTCCTGCGACCCGTCCGCTCCCGCCAGCCCGCGCGGCGCGGCCGCCGGCCCGCGATCGCGGCACCCCGCCGTCGCTCCCAGCGCGACGGCCACGGCCAGCGCGGCGAGCGCGGCGAGCGCGGCGCCGAAGCCGCTGCGCCCGAGCCGCGCCACTCCCTCGACCTACCAGCCGCCCTTGTCGTCGGCCTTCTTGTCGTCCGGCTTCTTGTCATCCGGCTTCGCCGCAGCGGCGGCCGGATCCGTCTTCGCAGGCTCCGTGGCAGCCGGCTCGGTCTTGGCCGGCTCGGCGGTACCCGCCTTCTTGTCCTTGCCGCAGGCGGCCACGGTGAGGGCGAGGCCGAGGCACACGGTCGACGCGATCGAGAGCATGTTCTTCATGGCCGGGGATAGTAACGCAAGGCGCGCCCCGCGCCCCCTGGCGGCAGCGCCCCTGTGATCCCGTCCGCACCCAACCCCTCAGCGACTGGTGACGCTCCCACTTTTTGAACCTTTCGCGCGCAAGTCCGCGAAGCTGGACCGGGGACGCTCTCACCTTTTGAACCTTTCGCGCGCAAGCCCGCGAGAGCACGTCCGCGCGCCCAACGCGGGGCAGCGACGGGGGACGCTCTCACCTTTGGAACCTTTCGCGCGCAAGTCCGCGGCGGCACGCCCGCGTTCCCGGAAGCTGCGGTCACGGCGCGCTGGCAACAGCGGCGCTGGCTAGATCCGCAGGCCGCGGAAGTCGTGCGGCACGTACTCGAGCACCAGCAGGCTCGAGCGCTGGCCGGTCGGCAGCGCGGTGCGGTGATGGCTCAGCGAGCGGCCGTGGTAGAGCACGGCGTCGCCGAGCCCGAGATCGGCCGCCACCTCGCGCTCGTCGTCGAACGAGAACCGCAGCGGCCACCCGGTCCGGGCCGCCGGCTCGGGCACGTGGTCGAGCTGCAGCGAGATGCTGTACTCGGCCTGCGCGCGATCCTTGTGGGGCGCGAGCGCCGCTCCCTCGAGGTACGAGAAGAAGAACGAGAACGCCGGCTCGACCGGCTGACCCGCGAGCACCGACATCGCCCCGGCCAGCCGCGCCTGCACGAACCGCCCGACCGGATCGTTGTACGCCGAGTAGCGCGCCGCGTTCTGGCGATCGCCGAGCTGGACCAGCCCCGCCGCCAGCAGCGCCGCGTAGTAGCGCCGGAGCGCCGCGAGCTCACCTGCGCCGAGCAGGCCGCGCACGATGGCGTAGCCGTCGGCCTCGAAGCCGGCGCGCAGCCCCGCGAACCGAGCCAGCGGCGACGGCCGCTCGCTGCCGGGTACCACCAGCGCGCCGGCATGCGCCAGCGCGCGCGCGAGCGCCGGCGGCATCGCGGGCGGCGGTTCGCCCGGCACCAGGCCGGAGAGCACCCCCGCGGCCTCCGCGGTGACCCAGAACGCCTCGACCAGCGCCGCCGGCTCGCCGAGCCAGAACGCGGGGCCGGGCGCGAAGCACCGCATCCGGCCGTCCTGCTCCTGATAGTCGGCCGGCCAGCGCACGCCCGGGTGCAGCGCGAACGCGGGCTGGAACAGGAACGTGCTCGCCACCCGCCAGCCTGGCCCCGGCGCGACCGCGTCGTCCGGCGCCTCGGGCAGCGGCACCGCGAGCTGCGGCCACTCCACGATCTCGTCGTCGACCACCAGGAAGCCGATCGCCGCGAGCTCCGGCACGAGCGGCGCATCGGAGTCGAGCGCCAGCTCGCCGTCGCGCGCCACCAGGCCGAGGAAGAACCCGAACAGCGCCGGCTGCTCGGCCCGCGTCAGCGCGTGCACCAGCAGGCCCCGTCCGCGCACCGGACAGGCGACCGTGATCGTCTCGATCCGCGCCACGTCGATCGGGTACGCCTCCGGCGCGGGGTGGATATGGAGATCCACGAACGGGTTCATCACCAGCGGCTGCTCGGTCACGAGGCCACCCGCCGCGCCGCCGGATCGACCAGCACCTCCGCGATCGCCTCCGCGATCGACCCCGCGATACCCGCGCCGAGGAACGCGAACGCACCCGATGCGTTCAGCTCGAGGAACACGTGCCGCCCATCGGGGCGCACCATCAGATCCGCGGCGCCGTACCCCAGCCCGAAGTGGTCGACCACCCGCATCAGCCGGTCGGCGACGTCGTCGGGGAGCTCGTAGGGGGTCCACGCAGGCACCCGGTCCATCGCATGGCTCTGCCGGCGCCAGTCCAGCCCGCCGGTGCGCTCCGTGGCGTCGAGCGCAGCGCCGAACACGCGCTTGCCGACGATCGTCACCCGGACGTCGAACGCGTCCTCGACACGCTCCTGGAAGATCATCGGGCACAGGTCGAGACCGTCGAGCTGCGCCAGATCCTCGGCGGTCAGCGCGGTCGTGAACACCACCGGCACGTCGGCGTCGCGCGTCGGCCCGGTGCTCGCGGGCTGCACCAGCATCTTCGCGATCACGGGCCCGCAGCGCCGCGCCAGCTCGCGCACCGCCTCCGGCTCGTTGGTGATGATCGTCCGCGGCACGTCGAGCCCGGCGCGCTGCGCGACGCAGAGCTGGTGCGGCTTGTTGTCGGCGCGCTGCTGGTGCCAGTACGGGTCGAGCTGGAACACCTGCAAGCCGTCCAGCAGCCCCACCACGGCACGCTCCGACGCCGCGACGCAGGTCTCGCGCGTCCCACCCTCCATCGCGGGCAAGTCGCTGCCCACCACGTTCGCCTGCCACACCGCCGCGATCCCGCGCGCGTCCTCGATGCCACCGCCGGCGGCCCAGCGCGCAGCGAACCCGTCGCGGTCGTACGCGAGGCTCAGCGACACGCCGGTCGGAAACGCGGACGCGTCGAGCACCACGGGCTCGGCGCGCCGGTCGCGCAGCGCGCCCGCCACCAGCGGCAGCTCGAGGGCCCCTCCGCGAACGCAGAGGAGGACGCGCGACACGGCCGGTTCAGAAGCCGAGCGGCGGGTGGCCGGTCGGGACCGCGCCGGCGCGCACGCCGGCCTTGATCTGGATCTGGTAGCGCCGGAACAGCGGCTCGCGGGTCGGCGTCTCGCTGTGCTTCTCGGACTCGACGGTCTGACGGGACTGGTTCATGCGGCGAGTATTCTATCGGCGCGCCGGGCTGTCCACTGGCACGGGTTGGCATTGCCGCGACAGCGCGCTGCTCCGGCTCGCGCGAGCCTCGGTCAGTCCAGCTCGAGCATGTCGGCAAACGTCGGCTCTCGCTCCACCTCGGGCTCGTCGAGCTGCTCGGGCCATGCCGCCAGGCGCGCCGCCAGCGGCCCCGCCGCCACGCGCTCCGGCTCGCTCGACACCGCCTCCAGCTCGCGGCGCATCGCGCTCCATCGCCGGCGCGTCCCGTCATCCAGGCGGCGATCCCGCGCCGCGCGCTCGGCCTCCGGCAGCGCCGCCGCCGCCCGCCGGCGGATCATCGCCAGCACCCCGCCCCGCACCTCGGCGCGCAGCGCCAGCGCCGCACGTGCCGCCTCGCACACCGCCTCGGCCACCTCCGCAGGCTCCGCCGCGCCGCCCCGCGCCGCCACCTCCCGCGCACGTGCCTCCAGCAACGCGAGCCGCCCCGCGTAGCCGACCACCGTCGACGCGAACACCTTGCGCGTCGGCGCTGCGATCGAGCCATCCGCCGCCAGCGCGTGCTCGAGCCGCAGCCGCATCACCCGCTCGATCATCGCGTCCACCTGGCCCAGCCCATGCCCGAGCTGCGCGTCTCGCCCCTCGAGCCCCTCGAGCGTCTCCAGCTCTCCCAGCTCTCCCTCCAGGAGCTCCGCGTAGGCTCCCGGCGCGCCCTCGAGCGCCTCGATCCGCGCCAGCGACTGGACCTGATCGAGGAAGTGCTGCGCCGCGCTCATCGCCACCACGATACCAGCAACCTGCGCCCGCGCCGCTGACCGCGCCCGAGCGCATCACTCGCGCGAACTGACCGTGCGCCAGCAGCTTCCGGTACGGGATACCTGCCCCACCGGAGGCAACAGCGCTGATCCGGGACTTCCATGCCTCACCGAAGACCACGGCGCCGGAGTGAACCGCGCCAGTCGGCGATATCGCCACCGGCTTCGCAGCCGACTTCATCCCCCCATCGTCGCGGGCCGGAGACCGGTCGAGCACCGGCTCCAGCGCTCCTGCCTCGCGAACAAGGCTCCTTCGCTGCGCCCGTGCGCTCGTGCTCTCTCGAGGACGTGCAGCGCGACCAGCGCACCGGCGTCGCCCCTGTGGGCTGGCGATCAGCCGGGCTCACTGGCTCCACTCGCCCGCCCGCTGACGCCCCGGCGCCGAGCGCCTCCAAAAGGCACGAGCCGCTCGCGGCGCTTTGCGTGCACGAGCAGCGCGCATGCCGCGACGAGGCACACCGCGACCGCGATGATCGAGAGCTCGGGACCCCAGTCACCGCCGGTCAGCAGCGGCGGGCCTGTGAACCGCGAGGCCCACATCCCGTGCGTCGAGTGCCCGGGCCTCTGGACCCCGAGCACGCCGAGCTGGGCGAGGTTCCAGCCGGCGTGCATCGCGATCGCCAACCACAACCGGCGCGACGCGACATAGGCAGCGGCGAGCAGCACACCGGCCTCGAGCGCGATCGCGAGGCTGGTGGCGACGCTCGCGTTGGCGTTGCCGGCGTGCAGCCCACCGAACAGCAGCGCCGAGATCGTCAGCGCGCCCCACGAACCGAGCCGCTCCTCGACGATCCGGAACATCACGCCGCGGAACAGGAGCTCCTCGCCTATCGCGGTCCCGGTGACCCACAGCAGCCACGGGACGAGCGCCGCGAGGCCATCGCCGCGCTCGATCCTGCCCACGCCGATTCCCACGAGCAGCCCGGCTGTGACGAGGAACAGCCCGAGCCCAAGGCCGAACCCGCCGCCGAGCTCGCGGGCCAGGCTCCCTTCGCCGCCGAGCTCGGCCACTCTGCGATGCTCGATCCACCGCACGTACCCCACATAGATCGCGATGCTGACCAGCCCTCCCGTGACGACGATCAGGGAGCTCGCCATCCCGCCGGGCCCCAGGCCGAGCGACACGATCGCCAGCTCCGTCATCGCCATCACCGCGCCAAGCGGGATCGCCCCGATGAAGATCCGGGTCAGCGGGAACTGTATCACCCGCCATCGCCATCCGGGGCGATGACTCGGGAGCGCGGCGGCGACGTCAACGCTGGACATGATCGTGAGCCCCAAGCCTCAACCACGAGGCGCACGGACGTAACACCGCAGCCCGAGAAATCTGCTCCTGCGCTCTTCGGCATCGGCGTTCGACGTCGGGCCACCGCAGACCGTCACCGACCACCACAGCCGCACACCGCCTCGACCGCCACACGCCACCGCGGCCGCCCGCCGCCGCCGCGCGCGCTATCGTGCCCGCATGCTCCATGGCAGCTGCCACTGCGGCGCGCTCACCGTCGCGCTCGACACCGCTCGCCCTCCCGCCGACCTGCCGGTCCGCGTCTGCGGCTGCGGCTTCTGCCTGCGCCACCGCCCGACGTACACCACCGACCCCGCGGGCCACGTCACGCTGCGCGCCACCGGCGAAGGCGACCTGGTGCGCTACCGCTTCGGCCTGCGGCTCGCAGACTTCCTGATCTGCCGGACCTGCGGCGTGTTCATCGCCGCGCTCGAGCCCGGCGAGCCCGGCCGCGCCGTCGTCAACCTCGCCGTCCTCGAGCGCGCCGCCGAGCTCACCGGCGAGCCCACCCGGTTCACCGCCTACGACTCCGAGGACGCCGCCGCGCGGACCGCCCGGCGCGCCCGCAGCTGGACCCCGGCCACGCTCGTCGTCGGAGGCTGACCGGCTCCTCACGCCGCGCCTGTTGACCGCCCCGCTGCCCTGGGCGAGCCTCGAGCCATGGTCGCCGCGCCCGAGGCCAGCGCGCGCCCCAGGCCGAGCCTCGCCGAGATAGCCGGCGTGTTCGCGCGTCACGCCAACGCGACGTTCGGCGGCGGCAGCGCCACGATCGCCGTGCTCGAGCAGCAGATCGTCCAGCGCCGCGGCTGGATCACGCGGCCCGAGTTCCACTTCAGCTACGCGCTGTCGCGGCTCACGCCCGGGACCAACCTGCTGGCGTTCTGCACCGCCGCCGGCTGGACCGCGCGCGGCTGGCTCGGCGCGATCGTCGCCCTGGTCGCGGCCTCGCTGCCGTGCTCGATCCTCGCCGTCCTGGTGACCGTGTTCTGCGACCAGCTGCGCGCCAGCGCCGTGTTCCAGGCCGCGCTCGCCGGCGCGCTCGCGGCTGCCGTCGCGATCATGGGCTCGACCGCGTGGGTGTTCGCCGAGCCCCACGTCAAGGCCGCGCCGTGGAAGGCGATCGTCGTCGTGCCGTGCGCCGGCGCGCTCGCGCTCGGAGCGCAGCTGTCGCCGGTGAAGATCCTGCTTGTCGCCGCCGCGGTCGGCCTGTCCTGGCCGGTGCCCCGTCGAGAACCGCTGTGATCCGGTTCCTGCTGCTGCTCTGGATCCTGTTCAAGAGCACCTGCACGTCGTTCGCCGGTCTCGCGTCGCTGCCCGCGATCCGTGAGGAGCTGGTCGAGCAGCGCCACTGGTTGACCGACGACGAGCTCGACCGCTCGATCGTGGTCACCCGGACCACGCCTGGCCCGGTCGGCGTCTACGTCGTCTCGGTCGGCTACATGGCCGACGGCGTTCCCGGGGCCGCTGCGGGGTGGCTCGCGATGGCCGCGCCGTCGCTCGCGGTGATCCTGCTCGTCGGGTACTTCGGCAAGCGCGCGCAGCACCCCCGCGTGCGCGGCATGCTCCAGTGCGTCGTGCTCGCCAGCGCCACGCTGCTCGTGCTCGCCGCGATCCCGATCGGCCGCGAGGCGCTCGACGGCTGGCTGCCGCTCGCGATCGCAGCGCTCGCGCTGCCGCTGCTGATCTCGAAGCGGATCAACCCGCTGTGGATCCTCTCCGGCGCCGCCGCGCTCAGCCTCGCCTGCTCGCTGCTCGGTCTCGCCGAGCTCCGGCCCGCCCCGCTCGGGCGCCACCAGGCCGCGATCGACGCGCCCCCGCCTGTCGCCCCGCGGTGAGCCGCACTATCCTCGCCGACCAGCGATGGCGATCGTCCTGCACATCACCACCCAGGCCGCGTGGGACGCCGCCTGCGCCGCTGGCAGCTATCGCCCCGCGTCGCTCGCCGCGGAGGGCTTCATCCACTGCTCCACGCCGGCGCAGGCGACCGGCAGCGCCGACCGGTTCTTCCCCGGCCGGGGCGATCTCATCCTGCTGGTCGTCGATGAAGCCCGGGTCACGGCGATGCTGCGCTACGAGCCGCCCGCGCCGCCCGGTGGCGCGCCTGAGCCGCGCGCCGGCGAGCTGTTCCCTCACCTCCACGGACCGCTCGCGCTCAATGCCGTGCTCCGCGTCGTCCCGTTCCCGTGTGATCGCGACGGCCGCTTCACGCTGCCCGCCGACGCGGCCGGCTGACCGTCAGCCGAGCAGCCGCGCGCAGCCGCAGCGCGTTCGCGATCACCGACACCGAGCTGAGGCTCATCGCGGCGCCCGCGAGCCGCGCCGACCATCTCGCCCATCGCGAGCGCGACCAGCGGGACCGCGAGCGCTGCGCTGATCCAGAACCGCCGGGTCATGTCGGCGAGCTCCGGGTCGCCATGCCGAATCTCGGGCAGGTCCCAGGGCCGCGCTCGCGGACCTCGGGGTGCATCGGGCAGGTGTAGATCACCGCCCGCTCGATCGGTCCGCAGCTATTCGGACGCCGCCGGCGCCCCGGGATCCGCGGCGGTCGTCGTACCGTCGGCGGCCGCGGCGCTGCTCGCGGGCTCGAGCGGCGCAGCCGTCGCCGCGACCTCGGGGCGCGCCTCGCTCGCCGCGACCTCGGATGCCGCCGCCGGGCTGCCGGACCGCAGCTCGCTCGCCGGAACCGCAGCAGGGGCGGCAGCGGGCTCCACCGGTGCAACCTGCTTCCGCTTCGGCCCAGGCGCTGCGCCGCGCCCCGTGGCGAGCCCGCGCGCCAGCTCGACCAGCCCGGCGAGCTTGGCCGCGTGGCCCCACGCGATCGCCGCCACCGCGAGCTGCGCCAGCACGAACGCGAGCAGGATGCCCGCGCCGCTCGCCTGCGTGAGCTGCTGCCGGAGCACGAGCACCACCGCGGCGATGAGGAGCGCGACCGCCGTGGCGGATACCGCCAGCGCCAGCGCCTGCACCGGCCGCTTCACGACGAGCTTGACGCCCGCGCCGAACGCGAACAGCGCGGAGCGCCGGGTCGGCTCGGCGGCGAACCGCGCGCGCCCGGCGTCCACCACGAGCTGCGCGATCACCACGACGATGATCGCGATGGCCCACGAGAGCCGACCGCTGGTGTGGGTCGCCGCATCGGAGGTCGCGCGCTCGGCGACGCGACCGGCCCAGCCGAACACCAGCCCGGACAAGAGGAACGCGACCCCGAGCGGGATCAGCGCGACGAGCTGCATGCGCAGCAGCCGCGGGTAGTATCCCGCAGCGCCCGAGAGCAGGCCCCTCAGCTTCGGCGGCACCTCCGCCTCGGCCACGACGAGCGCGGCGCCGGCCAGGAACGGCGCGAACAGCACGCCGAGCAGGAGGCTGGTCTGCACCGCGGGCGCCAGGCCGGCCGACGCCGGCGTCATCAGCGCCTTGGCGACCGCGGCGAGCGCCGACGAATCGAGCGACGCGGTGAGCTCGCGCCAGCGCGGCGAGTGGTCGAACAGCTCGCCGAGGAAGCGGACCAGCGGGAACAGCGTCGCCGCCGCCGCCAGCGCGAGGACGATCGGCGAGACGACCAGGAGCCGCCACGACAGCGCGCGCCGCATGGCGCGGCCAAGGAATGCAAAGATGGTCATAGCGAGCTCACCAGCGAGACGAGAATGTCGACCCAGGTCGCGCCCTCTACCCCCCAGCGCACACCGGGCAGCGCGTGCGCCTCGCGCATCCGCGCGTCGTCGAGCTTGTTGACGTCGAGCAGGATGCTGCCCGTCGGATCCAGCCGGGCCTGCTTCACCTTCGCCGGGCGGTCGAACACCCAGCGGTGCCAGCGCTCGCCGGTCGGCCAGTCGAGCTTCTCCTCCTTCCCATCGGTGAACTCGACCACGAGGGTCTGCGGCACCTGCGCACCGTGACGCTGCGCGCGCACCGCGCTGCGGAACACGAACGGCCCCGCGCCGCCGTCGCCGTGGAACGCGTCGCGCTTGTCGGCGATCTCCTTGTCGACCTCGGCGGGCGTGCGCTCGACCATCGCGCCGCCCTTGTCGACGCGCCCCGGCTCGGGCAAGATCTCCTCGGCGCTGACCTCGTCGATCGCGTCATCGACCACCGCGTCGGCGTAGACCTGCTCGTCGAACCACGCGCGGATCGTGTCGCGCTGCTCGGGCGCGGCGTCGCCCAGCGCCTCGCGCAGGTCGGCCGCGCTCGGATGCCGGTGGTGCCAGCGCGCGTAGTACAGCTTCATGCCGCGCGCGACCGCGTCGCCGCCGAGCCGCTTCTCGAGGTCGTGCATCACCAGCGCGGTGTGCGGGTAGATCGCGCCGTACGTGCCCGACGACATGCGGTGCCACGAGTTGCCCGCGATCGGATCGGCGAGCGGCCGCCCGGGGATGTCGCTGCCGGCCAGCCACTGGAAGTCCCAGAGGTGGATGGGCGGCAGGTGGAAGCCGAGCCGGCCGATGAAGCCGAAGTCGAACGTCAGCTCCTCGCCCTCGAGCATCCGCGTGTCCCACCACTCGTTCATGCCCTCGTCGAGGAACGGCTCCTCGAACTCGTTCGAGGCCAGGAGGCCCATGAAGTAGCCGTGGCCGAACTCGTGCACGGTCACGTAGCGCACCGCGGAGTCGAGGATCTTGCCGCCGCCGATCGTGGTGAAGAACGTCTCGTACTCCATCCCGCCCGACTCGGTCGCGTTGTACGGCGGCACGATGACGGTCATCGTCTTGTAGGGGTACGGGCCCAGCGTGCGCGAGAAGTAGCCGAGCGCGTCGACGGTGGCGGTCAGCGCCGCGCGCGCCGAGCCCTCGTACTCCGGCGGATACAGCACCTGCACGTCGACGTGCGGGCTGCCCGGCCCGTCGTAGCCGCCCTTCATCGGCGGCGCGTAGCCGTCCCACACCGTGAACGCGACGTCGTGCACGTCGTCCTGGTGGAAGTGGTGCACGACGCCCTCCGGCGTGTCGCGCGGCTCGCCGACCCGCGCGCCGACCGAGCCGACCGTGAACCCCCTGGGCGCCACGATCTCGAGGTCGTAGCTCCCCCAGTCGGCGTAGAACTCCGAGTTGAGGTGGAACTCGTGTACGTTCCAGCGCGGGGCCTGGGCGCCGCGCTCGCCGGCGAGCTCGAGCACGCCGACCTTGGGGAACCACTGCGCGACGAGGTGGTAGCTGTCGAACCACCCGGTGCGCGCGATCACTCGCGGCAGCTGATCGTGGAACTTGAGCTCGAGCGTGGTCTCGCCGCCCGCCGCCACCGGCTCGGGCAGGTCGACGCGGAGCACGCTGCGATCGGTCGCCGGCCCGCCGTCGGGCTGCACGTAGCGCATCGTCGCCGCCCGGCCGCCCTGCGCGATCGACTGCACATCGATGTAGCCCCACTGCCCCGCGGCGATCTCGACGCCGCTGCGGAACCTCCCGTAGCGCGCCTTCTCGGTCATCCAGGTCGACCCCGGCCCCTCGAAGCCGTTGAGGTAGGTGTGGAAGTACAGCGTGGTCACCGGCACGTCGCTGCGGTTTCGCCACCGCAGCTTTCCGCTGCCCTCGACGGTGTGCTTGACCGGATCGACCACCGCGCGCAGCGTGTAGTCGGCGACGCGATCGGACAGCGTCGGCTCGCTGCCATCTCGCGGGCCGCCCCACGCCGTCGGCGCGCTCGGCACGCGCACCGCGTCTGCGTCCCAGCCTGCGAGCGGGATTCCGTCGGCGCCGACGACGCCGGCGGCGGTGCTCGGCGGAGCGGCCAGCCCGACGGGGGCGCTCGGTTGCAGCTGATCACCGCGGCCGTACGCGGCGACCGCGAGCAGCCCGCACGGGGCGAGCGCGGCTACGATGGCGACCCTGCGTCGCCGGGCGAAGGGAACATCAGCGCGCATCGATGACTCTCCAGGGTGATACTTGCAACCCAGCAAGCGTCGCACGAGCGGGGAGGATCGTTCAAAGCGATCCTCGCCGACCGATCGGGAGTCGCATGCGACGCGCACGCTGTCGCCCCGCGCCGCGCGGCCGGGTCTGCGCCGCGCAGGCACCGGTTGCCGGGCGGCAACCGCCCAGCTCGGTCAGCACCATCGCCATCCGCCCGGCGTCAGCCGCGGTCGCCGAGCAGCCGGACCACCGCGGCGCGCCGCCGCCGGCTGACCTGCAGCTCGATGCCCTGAGTCATGCGAACGGTCCAGTTACCGATCGACCGGCGCTCGAGCAGCCGGACATGGCCGAGGTTGACGATCGCCGAGCGGTTGATGCGGGCAAACCGCCGGGGCTCGAGGCGCGCCTCGAGCGCGCGGATCGACTGCCGCAGCAGGTGCGCCGCGCCGCCGACATGTAGCAGCACGCAGTAGTCCTGCGCCTCGATCCACTCGACGTCGCGCGCCGCGATCACCACGCTGCGGTTGCCGATCCGGACCGCGAACCGCGCGAGCGCGTCGCCGCGATCTTCGTCGAGCAGCGCGCGCAGCCTTCCGGCCTGGGCCTCGGCGAGCCTGCGCCGCGCGCGTACCAGCGTCGCCTCGAACCGCGCGTCCGAGAACGGCTTCACCAGGTAGTCGAGCGCGTGGACGTCGAACGCTCGGACGGCGAACTCATCGAACGCCGTGACGAACACGACTGGCGGCATCCGCTCGGCGCCGATCTGCTCGATCACGCCGAACCCGTCGAGCTCGGGCATCCTGACGTCGAGGAACACCAGATCGGGGCGCAGCGCCGTGATCGCCTCGACCGCCTGCTTGCCGTGGCGGCACTGGTCGACCACCCGCACGTCGTCGTGCGCGGCCAGGAGGTTCACCAGCACCCGGCGCGCCGCGGGCTCGTCCTCGACGACGACGACCCGGAGCTCAGGCATCGCCGGCCTCGTGGAACGGCAGCGTGACCGTCGCGACGACGCCGCCGCCCGCCGGCGAGCTGAGCAGCAGCCGGCCCGCCGCGCCGTACATCCGCGACAGCCGCGCCCGTACGTTGCGCAGGCCGAGCCCGTCCTCGGCGTCCCAGCCCTCGCGCAGGCCGAGCCCGTCGTCGCTGACACGGACGCAGAGGCTGCCGTCGTCGCGATGCGCCGTCACCGCGAGCTTGCCCGGCTCGGCGCGAGGCGCGAGGCCGTGGCGCAAGGCGTTCTCGACCAGCGGCTGCACGATCAGCTGCGGCACCAGCGCGGTGGTCACGTCGGCCGCGATCGCGAACGAGACCTCGAGCCGATCGCCGAACCGCGCCTGCTCGATCTCGAGGTACTTCTTGAGGAACTCGATCTCGCCGGCGAGCGGCGCCTCGAGCTCGTTGGAGCTGCGCAGGACATGGCGCAGCACGTCGCCGAGTCGCTCGATCAACTCCACGGCCTGGCGCTCGTCGTGCTCGCGGACGAACGCGGCGATCGTGTGCAGCGTATTGAACAGGAAGTGTGGGTTCAGCTGCATGCGCAGCGCGCTGAGCTGCGCCTGCGTCAGCTCGGTCTGCAGCTGCGCCAGCTCGCGCGAGCGCCGGGTGTATTCGGCAGCGTAGCCGGCACCGACCGTCGCGCCGTAGGTCAGCACCGCGAACGGCGACTGGTACACCCAGCTGTTGCGGAAGTGGAACCAGAACGGATCGCGCGGCTCGGTCAGCCCGAAGAAGTGATCCGTGGTCGCGGTCAACAGCGCGAACAGCGTCACCGTCACGGCGATCCCCGCGAGGTTGGCGGCCACCGCCGCCGCCCGGCCCTGGCGCTCGAACCGGAACCGCACCCCCCAGGCCGCGAGCATGGGCGCCAGCGCCGCGTACACCAACCACGACACGCCCTGGAGCAGGAACGCGTGCGCAAAGCCCAGCTCGCGGTGCGCGATCTGCCCCCAGTAGTACATCTCGCCGGCCGACATCAGGCCCACGATCGAGCAGCTGAAGAACGCGACGAGGTAGCGCTGGTGCACCGAGCTACTCTAGCCGCGACGGCAGGTCAGCGTATCGATCCGTCGCCAGCCGGCCGCGCCCCGGGTCGACGAAGTACTCGAGCTCGTCGGCCGGCGGCTGCGAGGTCACGATGGGCTGACGCACCACGGCGCTCCCAGCGACCGCCAGCGCGGCACACGCGAACGCGCCGACGCCCACGCCGCGCCACCGTGGCCCCACCGTCAGCACCGCGAGCGGCGCGAGCCTCAGCTGCATGCCGATCGCGGCGGCCGAGTCGTCGAGCGGATCACCGTTGTGCGCGTGGGTGTAGATCGCGCCGAACATGTCGATCGCGAGCCCGGCCGCCGCCGCCGCCAGGTTCAGCCACCGCCACGGCATCACCAGCGCGATACCACCGGTGATCTCGATCGCAATGATGAAGTGGAGGAACGTCGCCGAGTAGCCCGACTGCGCGAAGAACGCGCGCATCGCGTCGATGTAGAACACCGAGCCCATCGCGGTCATCACGAAGCCCAGGCCGGTCGACAGGCACAGCGCGAAGCGGACCTCCGGCGACCGCAGCACCGCAGCGAACCCGCCGCGCCGCCACTCGAGCACGGTCAGCCCGTACACCACGCCGACCAGCACGGGGCCGAGATCGCCGAGCGCCTGCCAGATCAGGTCCGGCGGCCAGTGAACCTCGAGTGGATACCGCACGACGAACAGCGCGACGCGGAGGGCGACGACCACGGCGGAGACGACGAGGTATCCGTGCGCGACCCGGTGCGCGTCGGCCGCGGCGACGCGGCGGGCTGCCAGCATCGTGGCGATCGCGCCGGCCAGCACCAGGGCGAGCACGTAGTCGACTCGGCAGAGCATGTCGGTCGACCGTGCCCCTCGCCCCGGAGCGCCACCAACCAGAATGCAGGCAACGGCGCGACAGGTGCTGGAAGCGGTGCCGGTCACCAGCGATCCGCCGCGGATCTGGGTCGGCAAGCACTTCTACTTGTGACGCAGCGCTCGTCTCGGCCGCCGCTGCGTCCCAGGGCGCTGCGGAGGCCGCCGACGGGGCCGCGAGCCAGCGTCGGCGCCTGCCGCAGGCAGCTGCGGGATGCCGGCGCCGCGCGCTCGCACCGGCGCGCGCGGACCACGCGCGGCACGCGCGCTGGGGGTACCATGCCGGGATGGGGCGGACTTGCTTGGTGGTCCTGGTGATCCTCGCGGCAGTCGCGGCAGCCCGGGCCGACGTCCCGGTGAAGATCGCGACGGTGCCCGACGGCCCGATCAAGCTCGGCGTCGCCGAGGGCGCCGCGGAGCTGCGCCGGGCGTTTCGCCTGGTCCCGCAGGGCGTCGACCAGGTCAAGCTCGATCAGGTCCGGTTGCTCGACTGCACCGACGCCCACGGCCAGTCGTGCGCCGCGCGCGTCGAGCCCGGCGGATGCGCCGGCGGCTGCACGTTGACCGCGACCGACGCCGGCTCGGTCACCGTGGTGGTGACGCTGCCCGCGCCGGGCACGTACACATCGTCGCTCGAGATCGTCTACGTCAAGGAGGAGAAAGCTCAGCTCGACGGCAAGGTGCAGGTGATCAAGGCGGTGCTGGTGACCGCGCTCGAGGTCACCCGCCCCGCGCCCGCGGCCCCGCCGATCCAGGCGATGAAGCTCGCGGTGAGCGGCGCGACCGGCGCAGAGGTCGACCTGGCGCCCGGCCAGCGCGGAACCGCGATCGTGCGCATGCTCGCCCAGGACGACGACGGCGGCGCGCGCAAGCTCTCGCAGATCGCCGCCGCGCCGCTGGTCCGCAAGGTGGGCAACGACTCGATGGCCAGCGACGCCGCGGTCCAGCTCGCCAGGCGTGTCGGCCGCGAGCGCGTCCCGATCGTCGTGGGCGCGCCGGTCGAGCTACCGCCGGCCGGCGCGATGCTCGAGATCGAGGTCGCCGGGCTCGACGGGCCAGGCAAGTACGAGGGCAAGCTGCGCCTGCTCGCCGACGGGCGCACGCCGCTCGAGGTCGGCTACACGATCACGGTGCGCGACGGGGTGTTGTGTGCCGCGCTCATGATCGCCCTCGGCGCCATGCTGTCATACGGCGTGCAGTGGTGGATCAGCAAGCGGCGCGTGCGCCTCGTGCAGCAGAGCACCCTCGAGCGGCTGGGCGAGCGCGTGCAGGAGCTCGCGCGGCGCGACGGCGTGGCAGATCGCGACCACCGGCTGCTCGGCGAGCTACTCCACCAGCTCGACTGCGACCTCGAGGACCTCGACGACGACAAGACCCTCGCGGACGACTACCTCGCCCGGTTCGCCCGGCGAGTGGAGCTGGCCGCTGCGCTGGTCAAGACCGGCCAGGACGTCGAGCGCCTGCCGCTGGCAGCGCGCGGCGCGCAGCGCACCCGGCTCGACGCCATCGCGCTAACGCTCGCCGATCGCAGCGCCGACGATGCCAAGCTCAAGTCGGTCGAGACCGAGCTCGCGACCATCGCCGGCACCGGCGTGCGCCGCATCGCGCTCACCGAGCTCATGACCGCGCTCGACGCCGCGGTGGACCAGGCGCGCCGCGCGCTGCCGACCGCGCTCCACAAGCGCCTGGCCGACGACGTCGGCGGTCCGCTCGCCGCGGCGCACACCGCCGCAGGCCTCGACCAGCTCGACGCGCTCGACGATCGCCTCGCCGCCGCCCGGCTCGCCCTCGCCCGCATCCAGGGCGCCGCGCTCGCCCCGCGCCTCCCGGCCGCGCCGCCGGACATCTTCGCCGCGCCCGACGACGCGCCGCGCTACCAGGCGCTGCGCAACGAGGTGCTCGCCACGCTGACGTCGCTCGACGCCGCCACCGAACCCGACCTCGCGGTCCAGCTGTACGACACCGCGCTCACCCGGGTCGCGCGCGAGCTGTGCAGCGCCACCGCGCGCTGGTGCCGCGCCCAGGCCGACGGTACGCCCGACGAGGCGATCAAGCTGCGCGCGTTCGCCGACGAGGCCGAGGCCGCGCGCGGCAAGCCCGCCGCCGAGGCGCTCGAGATCATCGATCGCGTGAAGCGCGACGCCGCCGCGCTCGTGCCTGGCCCCGAGGCCAAGGGTATCGACGCGATCCCCCGCTCCGCCGCGCCCCGCTCCGCGCTCGCCACCATCCCGCACCTCGGGCCGATCGCGCTGCCGCGGCCGCGCCGGGCGCGTCGCCTGCTCGCGCTCGGCGACGTCATCGTGCTCGTCGCCGTGACGCTGATCGCGGTCGCCAGCGGGCTCAAGCTGCTCTGGGTCGGCAGCCCGACCTGGGGCGGCTGGGGCGACTGGCTGACCGCGATCCTGTGGGGCGCCGGCCTGCACGCCGTGGGCAATGACCGCTTCAAGGGTCTGCTCGGGCTCAAGACCGATCTCGGCAAGATCAGCTGAGCGCGCTGTCGGCGACCGGGGCTCGACGTCGACCTCACCGGACCGCGGCGCCCGCGGCTACTCGCTCTCGACCTCCGCCGGCTCGCCCGCGAGCGCGGACGCGTCCTCGACCAGCTCCTTGATCGTCAGGGTCTCACCGTCGACGATGATCGAGCCGTCGCGCTTCGGGAGCGCGTGCACCACCGCCCCGCCCACCGACGTCGACAGCACCTGGAGCGTCACCCACGGTGGCACCTCGTCGAACGCGATCACCGAGACATGCGGGAACTCGCCGCGTACCACCTCGGCGACGTGAGCGCGGAGCTCCGCGGTCGTCACCAGCGCGGTCCGCCAGCTCGCGCCACCGAAACCCACCGCGCCGAGCTCACGCAGCCCGGCCCGCAGCTGGTCGTCGAGCGCCGGCGCCAGCTCGCCCGCCGCCTCGTTCACCCACGCCGGGCTCACGACGTGCGCCGGTAACGTGGTCTCTCCGCCGGTCAGCAGCGCGACGATCCGGGCGCCGAGCCGCGCCCGCACGTGCCGGACCAGCAGGGGCACGCGCCCGGTCTCGCGCTCGGTGGACGGCGCGTTGCCGAACGCGAACACCTGCCCGCCGGTGTCCAGCGGCGCGACGTACTCGATGAGCGCCTGGAACACCGCCCGTAGATCGCCGAGCGGCGTCTCGGCGCGCAGCAGCGCCGCGAGCACGGCGTCGAGCGTGTCGCGGCCGAGCTGGTCGACCGCCAGCGCGAGGCCCTGCGGGCAGCTCCGGCTGGCGATCCGGTGGAGCTCGTCGATGGTGAGCGGCCCAGCGAGGCGCGCGACGCGCTCGCGGCACAGGTCGAACAGGCACAAGGCAAGCGCCCACGACCGATCGATCAGGTTGGGGTCGTGCGCGAACGCCGACGCCTCCCCGAGCCAGAACGCATTGCCGGCGAGCAACAAGACCTGCTCGCCGGTCATCACGCTGCGCGACAGCGCAGCGCCGGCCGGCAACAGCGGGATCACGCGCTCGATGACGCCGCCGAGCACCACGCCGACCGCGCCGGCACCGTGCGCCGGATCGATCTCGAACCGCACGGTCAACGGCACACCAGACGCTTCCCACACCAGCCGCGTCAGCTCCGAGGCCATCGCCTCGGGGGCCGCCGCGTGGTGCAGCTCCACGAAGTCCTCGGGCGCGAGGGTCAGCACGAGCAGCGGGGCGGCTCCGCCGGTCGCGGCGCGCGCGTGCCCGTCGACCACGTGGTGCAACGTGTCGACGCACAGCTCGACCAGCCCGACAAGCAAGGTCGCGCTGTCGACGCCGGGTGCGAGCAGCGCGCCGGCGATCGAGCCCGCGATCTCGTCGGTGCGCGGGAACTTGCCGCGGGCCGCAGCGCTCGCCCGGACCCAGCTCGAGGTCGACGGCACCAGCACCCGACCATCGAGGCGGAGCTCGACCGGGGCCGCGGTCAGCCTCGCGTCGATGCCGGCCACCGCGCTGGCCCCGCGCAGTCCGAGCTGTTCGGCCCGCCTCGCCACCAGCCGACCGAGGGCACGAAGGCCGGTGCCAGGAGCGCCCGGTTCGGCGTCCTCCGTGACCGCGGCCAGATCAGCGAACACCATCGACCTCAGCGCGTCGACCAGGTCGTTTCCGCCGAGCAGGCGCGTCGCCACCACGCTCGATAGCCTGAGCACGATCTCAGCCAAGCTCTTCCTCCGCGAATACCGGGACAACCCTCGCCATGGTCGCCAGGATCAGCGCGACCACGAACCGCACGCCCGGATCGCGCACGCGGAGCGCGCACGGCTCGCCGCCCGACGCCACCGCCGCCAGGCGCATCAGCGAGTCGCGCCGTGCGACCTCTATCGCGAACGTGCCGTCGCGCAGGCCCTCCTCGGTGATGGCCGGGAGCAGCGTCGCCTCGAGGTCGACTGGGAGCGTCACGAGCACGCGACCCACGAGCAGCTCGTCGCGGAGCCAGTCGCGGCGCAGCGCACGCGCGTTGCGGATCACCGCGAACACCGATGGCTCCGCTGGCTCGCTGTCCTGCCGCCCCATCGCCTCGCCGAGCGCGGCGCTCGGCAGTCGCTCCCGAGCGGCGGCCTGGAACGCCGCGAGCAGGCGCGGGCGGTACGCGACGTCGCCGAACCACGGTGACGAGCCGCGCGTCACGGCGGCCCGGGCGACCCGCGGCCAGCGCGCGATCGCCTCGTCGATCCGCTGCGCATCGAGCCAGCGCGCCGCGTGTTCGGCCACGACGCCCTGGGCCTCGCGCGCGACCAGCGCGGCGGTCGCCGCCTCGTCGTCGACCGCGGAGAGCTCGACGCGTCGGACCGCGATCCCGTCGACGAGGACGCGCAGCACCCCGGCTGCGCCGTGGGTCACACGGCTCGGCGGCGCCGCCACCCCGAACCGCTCCATGAGCTCGCGCCGCGCGGCCGGAAGGCTCGCAGTGATCAGCGGGTGGTCGTTGGACAGCTCACGAAACGCCCCCGCCGGGATCTCGAGCGCGAGCGCGGGCGGCAGCGTCGCGTCGCCGGTGACCTCGAGGCTGCGAGCGACGTGGCGGCCGCAGTGCTCGGCGAGCGCGCGCCACGCGTGGTTGCCGGTCGCGCGCCCCGCCGCGTCGAACGCGAGCACAGCGCGCCAGCCCTGCACGATCGACAGCCGCGCGCACAGCCCGGCGAGCACCGCGGCCGGGTCGCCCCACACCACGCGCTCCGCGAGAGCGTCGACCGCTGCGACGTCCCTGCGAGCGACCGCGGCCACCCAGCAGCGGCGCACGCCCAGGTCCGGGAGATCGGCCAGCGCGCCGGCGCGCTCGTAGCACCTCGCCGCGACGTCCAGCTCATCGCGCGCCAGCGCGGCGTCGCCGTCGCCGACCAGCACCCCGGCCCGGCTCCGGGTGACCTCGTACGCATACTCGTGGACCTCCGCGGTAACCCGCCCGGCCGCCTCGGTCACCGCCCCGGTGTCCGCCGCCTCGCGCAGGGCGCGCACCGCCGCGAAGCCCTCGTACGGCGTACCGCGCATCCGCCCGGCGAGCTCCTCCCGCTCGCGCCGCGCCGCGGCCTCGTCATCGAGCGTGAACTCCGCCGCGAACGTCGCCGCCCGGTCGGCCAGCCGCGCCGCCCACGCCGCGCCACGCCGCGCCGCCTCGACCGCCCCGCCACCGCGCGCCAGCAGCCCGAGCGTGTCGCGCAGCTCGGCGGTCAGCAGCGTGACGTGTCGCGGGACCCGGAGCAGCCCCAGCGCCTGCGTCCACAGCGCGTCCGCATCATCCCAGCGGCCCAGCGCGGCGGCGACCCAGGTCCGCGCCGTCATCACCTCCGTCGGATCGTCGTCGGCCTCGATCGACTGGCTCGCGAGGACCTGCTCGGCCAGCTCCGGCTCGCCGAGCCATATCGCGGCGATCGCTCGCAGGTTCGCAGGGCGCGCCGGGTCGGCGTAGACCTGGCGGTAGGTCTCGCGCGCGCGATCCTCGTGGCCCAGCCGCCATAGTACGGCCGCGAGCACCGGCGCGCTCCAGCTCGCGCCCGCCCCCAGCACCGCGAGCGCGTCCTCGTCGCGGCCGAGGTTCGCGTACAGGTAGCCGCGAACCTCGTCGCGCCACGCGCGGTCACCCGGCCACCCGTCGAGCCGCGCGAGCGTCGCAAGCGCCTGCTCGGAGAGCCCGAGGTTCGCGAGGATCGCCGCGGATTCCTCGAGCGCGAGCGTCGAGCCCGGCGACAGCGCGAGCGCCCGGCGGCTCGCGTGTACCGCGGTGAGCTCGCAGCACACGGTGCGATAGAACCGCGCGAGGAACGCCCACAGCTGGCCGTCGCCGTCGTTGAGCAGCACCGCCCACTCGCCGAACAGCAGGGTGGCCGCGAGCTCGTCGCGCCGGCGTGGGCCGCGGTAGAGGTCAGAGGCGAGCGCGCGGGTCAGCAGCGCCCACGCGGTGTCGCGCGACGGCAGCTCCCGCGAGCGGCCGGACTCCCAGGTCGCCACCACCTCGGCGAACCGCTGCTGCGAGGCCAGATCGGCGAGCCGCATGCGCTCGACGAGGTGCCAGGCGGTCACCGCCGCGCTGTTTCCCGCGGCGATCGCCCGGCGGGTGAGGTCCACCGCGAGGTCGTAACGGCCGGCGCGCTCGTACGCGTCCGCCGCCGAGGCGAGCGCCTCGCCGGCTCCTGGCGCCTTGCCGTGCTCGAGCAGCCCCGCGCGCATCACGCGGCCGTCAAGCGACCACGGCGAGCCGTCCGGCGCGCTGGCCGACAGCCCACGGTCGAGCAGATCGACGACCACGCCGGGCTCGACCCCGCGCTCCTGCGACACCTTGGCGAGCGAGAGGTAGGCCCCCGCCGGCTCGCCCGCGGCGCCCGGGCGCAACCAGGAGATCGCCGCCCGCAGCCGAGCCAGCGGATCGCTCGCGCCCGCGCACAGCGCTGCGGCCTGCTGGAAGAACCCGGCGGCGTCGCTCCACAGCTCGCGCCGCTCCGCCACCAAGGCCAGGCCCAGCAGCGGCTCGGGCTGGCCCGGCCAGGCGGTCGCCGCAGCCTGCAGCGCGCCCTCCGCATCGTTGAGCTCGTCGCGATCCAGCGCGCGCGCCGCCAGCGCGATCGCACCCCACGGCGAGCCGGCACCGCGCTCGTCCGCCGTCGCCGCTTCGTGATCGGCGAGCCAAGCGAGGCCGAGGCCCGCCGCGAGCCGCGACCGCGCCGCCCGCGCGATCACCACTGCGTCGCGCACGTCGCCCGCCAACGCCTCGGGCAGCGGAGCACCCCGGTCGATCTCGTGGGCGCCATGCGACGCGGTCTCATCGAGCACGAGCCGCCAGAGCCGCAACGACTCTGCCGCCCGGAGCGTCGCCGGCAGCGCGCCGCCCGCGAGACCCGACGGCCGCGGCTCGCCCGCGCCCCGCGCCGCGAGCAACTCGTCCAGCTCGTCCTCCGTGCGGACCGGCAGCGGACCGGCGCCGCGTGGCTCTCCGACCGCGACGCTCCGCGCGAGCCGGGCGAGCCACCATCCAGCATCGCCGACGACGGCCTCGGTCTGCCGCCCCGCCCCCTGCGCCGCGTGGCGCTCGAGCGCGCTGCCGACCGCGCGCAGCGTGGCGGCGAGCCGGCGCAGCTCGAGCACCGCTCCGCCGCGTGACTCGTGCTCGAGCAAGCCGCGGAGCCGGGCCCGGATCGCCTCCACGACCTCCCGGTCGTCGTCGCTCGCAGACACCGCTTCGAGCAGCTCGTCGGGCACCGCGGTCGTCACGCGCCGGCTCCGGCCGTCCCCGGCCCCGCGGTGGTGAACGGGGCGGTCACCGGCTTGACGCTGGCATCGCCGGCGTGCTCCGCGGAGGGCTCGCGCTCGATCTGGTTCCGCGTGTCGAGCGCGCCCTCGGCCCTGGGGAACAGCACGCCGTCGGTCCCAGACATGTAGAGCACCGGCGTGCCAAACGCGCGCGCCGGCCGCGGAAGAGGCGTCGTCCCCTCTGGCGCGCCCGAAGGGATCGCTTGTGGTCGCGTCAACAGCGCCCGGGCCGATTGCACCGCGCGGTGGATCGCGAGCCCGTCCAGCAGATCCGAGTACAGCTTGGCGGTGAAGTCGATCGCCGACTGCTGATCGATCCCGTATTGCATCGCGATCACGGCCGGGATGTCGTCGGCGAGCAACATCGGCGCGATCGCGCCGAACCCAAGCTTGGGGGCCAGCGTCGAGGCCGCGATCGCCGCGCCGTAGCACGCGTGCAGCACGACCAGCCGCGGGCGCGCGTCGTCCGGCAGCTGGTCGAGCAGCTCCCTGCCGGTGACCCACGGCGCCGCGCTGTGCAGCATCGCGAGCTGGCCCTCGGTGCCCGGCTGCTGCCCGTGGCCGATGAACTGGACGATGTGGGGTCGCCACGCCAGCGCGGCCTTCACCGCGTCGAGATCGGGCGGATCGAACACCGTCCGCAGCTCCGCGCCGGGGACCCGCGCCGCCAGCTGGGTCGCGATGCCCTCGGCGACGGGCCTCGACACCACGTAGTCGAACCCCGGCGGGCAGCTCGCGATCACCAGGATCCGCGGACGCTCGGTCAGCCGCACCGAGGACGGGTCACGCGTCGACGAGTCGGTCCGGATCAGGGCGAGGCCGCTGCTGGTCGCCATGAAGAACCCGCGCTTCTTGTCCGGCGGCTGGAAGTACAGGAACTCCCACGGCACTGCGGCGAGGGTACCGGCGGAAGGATCGACGAACAGCTCGAGGCGCAGCACCGTCTTGGTCTCGTCGGCGCGCGAGTACTCGTCGTCGAGCGCGCGCTCGATCTTGCCGCGGAACAGGAACTCGTAGAGGTGGCGGCCGAGCAGCTCGTAGTCGGCCTGGTCGCGCAGCCGCGGCTCGATCTCGCGTGCCCACGCCTCGAACCGCTGGATCGTGAGGTGACCGAGCGACTGCTCGTCGAGCGACTCCGAGTGATCGCCTCGTGCGCTCTCGACGGAGATCTTGTCTCGCGAGAGCCGGAGCAGGAGCTTTCCTTTGGGCGCCACGGTCAGAGCTGGCTCGTCAGATCCCAGGCCTTGGTGTCCCGCCGCGGTGCACCGGCGGAGAAGAAGTGCTTCAGCCGGGCGCCGAGGAACACGAAGAAGTTGCCGAGCGTCATCTGCAGGACTCGTGCGCTCGCGTAGGCTTGGAGCGCAGCGGAGATCTCCAGCGTGTGCGTGCCGTTCGGCACCGCGATCACCGCGACCAGCTCTGGCGGGTCCTCCAGCTTCTCGCCGCTCGAGATCCGCCAGAACACCCGCTCGGTGCCGAGGTTGCTACGCTCGACGACCGCCTTGCGCACCCGGTAGTGGAACGGCCCAGCGACGAACCCGATCTTGCCGGCCTGGTTGCCGCCGGCGGTCCCGCCACCGGTGATCGACGGCCCTGCGGCGACCACGTCCGGCCCCGCGCCACCCGCAGGAGCGCCCTGCCCCGGAGTGCCCTGCGGGGCCGCGCCGGCGCCCGCCGGCGGGACCGGCGACACCGGGGTGCGAGGCAGCGGGGGCGAGCCGACCGTGGCGGCGAACCGCAGCGACTCGTCGATCCCCAGGCTGAAGTCGACCACTGCCTCAGCCAGGTTCGAGAACTCGCTCGACGGCAGCGCCGCTTCGATCTTGGGCCGCTCGGCGGCGGCGGCCCCGGGGTTGAGCTCGATCACCAGCTCGATCCGCTCGAACCGGTGATCGGCCTTGGCCTGCAACAGGTACGGAATCCGCAGCCAGTACAGCCGATGGGTCGACGCGAGCTGCGCGATGTCGGGCCCCATCGTCAGGCCCTGCGCGGCAAACCGCTCGGGCGTCAGCGGCTGCAAGACGGGCTGTGCAGCGGCGAACCGGGCATTGTTGTGCTGGAGGTCCTCGAGTAGCGCATCGGCCGCTTGTTCGGCCTCGGTCTTCCCCGGACCGCGGGCCTGCCCCGGGGCGTGCCCCAGCATCGTCGAGCCGGCGCCCACCGCCTTGCGCGCCTCGGCGAGCAGCACATCGGGGTTCTCACCCGGGTCGAACGAGAACGAGAAATCGAGTGTCATCGGGCCGCCTCCTCGCGAAGTTGAACGGAGTCGAGCAGATCATCGAACTGCCGGCGATCCTCTTCGAAGAACCCAGGCAGCGACGTGAACGTGAGGGTGCACGCGGTCGCCCCGGTGAGGAACAGCACCTGCGCCTGCTGGACCGGGACGGCTGTCGGAGGCGCCTCGAACGTGAACACGTGCTCGACCGCCGGGGCGCCCGCCACTGTGCGCTCGCGCTGGTCCAGCATCCGGAGCTGGGGCAGCGCGCCGCGTCGCGCGATCGCCGCCGTCTCGACGAGGTCGTCGAGCCGCGCCGGCCCGGTCAGCGCCGAGAGCTGGATGTACACGTTGGGCTGGAAACCACGGAGCTCCGACAGCGTCGGCAGGTCGGCGAACGACCGCCTCGGCGCGACCAGGCTGGCCTCCGACGCGCGCTCCCACGACGCCGGCAGAGCTAGCTGCACGGGACCCAACACCACAAGCTCGACCATGGACCTCTCCCCACGACAGTCTCGCTGAAATGTACGCGAGCCAGTGCGAAATTGAAATCTCCCGCGGCGCTGGTTCGGTCGCGGCTACGTTAGTGTGGTTGCCATGACCGTCACGTATCGGGTCCCCGGGGCGACCCTCACCGAGCGCGAGCACACCGTCCCGCTGTGCCACGCCGCGCCCGACGGCCGCACGCTGACCGTGTTCACGCGCGAGGTCGCCGCGCCCGATGGCGGCGAGCGCCCCTACCTGGTGTTCCTCCAGGGTGGCCCCGGCTTCGAGGCGACCCGCCCGACGAGCCCGCCGTCGGGCTGGATGCGGCGCGCGCTCGCCGACTACCGCGTGCTGCTGCTCGACCAGCGCGGCACCGGGCGCTCGAGCCCCATCGGCAGCCAGCTCCCGGGGGACACGCCTCACGCCCAGGCCGACTACCTCACGCAGTTCCGCGCCGACTCGATCGTGCGCGACGCAGAGCTTGTCCGGCGCGAGCTCGGCGTCGACCGCTGGAGCCTCCTGGGCCAGAGCTTCGGCGGCTTCGCGGCGATGACCTACCTGTCGATCGCGCCCGAGGGGCTGCGCGAGGCGTTCATCACGGGCGGCCTGTCCCCGATCGCCCGGCCGGTCGACGACATCTACCGCGCGACCTACGCGCGCCTCATCGAGCGCAACCGCGCGTACTTCGCGCGCTATCCCGACGACCTCGCCCGCGCGCGGGACATCATGCACCGGCTCGACGCAGAGGACGTCCGGCTGCCGTCTCACGATCGGCTCACCGCGCGGCGGTTCCGTCAGCTCGGCCTGTGGCTCGGTGACAGCGCCGGGTTCGAGCACCTGCACCACGTGCTCGAGCTGCCGTTCGGCTCCGCCGGGTTCCTCCACGACATCGAGGGCGCGGTGCGGTTCGCGCGCAACCCGCTGTACGCCACGCTCCACGAGTCGTCCTACGCCGATGGCGAGCCGACCCGGTGGTCGGCCGCGCGCCTCCTGCCTGACGAGATCGCCGCCGAGGGCTACTTCACCGCCGAGCACGTGTTCCCGTGGATGTGGGACGACTACGAGGCGCTGCGCCCGCACGCCGCGGCGGCGGAGCTGCTCGCCCACCACGCGTGGCCGCGGCTGTACGACGCCGACCGCTTGCGTCACAACGACATTCCCGTGGCGGCGACCATCTATGCCAACGACCTCTATGTCGAGCGTGCGTTCGCCGAGCAGACCGCGGCGGCGATCCGCGGCCTGCGCCCGTGGATCACCAACGAGCTCGAGCACAACGGCCTGCGCGCCGACGGCGAACGCGTGCTCGGTCGCCTGATCGACCTCGTTCGCGGCCGGGCGTGACGCGCGCTCCGGACGGGGTTTCTCGCACGCTGGCAAATACTGCACGTGGAGCGGAGTACTGCGCGTATGCACGCGACAGCGGTTGGCACTGGGCCCCACACTGCCTGTAGTCACTTGCTCACCCGCGGCCGCGCATCGCAGCCTCGCCATCGTGAGCGACGCGTCGTGTCGCC
>Ga0302299_10000125_pt1 | contig 34007 bp, 33 predicted proteins | sample III_Fen_N3_4_FD_198795 | JGI IMG/M metagenome (GOLD analysis project Ga0302299, IMG submission 198795) | Peat permafrost microbial communities from Stordalen Mire near Abisko, Sweden - III_Fen_N3_4 | ecosystem: Environmental > Terrestrial > Soil > Wetlands > Permafrost | place: Sweden: Abisko...
CCAAGGTCCAGGGCACCCCGGAGGAACTGCGGGCCATCGAGCAGGACCTCGAGGTGATCTAGGCCGCGCCCGATCCGAACCTTTACATGAACGAAGACCCCGTCGGCACCGCCGGCGGGGTCTCTTCCTGTAGACGGGATCCGGGCGACCCGAGGGTCAGTACAGCATCGTGGTCCCGCTGGGGAAGACGAACTCGAACGTCGACGGTTGCAGCGGCGCGTCCGGGGCGAGATCGGTGACCTCGGCGTGCCGGGCGACGACCCCGCCGATCGTCTCGATCAAGCGGAGCAGGACGCCGGTATCGCGATCCACGCCGATGGTGAGCTGGAAGTCCGGGCGGTCGCCCTGCAGGCCCATCGTCCGGGGGTGATCGCAGGTGAGCAGGATCGCCTCGCGGCCGCCGATCAGGTCCGTCCCGGTCACCGTGCACGGCCCGGTCGCGAGGACGTTCTGACAGAAGCCGGCCGGATGCACGAACGTGTCGGGCAATGTCTCGGCTGGCAGCGCCGTCACCGGCTCATACACCATCGAGGTTCCCGGGAAGTCCGGATCGGACAGGCCGCGCGGGCGGTTGCGGATCGGCCGCTGTGTCCCGAGATGGTGCGAGCTCGAATACGTCCGGACGAGGTCGCCGTCCGTGATCCAGATCTCGTACGGTCCGCCGACGACCGGTCCGGGCAGGGTCGTCGTCACCTTCGCCGCGCCAGGGTGGCGCAGGACGACATCCATCGTGGTCGCCTCTTCGCCGCGCGACGCCCAGCGCCGATCGACGATCCGCATCCGGAGCGTCGCGAACCGGGTCTCCGCATCGCGCACGAAGTCGAACAGTTCGGCGACGGTCGGCAGGCCCGCGGGCAGGGCCGCGATCTCCGGCACGCGACGGCCGTCCGCCGGCGCGGGCAGGGCGGCGGCGCGATCCCAGAGTCGGGTGGAGGTCATGCGCCGGATCGTACCAAAGCGGATCGGCGATCGACGGACCATCGGGCTGCCTGCCGTGGCGGATCGACCGCTACGATGCGCCCGACGTTCGGCACGAGGAGGCGCGCATGCCCTGGATCGAGACCATCCCGTACGAGGCGGCGACCGGGTCGCTCCGTGAGGCTTACGACCGAGTGAAGGGTCCGGGCGAGCGCGTGGACAACATCATCCTCGCCCAGAGCCTGCGGCCGCACGCCATCGCCGGCCACTTCGCGATCTACCGGGCCGCGCTCCACGACCCGGCGCTGGCGTCGCCGCGCTGGTTCCTCCAGGCCGTGGGCGTCCTGGTCAGCTTGCTCAACGGGTGCGCGTACTGCGCCGAGCACCACACGGTCTCGATGGGCCGGTTCCTCGGTGATCCGGCGCGCACGGCTGCGCTCCGGTCCGCCCTCGAGGCCGGCACGTACGAGGAAGGGTTCGAGCCCGCCGAAGCCGCCGCCCTGCGCTACGCGGCCAAGCTCACGCGGCAGCCGTGGACCGTGACGGCGGCCGACATCGAGGCGATCCGATCGGTCGGGATGGATGATGCCCGCATCCTGGAGGTCAACCAGGTGGCCGCCTACTTCGCCTATGCGAACCGGACCGTGCTGGGTCTGGGGGTCGACCTGCACGGCGACAGCCTCGGGTCCGGCCCGGACGGCGGGGTGGTCGAGGCGTAGCGTGACGCTGCAGCGCGACGGCGTTACGCGTGCGCTCCCTCAGCCGCCGGCCGGACCTCCGCCGAGGCCGGGTTCGGTCATCGCGGCCGGATCCAGGAGCCGGTCCAGCTCGGCCGGGTCCATCCCGCGCTCGAGGGCGAGTTCGCGGATCGTGCGCCCGGACTTGAACGCGTCCTTCGCCAAGGCGGCCGCGGCGTCGTAGCCGATCGCGGGGGCGAGGGCCGTCGCGAGCATCAATCCCTGTTCGACGAGCGCCGGGCCGCGATCGGTCGCCGTCAGGCCCTCGATACAGCGAACGCTGAAGTTGTCGGCGGCGGCCGCCAGCAGCTCGATGGACTCGAGCATCGCCGCCGCGGTCACCGGAAGCATGACGTTCAGTTCGAGGAAGCTGCCCGTCTGGCCGAACGCGACGGAGGCATCGTTCCCGACGACCCGCGCCACGACCATCGTCAGGCTCTCGACGATGACCGGGTTCACCTTGCCGGGCATGATGCTGGAACCCGGCTGGGTCTCCGGCAGTGCCAGTTCGGCGAGCCCGGCCCGTGGGCCCATGCCCATCAACCGGACGTCCGACGCGATCTTCCAAAGGCTCAGCGCGATGGTCCGGATCGCGCCGTGGGCCGCGATGGCGGCATCGAGGGTCGCCTGGGCGTGGAAGTGATTCGAGGTCTCGCGGACGGCCAGCCCGGTCAGCGATGACAGTCGGGCGCAGGTCCGGAACGCGAACTCGTGGTGGGCGTTGATGCCGGTCCCCACCGCGGTCCCACCGAGCGGCACGCTGAGCAGCTCGGCCTGGGCGGCGCGGGCTCGGCGGAGCGACTCCTCGACCTGGCCCGCGTAGCCACGGAACTCCTGGCCGAGCCGGATCGGCGTCGCGTCCTGGAGGTGGGTGCGGCCGGTCTTCACCACGGGCCAGAGTTCCTGCTCCTTCGCGACGAGGGCGGTGTGGAGCCGCTCGAGGGCCGGCAGCAGATCCCCTTCGATGGCCATGGCCGCCGAGAGTTGGAGCGCGGTCGGGATCGTGTCGTTGCTGCTCTGGCATCGGTTGACCGCGTCGTTCGGGTGGACGGTCCGGCCGTCGCCGAGTCGCGCGCCGGCGAGGTGGGCGAGGACCTCGTTCATGTTCGTATTCGTCGACGTGCCCGATCCGGTCTGGTAGATGTCGATCGGGAACTGGTCGTCGTGGGCGCCGTCGGCGACCTCGCGCGCCACGGCCGCGATCGCCTCCGCGACAGGCGGCTCGAGCAGGCCGAGTTCGGCGTTGGTCTCGGCCGCAGCCAGCTTGACCAGCGCGAGCGCCGCGAGGAACCGGCGCGGGAATCGCCGTCCGGAGATCGGGAAGTTGAGGACCGCCCGCTGCGTCGAGGCGCCGTACAGGGCGTCCACCGGCACAGCCATCTCGCCCATCGAATCGCGCTCCATCCGGGTCGCGGCCGCCTCCGAGTCCGTCATGCCTCGATTGTAGGCGCCGTCACGGTCGGGCCGGACGCTCCCAGCGGCGGTGTGTCGCGAGCCGCCGGAAGCCGCCAGCTGCGTACAGCGCCTCAGATGCCGCGTTGTCCGCCTCGGAGAAGACGATGACGTCCCGGGCGCCGGCGGCGGCCAGCAGTCCCAGTGCGTGCCGGTTGGCCGCCAGGGCGAGGCCGCGGCGTCGATGGTCCGGGTGGGTCCCGACGGGCTCGAGTTCACCGACGGCCACCACCGGGTCGAGCCAGGCGATGGTGAACGCGGCGAGCGTGCCATCCGGCGCCTCGACGACGACATCTCGATCGACCGAGTAGTGCAGGCTCGCCATGACGCGCTCGTACCGTTCGACCGTCATGTGCGAAGGCGCGAAGGCCGCCCGGTGGACGTCGACCCGGGCCTGGATCTCCTGGACCCCGGCGAACGTGCGCAGCCGGTAGCCATCCGGGAGCACGGGCGGGGGCGGCGGTCCGTCGACGACCTGGTGCCACTGGCTAAGGGCGAGCTCGGTCGGTTCGAATCCGTGGCGCAGGAGTCGCAGGCGTTCGGGTGTCGGGCCGTCGATCGCGAACCGGCTCAGCGGCGCCGAGGGACCGTCCACGTTCGCCGCGACCGACGCCTGCCAGGCATACACCGCATCCCAGATGCGGACCGTCCTGGCGATCGCGACGCACCAGGCCGTCCGCATTGCCCGGCGGCCAGTACCAGGCGACCGCAGCGAGACCGGCCCCGTCCTCCCAGAGTCGGATCCGATCAGTCCACGGCGTCTCGGCCGGCTGGTTCCCCATGAGCCACTCGAGGGTCGTCATGGTGAACGGCACGTGCGGGCGATCGGCGACCCACGCGTCGCCGATGAGCCGGGCGATCGCCACGAGGTCGGGGTATCCCGTATAGGCGCGGTCCGTGATGGGCATCGTGCTGTGGGTCCTCCCTGCCGTGCCGGCCATGTTCGCATCGCGCGGCGCCTGCGTGTGGCTCGCCCACTAGACTCGACCGATGCCGTCCATCCAGGCCGACGGGCTCGAGATCGTCTACGACACCATGGGTGCGGGTCCGCCGCTGGTGCTGTTACATGGCGCGAGCTCGTCGGGGCGCGAGGACTTCGCGGCCCAGATCCCGTCACTGACCAAGGCGTTCCACCTCTACCTGCCGGACGCGCGCGGACACGGCCGGACGCGCTGGGACGTCGCGGAGGGGTTCGCCCAGGAGCGACTCGTCGCGGACCTCGAGGCGTTCGTGGACGAGCTCGGGCTCCGGACGTTCCACCTCTTCGGGTTCTCGATGGGGGCGATGACGGCGATGCGGTTCGCGACCCGCCACGCCGACCGCCTGCGCACGCTGATCCTCGTGGGCATCACTCCCGAGCGCGAACCCCGCGCGACGATCGCGCGGCGCCTGATGGATCCCGCGCGGATCGAGCGCGACGATCCCCGCTGGGCGGCGGAGCTGTCGGCGCGGCACGACCCGATCCAGGGCGTTGGGGCGTGGCAGCGGTTGCTGCCGGCGATCGCGGCCGAGATCGGCGTCCAGCCGCTGCTGACGCCGAAGGACCTGCACTCGATCGCCGTCCCGACGATGGTCGTGTGCGGGGACCGCGATCCGTTCGTGCCGGTCGACCACGCCTGGGGACTCGCCCGGGCCATCCCCCGGGCGCGGCTGCTTGTCGTCCCCGACAGCCCGCACGAAGTCCTGTCGCGCCAACCGGCTGTGTCCAATGCGGCCCTGGCCGGTTTCTACCGGTCGACCGAGGTCGAAGCCCGAGCCCGGGCCGAGGAGGTGCTCCGATGACCACGTTGCTCGCGATGTTCAAGCGGCCCGGTGGCGGCCCCGAAGCGGTCGCCGAGTTCGAGCGTCGGTACGCGGCGGAGCACTTGCCGCTGGTCGCCGGGACGCCCGGCTTGCGCGGCACGACCGTCCAGCGGGTGGCCAGCGCGCTCGGGGGCGAGACGGACCTCATCGTCATCACGGCGATGCGCTTCGACGACCGCGCATCGATGGATGCCGGTCTCGCCTCCGATGCGATGCGGGCCGCCGGCCGCAACCTGCGCGAGATCGCGCCCGGCCTCGTGACGATGCTGGTCCTCGAGGACGACGAGGCACTCACGTCGGCGGCGACACCCGGCCGATAGGGCGGGGCGCTGGCAGGGCCGGCCGAAAGCAGCCGAGCGCGACGGCCCCGCTCTGGCCCCCGGAGCGGTGGATACTGTCCGCGTGACCGACGCCACGACCGACGCCACGACCGACGAGGCTGGCCCGCGCCGCCTCATCCGGGTCGAGATGCCCGCCCTCGCGCCGGCCTCCCTCGCGCCGGCCGCGACCGTCGACGGCGTCGCACTCGTGACCATCGACCGGCCCGATGCGCTCAACGCCCTCAGCTTCGATCTGCTTCGCGAGCTGGCCGCCGCCTTCGAGGCGCTCGATGCCGATCCGGCCTGCCGCGCGATCGTGCTCACCGGGTCCGGGACCCGTGCCTTCGCAGCCGGTGCCGATATCCGCGAGCTGGCGATCCAGACGAGCGCCAGCCTGGCCTCGGGCGGTGACTTCGATGCTTGGGGCCGGATCGATGCGGTCGGACTGCCGCTGATCGCGGCCGTGCGCGGATTCGCGCTCGGGGGTGGCTGCGAACTGGCGATGGCGTGCGACATGCTCATCGCCGGCGACGACGCCCGCTTCGGTCAGCCCGAGATCAACCTCGGGGTCATCCCCGGCGCCGGCGGGACGCAGCGGCTGACCCGGGCGATCGGCTCGGCCCGGGCGATGGAGATGATCCTGACCGGGCGGACGATGACCGCCGACGAGGCGGCTGCGGCCGGACTCGTGACGAGGGTCGTGCCGGCCGAGGCCACGGTCGATGCCGCGCTGGAGCTCGCCGCGCGGATCGCCGCGATGCCGCCGCTCGCGGTCCGGGCCGCCAAGCGGGCCGTCCGTGCCGCCGCGGAACTGCCGTTGACCCATGGTCTTGCGGCCGAACGTCAGGCATTCTTCGCATTGTTCGATACGGACGACCAGCGCGAAGGGATGTCCGCCTTCATCGAGAAGCGCCCGGCCGCCTGGACCGGACGCTGAGCAGGGCTAGGGAGGAGCACGGATGGAGCGCGACCCGTCGGTCGGCAGCGATGTCGGCCGGGACCTCGAACGCGACTTCGGCGACGAGCCGGCGCCCGCCTTCCGCGATGCCGCCCCGGACTACCTCGCGCCCATCGAGGAAGGCGGACCGGTCAGCGGCCACGTCCCGGCCCCCGAGGCGACCAGCTCCGCCGCCGACTCCCCGGAGCACGACTGGGCCCGAGCCCGCGACCTGATCTACCCGGCGTTCCGTCCGGTGGGCACGCAGGGCCTCTCGGTCGAAGGCATGGATCGCGACACACTCGTCTCGACGACGGTCAGCCACTCCCAGCCGATCCTCGACGAAGGTCCGGCCGGCCTGCCGGTCGTCTACACCATCGATGCCGGGGCATTCGATGTCGTGATCAACGGCGACCACCTCCTGTCCTGGGGTGTCGGGCCGGAAGCGATCCAGGACGCCGCGCTGGCCAACCTGGCGCGCTGGTCCGCCGCCGCCCCGTGGACCGAGGAGGTCTCGGGCGAGCGCCGCCTGGTCAGTTCCGATACCGGCGACGGCTGGGACGCCGCCCGGATCCTGCTGCCCGAGGTCGTCGATCACCTCGTGGCGGAGCTCGGCCCGCACGGTCGGATCCTCATCGGGCTGCCGGAACGGCACCTGCTCACCGCCGGCTCGCTGCGCCCTGGCGACGAGGACTTCGCCGCCCTGTTCGCCGACTTCATCGTCGAACACTCGGGCGGGGCGGACGAACCCATCGACCGGCGCGTCTTCGAGCTCGTGGACGGGCGGCTGGTCGAGTTCGCCGGCGCCGCACCGGCTTGACCGACTGATGGCGGACGTCCGCCTGGAGGTCGCGGACCGGATCGCGACCATCACCCTCGACCGCCCGGACGCGCTCAACGCCCTGACGGTCGGGATGAAGGGCGAGCTGCTGGCGGCGTTCCGTGCGGTCGCTCGCGATCGCGCGGTCCGGGCAGTCGTGCTGACCGGCGCGGGCCGGGCGTTCTGTGCGGGCCAGGACCTCAAGGAGCGACTCGAACCGGACGCCACGCCGCTGGCCGTCGAAGTCCGCGAGCGCTACAACCCGATCATCCGGGCGATGCGCGACCTGGACCAGCCCATCGTCGGGGCGATCAACGGGGTCGCTGCCGGCGCGGGCGCCTCGCTCGCGTTCGCGTGCGACCTGCGGGTAGCCGCGGAGACCGCCACGTTCGCGCTGGCCTTCGGGCGGATCGGGCTCGTTCCAGACAGTGGCGCGACGTGGTTCCTGCCACGACTCGTCGGTCCGGCGAAGGCCGCCGAACTGGCGTTGCTGGCCGATCCTTTGACCTCGGCGGATGCCGAGCGGTTCGGGCTCGTCGCCCGGGTCGTGCCGGTCGCGGACGTCGTGACCGAGGCGCGCGCCATGGCTCTGCGGTTGGCCGGGCTCGCGCCGCGCGCGCTGGCGCTCACGAAGCACGCCCTCGATCGATCGTGGGGCCAGGATCTGGCGGCCAGCCTCGACGACGAGGCCCACCTCCAGGGGATCGCCGGTGCGACCGCCGATCATGCCGAGGGCCTGGCGGCGTTCGTGGAGAAGCGGCCACCGCGGTTCACCGGGGAGTAGCGCGGTCGACGCGATCCCTTGACGCTGGTGAGCCCCAGACCCTACGCTCTGCCCCTAACAAGCGTTCGTTAGGAGTCATGCAGGGACGTGGTCGAGACCGCCCGCCGCCGTGAGATCGAGGATGTCGCCAGCTCGCTGTTCCGCGAGCGCGGCTACGCCGGCACGAGCGTGCGCGACATCGCCCGCGCCATGGACATCCAGGGCGCCAGCCTGTACGCCCACGTGGCCTCCAAGCAGGACGTGCTGCGCACCATCGTCGAGCGCATGGCGTCGCGCTTCGAGCATGCCGCCGACGAGGCGGCCCGGTCGATCGACGGCGGCGACACGGCGACCGCCTCGGCCCGGCTCGCGGCGCTCGTCCGAGCGCACGTGCAGGTCGTGACGGACGACCTCGAGCGAGCCACGGTCTTCGTGCACGAGTGGCGCTCCCTGGACCCCGATGCGCGGACTCGCATGGCCAAGCGGCGCGACGGCTACGAACGCCGGTTCCGGACCGTGATCGCCGCGGGCGTCACCGACGGGACCTTCGCCGCGGTCGATCCGAGTGCGACCGCCGCTTTCGTCCTGACCGCGCTCAACGGCCTCGTGGCCTGGTTCCGCCCGGATGGCCGACTCAGCCCGACCGATGTCGCCGACCTGTACGCCCACCTGGCCGTCCGCGCGGTCACCGATCGAGATGTCGCGGGCACGACGGCCGGCCCAGCAGCCGGCCCGGCGGCATGACCGACCCGCTCGCGCTCGATCCCATCCTCGCCCCGCTCGAGCGGTCGCGTCCGGCCTTCAACGATGACGACCTCTCGCACGACGAACGGTTCGCTGCCTTCGAAGCCCATGTCCTCGCGGGCGGCAAGGTGGAGGCGACGGACTGGATGCCGGACGAGTACCGGACTGCCGTGCTGCGCTTCGTCGAGATGCACGCCAACAGCGAACTCATGGGGGTGTTGCCGGAGCGCGAGTGGCTCATGCGTGCCCCGACCCTGCGCCGGAAGCTGGCCCTGACGGCCAAGGTCCAGGACGAGGTCGGCCACGCCCAGCTGCTGTACCGCGTCGCCGAGGATCTCGGCAAGCCGCGCGAGGCGATGTTCGACGACCTCCTGGCCGGCAAGACGAAGTTCCACAACGTCTTCCACTACCCGACGGTCGGCTGGGCCGATGTCGGGATGATCGCCTGGCTCGTCGATGCCGCCGCGATCGTCGCCCAGCAGGCCCTGCGCGACAGCTCGTACGCGCCGTACGCCCGGACGATGCGCAAGATCTGCTGGGAGGAGTCGGTCCACATCATGCATGGGCGCGACGTGGTCGTGACCATGGCGACCGGCACCGCCGCCCAGCGCGCGGCGATCCAGGACGCGCTCGACCGCTGGTGGGGCCCGCTCATGCAGATGCACGGTCCGCGGTCGCCGCGCGAGAAGGACCGCGACCTGCACTGGCGGATCAAGGCGAAGACCTCCGAGGAACTGCGCCAGGAGTTCCTGTCGATCTACGTGCCGCGGATCCGCGAGCTGGGCCTCGTCATCCCCGATGGGGCCCTCGCCTGGGACGGCGCCATCGATGCGTGGCGATACGGCGAACCGGACTGGGACGAGCTGCGGACCGTGGTCACCAACCACGGACCGATGTCCCAGTCGCGCCTCGACTTCCGGCGGGTCAATCGCGAGGAGACCCGCTGGGTCCGCGAGACGATCCTCGGCGTCGCCGTGGCCGCATGACCGGGTCCGTCGCCGCATGACCGACACGCCACCCGAACTCCAGCCCTGGGAGGTCTTCCGCCAGGAGAAGGACGGCGACCCGATGCGTCACGGCGGCAGCGTCATGGCGCCCGACGCAGAACTGGCGGTCCACTACGCCCGCGAGCTGTTCGGGCGGCGCCAGGAGAGCGTCCGGCTGTGGGTCGTCAGGCGCGTGGACGTCCTCGACCTGTCCGATCCGGACCTGCTGCAGCCGCCCCTCGATCGCTCATACAAGAAGCCCGGCGGCTACGTGATGCGCGACAAGCTGGCGGCGGCCCGCGCCCAGTCCGGCCAGGCCAAGCCGAAGGCGCGGCCCGGGTGAACTCCGCCTCGCTGCCGACGGTGGCGCTCGGGCATCTGCTCGGTTCGATGGCGGACGACGAGTTCGTCATCGGCTTCAGCGACTCCGAGTGGACCGGTATCGCGCCGCTCCTGGAGGAGGACGTGGCGATGAGCTCCCTCGCCCAGGACGAGATCGGGCACGCCGCGGCGCTCTACGGCCTGCTGGGTGAGCTGACCGGCGCCGATCCAGACGCGCTCGCCTATGACCGCGACCCGGACGAGTACCGGCACGCCCGCCTCCTCGACCACGGTCGAGGCGATTGGGCGATGACGATCGCCCGCCGCTACCTGTACGAGACGTCGGACGCGGTCCGACTCGAGGCGCTGATCGGTGGGGCGTGGCCGCCGCTCGCCCAGTTGTGCGCGAAGCTCGTTCGCGAGGAGCGCTACCACCTCATGCACATCAACGCGTGGTTCGTCCGCCTCGCGGCGGCCCATGGCGAGCCACGCGACCGGCTCGTCGCGGCGCTCGAGGCGCTGTCTGCGGATGCCTCGACCGTCTTCACGCCACTCCCCGGCGAGCGCGCGCTGCTTGACGCCCGGATCCAGGCCGCCCCGATGGCCGAGCTGGAGGCACGCTGGCGGGCCGCGATCGCCCCGACCTTCGAGGCCCACCGCCTGACGATGCCGCCCGCCGCGACGTCGCCGACCAAGGGCCGCGAGGGCCACGGCGCCGCCTTCGCCTGGCTGTGGGGCGAGTTCAACCAGGTCCGGCGCAGCGAACCGGGCGCGGTCTGGTGAGCGAAGCCGGGATCCAGATCGGGGTCGCCGTCGCGCGGTCCGCGGCGGTGCGAGGCGTCGCGCCCAAGCCGATCGACAGGGCCGCCGTCCTCGCCGCCCTCGGCGACGTCATGGATCCCGAGCTGCCGGTCCTCTCCGTGCTCGACCTCGGCATCGTCCACGAGGTCCGGATCGGCCCGACCGGGATCGACGTCTCGATCCTCCCGACGTTCATCGGGTGCCCGGCGCTCGACGTCATCAAGTCGTCGATCGCCGGCCGGCTGGCGGCGTTCGGGGTGCCTGTCCGGGTCGAGGCAACCTTCGAGATCCCCTGGACGTCCGATCGCATCAGCCCGGCCGGCCTGGCGGCCCTCGCCGCGGTCGGGATCGCCCCGCCGAGCGCCCCGGACGAGGTCCGCTGCCCGCATTGCGCCTCGGCCGAGGTCGTCCAGGACAGTCTGTTCGGGCCGACCCAGTGCCGCTCGCTCTATTTCTGCCGGACGTGCCGCCAGCCGTTCGAAGGCCTGAAGGCCGTCTGATGACCGTGCCGCCTGGAGCCACCCGGATCGGCGCCGTCGGCGTCGTCGGGGCGGGCACGATGGGGGCGGGCATCGCCCAGGTCGCCCTCGAGGCGGGGCATCGGGTGCGGCTCTTCGACGTGGACCCGGCCGCGCGACTGCGCGCCGTCGAACGGGTCCACCAAGGTCTAGGTCGCCGAGCCGCGAAGACCGGCGAGACCGACGCCTGGGTCGTGTCGAACCTTGCCCGGCTCGAGACCGCCTCATCGGTCGAGGACGCGGCGGTGGACGCCGAGCTCGTCATCGAGGCCGCGATCGAGGACCTCGAGGCCAAGCGCTCGATCTTCGAGACCCTGGCGACCGCGGCACCGGGCGGCGCCATCCTCGCCACGAACACGAGCGCCCTGTCCGTGGCGGCGATCGCGGCCGCGACGACCTGCCCGGAGCGTGTGCTGGGCCTGCACTTCTTCAACCCGGCGCCGGTCATGCGCCTCGTGGAGGTCGTCTCGACGCCTGCGACGGATCCGGCGGTCGTGACGAACGCGATCGACCTCATGACCGCCTGGGGCAAGACCGCGGTCCACTGCTCGGACTCCCCCGGTTTCATCGTCAACCGGGTGAACCGCCCGTTCACCATCGAGGCGTTACGGATCCTCGAGAGCGGTCTCGCCGACCTCGATCCGATCGACGAGGCCATGCGCGCCGCGGGCTTCCCGATGGGCCCGTTCGAGTTGATGGACCTCATCGGCGTCGACGTGAACCTCGCCGCGGCGCGTGGCGTGTGGGCGGGGCTCGGGCACCCGACGCGCCTGCGGCCGTCGCCGATCCAGGAACGGCTCGTCGCGGCCGGTCACCTCGGTCGCAAGTCGGGTCAGGGGTTCTACCGGTACGACGAGGCCGGGCTCGCGACCGGGCATGGCGCGTCCCTTCGATCGGCCGCGCGCGGCGGGACGCCCGTCGATGCGGAGATCATCTCGACGCGGATCCGCGATGCCATCGACGCCGAGGCCCGCCTGGCTGTGACCGAAGGGGTCGCGACCGCAGGCGACATCGCCCTGGCGCTCCGCCTCGGCGCCGGACACCCGGCCCGGACGTCGCCGCTACGATAGCCCCATGACCCGCGATCTCCACCGCCCGCTTCGCGACGCCTGGATCGTCGAGGCCGTCCGAACGCCGATCGGCCGCTACGGTGGCTCCCTCGCCGGAGTTCGGCCGGACGACCTGGCCGCGATCGTGCTGCGGGCCGTCGTCGATCGCGCCCGCCTGGCCCCGGGCCTCGTGGAGGACGTGATCCTCGGCTGCGCCAACCAGGCCGGCGAGGACAATCGCGACGTCGCCCGGATGGCGCTGCTCCTCGCGGACTTCCCGGTGGAAGTGGGCGGGCTGACCGTCAACCGGCTGTGCGGCTCGGGGCTGCAGGCGATCAACTCGGCGGCCCATGCGATCGCGGTCGGCGACGGCGACGTGTTCATCGGCGGCGGCGTCGAATCGATGACCCGGGCGCCCTACGTCCAGCTCAAGGCCGAGTCCCCGTACGAGCGCGGCGATCGCCCGCTCATCGACACGACCCTCGGCTGGCGGTTCGTCAACCCGAAGCTCGCCGCGAAGCACCATCCGTATTCGATGGGCGAGACCGCCGAGAACGTCGCCGAACGCTGGGGCATCTCCCGGGAACGCCAGGATGCGTTCGCCCTCGAGAGCCAGCGCCGGACCGCCGCCGCGGTGGAGGCCGGCCGTTTCGACGACCAGCTGGTCCCGGTCACGATCCCCCAGAAGAAGGGCGATCCGATCGTCGTCGCCCGCGACGAACACCCGCGCGCCGACACGACCCCGGAGGCCCTCGCCAGGCTTCGCCCCGCCTTCGCAAAGGAGGGCGGCTCGGTCACCGCCGGCAATAGCTCCGGGATCAACGACGGGGCCTCGGCCGTGCTCCTGGTCGAAGCGGAACGGGCCAGGGCACTCGGCCTCACGCCGATGGCCCGCATCGTCTCGACCGCCGTCGCGGGCGTGGACCCGGCGATCATGGGCATCGGCCCGGTCCCCGCGTCGCGCAAGGCGCTGGATCGAGCGGGGATCTCGGTGGCCGACCTCGACCTCATCGAGCTGAACGAGGCGTTCGCCTCCCAGGGCCTCGCCACGATGGACGAGCTGGGGCTCGATCCGGCGAAGGTCAACGTCAACGGCGGCGCCATCGCCCTCGGGCATCCGCTCGGGATGAGCGGTGGCCGCCTGATCACGATGCTCACCCACGAGCTGCGGCGGACCGGCGGGCGCTATGGCCTCGCCACGATGTGCATCGGGGTCGGACAGGGGATCGCCACCGTCGTCGAGCGCCTCGACGGCTGACGGTCAGGCCGAGGCGGCCCCGGACGACATCGTCGGGCCCGCCGGACCGCGACCGGCCCGCGCGGCTAGGCGACGCCGGACCACGATCCAGGCGATGAGCGCCAGCACGAGGCCGCCGAGGATCAGGGCCACGGCCTGCCATACCAGCACCGTGATGAAGGCCGCGTAGACCTCCGTCGTGATCTGCCGGACGGTGATATCGGCCGAGGCCTGGCCGATCGCCTCGCCCCCGACCCACGCGGCCACCAGGGTCACCACTCCGGCCACCATGACCGCGATCCCGACCAGCCCGAGCGCCCGGACGCGACGATGGGCGAGGCCCAGGATCGCGAGGGCCGCGACGATCGCCACGATCGGGATGAGGAACCGGCCGATCTCCAGGATGGAAAGGGCGTCGCTCGCCGTCCCGAGCGCCCCAGCGGACCCGAGGACGACCAGCCGGTCGGCCTCGGATAGCGCGACCATCGCGGGCGTGAGCCGTGGGTCCACGGCAGCCGCCAGCTTCTCGACCAGGGGACCCGTGTCGAGGACCAGCTCGTCGCCCTGGATCCTGACCGCCTGGTCGGCACCGCCGGCCGCCCCGATCAGGTAGGCGTGGACCCTCTCGATCGCCCGATCCCGCGCGGCCTGGACGGCAGGATCGTCGAGGGCGGCCGCGAGCCTGGTCCGCAACGCAGCCCGGATGTCGTCCGCGCTCGTCCCGTCCGGCACGTGCAGGATCTCGGTCGCTAGCAGGGTGAACATATCGGGGTTGCGCTCGAGGTAGGTCGTGACCTCATCGGAGATGCGCGTCGCGATGGCCGCTCGCAGGGTCGGCGTATCCATGATCCGCCCGACCGTCGAGGCAAAGGCGCTGTCGTCCACGACCGTCCGGGCGGCCCAGTTCGAGGCGTTCGCGATGACGACCGCGGGGAGCAGCAGGACGAGCAGCATTGCCGCGATGGCCGTCCGGATCACGCCGCCGAGTGTACCGTCCGGGCTGGTCCCATCGATTTCGGCGCGGGTGCTTGTCGAAACCCGTTGACGTGCGTACGATGTGGGCCAACCCCAAGGAGGACATTCCAGACATGATCGACCAGCAGTCCACGGTGGTTTCGCTGACTGACGCCGCGGCCCTCAAACTCCGCGATCTCACCAAGGACGAGACCAACCCGGCGATCGGGCTGCGCGTGTACGTCTACTCCGGTGGTTGCAGCGGGTTCCGCTACGGGATGATGCTCGAAGACGCCCCCACCCCCGAGGACCGCGTCCTCGAGGCCAGCGGCATCCGGGTGTACGTCGACGGCCAGAGCGTGGACCTCCTCCAGGGCGCGCAGATCGACTACGTCGACACGCTGATGGGCGCCGGCTTCACGGTGAACAACCCGAACGCGGTCTCCGCCTGCGGCTGCGGCTCCAGCTTCCGGACCGCCGACGACGGTGGCGCCCCAAAGGGCTGCGCCCACTGACCCGAGTCCGCTCCTAGGGTCCGAAGCCGCCGGGCGACCGGCGGCTTCTCGATTCCCGGCCGGGACACCGCGCCGGACGACCATCGGCCACGACCGGCCGGGACCCTTGGGCCATGGGTCGGCCGGTGCCCCGGGGCGACAGTTCGGGTCGGATGTCGCGCGTGAAGCTCCCAGGCGTTCAGCTCTGGTCGGCCTACCTGGTCGTCGGAGCGCTGGCGCTCGTCGTGCACGCGAACCTCGAGACCGGCAGCCTGGAGCAGAGCTGGTTCTACGACGTGGTCGGTGCGTCCGCGGTCCTCGCCGCGATCGTCGGGATCATCCGCAATGCCCCCGACCGGCGTCTCCCCTGGATGTTCATGGCGGCCGGTCAGGCCCTCTTCGTGGCCGGCGACGTCCTGTGGAACTGGTACACGATGATCGGGGAGGAGCCGTTCCCGTCCCTCGCCGACGTCCTCTACCTCGCCGGCTACCCGTTCATGGCCGCGGGGATCTTCCTGCTCATCAGGCGTCGCATCGGCGGCGGCGACCGGGGTGGCCTCCTCGACGCGGCGATCCTCACGACCGCCTGCGCGATCCTGTCCTGGACCTTCATCATCCAGCCGCAGATGGGCGGCTCCGACCTGGACCCGCTGTCCCTCGCGATCACTCTCGCCTACCCGGTCATGGACCTGTTGCTCATCGGGTTCGCGATGGGCCTGCTCACGACTCCCGGCGCCCGCACCACCTCGTTCCGGTTGCTCGGCGCGTCGCTGGTGGCCCTGGTCGTCGCGGACCACGTCTACGCCGTCCAGAACCTCGACGGCAGCTATCTCGCCGGCGGCCCCGTCGACACGCTCTACCTCGTCGCGTACCTCACGTTCGGGGCCTCGGTCCTGCATCCGTCGATGCGCCACCTCACCGACCCGCACCCGGTCGCCGTCACGTGGCTCGGGCCGGTCCGGATGGTCGGGCTCGCCGTCGCGATGGTCACCGGCCCGCTGCTGGTGACGTTGGGCCCGGACTCGGCCGCCGGTCTGACCGTCGTGGCCGCCGCGACCGCGCTCCTGTCGCTCCTCGTGCTGGCCCGTCTCGCCGGGCTCGTCGGCCTGCTGGAGCGCGACGTCGACCAGCGCCGCAAGCTCGAGGCGCAGCTCAGCTTCCAGGCCTTCCACGATCCGTTGACGGGTCTCGTGAACCGTCGCCGCTTCGTCGAACAGGCCGAGGCCGCACTCAAGACGCGGGCTCGGCCGGGCTCCGTCGCGGCGCTCTTCCTCGACCTCGACGACTTCAAGACCGTGAACGACAGCCTCGGCCATGCCGCCGGCGACGAGCTCCTCGTGACCGTCGCTGAGCGGATGCGCGCGAGCCTGCGCTCGACGGATGTGGCCGCGCGCCTCGGCGGTGACGAGTTCGGGGTCCTGCTGTTCGACATCCCGAGCGTTTCGTTCGCCCGGACCGTCGCGACCCGGCTCCTCGCGTCGCTGCAGGAGCCGCTCACCGTCGCGGGCCAGCCCGTCACGGTCGGTGCCAGCATCGGCATCGCCGTGGACACCGAGGCGATGCGGACCGTCGATGAATTGCTGAGCGACGCCGACGTCGCGATGTACCAGGCCAAGGCCCAGGGCAAGGGCCGCCACCAGGTCTTCGCCGGCGCCGCGGACCGCTCCGACGTGCCCGAGCGGGCATGGAGCGAACCACGCACGGTACGGCGGCCGATCACGGGTGCCCAGCTGGAGCCGGGCGCTTCCTAGACGCCTGCCCTGGCCTGCCGGCCAGGCTCGCCGGCCACCACGCCCGGGCTCGCACACCGGCCGCATCCGGGCCGCACGGCCCCGCTAGACTCGGCGCCGATGGACATCACCGCCGACCCGCCGAGCGTCGCCGCCCTGCGCGCAGCGGACGCCGCGGTCGACAAGCTGCTGGAGGGGCGACACGTGCCGGGCGTCGCCTACGGCGTCGTCCTCGGCGGTGAGCTCATCCACGTCCGCGGGATCGGTACGTTGCGGATCGGCGAGGACGCCGTCCCGGGCGTCGACTCGGTCTTCCGGATCGCATCGATGACCAAGAGCTTCACGGCCGCGACGATGCTCGCGCTCCGCGACGACGGACTGCTCGCCCTCGACGACCCGGTCGCCCGGTACGTGCCCGATCTCAAGGACCTGCGCGGCCCGACCACGGACGCCCCGACGATCACCCTCCGCCACCTGCTCACGATGACGGCCGGCCTGCCGACCGACGACCCGTGGGGCGACCGCCAGCAGGGCCTGGATCTCGACCGGTTCGCGGCCCTCCTGCGGGCCGGCCCGACCTTCGCCTGGACGCCCGGCCTGCGGTTCGAATACTCCAACCTGGGCTACGGCATCCTCGGGCGGGTCATCACCCGGGTCGCCGGCCGCGAATACCAGGACGTCGTGCGGGAGCGGCTGCTCGAGCCGCTCGGGATGACCGCGACGACCTTCGAGGAGACCGCGGTCCCGCCGGCGCGCCTCGCCCACGGCTACCTGTGGCGCGACGACGCCTACCAGCCCGAACCGATCGATCCATACGGCGCGCTCGCCTCCATGGGCGGGATCTACACCTCGGTGCGCGACCTCGCCCGCTGGGTCGGTGGCTTCACGGATGCCTTCCCGCCGCGCGACGATCCCGACGGCTCGCATCCGTTGCGGCGGTCGTCACGACGCGAGATGCAGCAGGTCCACCGAGCGATTCCGACCTCGCTCCAGGCGGCGTCGCCTGATGCGCTGACGGAGGTCGAGACCGGCGGGTATGGGCTCGGGCTCTTCATCATGGACGACCTGCGGGTGGGACGGATCGTCGGGCACTCGGGCGGCTACCCGGGCTTCGGCTCGAACATGCGCTGGCAGCCCGCGTCCGGACTCGGCGTCATCGTGCTGACGAACCATCGCTATGGCCCGGCGACCGTCTTGGCGCGCGAGCTGATGCGTTCGCTGCTCGGGGCCGATCCGGCGATCGCCACCCCGAGGCGGCTCGCACCGTCGTCGTCCGTGCTGGCGGCGCGCGCCGGCGTCGAACGGCTCCTCGCCGGCTGGGACGACGATCTGGCGGCGCGTCTCTTCGCGATGAACATCGAGCTCGACGAGCCGATCGTCCGCCGTCGGGCCGAGATCGAGCGGTTGCGGACCGTCCACGGGGCGCTCACGCCGGATCCCGACGAACCCGAGGTGGTGCTCTCGAGCCTCGACCTCGAGTGGTGGATGCGCGGCGAACGAGGTCGCGTGAAGGTCGGCGTGCTCCTGTCCCCGGAGCCCGTGCCGCTCGTCCAGGACCTGAGCCTGACCTCCGTGCCGGAGCCGGACGCGGGGCTGACGTCGCTCGCGACGCGGATCGTGCAGGCGCTCTCGAACGAGGCGTCGCCGCCCGATGCCGACGCGATCGCCTTGCCCCTGGCGGCGACGGTGGACCGCCCAGCCCTTGCGCGGGTCCTGCGGGTCACCTGGGCCCGCTTCGCGCCCCTCCGCCTGGGCGCGGCCATCGCGGCCCCGGAGACGGGCGCGACCTGGCGCCTGCACGGCGATCGCGGCGATCTGACGCTGCGACTGGAGCGCGAGACCGCGACCGGCGACCTGACCGTCGTCGAATTCCAGACCGTCGCCCGCGAGGCGCCGCCGCTCGCCGACTGAGGCATTTCGCAGAGCACGGCTAGACTCCGTGGAGCATGGAGATCCCGCTCTTTCCCCTCCACACGGTGCTCTGCCCGGGCATCGTCCTGCCGCTGCACATCTTCGAGGACCGCTACCGCGCCCTCGTGCGCCACTGCCTCGACACGGGCGTGCCGTTCGGGGTCGTCCTCATCCGGGACGGTCGCGAGGTCGGGGCGCGCGGGATCGCGACACTGGCCGGCGTCGGGGCGTTCGCCGAGATCCGCCGCGCCGGGCGCTACCCGGACGGCCGGTTCGACCTGCTGGCCGCCGCGACCGGCCGGTTCGCCATCGAATCGGTCGATGCCATGAAGGCGCCCTATCTCGTGGCGGACGTCACGCCGCTCGATGACGAATTGGGCGACGAGAGCCGGGCGGAGCGCCTGTCGGGTGCCGCGATCCGCCGCTTCGTCCGCTATCTGGAACTGATGCGGGCGCGCGACGGCGAGACGACCGAGGTCCTCGACATCCAGGTCGAACTGGATGCGCCGGCCGACCGTGCGGCCGCGAATGACGACGAGGATGACGCCTTCGAGGCGACCGCGAGCCGTCCGGCCGGGGACGACGAGGACAGGGACGACGACGAAGACGACGAAGATGACGACGCGACCGAACTCACGATCCCCGACGACCCGACCGTCCTGTCGTACCTGCTGTCCGGGATCGTCCAGGTCGAGCTCCCGCGGCGCCAGCGACTACTCGAGGCCGAGACGACCGAGGAGCGCCTGCAGGAATTGGTCGCCCTGCTCGATCGCGAGATCCTGCTGCTCGGGGAGCGGCTGCGCTACTTCGCGCCGGATCCACGGACGCTCGCCGGCCCCGTCCGGAGCTGACGCTCAGTCGCCCGGGTGGCGCGCCGCGATCCCGTCGAGGATCGCCTGGAGCCCCCACTCGAACTGCTCGTCGTCGACGAACCGGGCGGCGTCCGGCCCCACGACCATCGTGAACGGCAGGGTCGCGGGATCCAGGGCCCCGTAGCCCTCCTGGAGGACGTCCTGCCCGACGTGGAGCGACGGGCTGGCCTCAGGATGCCAACGGGGCGCCGCCAACGCGGCGAACCCCAGCACGTAGCCGAAGAGCAGGTTCGCCCCGCGGTCGCAGGTCCGTGGCCCGAAGCCGGCCGGGACCATGACGGCATAGGCTGCCTCGGCGAGGTAGATCGCGCCGGGCCCCAGCGCGGGGCGGGCGACGACCACCGCGACGAGGGCCGCCTGGGACATCAGTGTCGTCCTGAGGGCGCGCGCGATGCCGGCGAGATCCTCGCGCCAGTCGCCGGTCGCCGGGGCGATGCGGATGCTCACCGCGGTCGCGTCGATCATCGCGTCTAGCAGGGCCGCGCGGTCGGCGAAGTGCCGGTACGTGGCCATCGGGGCGACCCCGAGCCGGTCCGCCAGGCGGCGCATCGTCAGGCCGTCGAGCCCGTCGCGCGCGATCAGCTCGAAGGCGGCGGCGAGGATCGTCTCCCGGTCGAGCCGGGCCCGGGCGGTGGCCATCGAAGTTCCCTCTTGACAACGCTGTGTACGTCGTACACTCTAGCATGCGTACACCGTACACATCAAGTCGACGAGGGAGGAACATCGGATGCTCGAACGGATCGCACAGCACTGGCCGGCCTGGCTGGCCGCCACGATCAGCTACCCGCTGGCGGGGATCGCCGGACGGCTCGTGGCCGGGCCGGCCACCGCCTGGACGTCGGCGCTGCTCGCCGGGGCCGTGGCCGGTCTGGTCGTCGGGGGCGCCCAGGCCCTCGCGATGTCACCCCGCCGCCCGGACCTGCGATGGCCGGCGGTCACGGCCGTCGGGGCGGCGATCGGCCTGGCGGTCTCGGTCACGCTCGGGTTCGCGCCGCTGCCGACCGGGCTGCTCATGGGCGCGCTCATCGGCATCGGGCAGGCGAGCGTCGCCTTCGCCGGATCCAGCGTCGCGACCCGCGCGATCGTCGCCTGGCCTGCGGTCATCGCGGCCGCCTGGGCGCTGGGCTGGTCCGTCACGACCGCGATCGGCGTCGATCCCGCGGCCGGCTGGGCCGTCTTCGGTCTCTCGGGCGCGCTCACCTCGCAGATCGTCTCGCTGGCCGGCGCGTTCGCCGTCGCCGGTCGTCCGGCCCGGGTGGCGGCATGAACCCGACCGTCGTGATGGGCGTCCTGCTCATCCTCGTGCCGATCCTGTTCAATGCCGTCTTCGCCGACCTGGCGCGGACCTTCGAGTACCCCGACATCCTGCGCAAGGAGCCGGGCGAGATCCTCACCCGGTTCCGCGCCGGCGGGTCGGGCCTGGTCCTGCGCTGGTGGGCGTTCGCGCTCGTCGCGATCGCGTTCATCCCATTCGGCGTGGCCGTGCCCGAGATCCTGGCGCCGGGTTCCACGTTCACGACGGTCGCGGCGGCCGTCGGGGTCGCCGCGGGCCTTGTGCAGGCGATCGGCCTCGTCCGCTGGCCGTTCCTGGTCCCGGAACTGGCCCGGCGCTACGCCGATCCGGCCGCGACCCAGGGCCAGCGCGACACGATCGAGCTCGTCTTCACCTCGATCCATCGCCTCCTCGGCGTCGGGATCGGCGAGCATTTCGGGTACCTGCTGACCGGGCTGTGGTGCATCGTGCTGGCCGGCGCGATCGCGACGACCGCTGCGGACATCGTCCCGGCCTGGCTGGCGGTCCCGGGCGTGATCGTGGGTCTCGCGCTGGCGCTCGGCTCGCTCGAGTTCGTCGGTCCGAACGAGCCGACCGGCTGGTCCGTGGCGGAGAAGCTCGTGCCGATCGCGTACATCGGCTGGTCGGCGTGGCTGGTCGCGCTCGGGATCGCGGCGATCGTGTAGGGCCCGGGCGTCAGCCGCCGGTCGTCGAGCTCGATGACCCGGCGGTCGCACAGTCGTAGATCGTCGTGCCGTCGACGGTGACGCTGGTGCAGTTCGTGCTGACCCAGTCGGTGACCGCGCTGTTGCCGCCGCCCGGCCCGCCGCCACCGCCGAACCCGTTCCCGCCGACGATGACGAACCGGATCTGGCCGCTCGCGACATACGCCTGGAACTCGGCGAGGGTGGGGGAGGCGTCGCCACCGTTGAACCCGCCCATCGTCATCACCGGCAGGCCGGTCGCGAGCTGGATCGGGGCGGCCGAGCCGGAGCCGCTGACGGCCACGATCCAGTCCGCATCGCCACGATTCACGACGAGATAGTCGAGGACCGCCTGGCTGACCGACCCGCCGGCCGCGCCCGGACCGCCGGAGGTCCCGCCACCGAAGCCGCCGAAGCCTGCCGGGGGTGTGCCGCCGCCATCCTGGCCTTGCGGGAACCCACCGAACCCGCCGCGTCCGGGTCCATCGGCCGAGGCGACGGCCGGACCCGCGCTCGGGTCGCCGCCGCTCTGGGCGGTCCCCATCGTGTCCGAGGCATAGGCGATCGGACCGGCCAGGATGGCAACGAACCCGACGACGAGCGCGGCCATCGCCACACGGCCGCGAAGTAGGTGGGCGGGGAGTGCCACGACCACGGCCGCCGCGACCCCGACGAGCAGCACGGCCGTGCCGAGGCCCGGCGCGAAGTCCGGGCTGCGGCCGAGGAGGACCCACGACCACACCGCGGTCACCGCGATCGCGATCCCGAGGACCAGGCCACCGAGCCAGCTTCGCGCTCGCAAGCGCCACAGCTCGACCGTGCCCGCGCCCACGAGCGCCGCCACGGCCGGGGCCAGCGCCACCGCGTAGTAGGTGTGGACGATGCCCGACATGAAGCTGAACACGAGGCCGGTCACGACCAGCCAGGTCCCCCACAGGAGATAGCCGGCCAGTCCCAGGTCCAGGCGGCCGGCACGCCGCCGGATCCAGAGCCCCGCGATCAGGGCGATGAGCGCGAACGGCACGAACCAGCTGATCTGGCCACCGAATTCCGGGTTGAACAGGCGCAGGATGCCGGCCACGCCGCTGAAATTCGCCCCGATCCCGACACCGCCGGCGCCCGCCGCGCCGCCACCGGAGACACCGAAGATCCGGCCGAGTCCGTCATAGCCCAGCAGGAGCTGGAGCGCCGAATCGGTCGTGCTCCCGCCGATGAACGGCCGGTCGGACGTCGGGATGAGTTCGACGACGGTCACCCACCAGCCGCTCGTGATGACGACCGTCGCGAACGCGGCGGCGAGACCGCGGGCCCGGTGCGCGAGGTTCCCAGGCGCCGCGACGAGGTAGGTCAGGGCGAAGGCGGGCAGGACGAGGTACGCCTGCAGGTACTTGGTCAGGAACCCGAGGCCGACCAAGGCCGCGGCCAGGACGACCCAGCGCAGGCGATCGGTCTCGATGGCGTGGAGGAGCGAGGCCGCGCCACCCACGAGCAGGAGCGTCAACAGCGCGTCGGGGTTGTCGTAGCGGAAGATCAAGACGGACACGGGCGTGAGCGCCATGACGAGCCCGGCGATCGTGGCCGCGGCCGGCCCGAAGGAGCGACGTACCGCGGCGTACAGGACGCCGACCGTGGCGACGCCGGCGAGGGCCTGCGGCAGGAGCAGGCTCCACGAGCTGAGTCCGAAGACGCGGACCGACAGGCCCATGAGCATCGTCGAGAGCGGCGGCTTGTCGATGGTGATGAAGTTCGATGCATCGAGTGAGCCGAAGAACCAGGCCGCCCAGCTCTGGCTCGCCGCCTGGGCGGCCATCGCGTAGTAGGTGTTGGCCCAGCCGCTGACGGTGAGGTCCCACAGATACAGCACGGCCGACAGCGCGATGACGGCCAGGAACGCCGGCCGGATCCACGTCGCCTGCTCCGCTGGGCCGAAGAGAAGGCGCGTCAGGCGCCCGCGGAGCTCGATGTCACGCTCGGTCTCGACCTGGACCTGCGGCTGGGTGATGGCTGTCATGCCCTGATCGTCGCGGCCGGGGCTGAGAACGCGCTGAGAATCAACCAGCGCCGACCGCCGCCATGTCCTCGGGCGATGCGCCCAGCGTCCAGACCTGCAGGACGTCCGCAACCTCGAAGCCGAGCGACTCGTACAGCGGCCGACCAAGCGGGGTGGACCAGAACACGATCTGGTCGACCGGCCCGCCCTCCGCGGCCGCCTCGGCGAGGGCCCGCGTCAGGACCGCGCGCGCCGCCCCGCGCCGACGGTGGCGCGGCGGGGTCATCATGTCGAAGAAGGCGAGCGAGGCCCCCACGCGCGTCACGAACACGCAGCTGACAGGTTCGTCGCCGTCCCAGGCGACCCAGCCACCGACGTCCGGGCGGTCCAGCAGCGCCGGCCCCCACATCCGGCCGACCAGGTCCGTCTCGTAGCCGTGCGACTCGGCGAAGACGCGCTGGATCCCGTCGATGTCGGTCGTGACACGCCGCACTTGGAAGCCGCCGATGTGCACGGGCGGCAGCGAACGCCCGTGGAAGAGCACCTCCGGCTCGGTCGCCAGTACGAACCCGCCCTCGAGCAGGACGCTCGAGACGTCGTCGCGAACGGTCGACGACACGGCGAGCAGCAGCGGGACCTCGGCGGCCTGCGCCGCCTCGACGATCGCGCTGGCCTCGGCCGGGCCGCCCTCCCCGAAGATGGCGGCCTGGTTGAGGTCGACGTGCGATCCGCCCGAGAGGGCGATGAACGAGCCGTCCCGATGCACGGCGACCGGGCCCGGCCCGGCGCTCAGCATCGCCTCCGCGTGATGACCGTAGATCCGCCACAGGTCCACTGCGTCAACCATCGGCGGAGCGTACTCCGCGGCCGTCCGCCGCGACGCGGTCCGGACGACGGTCTAGGCTGAGTCGGGCCTACCATGACCTGGCCATGCACGGACCGTCTTTCGCGAGCAGACCCCATCGCCTCCGGGCACTGCTGCTGGCCGTCGGGCTGGCGCTTTCGGTCGCGGGTTGCGCGACGAACCCCGTCGAACCCACGCCGTCGCCGGTCACGGCGACCGCTTCGACGACCCGTGAGGGCGTGACGGTCACCGTCAGCGCGTCCAGCGCCACGGTCGCCGGCGGCGACACGATCCGGCTTCACGTGTCGGCGGTGGATACCGGGCTGGAACCCGTGACCTGGCAGTCCGGAGGCTGCGGACTGATGATGTGGTTCGGGGTCGACGGCCCCGAGATCGTGCAGCCACCACCCGGAACGGTGTTGCCGGGCGTAGCGAATCTCATCAAGTGGGCCGCCTCGTCCGACAGCGTCGCCTACGCCGGGGTCAGACGGCCGGGCCTCCCCGCCGATGCCGCGATGGCGTGTCCGGCGGACCTTGGCTACGACGACTTCGGGCCCGGCGAGACGATCTCGACCGAGGCGGACTGGCCCGCGACCACCACGGACGGCGTGCCGCTACCGCCAGGTCCGATCCGGATCACGTACGCGTTCCCGTTCGTCGCGCACGGGACGAAGGAAGGGCTGCTTCAGGGGCCGATCCAGAACGTGGCCCCGATCCCCGTCGCGCTGCCGATCACGATCGGTGGTGTGGCCGTCGACGCGATCCCGTCGACCGACGCGATGGACGCCGCGCTCACCGACCCGCGCGTGGCCGACTGGGTCGTCCAGCGGGTGCCGAGGGAACGGCTGAACGGGGCGAGGATCCAGTTCGTTGACGGAGCCTGGCAGCTCACCGTGCTGGTGAAAGGGGATCGGTCTACCGTGGTTCGGGTCGACCCGACGACTGGTCACGTCGTCGACGTCCAGCTGGCCGACTAGCCGACGCTGGACGTCGCCGGCCTCGAGTCCTTCGCGATATCGACGCCATCGCTATGGCGCGCGCTTGATGGGCTGTCAGGGCCTGCCTGACGGCAAAGTGATCCCCGCTAACGCTCAGAGCGACGTCTGGGCGGCCCATGGGCGGCGTCCGAAGACCCGTTGCAGGCGCTCAAGCCGTGCCGGCAACGATGGCGTCAATACCGAGCGGGCGAGGGCGATCGTGGCAGCCCGGCCGCATGCCTGACCGCGATCGCAGGGCCGCCGGACGTCAGCTCATCTGCGCCCCGATGAGGCTGCCGACCGCGAACGTCACGGCCGCCGCGATCCCGCCGAGCGCGACCTGGCGGAGCGCACTGAAGAGCGGTGGGCGGCGGGTCAGGCGGCTGATGCCGACACCGAGGACCGCGAGCGCCAGCAGGCTCAGGACGAGACTGGCGGTGAACGCCGCGGACCCGGAGACCAGGAGATACGGGACGAGCGGGATGAAGGCCCCGGTGACGAACGCCGCGAACGACCCGAGCGCGGCACTAAGCGGCGAACCGATGCTCCGTTCATCGAGTCCTACTTCCTCGAAGATGAGTTGCCGGATCGCATGATCCTCACTCGTGAAGACCGCGTCGACGAACGCCGTGGCCTGATCGTCCGTGAACCCGCGCGACATATAGGCACGGCGCAGGATCTGCCGCTCCTGCTCAGGCACCTCGCGCAGTTGCTTGCGCTGGAACGCGATCTGGTAGTCGAGCAGTTCTCGCTGGCTCCGCACGGAGATGTACTCGCCGACGCCCATGCTGAACGCGCCGGCCAGCAGACCGGCGACACCGGCGAGGACGATGACGGACGGCGCAGGATTCGCACCCGCCACGCCCATGACCAGGGCGAGGTTCGAGACCAGGCCGTCGTTGGCCCCGAATACGACCGGACGGAGGACGGCGTTGACCGACGTCTCGTGGGGAGCCCTCGAGTCGGGCAGGGCGCCGTCGTCGATGGTCATTCGCTGAAGCGCTGTTCCTTCCACGGATCGGCTTCGTTGTTGTAGCCGTAGCGCTCCCAGAAGCCGAGCTGGTCGTGGTCCAGGAATTCGAGGCCGCGCAGCCACTTGCTGCTCTTCCAGAAGTATCTCTTCGGGATGAGGAGCCGGACCGGGAAGCCGTGCTCGAGTTCGAGCGGCTCGCCGCCGAAGGTATCGGCCAGCAGCACGTCGTCGTCGTCGAGGACGGTCAGCGGCACGTTGGCGGTGTAGCCCTGTTCGGCGTGCGAGACGACGTGTGTGGCGTTCGGACGGACGCCGGCGAGCTCCATCACGGCCTGGATCGGGACGCCCTCCCAGGTCGTGTCGAGCTTGCTCCAGCGGGTCACGCAATGGATGTCCGTCTGGACCGTCTTGCGCGGCAACTCCTTGAACTGCTGCCAGGTCACGGTGAACGGGCTGTCGACCTCGCCGTACACCTTGAAGTCCCACGTGGACAGATCGGTATGCGGGACGGAGCCGTAGTGGAGCACCGGGAACTTGTCGGTCTTGTACTGGCCGGGCGGGATGCGGTCGGCGACGGCGGGGTCGGCCGTCTTGCTGCCGAAGAGTCGTTCGTACATGGGGTCCTCGAAAACGCGGGGTTGGGCTGCCGATATGGTCCCATACCGGCGATGACGGCTCTGTGACCCACCCGGACCATGGTGCCGTAGTCGTTCCGGTGCACTGCGGTACGCTTCCGCCCGTGGATCCATCCGTCCAGCCGGGAGCCTCGGCTCCCTCGGCGCCCGTCGACCTGCGCGTCGTCATCGTCATGCCCGCCTACAACGCGGCCAGGACGCTCGAGCGCACGTACGCGGACATCCCGCACGACCTCGTCCACCGGATCATCCTGGTCGACGACGTGTCGAAGGACGAGACCGTCGAGATCGCCCGGCAGCTGGGCCTCGACGTCATCATCCACGCCCAGAACCGCGGCTACGGCGGCAACCAGAAGACGTGCTACGACGCGGCCCTCGAGGCCGGTGCCGAGGTCGTCGTGATGCTCCACCCGGACTACCAGTACGACGCCACCCGCATCCCGGACCTCGTCGCCCCGATCATGGCCGGCGAGCGCGACCTGATGTTGGGGAGCCGGTTCCTCGGGAACCCGCTGGCCGGTGGCATGCCGCGCTGGAAGTACGTCGCGAACCGGTTCCTGACCGGCGTCGAGAACCTCGCCTTCGGGCTCCACCTGTCCGAGTACCACACGGGCCTGCGCGCCTATAGCCGGCACCTGCTCGAGACGATCCCGTACGCCCACAACAGCGACGACTTCGTCTTCGACCAGGAGCTGATCGCCCAGGTGGTGGCGGCCGGGATGCGCGAGCGGGTCGGTGAGATCGGGGTCCCGACGCGCTACTTCGAGGAGGCGAGCTCGGTCGGGTTCAAGCGCAGCGTCGTCTACGGCCTCTCGACCCTGCGGGTCGTCCTGCGCTACCTGCTCCATCGCTCGAGCCTGCGGCCGTCCCACAAGCTCCGGGCGCGCCGCCCGGTCGAGTGAGGCGGGCGCCATGAGGATCAGTCGCCGCTCCGCGGCCCGGGCGGTGCTCGGGATCGGCATCAGCATCGTCGCGAGCTGGCTCGTGCTGCGGTCCGTGGATCTCGCCGCGGCCGCCGCCACGCTCCGGACCGCGAACCCGCTCTGGATCGCGGTCATGGTCGTGACCGTCGGCCTCGATATCGGCGCGCGCGGTGGCCGTTGGAAGGTCCTGCTGGCCCCGATCGCAGCGCTGCCGTATCGGCGTGTCCTCGGCTACACCTACATCGGCTATCTCGCGAACAACGTCCTGCCGGCCCGGCTCGGCGAGCTGGTTCGCAGCCACTCCCTCGGTGAGAAGGAGGGCATCGCCCGCACGACGGTGCTCGGGACGGTCGTCGTCGAGCGGGTCGTGGACACGGTCGTCGTGGTGGCGATCGCGGCGGTCGCCGTCCTGGTGCTGAGTGCCCGCGGGTTCATCACGGACGTCGTGCTGTCGGGGCTCGCGTTCGCGACGCTCCTTGTCATCGCGCTCGGGATCGGCATGGTGGCGCACCGCCTGCCGGGAGCGGACCGGGTGGCCGCCTACATCGCCCGCTGGCCGCGGGTCACCGCGTTGGGCCGGATGTTGCGCGAGGGTCTGGCGGTCGTCTCGCGCCCCCGAGTCCTCGTCGGCGCGCTGGCCTTCAGCGCCATCGCCTGGTCCGCCTCGATCGCGACGTTCCTCGCCGGCGGCCAGGCGGTCGGCATCCAGTTGACCGTGGCGCAGGGCGCCCTGCTGTGCAGCGGCGTGGCCCTGATCTCCATCGTGCCGGCGGGCCCCGCGAACTTCGGCACGTTCGAATTCACCGCCGTGAAGATCTCCGGCCTCTTCGGGATCGACCCCGACGCGGCCTTTGCCATGGCCCTGCTCGTCCACGTGATGATCCTGACGGTCACGTCCCTTGGCGGGATCGTCTCGTACCTCTCCCTGCGCCACCGGGTGGCGCCCGCCGCGGTGGACGTGGGCACCGAGGCGCGGCCGGCTCCGACGACGATCGGCGCCTCCCCGGGCTGACCGCGCGACCTCGCGTGGTGCCACCGCGTCTCTGGTAGTAACGGATCTCGAACAGCTCGCTCGTGGACCGAGGGCCAGACGACACATCGAGCTACCTTGGGGATCGGCTCACGCTGGCTTGTCGCGAGACCGCGCCTGGTAGTCACGCTGCGACCCGGCCACGAGCCTTCACGTGGCCGGACCCCGAAGCCGGCCCCGACGCCGGCCCCGGCCACGACCCCGCGACGTACCCTAGCGCGATGAGCTTCCCGCACGTCTTCGAGCCGCTCCAGCTGCGCCTTCGGACGCTGCGGAGCCGGATCAACTTCGGGGCGCACACCGCGAACATGGCCGAGGACGGCCTGCCGGGCGAGCGGCACATCGGCTACTACCGCGAGCGGGCGCTCGGCGGGGTCGGGATGATCGTCGTGGAGCCGGTCCCGGTCCACCGGACGGCGGTGCTGACGCGCGGCAACTTCCGGGCGGGCGACGATTCGATCATCGAACCGTTCCGACGCCTGGTCGACGCCTGTCGGGACGCCGGACCTGGCGTCGTCATGATCCAGCAGCTGTATCACGTCGGCCAGCACGGCGATGCCGACAACTCCTTCGCCCCGAACTGGTCGCCATCGGGCTTGCCGTCGTACCACGACGCGGACGGTAGTCACGAGATGACCGTCGCCGAGATCGAAGAGGCGATCGAGGCATTCGTCGCGGCCGCCGGGCGCGCGCAGGCGGCCGGCTTCGATGGCATCGAGATCTTCGCGGCGTATCACGCGCTCGTCGACCAGTTCTGGACGCCGTGGTCGAACCGGCGGACCGACGAGTGGGGCGCCACCGCCGAGGACCGGATGCGCTTCTCGGCACGGATCCTTGCCGGCATCCGCGAGCGCTGCGGCGACGACTTCATCGTGGGGTTGGCGATCAACGTGGACCCCGAGGCCGAAGCCTCCCTGCCGCTGGCCGAGATCGCCGAGATCGTCCGCTGGCACGACGAGCGCCGGCTCATGGACTACGTCACGTGCGGGACGGGCTCGTATTTCGAGTTCCACAAGATCATGCCGACGTCGTTGTATGAGCAGGGCCTCGGCGTCCCGTTCGCGGCGGAGCTGAAGCGCGTCGTGACCTACGCGCTCGTCCAGGCCGAGAGCCACATCCGGACGCCCGAGGCGGCCGAGGCGGTCCTCGCCGCCGGCCAGGCCGACATGGTCAGCATCGTGCGCGGCCAGATCGCCGATCCGCATCTCGTCGCGAAGGCCCGCGCCGGCCGGGCAGACGAGGTCCGGCCGTGCATCTCATGCAACCAACTGTGCTGGGGTCGGCGCTCGCGGGACTACTGGATCTCGTGCCTCGTGAACCCGTCCGCCGGGCGCGAGTCCGAGTGGGGCGGCGACCGCTTCGAACCGGCGGCGGCCCCCCGTTCCGTGCTGGTCGTGGGTGGCGGTCCGGCCGGCCTCGAGACGGCCCGCGTCGCCGCCGAACGCGGCCATCGGGTCACGCTGGTCGAGGCGACGGGGCGCCTCGGCGGTCAGTTCCGGCTCGCCGGTCTCCAGCCGTCGCGCGGCCAGATCACGGACCTGCTGGCCTGGTACGGCCGGGAGCTCGAGCGCCTCCGCGTCCACGTCGAGCTGGACACGGAGCCTGACGCGGCCGGTGTGCGGGCCCGGGCCGCGGACCTCGTCGTCCTGGCCACGGGCTCGCGGCCGCCGGTCGCCGGGTTCCAGCGAGCCCTGCCGAACGTCGACCGGCTCCCCGGTGTGGACGATCCGTCCGCCATGTCGATCCAGGCCGTCATGGACGGGGCCGTGGTGCCCGGCCATCGGGTCGTCGTGCTCGACGACCTGGGCGACTGGCGCGGCCTCGGGACCGCGCTCCACCTCGCCGAACGCGGCCACGACGTCACGATCGTCACCGCCGCCCCGGTCGTCGCCGGCGGCCTCTTCCACAGTGCGGCGGACGTCCCGCTGCGCCGGCGATACGCCGAGGCGGGCGGCCATTCGATGACGGGTACGACGGTCCTCGGCTGGCGCCCGGGCACGGCCACGATCCGGGACGCGTCGAGCGGTGTGACCTCGGAGATCCCGGCGGACTCCCTGGTCATCGCGGAGACAGCTGTGGCGGTCACCGGTCTCGCCGCCGCACTGGCCGCCGCGGACATCCCGTTCCATGCGGTCGGGGACTGTGTCGCCCCGCGCCGGGCGAGCCTCGCCTTCTACGAGGGGCGGGAGCTCGGCCGCCGCCTCTGACCGGCGCCCGCTGACCGGCGCTACCATGGACCGATCCGGGCCGCCACCGAGGAGCACGCGATGACCACGAGCGACGTCGACCATGTCGAGCACGTCGAGCACGCCGCGATGCGGCGCGGACGTTCGGCGCGGCAGGCCGAGCGGCTGGCCCGCGGGCTGGACTCGGTCCCATACCTGACCCGCAAGCTCGCGCCGGTCGAGGTCATCTCGGCCGAGGGCCTCGAGACGATCGAGCACAACGCGGACACACTGCTCGAAGAAGTCGGCATCGAGATCGTCAACTACCCGGAGGCCGTCGACATCTTCCGTTCGGCCGGCGCGGACGCCGACGGGATGCGCGTCCGGTTCCCGCGCGGGCTCTGCCGCTCGCTCATCAATGCCACGGCGCCGCGGATCTTCACCCAGCGCGCGCGCAACGAGGCGCGATCGGTCGTCATCGGGGATCCGCACATGGTCCTCGTCCCGACCTACGGCTCGCCGTTCATCCACAACCTCGACGAGGGCCGGCGCTACGCCACGATCGAGGACTTCCGCAATTTCGTGAAGCTCACCTATTCGAGCAAGACCCTCCACCACGGTGGCGGCACGCTGTGCGAGCCGGTCGACCTGCCCGTCAACAAGCGCCACTTCGACATGGTCTACAGCCACATCCGGTACTCGGACCGGGCGTTCATGGGCTCGGTCACGCACCCGAGCCGCGCCCAGGACTCCGTCGAGATGGCGCGCATCGTGTTCGGCGCGGACGTCATGGAGCGCGAGCACGTGATCATGGGCCTGGCCAACGCCAACTCGCCCATGTCCTGGGACTTCAACATGCTCGGGTCTGCCCGGGCCTATGCCGCCGCCAACCAGGTCATGCTCATCACGCCGTTCATCCTCGGCGGCGCGATGGCCCCGGTCACCGTCGCCGCGCAGGCGACCCAGACCCTTGCCGAAGCGCTCGCCGGGATGGCGTTCTGCCAGATCGTCCGGCCCGGCGCGCCGGTCATCTTCGGGTCGTTCGCCTCGTCGATGTCCATGCAGACGGGTGCACCGACGTTCGGGACGCCGGAGCCACAGCTCGTCCTGTTCGTGCTCGCCGCGCTGGCCCGACGACTGGGCGTGCCGTTCCGCAGCGGCGGCAACTTCACGGCGTCGAAGGTGCCCGACTACCAGGCCGCCTACGAGAGCGCGATCAGCTTCATGGCCACGATGCAGGCCGGCGTCAACTTCAACCTGCACACCGCGGGCTGGCTCGAGGGCGGACTCGCCATCGGCTACGAGAAGTTCATGCTCGACGAGGATCAGGCGTCGATGGCCGAGGCCTACATCGCCGGCGTCGATACGAGCGACAACGGCTACGCGCTCGATGCGATGCTCGCCGGCGGTCCGGGCCAGCACTTCCTGGGCTCGCCGCACACGCTCGCGAACTTCGAGCACGCGTTCTGGCGCTCCGAACTGTCGAACAACGACAGCTTCGAGCAGTGGGAGATCGATGGCGGTCTGGATGCCGCCCAGCGGGCCAACCGGCGCTGGAAGCAGCGGCTGGCCGAGTACGAGATGCCGCCGCTGGACGACGGCATCCACGAAGCCCTCGTCGAGTGGATCGACCGGCGCAAGGCCAGTTTTCCGGATTCGGACGTCTGAGCCGCCCGATCCCGGCATGACCTCGACGGACCCGCTCCTCCAGCCGTTCCAGCTGCGCCATCTGACGCTCCGGAACCGGATCATGAGCACCGCCCACGAGCCCGCCTACGCGGAAGACCGGAAGCCGAAGCTGCGCTACCAGCTCTACCACGAGGAGAAGGCGAAGGGCGGGATCGCGCTCTCGATGTTCGGCGGGTCCACGAACGTCGCACCCGATTCGCCCGCGGTCTTCGGCCAGCTCTACGCCGGTGACGACGACATCATCCCGTGGTTCCAGCAGCTGGCCGACCGGCTTCACGCGCACGGCACGGCGACGATGGTCCAGCTCACCCACATGGGTCGCCGGACGGTCTGGGACGACGGTGACTGGCTGCCGACGATCTCCGCCTCGTCGGTCCGTGAGCCGGCCCATCGCAGCTTCCCCAAGGCGATGGAACTCGCCGACATCCGGCGGGTCGTCGCATCGTTCGCGGCGGCGGCCCGGCGGTGCAAGGAAGGCGGCCTGGACGGCCTCGAGGTCGAGTCGTACGGCCACCTCATGGACCAGTTCTGGTCGCCGCTGGTCAACCGCCGAAGCGATGCCTACGGCGGATCGCTGGCGAACCGGCTCCGGTTCTCGATCGAGGTCCTCGAGGCGATCCGCAAGGCGGTCGGCGACGACTTCATCGTCGGGATCCGGATGGTCGGGGGCGAGGACGTGCCGGGCGGCCTGACCGAGCAGGACGGCGTAGAGATCGCCCGGACGTTGGCGAACACCGGCACGATCGACTTCATCAACATCGTCAAGGGCTCGATCGCGACGGACGAGGCGATCTCGCACGTCATCCCGGGGCTCGGGACGCCGATGGGCCCGGCCCTCCAGTTCGCGGGCCGATTCCGCGAGCGGGTGAACCTGCCGATCTTCCACGCGGCCCGCATCGCCGACGTCGCCACGGCGCGCTACGCGATCAGCGAGGGGCTCGTCGACATGGTCGGGATGATGCGGGCGCACATGGCGGACCCGCACATCGTGGCCAAGCTGGAACGGGGCGAGGCGGACCGGATCCGGCCGTGCGTCGGGGCGTCGTACTGCATCAACCGGCTGTACCTGGGCCTCGAGGCGCTGTGTCTCCACAACCCGGCGACCGGTCGTGAGGAGACGATCCCGCACGTCATGACCCCGACGACCGGGGCGGTCAAGCGGGTCGTGGTCGTCGGCGGGGGGCCGGCCGGACTGGAAGCGGCCCGGGCCGCGGCGGAGCGCGGCCACTCGGTCGTGCTGTTCGAGGCGGCTGCCGAGTTCGGTGGACAGGTGCAGCTCGCCGCACGGGCCACGCCGCGGCGGGCGGACCTCATCGGGATCACGGGCTGGCTGGCGTCGGAGTGCCGCCATCTCGGCGTGGACCTGCGGCCAGGCACCGTGGCGGATGTGGCAGACGTCCTGGCGCTGCGACCGGATGTCGTCATCGTGGCGACCGG
>Ga0302299_10000127_pt1 | contig 33947 bp, 36 predicted proteins | sample III_Fen_N3_4_FD_198795 | JGI IMG/M metagenome (GOLD analysis project Ga0302299, IMG submission 198795) | Peat permafrost microbial communities from Stordalen Mire near Abisko, Sweden - III_Fen_N3_4 | ecosystem: Environmental > Terrestrial > Soil > Wetlands > Permafrost | place: Sweden: Abisko...
TGCTCCGTGCAGCGCAGCGATCTCGCTGCCCCCGCGGACGAGGACCCCGGCGCGCTCGAGGTCGTGGATCAGGTAGTCGGACATCGTCTCGTTCAGGTCGCCCCGGCGGTGAAGCAGCGTGACGAGCGCGCCGCCGCGCGCAAGCCAGATCGCGGCCTGGCCGGCCGAGTTCCCGCCGCCGACGACGCCGACCCGCGTTGCGCTACAACGCTGGGCCTCCTGCGGGCCGGCAGCGTAGAAGATGCTCACTCCCTCGTAGGACTCGGCGTCCGCGACGGGCAACCGGCGGTACTCGGCTCCGGTCGCGAGGATGACGGCGCGGGCGAAGACCTCGTGGCCTCCGTCGAGCCGTACGAGATGGTGGTCGGCGCCGGGCTCGAGGGCGATCGCCCGGTACGGGGTGGCCGTGCGGGCCGCGAACTTCCGGGCCTGGGTGACGGCCCGGACCGTCAATTCGGTGCCGCTGATGCCGGCCGGGAACCCGAGGTAGTTCTCGATCCGGCGCGATGTTCCCGCCTGGCCGCCGAGCGCGCTCCCCTCGACAACGAGGGTCTCGAGCCCCTCGGACGCACCGTAGACGGCGGCGCCGAGCCCAGCCGGCCCGCCGCCGACGATCAGGAGATCGACGGTCTCCGCCGGGCCGAGCTCGAGCCCGATCCCGAGCGCGCGCGAGAGGTCGCCGGCGGACGGGTTGCGCAGCTCGGGCCCACCCGGCAGGCGGACGAGCGGGATGTCCTCCTCGGGGAGCTGTTCGATCAGGGTGCGCGCCTCCAGGTTCTCCGGGCGGCTGGTATCCGTCCACGTCGAGGGCAGGCGGTTGCGGCGCGCGAAGTCGACGAGGTGCCTCGTTGCCTCCGAGGTGTGCGGCCCGACGATGTCGACGCCGACGCCGTCGATGCCCTGCAGTGCCTCCCGCCGGGCGATGAAGGTCGAGAGCAGCAGCTCGCTGAGCGGTCCGTCGTCGAACAGCAGCGGCCGCAGGCGCTCACGCTCGACGGCGACGTAGCGCATCGGCTCGGTCACGATCGCCGTCAGGTACACGGTCTGCCCGGTGAGCAGGTTGGACTCGCCGATGAAGCCAGAGGGGCCGTGGCGGATGATCTCCGCTCCCGAGGCATCCAGGATGGCCGCCTCGCCCTCGATGATCGCGATCAGCGGATAGCGGCGATCCCCGACCCGGAAGAGCACGTCGCCGACCTCGGCGCGACGTTCCTCGCCATGCTCGGCGAGGGAGGCGAGCTGTCCCTGGGACAGCACGGCGGTCAGGGTCGCCACGGTGAGACCCTATCTCCCCGCAGGCCCGGGTCGTCGCCGGTCCGGATCACCTCGATCGTGCTCGCAACTACGCAGCGGCCCGTGCGTACTTCGCGCAGTCACCTCCGCAGAAGTGCGCCTGCGTACCTCAGGGCCGGCACGGATGGAATCGAGGATGTTCAGTCCTATACTAAAGTAATCCCGGCGGGGCACTTTTCTGGGCCTTTGCTCAGACTCTGCCTGGAGGAGAAGCAGGAGGGGGGAGGGCAATGAGACGCGCTCTCGCAATCGCACTGGCGGTCCTGGCCGTACTCGTCGTCGGCACAGCCGCCAGCGGCAGCGTGCAGACGCTGATCACCGGGGCGAGCATCAAGGACGGGTCGAGCGGATCGGACGACATCAAGCCCGGCGCGATCATGTCCCACGACATCCGGAACGGGACGATCACCAAGCTCGACCTTTCGAGCGGCGTGCTCGCGCATCTGACGGGCCCACAGGGACCGAAGGGTGACGCAGGGCCTATCGGCCCCGCCGGTGCCAAGGGAGACCAGGGCGCCCAGGGGCGACAAGGGCGACAAGGGCGACAAGGGTGACAAGGGCGACAAGGGCGTCACCAATCTCGAGGCCGACGGCCCGTATCCCGGTCGGGCTGATCCCGAGAACAACCTGCAAGGCGACGAGGGAGCCCAGTCTACGACCATGTGGGCGGGCGACGGGACGCTGCAGCAGTCGTGGGTGATGTGCGCACCAGGCAAGGTGGCACTCGGTGGCGGTTTCGGTCAGAACGACTACCAGACCGACAAGCTCGTCATCGTCACCTCGACGCCGGTGAATGTCACCAAGGACGGCGAGTTCTATCCCGCCGGCACACCGTATGACGAGGAAGGCTCACTGCTCGCGCCGAACGGCTGGCTCGTCCAGGGCTACAACCAGAGCGGTCAGGACCTGATCGTTCGGCCCTGGTGATCTGCGCGAACATTGGCAAGTAACCACGTCCAGCAGGACGACGGGGGCGCGGACATCCGGCCGCGCCCCCGGCATTTCGAGCGCACGCCTCTGTGCGTCTGGCCCGGTCGAGCCAATCCGTGAACTGAGAGTTCTCCGCTGTCCCGAACCGGGCTTCCGCTCGCTCGACGAGTTCGACGGGCACCTCGTGGCCAGCACCCGCGGAGCGTCGGAGGGTCCTTTCTGTCGATCTGATGCACGGGGTGGAAAAATGCCCGCAATGGAATATGATTAGGGGTCCGATGTACCCGACGGACGTGCGGCGACCGAGCGGCCTCAGGCTTCTTGCCTCGGGCTTCCTTGCGGCGCTCCTGCTCGCCGCTCTCGCGGGCGCGGCGAACGCGGGCGGGACCCAGCTCGGGTCGGCTGCGGTGCCGTGCCCGGTCACCGCGACGGAGTTGAGCGGCATCGTCGGCAAGACGTTGCAACGGGTGAACCTCAGCGATCCGGCCCGCGACCCGGCCGCGCAATGCGCGTTCTCGCTCGTGAGCAAGGTCTCGTCGAACCGCTTCGTGAGCCCGCAGGTGTTCCTCACGGTCGGTCCGGGCGGTGTCGGCGACCTCAGGAGCCTCTACCAGTACTACGTGCAGTCACGGAGCAAGCTCGCCACCCGGCCGCGGGTCACAGCCCGTCCCGATCTCGGCGCGGGCGCGTTCACCCTGACGGCAGCGACGACGCCGGTCACGACCGCGTTCTTCCTCGTCGGCAAGAACGTCGTCGGCACCCTCGCCGTCGACCTCGCGGGGGCGGCAGCCGGGAAGCGCGATCAGGCGACCGCCGAGAAGATCCTCGCGCTCGTCTACGGCCGGCTCCACTAGCCCGTCACCGCACGAGGCCGTAGAATCGTCGCATGATGCTCGAGGTCGCGGCCGTCGTCCTGACGCTGCTCTTCATCATGGGCGGCGGCTGACGCCGGGATCCGACGGCCCGTGCTCCGGGCGGACGAGGCGGGCGCCCGCAGGAAGGCGATCGATCGGCCCGAACTCCCGGTGAGTGTCCCCGGGCCGCCTGCACGCGCTGATCGACGGCGTCTTCGCCATCGCGATCACGCTGCTCGTGCTCGACCTGCCTCGCCCTGCGGGGTCCGACCAGCTCGCGCGCGACCTGCTGCACAACTGGCCGAGCTACGCGGCCTACGCGGTGTCGTTCGCAACGGTCGGCATCGTCTGGATCGAGCACACCGGCATGATGAGCGCCGTCCGCTCGGTCAACCGGCGCTTCATCGAACGCACGCTCGTGCTGCTCTTCTTCGTCTCGGTGGTTCCCTGGCCGACTGCGCTCGCGGCCGACTACGCCCGTGACGGAGGAGCGCAGGCACGCACGGCCGCACTTCTCTATGCGGCGACGCTGATGCTGATGGGCGTCGCGGTCACGCTCGGCTGGCGCTACCTCGTCTCCCACGACGAGCTCGTCGCCGAGCCGGTACGGACAGTCCTTCCCGCCGGTGCCCGGCGCAGCCTGCTCGGGACCCTCGCCTACGTGCCCGCTCTCCTGCTCGCCCTCGTCAGCCCGGCCGCGTCGTTCGGCCTCGCCGCGCTGATCGCCGTCTACTTCGCCTGCTCGAGGACCGCCGTCCCCGGGCTCATGCGCGACCACGCGGCCGACTCCACCGGCTAGCCGCACCTCGGAGAGGCGTCGTGGGCGGGCCCGGCTGTCGCCGGGCGCGGCGTCACGACAACGGCCCTCTCAGGTGGAGGTCGCCGCCGGCTCGTCGGCGTCGGCCTGCTCGGTCTCGGTCTCGGCGGGTGCCGTGGCGTCGTCCGCGGCGGCCTTCTCGTTCAGGCCGCGGATCTTCGTCACGATCTCCTCGAGCCCGGGATGTGAGAGCTCGCCGCTCTCGAACAGCTCGAACGCGGTCTTGCCGAGCTCGCCGTAGGCCTGCCCGAGCTCGCGCTTGACCTGGACGTCCTCGACGCCCTCCTTGGCCTTTGCGGCGGCCTGCTCTGCTGCCGCCTTTGCCTTGTCCAGGAATCCCATTGCCTACCTCCTTGCCGGAGAATGCTCCGGCGCCTGCGGCTTCGTTGCGCTCGCCCGCATGCTACTCGTGACCCACCGACCAGGAGATGCCGATGAGCTCAGTTGCCTGCACCCACCTCGACCGGATCGCCGTGACGGCGCTGCCGGACCCGATCGAAGGCTGCGAGGAGTGCCTGAAGACCGGTGGCCGCTGGCTGCACCTGCGGATGTGCGAGAGCTGCGGCAAGATCGGCTGCTGCGACTCGTCGCCGAACCAGCATGCGAGCAAGCACGCGGCCGAGGCCGACCACCCGATCGCCCGCTCGGCCGAGCCGGGGGAGACGTGGAGCTGGTGCTATGTCGACGAGGTCGCATTCGTGGTCGACGCCGCCGGCTGACGGCCGTTCCGTGACGCGTCGGGCGGGAGGCCCCGGTCGGCTCTCCCGCCCGGCCGCTCGAGCCAGAGGCTAGCCCGTCGGCGCCGGCGCCGACTCGTCGTTCTGCCAGAGGCCGAACTCGTTCCCGTGCGGGTCCGTGCAGGTCGCGAACCAGCCCATGCCCGGCACAGGCATCGGCTCCCCGGACTCGCCGCCGAGCCCGCGCACGCGGGCTGCGCCGGCGTTGATGTCGTCGACGTCGAAGTAGGAGCGCATCCCGCGCTTGCCGGGCTCCATGTTCGTGATCGCGGCGCCGCTCGTGTCGCTGACCCGGGTCATGTGGTACTCGGATGGGCCGGGGAAGGCCTGGAACTCCCACCCGAACAGCGATCCCCAGAACGCCTGCGACGCTGCAGTGTCGTCTGCCGGGATCTCGGTGTGCACGATCTGACCGGGCATCTGCTTCTCCTCCTGGATTGTCGTGTGACGGAGTCGGTCGCTCCGCCCTCGGTGGATAGACGTTGCTGCGGCCCCGTTCTCATCGGTGGGGCCGGCGTTCGCGATCGCCGCGTCGTTGCTCGGCTACGCGGGCCAGAAGTCCGGCACGAGCTCGGCGTCGCCGCGAGGGTCGTCGATCTTCATCGCGGCGATCACGAGCTCGACGTCGTCGGGGCCTTCGTTCCACACCGAGCGCACGACCTGCGGTGCGACGCGGACGACGGTGCCCGCCGGCACGTCGACGACGTCGTCGTCGAGCTTGAACTGGAGCGTGCCCGAGACGACGAGGTAGATCTCCTCCTGCGTCTTGTGGCGGTGCCCGTACGAGCCCTTGCCCCCGGTTCCGGCGGGCATGCGCCGCCAGGTGAGAGCCGCCTGCTCGGCGCCGATCTCGTAGGTCGCGAGCCGCATCTCGCCCGGATAGTCTCCGAGGAAGTCGGTCACCTCGGAGAGAGCCTTGATCGTGTAGTCGGCCATCGTCTTCCTCCTCGCTCGACGGGAGGAGCCTACGTGGCGATGATCACGATGGTCAATACCGTTCGGGGCCCTGACGGAGCCCGATCACGAGGGTGGCTTGAACGCCCCGACCCCAACCAGGAGCTGGCCAACGCTCGTGTCTGGCTACCCTCACATCATGCTCCGACGATGTGTAAGGCAATCCTTACAGCGACCGTGCGGCTGACGCGGAGGGGGTTGCTCGGGCGGGCCTTCGCAGGCGCCGCCGTGCTCGCAGGCGCCGGCGTCTCCGGCGCCCGAGGCTCGACGAGCGTCGTCAGAAACCTGAGCGTCCGCAACGCCTCGCGGGCCTTCGTCGGCGACCGGAGGTTGTTCGCCACGATCAGCCCGCGGAGTGGGGGCGGTCGCGCCGGAGCCATCGTCGATCTCGTCGCCGAGCGTCCGCTCGACGCGACCCTCGAGGTCGTGAGTCGCAACGGTGTCGGCGCGGCGCTGATCGCGAGCCAGCCGGTCCCGCTGGTCGCCGGGAGCAACCAGATTCCCTGGGCGCCGGGCCCGTCGCTGAAGCCCGGCTCGTACATCCTCCGGCTCCGTGACCTGGAGGCGACCCCGGCGCAAGTCCTCGGCTCCGCCGTCGTTCGCATCATGGACGTCGAGGCCACCTTCCGGCGGCGAAGCGCGCTCCCCGGCGAGACGGTCACGCTTACCGTGCAGACCGACGCGCCGTGGCTCCGCCTGACGCTGCTCCAGTGCGGCCCCGAGGACGGGCCGACCAACAGCAACTACGAGATGCGCGGCATCCCCGTCGGCGCGCCGAAGCGAATCGACCTGGCCGGTAGGCAGGGGCGGCCGACCTCCGTTCCGGTCACCCTCGCGGCGCCTTCGAGCGGCCTCTACGCGGCGCGTCTCGACGGCCCCTCGGGCCATGTCGGGTTCGCCCCGCTCGTTGTCCGGCCGCCGGCGCCGGCCCAGCGCATCGCGGTCGTCTTGCCGACGACGACCTGGCAGGCCTACAACTACTACGACCGCAACGGCGACGGCTTCGGCGACACGTGGTACTCGCTCTTCGCCGAGAAGCGGATCGATCTCACCCGCCCGCACCTGCGCCGGGGCGTGCCGGAGCGCTTCCGCAGCTACGACGTTCAGTTCCTGCACTGGCTCGCCTCACGCGGCCAAGCCGTCGACACCTATGCCGATGAGGACATCGAGCTCTTTTCGTCGCCGCAGGCGCTCCGGGCGGCGTACGACCTGATCGTGTTCCCCGGCCACACCGAGTACGTCACGCCACGCCTGTACGACCAGATCGAGGGCTACCGGGATCTCGGTGGGCGCCTGATCTTCCTCTCCGCCAACAACTTCTTCCGCCACGTCAGGCGCACCGGGGACGAGGCCCGCCTGATCGGCGAGTGGCGCAACGAGGGCCGCCCCGAATCCGCGCTCCTCGGCAACCAGTACCTGGCCAACGACAGCGGCCAGCACCAGCAGCCGTTCACCGTCGTCGGCGCCGACAGCGCGGCTTGGCTGTTCGCCGGCACCGGCCTCGCGAACGGGTCGCAGTTCGGCCGCTACGGCATCGAGATCGACGCGACCACCGTGCACTCCCCGCCCGGCACCCAGGTGCTCGCGACGATTCCCGACCTCCTCGGCCCCGGACGCACGGCGGAGATGACCTACTACGAGCTGCCGAACGGCGCCGCGGTCTTCTCTGCCGGCGTCCTCAACTTCGGCGGCACGGTGATGTTGTGGCGCGAGACGGGCCTCCTGCTGGACAACGTCTGGGCGCGGCTAGCGCCCGGCTGACGCCCGCGTCTCTAGCCGAACGAGGCGCGGGCGCGCGCTGCCTTGACGGCTACGTCGTGTCCGGGACGACGCTGTCGAGCTGTGCCTGCGTGAAGAACCGGCCGGGCTCGACGCCGGTGGCGCTGCGATAGACGGCGACGATGAACGTGTGACTGACGGCCGAGGCGACGATCGCGACGACGACGATCCCGGCCAGCGCAATCAGCACGGCGAGGGCGTAGAAGAAGACCTGGCCGGTTGCCGCGCCGACGGCCACGACCACCGCGGCGGCGACGATCACGGCGACGATCGCGATGAACGCGACGACGCCGATGCCGACGCTCCCGATCGCCGCCTCGCCCCAACGCGCCTTGACGACGGACCGGCTGCGGCGCATCGCCTCGCGGGGGCCGACCCCCTCCAGGGCAATCGCGGGGACGACGAAGAACGTGGCGATGTTCCAGGCGATCGCCAGGCCGCCGATCGCGAGGGCGGCGATCAGCTCGACGATCCCGCCGAGCTGCCGGGCTGCCGAGAACAAGGCCCGGATGAGGAGGCCGACCGTGGCCGCGATCAGGCCCCAGGCCACGATCGGGCCGAGCTTCGAGCGGGCGACGCGGAGCCCGGCGGACACGCTCGTCTCCCGTCCCTCCATCGCGTCGTTCGCGACCGAGGCGAGGGCGACGTTGAAGAAGACCCCGACGATCGTGCTGAGGACGAGTGCGAGTACCGCGGCCACCGCGAAGATCGTCTGCCCGCTGTGCTCGCTCGAGCTCGCCAGCGCTGACTCGGAGAGATCGCCGGCGCCCCAGGCGATCCCGAGCGCGGGAGCGAAGATGATCAGGTTGGCGACGAAGATCGCCACGGCCGAGACGGCCGGCAGCTTCCAGAGAGCGGGGACGACCTTGACCGCGGCCCAGCTCGAGCGGAGCAGGCTCAGGCCCAGCTGCCAGCGCTCGGAGAAGGACCGGCGTGGAGCCTTTTGACGCCGGAATTGCATGGGCGCACTATACGGCGTCGATCGGGCGAGGCAAGGATTCCGGCCCGTTCGCGTCGTGGTGCCACCGGGTCGGCTCCGGGCGGTTAGGGTGGGTCCTGATGGACACGGCGGAGTTCCTCATTCGCGAGCGCGAGACGATCGTCGGGGAGGCAGACGGCGCTCTCGCTCTCCTGCACGAGCGGCACTACGAATCCTCCGGAGCGGCCACGTCGAGGCAGCGGCTGGAGCTGCTCTTCGACCAGCTCGTCGGCGCGGTCGGCGCCCGTGACCTGACCTCGGTGGTCGCGTACGCAAACACGATTGCGGAGGAGCGGTTCGCGGCGGGCTTCGACCTCTCCGAGGTGCAGGCAGCCATCAATGTGCTCGAAGCGGCGACGTGGAAGCAGATCCTGGCGGATCTCGAGGCGGAAGACCTCGCCGAGGCGCTCGGCCTCGTGAGCACCGTCTTCGGCGCCGCCAAGGACGCTCTCGGCAGGCGGTACGTCTCGCTCGCCACGCGCACCCACGCGCCGTCGCTCGACCTGCGGGCGCTGTTCGCGGGCACCGAGGGCGGCTAGCTAGCGAGCGAGCCGGCTCGCGGCCGAGGCCGCCTGCCCGTAGCTGATGCCGCCGTCGTTCGGCGGCACGAGCCGGTGTGAGAGAACCTCGAGGCCGAGCGCCTCGAGCCTCGACCTGGTGGCGTCGAGGAGCCGCAGGTTCTGGAAGCTGCCGCCCGTGAGCACGACGGTGCGAGGCTCGGCGGCCTCCGCGCACGCCGCCGCCGCCGCGAGCGCGACGCCTTCGTGGAAGGCGGCGGCGATCTCAGCGGGCGGGCGCCCGGCGGCGTGATCGTCGTGCGCCGCGGCGACGAGATCTGCTCCGTGGATGACGCCCTGCCCGAGACGGCATGCGTAGGGCTCGGCGCGCGTCGCTCCGGCGAGCCGTTCGAGCTCGATCGCCGCCTGGCCCTCGTAGGTCACCTCGTGGCGGAGGCCGAGCAATGCCGCCACCGCGTCGAAGAGGCGGCCCATGCCCGACGAAAGGGGGGCGTTGACGCCGAGTGCCTGCCGGACGACGGCCCAGCCGTCGAACGGGACCGGCCGACCGGCCAGCTCGAGGTACGCGGCTGCTGTCCGCCACGGGGCACGAATCGCGGCCTCGCCGCCGGGGAGCGGCACCGGGGCTAGGTGGGCGACCCGCTCGAACGAGCGCAGGTCGCACCGCAGCAGCTCGCCACCCCAGATCGTCCCGTCCGTTCCGTAGCCGGTGCCGTCGAACACGAGCGCGAGGGCGGGACCGACGCGACCGTGCTCGGCGAGGCAGGCCGCGGCATGCGCGTGATGGTGCTGCACGCCGACGAGCTCGACCTCCCGCTCTTCCGCCTGCGCGAGCGCCCACTTGGTTGCCAGGTACTCCGGGTGAAGGTCGTGGGCGATCACGCGGGGCTCGACGTCGAGCATCGCGAGGTAGAGCTCGAGGTCGGCCCGGAATGCGTCGTAGGCAAGGGCGGTGTCGAGGTCGCCGAGATGGGGGGAGACGAACGCCTCGGCGGCGCGGGCGATGCAGAACGTGCTCTTCAGCTCGGCGCCGACGGCGACGATCGGGGTCGCGGCTGAAACGGGCAGCGGCAGCGCGTTCGGGATGAAGCCGCGCGACCGGCGGATCGGGAACGCGACGCGGACGACGGAGTCCTCGCAACGCCGGTGAATGGGGCGGTTGTGGGCGAGGAACTCGTCGGCGATACCGCCGAGGCGCGCGCGTGCCTCGGCGTCGTCGACGGCGATCGGCTCGTCCGAGCGGTTCCCGCTCGTCATCACGAGCGAGAGCTCGGTGTCGGCGAGAAGGAGGTGGTGGAGAGGGGTGTAGGGGAGCATCACGCCGAGCTAGGGCGCGCCGGGTGCGACCGACGGGGCAACCGGAGCGCCGGCGCGCCGGGGCAGCAACACGATCGGACGCTCGCGCGAGCACAAGAGCGCGGCCGCCGGCGCCGAGAGCTCGACGAGCGCCTCGGGCGTCGCCGTCATCAGGGCGAAAGGCTTGTCCTCGCGGTGCTTGCGGCCCCTGAGCCGCGCCACCGCCTCCTCGTCGGCCGCGTCGCAGGCGAGGTGGTAGCCGCCGAGGCCCTTCACGGCGAGGATCGCGCCGCTCCGGAGGAGCGCCACGGCCTCGTCGAGCGGCAGCGAAAGCCGCGGCCCGCAGACCGGACAGGCGATCGGCTCGGCATGGAACCGACGGTCGGCCGGATCCTCGTACTCGCGACGGCAGTCGGCGCACAGCGGAAAGCCCGCCATCGTCGTGTTGGGCCGGTCGTAGGGGACGCGCACGACGATCGTGAACCGCGGCCCGCACTGGGTGCAGTTGACGAAAGGGTAGCGATGGCGGCGATCGGTCGGATCGAACAGCTCGCGCAGGCAGTCGTCGCAGGTCGCGACGTCCGCGGGAACGAGGGCGCTGCGGCCCGTGGGCGTGCTCGCGAGGATCGAGAAGCCCGAGGCTCGCGTCGGCGCGACGGTCTCGGTGACCTCGACCGCGTCGACGCGCGCAAGCGAGGGCGCCTCGGCACGTACCCGCGTCACGAACGCATCCAGCGTCGAGGCGTCACCCTCGGCCTCGATCACGACCCCGTCTCCGTCGTTGAGCACGAAGCCGTTCAGCCCGAGCGTCCGAGCGAGGCCGTAGACGAACGGCCGGAACCCGACGCCCTGGACGACACCCCGCACGCGGATCTTCCGGCGCTCCATCACGGCATCATCGGGGAAACCGATGGAGTAGCGCAGGCCGCGACGACCAGCACGGAGAGCTCGGGCGGCCCGCTGACGGGGGACGGCACAGTCGAGCGCTCACGCGAGAGCGAGTCCGGCCGGGTGCAAGGGGGATCAGGCGTCGTCGGCGGGCTCGACCCGTCTCGGCGCGAGCAGGTCGACGGGATTGGCCACGGCCCCGCTCTTCCCGAGCCGGGCGCGGAAGACGTGATAGCTCCACGCCTGGTAGAGCAGGATGACGGGCAGCAGGACGATCGTGACGATGCTCATCACGGTCAGCGTGTAGTGGCCGGACGAGGCGTTCGCGATCGTGAGGCTGTCGGCCGAGCTCGTCGACGAGACCATCACCCTCGGGTAGAGCTCGGTGAAGAGCAGCACGACGGCGAGCACGATCGTCGCCGCGGTGGAGGCGAAGGCGAGACCCTCGCGGCGCCGGTGCGTGAGCACGACGGCGCCGACGGCGGTGGCGGCGGCGAGCACGGCGAGGACGATGCCCGGGAAAACGTCCTGATCGTTCTTCTGGATGCCGACGACGAGCGTCCAGGCGAGGAAGCCGGCGCCGACGAGCGCGACGGGCAGCGCGAGGCGGGCTGCCGTGCGCATCGCGCGGGCGTGCAGGTCGCCGGTCGTGCGGAGCGTCAGCAAGACGGCGCCGTGCAGCGCGAAGAGGAGCACGAAGGCGACTCCCGCCACCACCGTATAGGGCGAGAAGAGATCCCAGAACGTGCCGGTGAACTCTTGCGCGGACGAGACCGGCACGCCCTGCAGCAGGCTCGAGAGGGCGATGCCCCAGATCAGCGGCAGCCCGACCGCCGCGGAGGTGTTCAGCCAGGCCCAGACGGCCCGCCAGCCGGGGCTCTCGGCCTTGCCGCGCCACTCGAACGACACGACCCTGACGATCAGCAGCACGAGCACGAGCAGGAGCGCGACGTAGAAGCCGGAGAACATCGTCGCGTACCAGACCGGGAAGGCGGCGAACATGGCCGCACCCGCGATGATCAGCCAGACCTCGTTCCCGTCCCAGAACGGGCCGATCACCTGGAGCATGGTGCGGCGATCCTCCTCGCTGCGACCGAGCACCGGCAGGAGCATCCCGACGCCGAAGTCGAAGCCCTCGGTGAGGAAGTAGAGCGACCAGAGCGCGCAGAGGAGCCAGAACCAGGTCGTCTGCATCAGTAGCTCGGTGCCGGCGTCGCCGTCGGCATCCCTCCTTCACCGTCCGCGGGCGGATCGAGGCGGGCGTAGCGCCACATGAGCTGGAAGTCGACCACCGCGAGTGCCAGGTAGAGGGCGATCAGCACGACGAGGCTGAACGCGACCCTGGCCGTCGTCGAGGCCGGGGAGACGGCGTCAGCCGTCTTCTGCAGCCCCCACACGATCCACGGCTGACGACCGGTCTCGGTCAGGATCCAGCCGCCGAAGCAGGCGAGAAAGGGAAACGCGATCCCGACCACGGCGGCCCGCTGGAACCACTGCGCCTGCGCGATATCCCGGCGCCAGAGCAGCCAGCCACCCCAGAGAGCGAGCAGGAGCATGAGACCGCCGAGGTAGGCCATCAGGCGCATGCACCAGTAGGCGAGCTCGATCTGCGGCATGTAGTTCCCGGGCCCGAACCGGGCCGCCTCCTGCGCCTGGTTCTGGTTCAGGCCCACGACCTTGCCGTCGAGCGAGCCGGTGGCGAGGTAGGAGAGGAGCTTCGGGATCTCGATCGAGTACGTCGGCGTCGGGTCGCTCGCCGTGAAGCCGCCGATCTGGAAGATCGAGAACGAGGCCGGTTGCTGGGTGTCCCACAGCGCCTCCGTCGCGGCGATCTTCATCGGCTGAGCCTTCGTCGTCTCGATCCCGAGCGCGTTTCCCCACCAGAGCTGGAGGGCGGTGAGCGGGATCAGCAGCACGATCGCGAGCTTCGCGGCCGCGCGGAAGACCTCGACGTTGCGGCCCTGGCGGAGATGCCAGGCGGCGACGCCGAGCACGACGAAGCCGCCCGTCAGGCAGCCTGCGAGGATCACGTGGACGTAGGCGAAGATCGCGAACCTCTGCAACATGATCGTGGCGATGTCGTTCGCCTGGGCCGTGCTCGTGGCCGCGTTGATGTCGTAGCCGACCGGGTGCTGCATCCACGAGTTCGCGACGATGATGAAGTAGGCCGAGAGCCACGTGCCGAGCCAGACGAGGTAGATCGTCGCCAGGTGCACCTTCGGCGCCAGGCGGTCGCGGCCGAAGACCCAGAGGCCGATGAAGGTCGATTCGAGCATGAAGGCGCCGAGCCCCTCGATCGCGAGCGGGGCGCCGAAGACGTCACCGACGTACTTCGAGAACGACGACCAGTTCATGCCGAACTCGAACTCCTGCACGATGCCGGTCGCGGTCCCGATCGCGAAGTTGATCAGGAACAGCGTGCCGAAGAAGCGCACGAGCCGCTCCCATTTCCCGTCCTGCGTCCTGTACGCGAGCGTCTGCATGATCGCGAGCAGCGGCGCCAGGCCGAGCGTCAGCGGCACGAACGTGAAGTGGAACAGGGTGGTGATCGCGAACTGCCAGCGCGACAGCTCGAGGGCGCTCGCGACGATCCCGCTCACGACGCCGATACTACGCACGGCCGCCCACCCTGCCCGGCGTTTGCGCGCCCTTAATGCCTGCCGCGGGGACGGACGCGTAGGCTGACGGCGATGATCGAAGCGCAGGGACTGACGAAGGACTACGGCGACAAGCGCGCCGTCGACGGCCTCTCGTTCACCGTGCGCCCCGGGGTCGTGACGGGGTTCCTCGGCCCGAACGGCTCCGGCAAGTCGACGACGATGCGGCTCGTCCTCGGCCTCGACAGGCCGAATCAGGGCGACGTCACGGTCAACGGCAAGCACTACCGCGAGTTCGCCGCCCCGCTGCACGAGGTGGGAGCGCTGCTCGAGGCCCGCTCGGTGCACACGGGCCGGTCCGCCTACTACCACCTGCTCGCGCTGGCACAGACGCACGGGATTCCGAAGAGCCGCGTGCGGGAGCTGATCGACCTGGTCGGCCTCCACGACGTGGCGAAGAAGCGGGCCGGGAAGTTCTCGCTCGGGATGGGCCAGCGGCTCGGCATCGCGACTGCGCTCCTCGGCGACCCGGCGACGCTGTTGCTGGACGAGCCGGTGAACGGCCTCGACCCGGAGGGCATCCACTGGATCCGCAACCTTCTCAAGGGTCTCGCGGCCGAGGGACGCACCGTCTTCGTCTCCTCCCACCTGATGAGCGAGATGGCGATGACGGCCGACCACCTGATCGTGATCGGGCGGGGCCGCCTGATCGCGGACGCGAGCGTCGACGAGTTCGTCCGCCGCGCGTCGGGCGGCGTCGTGCAGGTGCGCTCGCCGCAGGCGACGGAGCTGCGGGAGCTCGTGCTCGGCGAGCAGGCGACCGTGACCGGCTCCGAGCCGGGGCTGCTCGAGGTCAGCGGCCTCACCGCGCCGCAGATCGGCGAGCTCGCCGCAGCACACGGGATCGTGTTGCACGAGCTGGCGCCGCAGCAGGCATCCCTCGAGGATGCGTTCATGGAGTTGACCCGCGACGACGTCGAGTTCCGCGCGGACGGCTCCGCTGCGGGGCAGAGCAGCGAGAAGGTGACCGGGTGAGCGACCTCACAGGCCCCGTCACCATCCCGCGCCTCGCGGAGCCGGGCCGGCTAACCCAGGCCCGGGTCGTCGTGTCCGAGTGGACGAAGCTCCACTCGTTGCGCTCGACGCGCTGGTCGCTGCTCGCCGCGGTGGTGCTGACGATCGGGCTGCCGATGCTGATCGCGGCCGTCGTAGCCTCGCACTGGGATCAGATGAGCCTCCGCGAGCGTTCGAACCATTCCCCGCTCGACATGGCGCTCGCCGGCGTGGGGGTGGCGCAGCTCGCGATCGCGGTGCTCGGCGTCCTCGTGATCACGGGTGAGTACTCGACGGGGATGATCCGGGCGAGCTTCACGGCCGTCCCGAAGCGGCTGCCCGTGCTGTGGGCGAAAGCGGCCGTGTTCGCCGTCGTCACCTTCGTCCTGATGCTGCCGTCGGTCCTGATCGGCTTCTTCGCCAGCCAGGCCATCCTCGCCCGGCATCACATCCTCCAGATCTCGTTCGGTGATCCCGGCATCGGGCGAGCGGTCGTCGGCGGCGCCGTGTACCTGGTGCTCGTCGGGGTGCTGGCGCTCTCGATCGGGGCGATCCTCCGGAACACGGCGGGGTCGATCTCGGCCTTCGCCGCCCTGTTCTTCGTGATCCCGCCGTTGCTCAACATCCTGCCGAGCAGCTGGAACGATGCGATCAGCCCGTACCTGCCGAGCAACGCCGGCCAGGCGTTCCTCGTCACGAGCAACCCCGGCGGCCTCTCGCCGTGGCCCGGCCTGGCGCTGTTCATCGGCTACACGGCCCTCGGGCTCGCGATCGCGGCAGTGCTCCTCGTGCGTCGCGACACCTGATCGACCAGGGCCGGCGCGTGAGCGGCTGGCAGACTCGGGGTGTGCCCGACGACCGCATCGATCTCGATTCGCTCATCGGGGCGTGGCGCGGCGCTCTCCAGGCGGCGCATGCGGCACTCCGGTCCGCCGGGCTCGACCACGACATCTCCGGATCCGACCTCGGGCTCCGAACGCGTCGGCTCTCGGACGAGCGGACCGAGATGGTCGCGGTGCTCGGCGCCTTCGCCAACGACCGCTATGCGAGACCACGTCTCGTCCGCCTCCTCGGGTCGCCGGTCGAGACGAGGAAGCTGCTCGGTCTCCCGGCCGGGATCGAGGCCTGCGTCTTCAACGTCGACGGCATCCTCGTCGCGAGCGCGGCCCTCCACGCGGAGGCCTGGCGCGAGATGTTCAACCAGTTCGTCTCCCGGCGCATCGAGCGCACCGGCCTGCCGTACGCCGCCTTCAGCAGGCGCATCGACTATCCCCGGCTCATTCACGGCAGGTCACGCGAGGACGCCGTGCGCGCGTTTCTCGAGAGCCGCGGCATCAGCCTGTCCGAGGGCGAGTCGGACGATCCGCCCGAGAGCGACACGGTGCACGGGCTCGCGAATCGCAAGAACGCGTTGCTCCTGAAGCGGCTCGACGAGCACGGGATCAGGGCCTTCGACGGCGCCCGCCTCTACCTCCAGCTCGCGCACGACGCCGGGCTGCAGTGCGCCGTCGTCTCCGGCAGCACGACCACCCGGGCGCTGCTCGCACGATCCGACCTGAGCACGCTGATCGACGAATGCGTCGACGGCAATACCGCCCAGCGGGACCACCTGCGGCGAAAGCCGGAGCCGGACATGCACCTCGCCGCGTGCCACCGGCTCGGAGTCGCGCCCGGCCGCACAGCGCTCTTCGAGACGACGGCGGACGGCGTGCTCGCGGGCCGCGCCGGCGGCTTCGGGCTCGTCGTCATCGTCGACCAGAACGGCAATACGGCGGCGCTGAACGCGGCGGGCGCCGACCGCGTCGTCACCGATCTCGGTGAGGTCCTCGAGCACGAGCTCGGGGCTCCGGCGAAGGCGACCGCGCGCCCTTGATCCAGCCCCGCCCGGCGGGGCCGCTCGGCCGGGCCTCCGGCGAGGGCTACCCTCAAGGCGTGATGGATGCCGCGGTCCTCGTCGTCGACGACGATGCGCCGATCAGGCGCATGCTCGAGCGCACCCTCGAAGCCGAGGGCTACGACGTCCGGAGCGCCGCCGACGGCGGGGCAGCGCTCGCGGCGGTCGAGAGATCCGCCCCGGACGTCATCGTGCTCGACGTCGCGATGCCTGGGCTGGACGGCCTCGGCGTCTGCCGGCGCCTGCGGGCGAAGGGGCTGTCGCTGCCGATTCTCCTGCTCACCGCGCGCGACGCCGTCGAGGACCGCGTGGCGGGCCTCGACGCCGGCGCCGACGACTATCTCGTCAAGCCGTTCGCACACGAGGAGCTGCTGGCGCGCCTGAGGGCTCTCCTGCGCCGGGGGCACGAGCCGGAGGAGATCATCGCGGTCGACGACGTCGTCCTCGACGTCCGCTCCCGGGTCGCCCGGCGCGGAGGCCGGGATCTCGAGCTCAGCGCGCGCGAAGCCGACCTCCTCGAGCTGTTGCTCCGCAACCCGCGAAAGGTCGTCTCGCGCGAGATGGCGCTCGACCGGATCTGGGGCGGCTCCGCTTCGGCCAGCCTCAACGTCGTCGATCGCTACGTCTCCTACCTGAGAGGGAAGCTCGGCGAGCCGCCGGTGATCGAAACCGTGCGGGGAGTCGGGTTCGTGCTCGGACGGTGAGCCTGCGCACGATCCGGGGCCGCTCGGTCGCCGCGGCCGCGATCGCAATCCTCCTTGCCGTCGTCATGCTCGGGATCGGCGTCGACCTCGTCGTCGGGCGCCATCTGCACCGCTCGCTCGACGACTCCCTGCGCCGCCGGGCGGTGGCGGTCGCCCAGCTGAGCGCGTCGGCGCCGGCCCTGCTCACGCGGCCGGGAGCGCTCGAGGCTCCACTCGGCGGGGCGGACGCCAGCGTCGAGGTGCTCGACCGTCACGGTCGGCTCGTCGCACGCTCGCTCGGCCTCGGCGGCCGCGTGTTGCCGGCGGCGCCGCTGGTGCGCCGGGTGATCGCCACGGGCCGGCCGGCCTTCGTCGACTCGAGCGACGGAGGCGATCCGATCCGCCTCTACGTCGCCCCGCTCGCCGACGTCCGCGGAGCGGGAGCGGGCGGCGCGGTCGCCGTGGCGGCATCGACGGCGGACCTGACCGAGACGATCCATGCGCTGCACGCCGGTGTGATCCTGTCGGCGCTCGCAGCCGCGCTGGCCGGGGCCGTCGCGGTCGCGCTGCTGCTCGGTCGGGCGCTGCGGCCGCTCGGGCGGCTCGCCGAGGCGGCCGGAGAGGTCGAGCGAACCGGAGACCCCGGCCGGCGGCTGCCGGAGACGGGGGTCGACGACGAGGTCGGCCGGCTGGCGACGACGCTGAACGCCATGCTCGGCAGCCTCGAGCGGTCACGAGACGCCGAACGGCGGTTCGTCGCCGACGCCTCCCACGAGCTCCGGACGCCCCTCACGGCGCTGCGGGGAAACGTCGAGTTCCTCGCCCGCCATGGCAGCACGCCCACCGTCGTGGCCGATCTCCAGCACGACGCCGACCGGCTCGCGCGCCTCGCCGACGACCTGATCGCGGTGAGCCGGGAGGAAGCAGCAGGACCGCCGACCGCGGCAGTGGAGCTCGACGAGCTCGTGCGGACGGTCGCCGCTCGCGACCCAGGCGTGCTGACCGAGGTCGAGCCCGTCCGGGTGCTCGGTGACCGCGCCGCCCTGGAGCGCGCCCTCCTGAATCTCGTGCAGAACGCCCACCTGCACGGCGCCCCGGGCGGCGCCGTCACGGTCGTCGCGGCGCGGAGGGGCGACCTCGCGGTGCTCAGCGTCTGCGACGAGGGAACCGGCCTCGACCCGGCCGACGCCGAGCGCGCCTTCGAGCGGTTCTGGCGCGCGGGCCACGACGGCACCGGCTCCGGTCTCGGCCTCGCGATCGTCCGGGCCACCGCCGAGCGCCACGGCGGCCGCGCCTACGCGGACGGCCCGCGCTTCACGATCGAGCTGCCGGCTCTCAGAGAAATCTCCGACTCCGGCGGTACACCTGGGAGGGAACCCTCCGAGGAAGGATCGCCATGAGGCTCTTGCGCACGCTCCCCACGACACGTCTCGTCGCTCTGTCGGTGACGGTCGTCGCCCTCTTCGCGGCCGTGGCCGCGCTGGCCGTCGCGGCCTCGGGCAGCGGCGGCAGCACGCCTCCACCCAAGCCGCTCGCGGATGCCGTCCACGATGCGCTCGCCGGCCCCACGGTCGACGGCGTCACGGCTCGCGTGACGTTCACGAACGGGATGTTCCCCTCCGGCGCGCTCCTCGGCAACGCAGGCCCGGTGCTCATGTCGGGCGGCTCCGGCCGCCTCTGGATGACGGCCGACGGCCGGGGGCGAATCGAGCTTCAGTCGGATGCCGGCGACGCCCAGATCGTCTGGACGCCGACCGATGTGACCGTGTACGACGCGTCGTCGAACACCGCGTATCACGCCGCGCTGCCCGCGTCGCAGCCGGCTGCGCCCGGGGCCGACACGCCTCCTTCTCTCGCCCGCGTCACCGACGTGCTGACGCAGCTCGGCCTGCACGCGGTGGTCTCGGCCGCGATGCCCACCAACGTCGGCGGGGCGCCCGCCTACAGCGCGTCGCTCTCGCCGAAGCACGACGGCGGTCTGCTCGGCTCCGTCGAGGTCGCCTGGGACGCCGCCCATGCAGTGCCGCTCCGCGTCGCCGTGTACGCGCAGGGAGCGACCGCGCCGGTGCTCGCACTGACGACGAAGGACATCGCGTACGGGGCGGTCGACAATGCAGCCGTCGACGTGAAGCCGCCCACGAACGCCAAGGTCGTCGAGATCGGCTCTCTGACGCCCAACGCCGGAAGCACGGACGGGAAGCACGCCACTGCCGTGACCGGACTCGACGCCGTGCAGGCCGCGGCCGGGTTCCCCGTCACCGCGCCCGACGCGCTCGTCGGCCTCCCGCGCAAGGACGTCAGGCTCGTCGGCGACGGCACCTCCCAGACGGTCGTCGTCACCTACGGCCAGGGTCTCGGCGCGATCGTCGTCGCCGAGCGCAAGGCCACGGACGCCGCCGGGAAGGGCGGGATGCTCGGAAGCCTCCCGACCGTCTCGCTCGACGGAACCCCGGCGCACGAGCTCTCGACCCAGCTCGGCACGATCGTCCAGTGGCAGAAGAACGGTGTCGCGACCACGCTGGCCGGCTCGGTCCCGACAGCAGCGGCGGAGGCCGCCGCCCGGGAGCTGCAGTGAGCGACGAGCCGCCCGTTGTCGCGCGCGGGCTCGTCAAGCGGTACGGCGACGTCGTCGCGGTCGACGACGTCGACCTCACCGTCGAGGCCGGTGACGTCTACGGCTACCTCGGACCGAACGGGGCGGGCAAGACGACGTCCCTGCGCATGCTCCTCGGGCTCATCCGTCCGACCTCGGGCACGGCCCACCTGTTCGGCCGCGATCCGCTCGTGGACGGCGCGCGCGCGCTCGACGGGGTGGCGGGGTTCGTCGAGGGGCCACGCTTCTACCCCTATCTCAGCGGCCGCAAGAACCTCGAGCTACTCGCCGACTACGACGGCCGGGGTGCGCGCTTGCGCATCGACGAGGTGCTCGACCTGGTGGAGCTGCGCGACCGGGCGCGACATCGCGTCGGCGGCTACTCCCACGGGATGCGCCAGCGGCTCGGCATCGCCGCCTCGCTGATCCGCGACCCGCGGCTGCTGCTCCTCGACGAGCCGGCCACGGGGCTCGACCCGGCAGGGATGCGCGACATGCGCGACCTCGTCCGCCGCCTCGCAGGAGAGGGCATCACGGTGCTGCTGTCGAGCCACCTTCTCGCCGAGGTCGAGGAGCTGTGCAACCGCGTCGCGATCATCCGCAAGGGCCGCATCCTTTACGAAGGCAGCCTCGCGCGACTGCTCGAGACGGCGTCGGAGAGCTATCGCCTGCGCGCGCTCGAGCCGGAGCGGGCCCGGCTGCTGTGTCTCGCCCAGAGTGGCCTCGACGACGTCGTGCTCGACGGTGACGAGGTGGTCTTCCGCGCCGGCGAGCAGGCGGTGGCCGACCTCTCCGTGGCGCTCGGACAGGCCCGGATCCCGTTCACCGCCCTCGTGCCCAGCACCACGAGCCTCGAGGAGCTCTTCCTCGGCATGACCGAGGGAGAACCGGACGAGCGGCCTGCCGAGGCGGTGGCCTGATGGGAGGCGTCGTCAAGGTCTATCGGTGGGAGCTCGCAAAGCTCGCCGCGCAGAAGCGCACCTACCTCGGTGTCGGCGCCGCGATCCTCGTGCCGATCGCCTTCGTCGTGGCGCTCGTGCTGCAGAAGGGTGCCGGCCCGACCGACGTGCCGCTCGGGCGCACGTTGCGCGACACCGGGCTCGCGACCCCGTTCGTCGTCCTCTTCTTCCTCTCGATCTGGGGGCTTCCCCTGATCACCGCGCTCGTCGCCGGGGACATCGTCGCCTCCGAGACCCACAACGGGACGCTGAAGACGATTCTCACGCGTTCCCGCGAGCGAGGGCAGGTGTTCGCCGGCAAGGTGCTGGCGTCGCTCACGTACATGGTCGTCGCGGTCTTCGCGATGGGCGCGGTCGCGCTCGTGGCCGGCACGATCGCGTGGGGGCTGCATCCGCTCACCTCGCTCTCGGGCACGCGGGTCCCCGTCGGTCACGGAGTCGTTCTCCTGCTCGAGACCCTCGGCATCTACACGGTGGCGCTCGCCGGCGTGGCGGCGTTCGGCCTCATGCTCTCGACGGTGACCCGCAACAGCGCCGCGTCGGTCGTCGGGACGCTCATGTTCGCGCTCCTGATGCAGCTGCTCGGCGTCCTCCCCGGCACCGAGAGCATCCGGCCCTATTTGCTCGGCACGCAGTTCGACGCCTGGCACGGCTTCCTCCGCACCCCGGCCGACTGGGCGCCGGTCGTGCGGGCGCTGTGGGTCTGCACGCTCTACATCGGGATCCCGCTCTTCGCGGGGTACCTCGTCTTCCTCCGCCGGGACGTCGCGGGCGAGTAGCTCAGCGCTTCGCGTACGGGTGCAGGTCGAGGCGCTCGGCTGCAGCGAGAGCCTTCGCCGCTCCCCGGCTCGTGTCGCGCCCGAACGTCCCCTTGACGAGCCACCGCTGGAGCAACCGGCGCAGCGGTAAGGGCCTGGCCGCGACCGCCGGGGTGCGGCGCGGAGAGAGGTAGAGGTCGAGCGCGAGCCGCTTGACGAGGGCCGGGTCGGCGGGCCGGCCGGTCTCCTCCTCGAGGCGGTGCGCGACCAGCGAGCCGATCACCCGTACCTCGCGGACACCGGCCCGGATCGTGGAGCCGATCGAGAGCGTGGTCGACACGACGAGCACCCACGGCACGCGCGTGAATCGGGCGCCGCGGGCCACGGTCCTGACGACCGGCACGGCGAGCACGGCGACCCGCTGGATCTGATCCGCGAGCGCCTCATTGCCCTCGTCGCCTGCGAGCAGCCGCTTGCCCTCGGCGGCGGAGGTGACCCTCTCCGGCGTCGACAGGACCCGGTCGATCAGGTGGTCGTAGAGCGAGGCGACGGCGTCGACGAGTGGCGGCGTGGGGCGGATCGGAGGCGTCATCCTCTCAGAGAGTGCCGAAGGGTGGCACGCTCGCGGGCGTCCGGGCTCGCGGGGATCGTTCAGATCCGTCGATAGCGGGCGTCGCTGATCGAGTAGAGGGCGAACGCGATCAGGCCGGCGGCGACCACCCCGAGGAGCAGGTGGCCATAGGTCTGATGTTGCAGCTTGGCCAGGGCACCGTCCAGTCCGATGGCGGCGCGCGGGTTGTAGTCGACCGCGGCCTTGATCAGGAAACCGCCGGCGAGGCCGAAGATCACCATTCGCGCGACGTGACCGACGGTGCCGATCCTCGCGATCCAGCGTTCCGTCTCGGGCCCCATCTCCTCCGTCTTCGAGTCGTCCAGGAACTTTCTCGTCAGGCCCCGATAGCCCTGATAGGCGCCGACGCCGATGAGCACGACGCCGGCCAGGCCCACGAGCAGCGTGCCGGCCGGCCAGCCGAGGACACCGGCCGTCGTCGCTTTCGGGTTGCCGGTCTTTCCGGTTGCCGAGCCCGTCAGGATCTCGATGGCGACGACGCAGAGGCTGCCGTAGACGAGGCCGCTCCCGAGCGCCGCGATCCTGTCGATCGCCGTGTCGGAACCTTCCGGGCCGCGTCCGAGCGCCGCGCGCGTCAGGCGCCACATCGCATACCCGGCGAGACCGAGAGCCAGGAGCAGGAGGAGCACCTTGCCGAACTGCTGCTGCGCGATGGTTCTCATTGCGCTCTGCTGATTCGTCGTCTTGCCGCCGCTCCCGACAGCCAGCTTCAGGGCGAGAACGCCGATGACCCCGTAGACCAGTCCGCGGGCGACGAACCCCGATCGCGCCAGCCACTCGAAGGGCCTGCTGTTGACGAACCCGCTCGAGACTTCGTGTGCGCTGGGAAGGGAGGTCGATGTCGTCATACAGTGAGCCTCCCCAGCCGGGACGGACTTCAAACACCGGCCGGCCGCTACACCTGCCGACGTCGCGAGGATCCGTCTCCCGACGAGAACCCCCCGGGATCCCTGACAGCGTCGCCGGAGCGTTTGGGGTGTGCCGTATACGGGGAAACCGACCGAACACCACGACGTCAACCGGGAGCTCGCACATGGCGCACGGCCCGACTCGCGGAGCAGACGCGCGTTTGTCAGTCCTGCCGTTCGAGTGCAAGCTGTGACCATGGATCTGGGCCAGAATCCCGACGCACCCTCTGTCGGCGATCTCGGCCCTCACGTCCGCGGCCTGATCGCGGCGTCCGCGCTGGGTGTCGCCATCGGCGCGTTCGGGGTGCTCCTGTCGATCCTCCTCTTCAGCCTCAGCACCGTGGTCGTCTACGCGCCCCTTCTCGGTGCGGTGGCGGTCGCGGTGTGGGTCGCGGGGCGCCCCGGCGCCGTTGCCGCGATCGTCACCGGGTGGGGGCTCGCCGCCTGGGCGATCACGCCCCCCCGGATGTCGTTCGGCATTGCCTCTCGTGACGATTTCGTGCGCTGGGCGTCATCGCTCGTCGTCGGCGTCGTGATCGGGGGCGTGGGCTTTGCGATGCGACGAGGGCAGGAGCGTGCGGCACTCGCAGCAGAGCGCGAGGAGAGCTCCCGACTTCGCGTCGAGCGCCTGCAGGCGCTCGCTGCCTCGCTCTCCGCCGCGTTGACCCTCGAGGAGGTGGCCGGCGTCATGGTCGACGGCGTTCCTGCTGCGATCGGAGCCAGAGGCGGGGCGCTCGGGCTCGTGGAGGGCGTCGAGCTCGTGATCGTCGATCCGCGCGGTGCGAGCGGTCAGACGCTGCGCCCCGGGGCACGCTTTCCCTTGACAGCCCGCGCGCCGATCACGACGGCTGCCAGGGAAGGCAAGCCGGCCTGGGCGCAGCGCCGGCGCGAGTTCGTCTCGCGATTCCCGGAAGGCGCGACTCTCGCGCCCTACGCCTCCGGAGCCCTTGCCGTGCCGGTGTTCGTGGGCGAGCGCCTGGCCGGCGCGATGGGGTTCCCGTTCCAGGATCCCGACGCGATCACGGCGGAGGTGCGGGCGCTGGCCCGGATCGCTGCCGACCTCGGGGGGCAGGCGCTCGAGCGCGCGGGCCTCTACGAGCTGGAGCGGAGCTCGCGGGAGTCGCTCGACCGGGTCCTGGCAGTCGCCCCCCGCTTCCAGCAGGGCTCGACACCGGAGGCGGTCGTCATCTCGGTCTGCGCCGAGGCGCGCCGCGCGTTCGGGTGCGACGTCGTCCAGATCTGGACGCCCGCGGACGAGGAGCAGCTCGAGGTGACCTGGCGAGACCCACCGAGTGACGTCATCCCACCCGGAACCCGGATCGACTTCGCCGACTTCCCCGGCCTGATCGACACCATGCGCGCCTTCAGGTCGATGTTCGTCCAGAACGCGCAATCGCACACGAGCGGTGAGGCGCAACGTCACGCGACGAGGGTCGGGTGTTCTCCTCACTGCGGATCCCGATCGTCATCGGAGCACAGTTCGAGCGGATCCTCGCGCTCCAGTGGGAGCGTGAGATCACGGAGCCGGACCCGTCGGTGGTCGCCGTGATGCGGCGGTTCGCCGACCAGGCGGGCCTCGCGATCGAGCAAGCCGCACGGCGAGAAGCACAGGAGCAAACACGTGCGCTCCAGGCCGTCACGGAAGCCTTGGCCGCCGCTGCGACACCGAAGGACGTCGGCACGGCGATCGTGCGACACGGGATCCGGGCGCTCGGCGCGAGCGCCGCAACGGTGTATGCGGTGACGGTCGACGGAGGGCTCGAGCTCGTCGCCGGCGAGGGGTATCCGGACGAGGCGATGCGTGCGTGGGAGAGGGCCCCACTGGATGCCACGACTCCGCTCGCCGATGCGATTCGCAGCGGAGAGATCGTCATCTGCAAGTCGGCGGAGGAGATCGCCGAGCGGTATCCGTCCTTCGAGCACGCCGCCGGGTCGTTCGTGGCAGCGCCGCTCGTCGCCGCCGGACGCTCGATCGGTGGCATCCTCATCGGCTCCAGCGAGCCGCGCCCCTACAGCGCCGACCTCGGCCTCATCGTCAGTCTCGCGCGGCAGGCGGCACAGGCTCTCGACCGTGCGCAGCTGTTCGAGCGCGAACGAGCCTCGGCCGGCAGGCTTCGCAAGCTCCAGTCCGTGACGGCCGCCCTGTCGCAGGCGGTGAGCCTCGCCGAGGTGAGCCGCACCTGCCTCGAGCACGCGACGACGGGGATCGACGCCCCGGCAGGCCTCGTCGTCCTCAAGCACCCCGGAGCCGCCTCCGAGGCGAGCACGGTCACCGTGATGGCGGCAATCGGCCTCGAGGGGCCGGACGGCGAGATCCCGGAGGTTGCCGCGGGGTCGATCGCGGCGTGCCTCAAGAGCGGCCGACCCACCCCGGTCGACGACGGGTGGATCGCGTTCCCGCTCGCAAGCGGGGCGCTCGCGATCCGGTTGCCATGGCAGGACGATCTCGCCGCCGAGGACCGCGCGTGGCTCCTGACGCTCGTGAGCCAGGGCGAGCAGGCCCTCGATCGGGCGGGGCGGTACGAGACCGAGCGGGGAATCGCCGAGACAATGCAGCGGAGCGTGTTGCCCGAGCGCCTGCCGGTGGTCAGCGGGCTCACGCTCGCAGCGCGATACCTGCCCGGGACCGTCGGCGTCGACGTCGGAGGCGACTGGTACGACATCATTCACCTCAGCGACGGGCGCATCGGCCTCGTCGTCGGCGACGTCGTCGGCAAGGGCGTCCAGGCAGCGGCGATGATGGGGCAGCTCCGGAATGCGCTGCGTGCCTTTGCGTTCGAGTACGACGACCCGCAGAAGGTGATCTCGAGGCTGGACAAACTGGTCGAGGGAACGCTGGATGCCGCATTCGCCACGCTCGTCTACGTCGTCATCGATCCCCGCGACCGTCACGCGCGATACGTCGTCGCCGGCCACCCGCCGCCGCTCATCCGGGGGCCGGACGGAACGACGTCGTTTCTGGAGGCGGGGCGCTCGCTCCCGATCGGCGTCGATGCGTCGCTCGCGTTCGAGGCCGGTGAGGCCTGGCTCGAAGAGGGCTCGACCATCTTGCTCTACACCGACGGCCTGGTCGAGCGCCGCGGATCGCCGCTCGACGAGGGTCTCCGCCGCCTGGCCGTCTCGGCAGCCGCGAGCGCTGACGATCCCGAGGAGCTCGTCGACACGGTCCTGCGCGCGCTCAGCGGGGACGGCGAGAGGCCCGACGACATCGCCGTCCTGGCAGTCCGGCTCGCGGTCTCGGTCATCGACGACCTCAGGATCGTGCTGCCGGCGACCCAGGACGGTCTCATCGAGATGCGGACGCTGCTTCGCTCGTGGCTGACGGAAGGGAACGTGGAGGAGAGCGCGGCCGCGGAGGCGGTGCTCGCCGTCTGGGAAGCAGCAGCGAACGCCGTCGAGCATGCCCAACGGCCTTCGCAGTCGTCGTTCACGCTCCGGGCGAGGCTCGACGATGCCGGCCGCATGCGCTTCGAGGTTCGAGACAGCGGCCAGTGGAAACCGGGTGACGGCTCTGCGGAGCGAGGCCTCGGCCTGGGGCTGATCCGCTCGTTCATGGAGGTGGTCGAGGTCAGTCCGAGCGAGGCCGGGACCGAGGTCGTGATGGAGAGAGGCGTATCGGTCCCAGGTGTGGTTTGACGCCCTGTGCGGGTGGGTAACCCTGACTCATGCACAGCTCCCACAGCGCTTCGGAGGCCCACCGTCTCCTCGTCGACCGGGACCCGACCGAGGACGGGGTCTCCGTCGTCCGGCTGCAGGGCGAGGCCGACCTCCACACGGCCCCGATCCTGCGTGAGTCGCTCAACGAGGCCATCGATAGCACGCTGACGACGCTCGTCGTCGATCTGACGGGGGTCACCTTCATCGACTCGATGATGCTCGGCGTGCTGCTCAGTGCGACCAAGCGAGCCCGTCTTCAGGGTGCCGAGCTGAGGATCGTCGTAGACGACCCGCACGTGCGGCGGATCTTCGAGCTGACGCTGCTCGACCGCGTCATGAAGCTCTACCCGAGCGTGGAGCTCGCTCTCGCGGGAGCCGGCGACCCGGTTTCAGGCGACTGAGGTGACGGCCTCGTCCAGCGTCTCCCAGATCGGGATGAACCGGTCGAGGGTCGCGACCTCGAGCACGCGTCGAGCCGGCTGCGACGGGGCGACGAGCCCGAGCCTGCCGCCGGCCTGCGAGACACGCCGCTGCGCCCGAACGAGAGCGCGGAGCGCGGACGAGTCGATGAACGTGCACGCGGCGAGCTCGACGACGAGGAGCCTGGCCGAGAGCGAGGGCTCGATCTCCGCCTCGAACGTCGTGAGCGTCGACAGGTCGAAGTCCCCCGCGACGTGGATGACGGCCACGTCTTCGAAGGTCTCGGTCGAGAGGGTCAGCTTGGCATCCAACACCGCCGGGAGTCTAGACGGAGCCGAGGCCGCGACCGAAGCGGGCCGCGTGGAGGCCGCGGCTGCTCGATCCGACGGCGCCGCTACGGTCGCGTGACGGAAACGATTCTTCTCACCGTCCCTTCCGGCCCGCGCGGGGCGGGAGTCGTCGCGCTCGTCCTCGGGGGACTCGGCTCGCGACTCGATCTTCCGGTTGATCGCATCGACGAGCTCACCCTGGCGGCTGCGACCCTCGCACCGTCCGTGCGCGGTGACGAGCTCGAGCTCGAAGCGGAGGTGCTCGACGACCGGCTCGTGCTCCGACTGGGGCCGCTCGAGGACGGGACGGGAGCAGACGCGACGCTGCGCCGCGTCGTCGACGCGCTCGTCGACCGCGTCACCGGAATCCGCAGAGCCGACCACGAGTGGCTGGAGCTCGAGCTCGTTCGCGGTGTGGCGGGATGATTGCGGTGGCCGAGCGGCGAGCCCACATCGACCTCCTGGAGGCCTATCGCGCCACCGGTGACCGCGCGGCCCGTGACCGGCTGGTCGAGGAGCTGATGCCGCTCGTGCGGTCACTCGCACGGCGTTACGCCGGTCGTGGCGAGCCCCTCGAGGATCTCGTCCAGGTCGGCGCGATCGGGCTGATCAAGGCGATCGACCGCTTCGACCTCGATCGCGGCGTCGAGCTGTCGACGTACGCCGTGCCGACGATCGTGGGTGAGATCCGCCGCCATTTCCGCGACCGCTCGTGGGGCGTGCACGTGCCGCGCCGCCTGAAGGAGCTCGCGCTGCGCGTCTCACGACTCGTCGACGACCTTGCGGCGGAGCTCGGACGGGCGCCGACCGTCGCCGAGCTGGCCGAGGCGGCGGATGTCGAGGAGGACGACGTGATCGAAGCGCTCGAGACCGCGCGCGCACACACTCCCGCCTCGCTCTCGACCCCGGTCGAGGCGAGCGGCGAGCTGACCCTGATCGACCTGATCGGCGAGGACGAGGCCGGCTACGCCGCCCTCGAGCGCGGGTCGGTCGTGCGCACGGGCCTCGAGGGGCTCGAGGAGCGTGAGCGCCGGATCATCGTGCTGCGCTTCCTCAAGGGCCTCTCGCAGTCGCAGATCGCGGCCGAGCTCGGCATCTCGCAGATGCACGTCTCGCGGCTCCTCCGCCGGGCGCTCGCGGCGATGCACGGCCGCCTCGACGAGGGCGACGGGATGCCGGTATGAGCACCGACCGGTTCACGCTCGTGATTCCGGCCCGGGCCGAGTACCTGCTGCTCGCGCGGCTCGCGCTCACCGGGGTCGCACGGCTGACTCAGTCCGACGAGGAGGCGCTCGCCGACCTACGACTGGCCGTCACCGAGGCGGCGGCGAACGCCTGCCGGCACGCATACGACGACGGGCACGGCGACATCACGATCCATCTCACCCTCGGCCCGGACGGCGAGCTCGAGGTCGTCGTCGAGGATGACGGCCCCGGCTTCGACGGGGACTCGGTCGGCGAATGGCGTGCCGACGGGCTCGGAGAGGACGGGATGGGCCTCGCGATCATTCGCGCCGTCGCAGACGACGTCGAGATCGGCGCTCGAGAGAACGGCTCGGGAACGCGCCTGCGCTTCACTCGCTCGTTGCGCTGAGCGCGTCCTTCTGGTCGGCGTACAGATCGAGCACCGCATCGAGGCCCGTGAGCTCGAAGATGCGCGATGCGGTCGTTCCCGGTCGGACGATCCGGAGCTCCCCGTCTCGCTCGCGAAGCCGCCGGAAGACCCCCACGAGCGCGCCGAGGGCCGAGGAGTCGAGAAACGTCACCGTCTTCAGGTCGACGACGACGGTCCGTGCTCCCTGCTCCTCGACGAGCGCACGCAGGTCGTCACGGAGCGAGGGCGCGGTGAACGCGTCGATCTCTCCGCGCAGGGTGACCACGTACGCGTCACCGACCTTCTCGCTCGTCGTCACAGGCTGCATCGGGTGCTCTCAACAGTACGGGCCGGCTCGTCGCCGGCCCCGTCGGCCAGGTCGACAATGACCGATTCAGCGCGGAAGCGCGTCGTCACGGACGACGGTAGTGGCGGTGCGGGTCGTGCGAAAGCCGCCCCAGCTCGACCAGAAGAGCAGCGAGAGCACGAGCCCCGCGGCACCCACGATCATCAGGATCACACCGACGGTGTTGATGTCGATCCCGGAGACGGTCGCGGTGACGGCCCACGTGAGGATGGCGCCGACTGCGATCAAGATGAGGCTTACGGAGATACCCCTGTCAGGGTTCCTTTCGGTAGGGATAGGTGCAGCGAGGACATACCCCACGGCGGGCGGCGACAAACACGGCCGCTCGCGCGTGTCGAACCGCGGGATGGTCGGCAGCGGGTGGCGGTTCCGAACGCCGGGCTCGTCTGTCGAGCTCATCGTCGCGAGCGGTCATCGAGCCCCGGATCTCCCCCGCCCAGGGCTCTGAACCGGGAGCGCGAAGCGCCTGGGCCGGCCGAGCCGGGTGTTACACTCGTTACAATCAGTTCCATTGTCTGCCCTGACCTCACCTGGCCATCGCGGCCGGGGAGCGTGAGTCAGAGAGGCCGAGATGATGGAAGCCCTGGGCACCAGCATCAAGACCGAGACCCACGGCGATGTCACTGTTGTCGGGCTGGCGGGCGAGCACGACGTCACGAGCGCCGGGGCGGTGCGGGAGCAGTTGGGCACCGTCGCCGCATCGGGAGGCGGGCTCGTCGTCTCGCTGATGGAGACGACCTTCTTCGACTCGTCGATCGTCCACGCGCTGTTCGATGCCGACCGGCAGCTGCAGGAGGCCGATCGAAGGCTCGTCCTGCACGTCGCCACCGCCCCGATCGTGAGGCGCGTGCTCGAGGTTTCGATGCTCGCCGATGCCGTTCCCTGCATCGGCTCCCTCAGCGAAGCGGTCGAGGTCGCCGGTCGTCGCGGCGGAACGGCCTGACCGTGAATCACGGCCTGACGGTCGAGCTCTCGCTGCAGGCGCCGCGCGAGGTGCGTCATTCGCTCGAGGCGAGATACGCCGGATCGATTGAGCGGTCGCTGCTCGATGATGTGACGCTCCTCGCATCCGAGATGGTCACCAACGCGGTGCAGCATTCCGGACGCCCCGACGGCGACCTGCTCACGTTCGAGTCGTCGGTCGTCGACGGTGTCCTGCGGGTGGAGATCACGGACGAGGGGCGCGGCGTGCCCCGGCTCGAGCCGCGCGCGATCGCCCCGCCCTCGGGTCTCGGGTACCTCGAGATCCTGAGCGACCGCTGGTCGAGCCACCTCAACCACTCGTTCCACGTCTGGTTCGAGATCGACGTCGCCTCGCGGATGACCGTGTACCGCCGGGTTGTCGCGGCCTAGCCCGAGAGGTTGGGTGGGACCAGAGCCGAGGGAGAGCGCCCGCTTGCCGGGCATCCCGTTTGGCCTCCCGTGAGAAGGGGCACAACGATCGCCCGGTGAGGAACCCTGAGCACGAGAGCGACAACCCGTCGACGGGCCGCTCGGCGGCGCCTGCAGACGCCGTCGCGGGCCAGCTCCGCCCACCGAGATTTCTCGATGCCCTGTCGGTCAAGCTCGGTCGTACGCTCGGCGAGGAGATCGACCGGACGATCCGCGGCCGTCACCGGCACAGCCTGCGCCGAGCGGGTCGCGAGCACGCGCTCGACGCCGCGACGGCTGCCTTCGCGCGCGGCACTGCACCATCACGCACAGGCAACGCCCTGGAAGTGCTGATCGACGGCTCCGAGGCGCTGCCGCGCATGGCTGCGGACATGGCTGCCGCGACCTCTCACGTGCACATGACCGGCTGGTTCCTCTCGCCCGAGCTCGCGCTGAGCCGCGAGGAAGAGCCGCTCGTCGTGAGAACCCTGCTCGCCGAGCTCGCGGAGCGGATCGACGTGCGCATCCTGCTCTGGAAGGGAGCCCCGATCCCCGCCTTCCGCCCCTCGCGCAGTGACGTCAGGGAGATGCAACAGAGCCTGACGCGGCACACGAAGATCCAGACGGCCCTCGACTCGCGCACCGGCGCCTCGCACTGCCATCACGAGAAGACGATCGTGATCGACGACAAGATCGCCTACGTCGGTGGGATCGACCTCACCGTCGACGGCGGCGATCCCTACGACACGCCGAATCACCGCGCGCGGGGCGGCATCGGCTGGCACGACGTCGCCGTGCGGATCGAGGGGCCGGCCGTGCAGGACGTCGCCGAGCACTTCCGCTTGCGCTGGCGCGAGGCGACGAAGGAGGCGCTACAGCCGGCGGCGCGGCCGGAGCCCGCCGGCGACGTGGAGCTCCAGGTGGTGCGGACGCTTCCCGCCGGCACCTACAAGGCAGTCCCGCACGGTGACTACTCGATTCTCGAGTCGTACCTCGGCGCGCTGCGGTCGGCGCAGCACCTCGTCTATCTCGAGAACCAGTTCCTCTGGTCACCCGAGGTCGTCGACGTGCTCGTGGACAAGCTCACGCACCCGCCCACCGACGACTTCCGGGTGGTCGTCCTCCTCCCGGCGCGGGCGAACGACGGCGCGGACATCTCACGGGGCCAGGTGGCTGCTCTGATCGAGGCCGACGGCGACGACGACCGCTTTCTCGCCTGCACCGTGTATGCCCGCGAGAAGAAGCTCCGCGACATCGTCTACGTGCATGCGAAGGTCGGGATCGTGGACGATCGCTGGCTGACCGTCGGCTCGGCGAACCTCAACGCGCACTCGCTCCTCCACGACACCGAGATGAACGTCGTGACGCACGACGAGAAGCTCGCGAGGTCGACCCGGCTGCGGCTGTGGTCGGAGCACCTCGAGCGCGACGAGGGCGACGTGGCAGGCAACCCTGCCGGGGTCGTGGACGAGCTCTGGCGGCCGACCGCCACGGAGCAGCTCCACCGGATCGAACGGGGCGAGCCGCTCACGCACCGCCTGGTGAGGCTATCGGGCGTTTCCCGTCGGCGCCGGCGGCTTCTCGGCCCTGTACAGAGCCACCTCTACGACATGTGAGCCCGTGCCGCCGTCGGGCAATGCCTCCGCGACCTGCGTCGCCTTCTCGACCGGCGCGCCGAAGTGGAGGAAGCGGCCGCCGAATGCCACCGCGCAGATCGAGAACCAGGCCCAGCCGAACGCGAGCCCGGCAACGACATCGGAAAGCCAGTGCACGTCGAGCATCACGCGGCTACAGGCGACGGCGACGGCGATGCCGCCCGCCGCGGCTGCGAGAAGCGCCCGTACCCGAGGCGACCTGCGGCGAGCGAGGACGAGAGCGACCGAGGCGTAAAGGGCCGCTGCGGTGGCCGAGTGCCCGCTCGGGAACGAAGGGCCGAGGGTCGCGGCGACGGGATTGAACGTGGGGCGGACCCGGTCGAGGAGCTGCTTGATCGAGTCGACGAGGACGACCTCGCCGACGATCACCGTGAGCAGGAACGGCGGCAGCCAGCGACTCGGGGCCCGCACCATCTCGACGATTCCGACGACGAGGAGCACGCCGATCGTCACCGGGATGCTGGCCGTGTCCGTGACGAGCTGCAGCAGCTGGGTCGAGCGGTGCGTCGCGTGGTCGTTCGCCCACCCGCCGACGCTCGCGTCGAGACCGACGAGGTAGCCACTCGACCGCACCAGGTAGGCGAGCGCACCCAGGACGATCCCTCCGAGAACGGCAACCGCGAGGGCGAGCGTGAGCGCCAGGCCCGTCGCCGTCCCGGGATCGAGGCGACTCCGCAGCAGGCGTGCGAACCAGGGGTGACGGACGGCTTCCCTGGCGAGCTGCGTTCCTGCCGCCTCGCTCGCCGGCGGGTCCGCTCCCACGGCCGTCGGGTACTGCCGGGCCGCCAGGTAGACGGCAACGGCGAACGTGAATGCGAGGAGGAACAGGATCAGGATCGGCATGGTGTCTCTCGGTGTCGTTTACCCGGGGTCCCGAGCGGGTAAACGAACCGGATGACTACCGAAGTCGTGCACCTCGAACAGCCCGCGCCCGCCAGGCCCGTCGCCGGCGCGCCTTCTCGCCCGAAAGCCCGCACCAGCGCGCGATCCGGGGCACCGTTGCTCGAGCCTGCCCCGGGCGGCGCCGCCGAGCGCTTTGCCGGCGCGGTCGGCGCCGAGCACCCCCTGCGGGTGTTTCTGGCAGCCATCCTGGCCGGCTACGCAATCCTGCTCGCGCTCACGATCGCAGCCGGGTTCCTGCTGACGAAGGTCATCCTCCACATCGGCGGGGTCGCAGCCTGGGACCAGGACGTGAGCGCGTGGCTCGCCCGTCACCGGACGCCCACTCTCGTCGATCTCTCGTGGGCGGGCTCGACGCTCGCGGGGGGTCTCGTCATTCCTGCCCTCGTCGGTGTCCTCTTGCTCGTCTTCCTCGTCTCCCGGCACTGGCGCCTCGCCGCGTTCACGCTGTTCGTGATCTGCGTCGAATCGGGCACCTATCGCGCCACGAGTCTCGTCGTCCACCGTGACCGGCCCGACGTGCACCGGCTGGA
>Ga0302299_10000129_pt1 | contig 33881 bp, 31 predicted proteins | sample III_Fen_N3_4_FD_198795 | JGI IMG/M metagenome (GOLD analysis project Ga0302299, IMG submission 198795) | Peat permafrost microbial communities from Stordalen Mire near Abisko, Sweden - III_Fen_N3_4 | ecosystem: Environmental > Terrestrial > Soil > Wetlands > Permafrost | place: Sweden: Abisko...
ACGCGGTCGACGGCGCCGTCCCGCTCGACGGCCAGCGGCGGATCATCGAGCGCGCGCGGGGCAACCCGCTGTTCCTCGAGGCTCTCGCGCGCAGCGCGCGCGACGACGGTGCCCTCCCCGAGCTGCTGGTCGAGGCGCTGCTCGGTCCGCTGCGCGACCTGTCCGGCGAGGCGCAGTCGCTCTGCCACGCGGCGGCGGTCTGGGGCGCGCCCGCGCGTCCGGCGGTGCTCGCCTCCCTCGCGTCGCTCGACCTCGACGGCTCCGACCGGCCCTGGCGCGAGGCGCGCGACGCGGGCGTGCTCGTCGACGTCGGCGAGCGCGTCGACGTGCGCCACCCCCTGCTCCGCGAGGCGCTGCTCGACGACCTCACCGTCGTCCGTCGCACGAGGCTCACGGGCGACGCCGCAGCGCTGCTCGGTGAGCGCATCGCCGCCGGCGAGGCGTCGGTGCGCGACCACGCGTCGATGGCCGCCATGCTCGAGCGCCTCGGGCGCACGCGGGCGGCGGCCGTCGCCTACGTCCGGGCCGCGGAGGTGACCTCCGCCGTCTCCTACGCCGAGGCCGCCGCCCAGGAGCTGCGGGCGCTCGCGCTGTGGGACGACGCCGCCGAGGCGGAGGCCGGCCTCAGCCGCCGCGCGCTCGTCGCGCAGCTCGCGGAGCACCTGCACTCAGCAGGGGAGACCCAGGCAGCGATCGTGCGGGCCCAGGAGGCACTGGGCCTGTGGCGGCTCGAGCCCGACGGCGACCCGCGCACCGGCAGCGAGCTCGCCGGTCTGGTGGCCACCTGCGGCGAGTGGGAGCTCGACGAGCGCGACGTGCAGGCGGCGCTCGACGAGAGCATCGCGCTGGCCGAGCGGTCGGGATCACCCCGGGCGCTGGCGCGAGCGCTGGTCGGCGCGGCGCGCCACTCGATGAGCCTCGATCTCAACGTGCCCGCCCTCGCCCTCGCACAGCGCGGCCGCGACGCCGCCGTGGCGGCCGGCGACCCCGAGCAGGAGGCCGCCGCCCTGGCCGTTCTCGGGGGGAGCCTCGGCCAGCTCGGTCGCATCGACGAGGCGTTCGTCGCGCTCGGCCGCGCGCTCGAGCTGCTCGACGACACGACGGTCGACGTCGAGCGTCGGCGCGCCTGGATCGACCTGCGGATGGCGTTCCTGCGCTGGCTCGCGGGCGATCCGGCGGGTGCCGCCGACGAGATCGAGGCTCGGGCGCTCGGCCTGCTCGGGCACCGGGTGGCCGTGACCTATCCGTGGATCGCCCTGGCGACGGCGGCCGAGCTGCACGTCTGGGCCGGTGCTCACGACCGTGCCGAGAGTGCTGCAGGGCGCGTGCGCGAGGCGCTCGAGGGCGGCGGGCTCGACTTCTCGCTCATCCGCTCGATCCTCGCAGCGTCCGAGGCCGAGCTCGCCCTGCGTCGCGGCGACCTCGAGGCGGCGTCGGGCCTGCTGGAGCAGAACCTCGCCCTGTGGGAGCAGAAGGGCCTGCGCGACACCGACTTCCACGACCTCCTGCGCCTGGCCGAGTGCCGGATGCTGCAGGGCGACCTGGTCGCAGCGCGCTCGCTCGTCGGCGAGGCGCTGCCCGGCGTGCTCGACTCGGACTCTGCCGAGGAGATCTCGGTCCTGGCGCGCATGGGCGCGCTCGTCGAGGGGGCGGTGGCCCGCTCCGGGGGTCGTCCCGACGTCGAGCGCGTAGGTGTGCTGCTCGAGCGCGCCGACGCGCTCGAGGCCGGCGGTGGCGCCGCGCCCGGTGGGCTCCCGGCCGCCGAGATCGCCCTGGCCCGCGCCGAGGCGGCCCGGTCGCGCGGCCACGAGACGGTGCAGCTGTGGGAGACGGCGGTCGCCGCGTGGCGCGCCGCCGGCGTGCCCTGGTGGCGGGCGTGGTGCGAGGTGCGTCAGGCCGAGGCGCTCGTGGCCGCCAGGGGAGCGCGTGCCGACGCGGGTCGCGTGCTCGAGTCGTCGCGCACGACGGCCGCGCAGCTCGACGCCCTGCCCCTGCAGCAGCTGATCGCCGACCTCGACCGCCGGGCCGGGCTCGCACCTGCGGCCCCGCGCGAGGCCCCCGCGGCGAGCAGCGGCACCATCCCGCGCCAGGCCGCCCCGGCCGCGGCGTCGCTCGGCGGCCAGAGCTGGGAGGTGCTCACCGCGCGCGAGCGCGAGGTGGTGGCTCTGGTGGCGGCCGGACGCAGCAACCGGCAGATCGCGACCGAGCTGTTCATCAGCGAGAAGACCGCCAGCGTGCACGTGTCGAACGTGCTGGCGAAGTGGGGGCTGCGCAGCCGGCTGGAGATGGCGGCCGTCGCCCACCGTCTGGGTGCGGTAGAGCCGCACTGAACCGCAGCGGGCCGTGGCTCCCCGGGTCTGGCACGCTGGCCGTGGTCCGTACGACGAGGAGCAGCGGCATGGACGACGAGGTCGAGACGCCGACGCGGCACGACACCGAGCTGGTGCGCGAGGCGATGACGATGGCTCTCTACCTGAGCCTGTCGCTGCTCGCCGTGATCGTCGCGATGCCGGTCAGCAACGAGGAGAACGGGGTGCGTGCCGGCGTCACGCTCCTCGTCACCGCGCTGGGGCTGCTGCTCGCGCACCACCTCGCCTTCCGCATGTCGTCGCGGCTGGTCAACCAGGGGGTGCTCACCGACGAGAGCGTGAGCGCGCTCCAGGCGCAGGCCCTCGGCGGCGTCCCGGTGGCCGTCGCGGCGGCTTTCCCGGTCTTCGTCCTCGGCGAGCTGCCCGGTGAGTACGTGGCCGAGCTCCTGCTCGTCGCCTTCGTGGCGCTCGTGGGCTACCGATCGGCCCGGCAGGCGACGACGCCGTTGCGCTCGCTGCTGTACGTGCTGGCTGTCGTGCTGTTCGCGCTCGTCGTGATCCTCGTGAAGCTGGCCGTCGGCCACTAGACGGCTCGACGTGCAGGCCGACCGTGTCAGTAGTTGTCGAGCGTGGGGATCAGCGCCGTCAGCCGCTCGGTGTCGGCGGCGGTCCAGCCCGGAGGCGCGGTCACGTCGGCGAACACCGCCGGCATCGCCCCGGCGTAGTTGTGCCCCTGGCCGTCGGGGACGTCGACGCCGACGAACTGGTCGACCGTCACCTGCAGGAAGGTGAGCACCGGGTACCAGCGCATCGTGGGGGTGCGGCCCGGCCCCGGCGGCTCGAGGAGCCAGTCGGGCTCCGCGATGAGCAGCTGCGGGCTCCACCACACGACGGGGTCGTTGGCGTGCTGGATGTAGGCGATCCGGGGCGGACCCCAGACGCCGGCCGGCGCGAGCAGGTCGGACGCCACGCCGCCGAACCGGACCTGCTGCCCGTGGTGGTAGACCGGCTTCCACTGCGGGCTGCCCGGCTGGCGCTCGGCCGAGATCGTGCCCCACGGCTGGCTGAAGTTCGGCGAGCCCACGAGCACCGCACCCTGCGTGCGCGCGGTGAGGTCGGCGGCGTCCGCGAACCCCGACTGGATGGAGAACGACCCGAGCGACAGCCCATAGGCGACGAGCTGCGGTCGGTGGCCGGCCGGCAGCTCCTTCCAGTGGTCGTACACCGCGGTGTAGAGCGCGGTGCCGGCGTCCTTCGCCTTGTCGACGTCGACGAGCGTCGAGATCCATGACGGCAGGTAGGAGTACTGGATGCCGACGATCGCCTCGTCGCCGTTCCACTCGTACTCGATGGTGTTGCGCGTCTGCGGCTCGATCCAGCCGGTGCCCGTGGTGCCCGCGACCACGAGCAGCTTGCGGTCGAACGCACCGGTGCGCTCGAGCTCCTTCACCGCGAGGGCGGCGCGCGAGGCGGCGTCGGGAGCCGAGTCGAGGCCGACGTAGACCCGGATCGGCGTCGTCGCGGGAGCGTGGTTGAAGGCGGTGAGCTCGGCGACGGTGGGCCCGCGCGACACGAAGTTGCGGCCCTCCATGCCCAGGGTCTGCCAGGGCACGAGCGACGCCGGCGACCCGGACTGCTCGGGGCTCCGCGGCTGCACCGCCCCGGGTTTGGTGCTCGCGTTGGTGCTCGCGTAGAGGTTGTTCATGACGCCGACGAACACGTTGAAGAGAACGCCGGTCACGCCGAGGTAGATCACGGCCCCGATGACGATGACGGCGAGGATGCCCGCCACGACAGGCGGGATGAAGCGGCGCAGGTGGCGCACGATCCAGCCGTTGAACAGGCGCAGCAGCCGGCCGGCCAGGATCGCGACGACGGCGACCGGGACGGCCACGACCGCGACCTGCACCGCGGTGGTGAGTCCCTCGTCGTCCTCGCCGACCAGCGTGCGCACCTCGTTCTGCCAGCCCACACCGATCAGCAGCCAGAACACGACGAGGAGCGGGCCGAGCCACTTCAGCACGGTCCAGGCACGGCGCTTCCAGCGGGCCGACGGCTCCGGCACGCGCACCAGGCGCAGCAGCCACGAGACGAGGACGCCGACGCCGTAGCCGATCGCGAACCCGAGGCCGGCGATCACGCCCTCGAACAGCCATGGCCGCGGCAGCAGCGAGGGGGTGATGGCCGCGCCGAAGGCGAGGACGCCCAGTGCGAGGCCGAGCCAGTTGAGCCGCGGGAACCAGCGGTGCGGCCTGCGGACGATCGGATCGGGCTCGACGGCCACCGCCTCAGAGGTGCTCACCCCCGAACCGTACCGACTGCGGTTCAGCCGCGGCTGTCGGCCGCGGCCTTCTGGACGACCTCGAGCTCGTCCTCGGGGGTGAGTGGCTGCTCCGCGTCGTCGTCGCTGGGCGCGCGGGTCGCGGCGTAGACGCCCAGGCACAGCAGCGTGGCGAGGACGGTGGCGAGCCCGCCGCCGATGAGGCCCGAGCGCGGCCCGAACCGCCCCGCTGCCCATCCGATCACCGGGGCGCCGAGCGGCGTGCCGCCGAAGAAGAGGAGCGTGTAGATGCCCATGACACGGCCGCGCACCCATGCGTCGGAGTGCAGCTGGAGGAAGCTCTGGGCCGACGTCGTGAACGTCATGGCGAGCCCACCGGCGAACGGCAGGACGACCAGCATGGCGATGTAGGTGGGGGAGAAGCCGACGGCGATCTCCACCGCGCCGAACACGAGCGCCGCGACCACGACGAGGCGCAGCGGGACGTGGCGGCGCCGAGCCGCGAGCAGCGAGCCGATCAGGGCACCGAAGGCGAGCGACGTCGACATGAGCCCGAAGGCCTCGGCGCCGAGGTGGAACTGCTGACGTGCCATGAGCGCCATGGTGATCTGGTAGTTCAGGCCGAAGGTGGCGACGACGAAGGCGAGCGACAGCACGAGCATGAGGCGGCGACGGTCGCGCACGTAGGTGAGGCCCGCCTTGAGCTTGACGCTGCCCTTCTCGCGCACCTGCGGGTGCAGCTCGTCGACGCGCATGAGCAGCAGGGTGACGATCACGACGACGTACGACGCGGCGTTGACCAGGAACACCCAGCCGCTTCCCGTCGCCGCGATCATCAGCCCCGCGATCGCCGGCCCGACCAGCCGCGCCAGGTTGAACGACGTGCTGTTGAGCGCGATCGCGTTGGGCAGGACGTCCTGCCCGACGATCTCGTGCACGAACGCCTGGCGCGCCGGGTTGTCGATGGCACCGGCGCAGCCGAGCAGGAACGCCATGACGTACACCAGTGCGACCGTCGCGTGCCCGGTGAGCGTGAGGACGCCGAGCACCGCCGACAGGATGCCGGCGGCGACCTGCGTCCAGATGAGCAGCTTGCGCCGGTCGAGGCGGTCGGCCAGCGTGCCGCTCCACAGCGAGAACAGCAGGAAGGGCAGGAACTGCAGGCCGGTCGTGATGCCCAGCGCCACCGCCGACGTGCCGGAGAGGTCGAGCACGAGCCAGTCCTGCGCGACGCGCTGCATCCAGGTGCCGGCGTTCGACAGCACCTGCCCCGAGAAGTAGAGGCGGTAGTTGCGCACGGACAGAGCGCGGAACATCGCGCTCACAGATCGGCCAGCCTCTCGAGCACCGGCAGCGCGGCGACGATCGCGGCGCGGTCTGCGGGCGGGAGGTCGCGCAGCACTTCCGCGAGCCACTCGTCGCGACGACGGCGGTCTTCGCGCAGCAGCGCGCTGGCCCGGGGGGTCGGCGACACCAGCACCTGGCGCCGGTCGACGGGATCCGGCGTGCGCTCGACGTATCCCCCCTCCAGCAGCGCCGCGAGAGTCTTGGTCATCGACGGCGGGCGCACCTGCTCGTGGCCGGCGAGCGCTCCCGGCGTCATCGGGCCCAGGCGCTCGAGCGTGGCCAGGGCGGCGAGCTGCCCGAGCCCGAGCCCGTGGTCGGCGCGCTGGCTGCGCAGCCGTCGGGCCAGCCGCATCACGGCCAGCCGGAGGTCGTGGGCGAGGTCGGCGTCGGCCAGCGTCGACGGGCGCGCACTGCGCCCGGCCGCCTTGACCGGCGGCTTCTGAAGGGCGCTCCTCGCTGACATGTTCGTGAGCCTAACTAACGATCTCGGATTCCGCCAGCGCGGCCCGGAGTCCGCGACCGCACCTGGTTCAGCAGAGCGGTAGCGGAGCGGGCTCCCGTCGAGAGGGAGCGTGGTACCGAGCCCGCTAGCGGATCAGGCGTGTCGACGACGCGCTGCCGCCGCCGAGCCCGCCGCTCCCCGGCCCGCTGGATCCCTCGGTCTGCACCGACACGAGCGAGAGCCAGAGGTAGTTCACCGAGCCGCCGCCGGCGCTCACCGCAGCCGCGGTCAGACCGGCGCACGGCCCCCCGGGCACAAGATCCGCGGCCGTGATCGTGATGCCGTTGAAGCTGCCGCCCCAGTTGTAGCCGCACACCTTGACGCCGACGATCGCCTTGACCGGGTAGCAGCCGTTGCTGCCGCCGTCCTTGCACTTGTTCGCGGCGACGTTGGCAGTGGCGTAGTCGTTCCACACCGGGTCGAACACCGGCATCGTGATCGAGGGCAGGTTCACCAGCGGCGCCCAGTTCTGTGCCGCGGTCCCGCTGATGTTGCCGGTGTTGGACTTCAGGCAGTCCTGCGGCGTCCGGGGGGCCGAGCCGTTCGTGATCATGGCCGTGCACTCGTCGACGATGGCCGCGTTGGAGGCGGCGGGAGTGGACTGGTCGATGATGCCGACCTCGAGCGCGCACCCGTTCGCGGTGTCGGTGGCGGTCTGCGCGTTGCTGCTGTTGGTGATCCCTGGGCAGTTGAGCGTGTACCAGGAGCCGCTGTAGCTGCCGCACAACGGATTCGGGAACTGCACCCTGACCCACTGCTGCGCGGTACCCGCGGCCGTGATGAGGCTCTGCAGGTCGGTCGTGCACACGGCGTAGGGGCGCAGGCCCTTGCCGCTGGTGGCGGCGAAGATGTCGGCCGTGGCCGAACGCTGGCTGCTGACCTTGTCGACTCCGAAGATGCCGCCGAGCACCGTCTTGTCCGAGCCGGTGTTGCTGTAGGTGACCTCGACGCGCTTGCCATCCGTCGAGCAGGCCACGCCGACCGGGCCGGAGCGCACGGTCTGGATGCTGTTGGCCGCGGCGATCGAGTCGGCGAGCGTGGTCGCCGACGTCTTGACGCCGTTCGTGTCGGCGTTCCAGGCGGTCACGATCTGCGCGCACGTGGAGGTCGACGGCACGCTCGCGATGATCTTCCCCGCGGCGGCGAGGGCGGCGGCGTCGGCTGCCTTCTGCAAGTTTCGCTTGGTGACGTACGCCGTGCCGAAGTCGGTCACGAAGGCGGCCATCCCGACGAGCACGACGGTGAGAAGCGCCACGAGCACGGCCACCGCGCCGCTGTCGGACCTCAGGTGAGCTCGCACTGATACACCCCCTTCCCGGAGAGCGGGAAGCTGGTGAGGAAGACGAACGGCGGGATCACGATCGAGGCGCTCGACGACGTCTGCACCGTGAGCGCCTTGTCGCTGTTCAGCGGCGGGCACGCGACGGTGCTGGACGTTCCGACCGAGTAGGTGGCGACGCCGCCACCGGCGACGCTCGCGGTGCACACGGCGGTGCCGGCCCGCGTGACCTTCACGGTGTAGGGGCCGCCCATGCCGATCGCGCCAGCGGTGCCCTGGGTCACCTGGTCCATGATCTGGCTGCACGTGCCGAGGTTGACGACGCCAGTGCGCGCCGCCTGACGGCTGGCGTTGTTGAGCGCCAGGAGCTGGGCGAAGACGAACCCGAACGAGATGATCCCGAAGACCAGCGCGAGCAGGAACGGCAGGACGAGGGCGAACTCGAGCGCCGCGGCGCCGTGGTCGTCGGATGCTGTGGCACGGCGCAGCCGTGCGAGGAGCGAGCGCCGCGCCCTCGCGGCCGCTCGATCGTGAGACCTCGTCACCGACCCCACCCCTCCCTGCGCCGGGGGCCCACGTCCCGGAGCGGACCGGCTGCTGCCGGGGCGCGCCCGCGCCACGGAGACCGGTCGGACCCGTCGAGCGCTCCGGGGGGTGGGCGCCGACGGTTCCTGTGGGGTGTAACGCCGGCCTCGACCCTGCCGTTACAACCGCCGAGCCTCTCTACGGAAGGAACGCCCATGCGCATGTCCCGCGTGCTGGCCGCCGCAACTGCGGCAGCACTCACCCTCGCGCCGGCCGTGGCGGTCTCCGCCTCAGCCAAGACCGCTCCCGTCAAGCCCAAGCCGCGCTTCGTCGTGAGCTCGCTGGGGATCATCGGTCACACCCGCACGTACGACGTCACGACCACCTCCGCGACGATCCGGTTCCGGGTCCAGGTGAAGGACTTCGACAAGAAGTTCGACCCGAAGTCGGTGTCGGTCGTCGTGGTCGAGAAGGTCTCCGGAAGCCCGGCGACGTCGTTCACCGTCAAGACCCGCCTCACCGGCAGGAGCAAGGTCGTGAGCACCTGGCGCGGCTCGATCGTCGTGCCCAAGGGCTCTGCAGCGGCGACGTACTGCCTCTCGGTGGTCAAGGTCGACCCGTCGAGCACTCCCGCGTCACCGGTCAAGGCGCTCGCAAGGGGCCTGGTCGGCCGCGACTGCTTCACCGTGGTGGACAAGGCGCCCAGCGCCAGCTGATCCACCCCACCCGCCATGACCGGCGGTCCCAGGTCGGCCCACGACCGAGCGGACCGCCGGTCATGCTCGTCCGGGGCGGATCCGTCGCGCGCTTGGGGTCGAGGACACGACGTACGCTGCCGATGCACCTCTCGCGACCGTCGGACGGGGGGCGCTGGAGGGGCCGGATGCTGGGCGAGGAGTTCCCGGAGGTGCTGCGTGCAGCACTCGACGGGGACGAGAACGCCTTCGCCCGGCTCTACCGAGATGCGCACCCGCCGCTGCTGCGCTACCTGACCACGCTCTCGCCCCAGTACGCCGAGGACGCGGCGAGCGAGACGTGGCTCGAGCTGGCCCGCTCCCGCGACACCTTCGCGGGGCCCGAGCTCGGCTTCCGGGCCTGGCTGTTCTCGGTGGCCCGCCACAAGGTCGTCGACCGGGTCCGCTACGAGGCACGACGCCCGTCGACGCCGTCCGACGACCTCGAACCGCTGGGGTCGACCTCGCCCGACGTCGCGGACCGCGTGGTGGAGGACGACGCGACGGCACGTGCTCTCGCGCTGGTGCGCACGCTGCCGCCCGACCAGGCGGAGGCGGTGCTGCTGCGGGTCATGGCCGGCCTCGACTACCCCGAGGTCGCGCAGGTGATGGACCGGTCGACGGGCGCGGTGCGCGTGCTCGTGCACCGTGGCCTGCGTCGTCTTCAGGACCGCCTTCCTTCCGTCGCCGCGGACGGAGTAACGCGATGACCGAACGCGACGTTGTTCAGCACGGAGAGTCGCCGGAGCCGCACGACGAGCACGGCGACCTCGGTTCGGACCGCTGGCTGGAGGACGACATGGAGATGCGCGCGCTCACCGAGGCGCTGCGCGCACCGGGCACCCCGGACGAGCTCCAGCACGAGGAGCACGCGGTCGCTGCCTTCGCCGCGGAGCGTCGCGCGCTCGCCGACGTCGCGCCGGTCGTCCCGCTCACCACGCGCCGCCCGATCGGTCGGACCGCGGCCGTCATCGGTGGCGTCGCCGCCGGAGTGCTGCTGCTCAGCGGTGTCGCTGCCGCTGCGACGGGATCGCTCCCCGAGCCGCTCCAGCGGTTCGCGCACAGCGTCATCGGCGCCCCGGAGCCCGCTACGTCCTCGTCGTCGGTCACCGCCTCGTCGCGACCGAGCGGGTCCCGCTCCTCGGGCGAGCCGGTGGTGTCGACGTCGGGGTCGCCGACCACGAAGCCGGCGAGCACGCCGAGCTCGGCCACCGGTGCCGGTGCCGTGGGCCTGTGCACCGCGTTCCTCAAGGACGGCGCGCCCGTGGCGGCCAAGGAGCACTCGCAGGCCTACGCCGCGCTCGTGGCCGCGGCGGCCGCCCACTCGCAGTCGGTGACGTCGTACTGCACCTCGGTCACGCACCCGACCGGGAAGCCGACGACGATCGCGTCGGCGTCGTCGCACGGCAGCAAGCCGGCGACCCCGCCCGGTCAGGTGAAGAAGACGGCGACTCCCGCGCCCTCGTCCGGCAACGGCAACGGCAACGGCAACGGCAACGGTCACGCGACCGGCAAGCCGTCGCCGAAGCCCAAGCCGAGCAAGAGCGCGTAGAGCTGAGCTTCGTCAAGCGCGGTGCGCGGCCCGCGTGAGGCGGTCGAGCACGGCGTCCGCGAGGGCGCCGTCCGTGGGCGCCACCGCGATCACCGTCGCCACGTCGCGCGAGTCGGCGTCGCGCAGCGCGGCGTAGAGCGAGCGCGCGTACTCGGCGGCATCGTGAGGTGACGCCAGCCGGTGCACGCCGGTCGGTGTGAGCACGTGCGCGGGGGCCAGCAGCGCGACCGGCCCCACGGACGCCTCCGCCGCGTCGATCACGTCGGCGGCACCGACCAGCCGCACCGTCGCGCTCGGCGCGTAGTGCGAGGCGAGCGTGCCGGGGGCGCGGACCGTCGGGTCGGCGTCGACGACGTCGATCCCGGTGATGGCCTCGATCTCCTCGACACCCACGGCGCCCGGTCGCAGCAGCCGAGGTGCCTCGCCGGTGCAGTCGACGATCGTGGACTCGACGCCGACGTCGCTGCGCCCGCCCTCGAGCACGGCGTCGCGCCCGGGTTCGAGGACGTCGGCCAGCTCGTCGATGACGTGCGCGGCGTCGGTCGGCGACACGCGCCCGAAGCGGTTGGCGCTCGGCGCGGCCAGCCCGCCGCCGAACGCGGCGAGCAGGGTGTGCGCCGTCCGGTCCGAGGGCACGCGCAGGCCGACGGTGTCCTGGCCCCCGGTGACGAAGTCGCCGGCGCGAGGGCCGCGACGCAGCACCAGGGTGAGCGGCCCGGGCCAGCACGCGGCAGCGAGCAGCTCGGCCCACGGCGGCACGTCGCGCGCCCAGCCGTCGTCGAGCTGCGCGGCCTCGGCGAGATGGACGATCAGGGGGTGGTCGGCGGGCCGGCCCTTCGCGGCGTAGACGCGCGCGACCGCGTCGGCGTTCTCGGCGTCGGCGGCGAGCCCGTAGACCGTCTCGGTCGGCATCGCCACGAGTCCGCCGGCATGCAGCAGGCCCACGGCGTACGCGACGTCATGGGTGAGCAGCACGGCTCGATCCTCCCAGGTGCGCGCCCGCGCCAGGGGCCGCCCGGCCCGGACATGGCGGAGGGGGCGTGCCCCACGGCACGCCCCCTCCTGTGCGACCCCGCCCCCGGGCGGTGCCGTCGACTGGTCGCTGCGTCCTAGAACGCGTCCTCGTGCAGGTCCATGAGGTCGTTGTCGGCCGACTCGGCGATCGCGCGCTCCGCGGCCAGCAGCGGGAACCGCTGGTGCGCGAAGAACTTCGCGGCGGCCAGCTTGCCCTCGTAGAACGAGCGGTCGGTGAGCGAGACCTCGTGGTCGAGACGCTCGATCGCGATCGCGGCCTGGCGCAGCAGCAGCCAGCCGATCACCAGGTCGCCGAGGCACAGGAGCAGCCGCGTGGTGTGCTGGCCGACCTTGTACAGCTCGCGCGGGTCCTGCTGCGACTTCATCGCGTAGCCGCCGAGAGTGCCGACGATGCCCTGGACGTCCTCGAGCGCCTTGCCGAGCATCTCGCGCTCCTGCGCGAGGCGGCCGTTGCCGGCGTCGCCCTTGGCGAAGTCCTGGATGTCGCCGGCGAGACGGGTGATCGCCTGGAACTGGTCGCGGACCATCTTGCGGAAGAACAGGTCCTGGCCCTGGATCGCCGTGGTGCCCTCGTAGAGCGTGTCGATCTTGGAGTCGCGGATGTACTGCTCGATCGGGTAGTCCTGCAGGAAGCCCGAGCCGCCGTAGGTCTGCAGCGACTGCGCGAGCTGCTCGTAGGAGCGCTCGGAGCCGACGCCCTTGACGATCGGGAGGAGCAGGTCGTTCATCCGCTCGGCGAGGTCGAGGTCGATCTCGGCCGGCGCTCCGGCCTCGTTGAGCTCGACCTGGTCCTGCCACCACGCGGTGTACATGACGAGCGCGCGCATGCCCTCGGCGTACGCCTTCTGCATCATCAGACTGCGACGCACGTCGGGGTGGTGGGTGATCGTGACTCGCGGCGAGTGCTTGTCGTTGAAGGCCGCGAGGTCGCCGCCCTGCACGCGGTGCTTCGCGTACTCGAGGGCGTTGAGGTAGCCGGTCGACAGCGTCGCGATGGCCTTGGTGCCGACCATCATGCGCGCGTACTCGATGACCTTGAACATCTGCGCGATGCCGTCGTGGACGTCGCCCACGAGCCAGCCCTGGGCCGGCGCCTTGGCGCCGAACGTCAGCTCGCACGTGGTCGAGACCTTGATGCCCATCTTCTTCTCGACGTTGGTCGCGTAGACGCCGTTGCGCTCGCCGATCCCACCAGTCTCGACGTCGAAGTGGTACTTCGGGACGACGAACAGCGACAACCCCTTCGTGCCGCCCTTCGCGCCTTCGGGCCGCGCCAGCACGAGGTGGATGATGTTGTCGGCCATGTCGTGCTCGCCCGACGTGATGAAGCGCTTGACGCCCTCGATGTGCCACGACCCGTCGGCCTGCTGCACGGCCTTGGTGCGACCGGACCCGACGTCGGACCCGGCGTCAGGCTCGGTGAGCACCATGGTGGCGCCCCACTGCTGGTCGATCATGATGCGAGCGATCTTCTTCTGCTCCTCGTTGCCGAGGTGGTCGAGGATCGCGGCGAAGCCGGGGCCGGACATGAACATGAAGGCCGGCGGGTTCGCGCCGAGGAGCATCTCGCTGGCCGCCCAGCGCAGCGACGGCGGCGCGCCGGGGCCGCCGAGGTGCTGCGGGAGGTCGAGGCTCCAGAAGCCCGAGTCCATGAGCGCGCGGAAGGAGGCCTTGAAGCCCTCGGGCATCGTCACCGTGCAGGTGGCCGGGTCGTACACCGGCGGCGTGCGGTCGGACTCGGTGAAGGACGCCGCGAGCGGGCCGGTCGCGAGACGCTCGACCTCCTCGAGGATGTCGCGCGCGGTGTCGACGTCCATCTCGCTGTAGGGGCCGGTGCCCAGGATGTTCTGGGCGTTGAAGACCTCGAACAGGTTGAACTCGATGTCACGGAGGTTGGACTTGTAGTGGCTCATCGCAGGTCCTTCGTCGTTGCCGGCACGCGGTGACCCACGTGGCGGGGTTACCCGTCGGTAACTCATGATGCTACCCGCCGGTAACAAACGCAAGGCACCACCCCCGCCAACTCCTACCCGCTGCGTACAACTGTCCCTGCCCGCACGGATCAGGTCCCGATCGTGTGGTGAAGGACAGCGGCGCGCGGGACGGGGTCAGCCGGTGAGGTCGCGGCGGCGCCAGCCCAGGTAGCCGAGCACCGAGAGCACGACCGCGGCCACCGTGAGCCAGGCGACCGGGGCCACGCCCGACGAGGTCACCGGCAGCGTGGGTGCGTGGCGCAGCGGCGAGAGGTTCATGACCCACTCGGGCAGCTTCCACAGCGACCCGAACTCGCCGACCATGACGAAGGCGACGAGCAGGCCCCACACGGCGACGGTGGCGCGCGGCAGCCACCCGAAGGCGAGCATGACCAGGCTCGTCACGACCCACACGGCCGGGATCTGCGCGAGCGCCGCCAGGACGACCTTGCCGAACAGGTTGCCGTCGCCGACGGAGAGCGACGCCGTGATCCCGGTGAACACTCCGGCGAGCACCATGAGGCCCGCGGAGCCGACGATCGCGATCGCGTAGTGGCTCGTCGCCCACCGGATCCGGGTCACGCGCGTCGCGAGCACGGGCTCGACGCGGCCCTCGACCTCCTCGGAGCGCATCCGCTCGGCGGCGCTGATGCCGTACGCCGCGGCGATGGCGGCCATGATCGCGATCTCCGCGCCGAGGAACACCTCGATGAGCCCGGCCGTGCCGCCGATGGCCTCGAAGAACGCCTTCATCGACGGCGAGTTCACGAGGTTCTCGACACTGCCGGCCAGCGAGCCGAGAAGGGCCGGGAAGGCGACGAACGCGATGGCCCACGCCAGCAGCACGCGCGACTGCAGCCGCCAGGCGAGCCCGGGAGCGGTGCCGAGGCGCCCGGTGGCCGGGCCCGGCCGGTCCTCGCGCAGGCCCGCGCCGAGGTCGCGTCGCGACCGCAGCGCGTACGCGGTCGGCACGAGCACGGCCGTCAGGGCGAGCGGCAGCAGCAGCACCCACCAGCGGTCGCCGGCGTAGGCCCGGATCTGCTGGTTCCAGCCGATCGGCGAGAGCCACGACAGGAACGACGGGCCGGGCTCGGCGAGGTCGCCGACGGCGCGCAGCGCGTAGGTGACGGCGATGACGATGAGCCCGAGGCCTCGCGCGGCGCGCGCGGTCGTGGCCAGCTGCGCGGTCACGAGTCCGACCGTGCCGTACACCAGGCCGGTCGCGGCCCACCCCAGCCCGAAGGCCATCGACCCACCCAGAGGCAGGCCCGCCGCGGTGTTGGCGAGGCCGGTGAGGACGCCGAGCAGCAGGCACGACGCGGCCACGAGGACGAACGCGGCCGTGAGCGGCGCGAGGCGACCGAGCCGCCCACCGCTCAGCAGCTCGAGGCGTCCGGGCTCCTCCTCGGCGCGCGTGTGCCGCACGGCCATGAACAGCATCACGATGCCGACGATCGCGGCGCCGAGCGCGGTGAGCTTGATCATCGACACCGCGCCGAGAGACGCCGGGTCGTAGATGCGGCCGTAGAGCGCCACGACGGCGGCCGACGCGTTGATCGTCTCGGCCGCCTCGATGCGCGAGGCCTCGGTCGGGTAGAGCGTGACGGTCGCGGACGCCGAGAAGCCGGCGGTCGCGGCGAGGCCGATCACCCACGCAGTGAGCAGGACGCGGTCGCGGCGCAGCGCGAGCCGCAGCATCGCCACCCAGCCGACGAGCTCGTCATGCACGATCGCTCACCTCGGGGTCGGCCGAGACGCCGTAGTGGGAGAGGAACAGGTCCTCGAGGGTGGGCGGGTGGCTCTCCAGCGTGACGACGCCCGCGGCGGTGAGGTGGGAGAGCAGCTCGGCGAGGTGCGAGGGCTCGACCGAGCAGCGCAGGTGGCGGTCGTCGAGCACGACCTCGTGCAGCCCGGGGATGTCGGTGATGCCGTGCAGCTCGTGCTCGGTCTCGGCGGAGATGGTGAGGCGCTGCAGGTGACGCAGGCTCGCGAGCGTGCCCGACTCCACGATGCGGCCCTCGCGGATGATGCTGATGGTGTCGGAGAGCGCCTCGGCCTCGCTGAGGATGTGGCTCGACAGCAGCACGGTGCGACCGTCCTTGCGCAGGTCGCGCACGTACTCGCGGAACGTCTCCTCCATGAGCGGGTCGAGGCCGCTGGTCGGCTCGTCGAGCAGGAACAGGTCGGCGTCGGTGGCCAGCGCGGCGACGAGCGCGACCTTCTGCCGGTTGCCCTTGGAGTAGGAGCGCGACCTCTTCGTGGGGTCGAGGTCGAAGCGCTCGAGGAGGTCGGCGCGGCGCTTGGGGTCGTGCCCGCCCTGGAGACGGCCGAGCAGGTCGATGACCTCGCCACCGGTGAGGCTCGGCCAGAGCGCGACGTCGCCGGGGACGAAGGCCAGGCGCGCGTGCAGCTCTGCGACGTCCTTCCACGGGTCGAGGCCGAGCACCCGCGCGCTGCCGGCGTCCGCGCGCACCGTCCCGAGCAGGACGCGCAGGGTGGTGGTCTTGCCGGCACCGTTCGGGCCGAGGAAGCCGTGCACCTCGCCCTGCTCGACGGTCAGGTCGAGGCCGTCCAGCGCCACCGTCGCGCCGAACTTCTTGACCATGCCGGAGATCTCGATGACAGCGCTCATGGGGCCACGCTACGCTTTCCTTCACGAAGTTGTGAAGGAAATGAATCGCCTGAAACGAGTCTCGTGAGGGAGGTCACCGGTGGCGCGCACCCGGGCCGTCGGGCGCCGCGACGAGGCGCAGGTGGCGCACGTGGTCGAGAAGTTCGCGAGCCTGTTCGAGACCTACGGCTTCCCGCGCATGAGCGGCCGGATCCTCACGCAGCTCATGGTGTCCGAGGGCCCGGGGCTCACGGCCGGCGAGCTCGCCGAGGCGCTGCAGGTGAGCCCGGCGGCGGTGTCGACGTCGACGACGTACCTGCTGCAGGTCGGCCTGGTCGAGAAGCTGCGTCTGCCCGGCGAGCGACGCGACCGCTACCACCTGCCCGACGACGCGTGGTACCTCGCGACGGCGAGCAAGGACGCGCTGTACGGGCGGATCGCCGACATCGCGAGCGAGGCGGTGGCGGCCGTGGGCGGACCGCGCACGACCGCCGGCGAACGCTTCGACCAGATGCGCGACTTCTTCGAGTTCCTCGAGCGCGAGGTGCCGGCGCTCGTCGAGACGTGGCACGCCGACTGGGCGAGCAGGCACGAGCCCCCCCGCTGAACGCGCCTTCCCGCCGAGAAACCCGGATGACACCGGGTGCGGCTCGTCGTAACGTCGGCAAGAGCGGCGCCCGCGCGGGCGCCCTGAGTCTCGGGAGGTGCGACATGACTGCCCAGCCCTCTGCCGGCGTCCCCGCCTCCCGCCGCGTCACCTGACGCAGCAGCGCGGACCCGGCCAGCACCCACCGTCCGGACCTGTCCTGTGCTGGAGTCCTTCGTGCCTCTCTCCCTTCCCGCCCTCGGGTGGGATCCCGCCTGGGACGACGACCGTCGCGTCGTCGACCCGAACCTGTCCCTCGTCCCCGCCCGCGTCACCCTGCAGGGACGCGACGCCTGGCGGGTCCACGACGGCGTTCGTGAGCTCGTCGTGGGCGTCCGCGGCCGGCTGCGCGCCGCCTCCGACCTCCCGGTGGCCGGCGACTGGGTGCTGCTCGACGGCGACGCCGTCGTCGAGCGGGTCCTCCCGCGTCGCACCGCCCTGCTGCGCAAGGAGGCGGGCCGTCGCACCGTCGAGCAGGTGGTGGCGGCCAACGTCGACGTCGTGCTCGTCTGCACGCCGTCGCACTCGGTCAACCCCCGTCGGCTCGAGCGCGAGCTCACGGTCGTCTGGGAGTCGGGCGCGCGGCCCGTCGTGGCGCTGACGAAGTCCGACCTGTCGGCCGACGTGGCGGCGTCCCTCGACGAGGTGCGCGCCGCCGCCGTGGGCGTCGACGTGGTCTCGGTGTCGTCGTACGACGGCGACGGTCTGCAGGAGGTGCACGCGCTCGTGCCGCGGGGCGTCACTCTCGCCGTCATCGGCCCGTCCGGGGCCGGCAAGTCGACGCTCGTCAACGCGCTCGCGGGGCAGGAGGTGATGGCGACGACACCCGTGCGCGAGTCGGACGCTCGCGGCGTGCACACGACGTCTGCGCGGCACCTGGTGCCGCTGCCGGGCGGCGGCCTCGTGCTCGACACGCCGGGCATGCGCGAGGTGTCGCTCTGGGCCGACGCGGACGCCCTCGGCGAGGCGTTCGCCGACGTCGACGACTTCGCGGCCGACTGCCGGTTCGGCGACTGCACCCACCGCACCGAGCCGGCGTGCGCGGTGCTGGCCGCGGTCGAGGCGGGGCTGCTCGACGACCAGCGGCTCGGGTCGTGGCGCCGCCTCCAGCGCGAGCTGGCGTTCCTCGCGCGCAAGCAGGACGTGCGCCTCGCGCAGGAGGAGCGCCGACGCTGGGCGAAGCTCACCAAGGAGGGACGCAGTCGCACGCGCCCCTGACCGCCTGACAGCGGCTCCCGTCGGTGACACCCTGCGGCCATGACCGAGGACCCCGGGAACGCACGCATCGCGCGGCTGTTCGACGCGCTGGCCGACAGCTACGACCAGGTGGGGGTCGACTTCTTCCAGCCGATCGCCGACGGGCTGGTCGCGGCAGTGGCTCCTGCGCGGGGCGAGCGGTGGCTCGACGTGGGGTGCGGCCGCGGAGCCGTGCTCGTGCCCGTCGCGCGCGCGGTCGAGCCGGGCGGCGCCGTCACCGGCATCGACGTCTCACCGGCGATGGTGGAGCAGTGCCGCGCCGTCGCGGGCGAGGCCGGCCTCGCGAATGTCGAGGTGCGCCTGGGCGACGCGGCTGCGCCTGAGGTGGACGGGCCCTTCGACGGGATCACGTCGTCGCTCGTGCTCTTCTTCCTGCCCGACCCGCTCGCGGCGCTGCGCACCTGGGTGCCGCTGCTGCGCCTCGGTGGTCGGGTGGGTGTCACGACGTTCGGGCCTCCCGACCCGCGGTGGGACGCCGTCGACGACGTGTTCGCCCCCTACCTGCCGCCGGCGATGCGCGACGCGCGCACCACCGGGGAGCAGGGGCCGTTCGCCAGCGACGCCGGGATGGAGCAGCTGCTCTCCGACGCCGGGCTCGTCGACGTGTCGACGACGGCGGAGGCCATCCCGGTGCGGTTCGCCGACGCGCACGCGTGGCACCGGTTCAGCTGGTCGACCGGCCAGCGCGCGATGTGGTTGTCGGTGCCCGAGGCCGAGCGCGCCGCGGTGCGAGCCACCGCGGAGGCCCGGCTGCTCGAGCACGCCGCCCCGGACGGGTCGGTCACGTTCCAGCAGAATGTGCGCCACACCCTTGCGGCGGCGGCGGGCTGACCGTCAGCTCGCGGGCACGCTCATGAGCCAGAACGCCGCGCCCGAGGGGTCGGCGACAGGGCACATGCGGCCGTAGGGCGTGTCGAACGGCGGCGTGAACGCCTGGCCGCCGAGCCGCTTCACGGTCTCGACGCCGGCATCGGCGTCCGGGCAGACGAAGTAGACGGCCCAGTGCGGCGGGACGCCCTCGATGCCCATGAAGTCGCCGACGCCGGCGACCGGGTCGTCGACGTCGCCGAGCGACGCGGTCGTGTAGGACGGCGGCGCCATCTCCACCGGTGCGAAGGTCCAGCCGAGCAGCGGGCCGTAGAACGCGCGCGCGGCGTCGGGGTCGGGCGACCGCAGGTCGCACCACGCCAGGGCGCCGACCTCGCCGTACTGCTCGAAGCCGGTCATCTCGCCGTTCTCCCACAGGCCGAAGAACGCACCCGTCGGGTCCTGCGCGACCAGCATCGACCCGAGCGGGCCGATGGCCATCGGGGGGACGACGACCGTGCCGCCGCTCGCGGCGATCGACGCCGCGGCCGCCTCGTTGTCGGCGCTGCGGAAGTAGAGGGTCCAGGCGGGGAAGCCGCCCTCCATGACCGGTCCGACACCGGCGACCTCGCCGTCGGTGGACCGCGCGCGGGTGTAGCCGCCGAACTCCGCGGCGGGCTCGGTGAAGCTCCAGCCGAGGAGCTCGGAGTAGAAGGCGATGGAGGCCTCGACGTCGGGGCTGGCCAGGTCGGTCCAGACGGGGGCGCCGAGGGGCTGCGGTTCGGGGAGACGCGTCATGAGACAACCCTTACCGCTACCACCGACACCCGTCAGCCGAACCCCGTCATCCCTCCAGATCCCCGAGGACGGCAGGCGATGCGTCAGAGGTGGTCAGAGGTGGTAGGCGTACTCGAGGAACTCCCAGTCGGTGACGTGGCGCTGGAAGCGCTCGACCTCGTTGCGCTTGTAGGTGAGGAACGAGGTGACGAAGTACTCGCCGAGCACCTCGCGCAGGGCGGCGTCGGCCTCGAGCGCGTCGAGGGCCTCGGGCAGCGTCTGCGGCAGCATCGGCGCCGACTCGGGGTCGTATCCGTAGCCCTCGAGCGGCGCGGGCGGCTCGAGGGCGTCCCGCACGCCGAGGTAGACGGCGGCGCTCACCGCGGCCATCGCGAGGTAGGGGTTCGCGGTGGCGTCGCCGAGTCGCACCTCCATGCGCGCCGCAGACCCGCGCTCCGGCGGGATGCGCACCATCGCGCTGCGGTTGTCGAGGCCCCAGTCGATGAGCCACGGCGCGAGCGTGTCGGGCCCGAACCGCTTGTAGGAGTTGATCGTCGGGTTGAGGATCGCGGCGAGCGCCGGTGCGTGCTTGAGGACGCCGGCGATCGCGGCCCTGCCGACCTTGCTCAGGTCGGCGCCGTCGCCGAACACGTTGGTTCCCGACTCGTCGACCAGCGACAGGTGCAGGTGGAAGCCGCTGCCGCCCTCGTCGTTGAACGGCTTGGCCATGAAGGTGGCGAGCATGCCCTCGTGGCGGGCGATCTCCTGCACGGCCGACTTCATCCGGAACGCGCGGTCGGCGGCGTCGACGAGCTCGGAGTGGTTGAGGTTGATCTCGAACTGGCCGGCGCTGAACTCGTGGTTGGCGGCCGTGACCTGCAGCTTGGCGTCGCGCAGGTAGCGCAGCATCGTGAGCAGGATGCCGCGCGGGTCGCCCTTGCGGCCGACGACGTAGACGTTGCCCGGCTCGTCGGCGTAGCGCTTCCAGCCGCGGTCGCACGACTCGTCGGGCTCGCACACGTAGAACTCGAGCTCGGGGCCGATGATCGCCTGCAGCCCGAGCTCGCCGAGCTTGGCCGACACCTGGCGCGCGATCTGGCGCGGCGACTCGCCCGCAGGAAGGCCGTCCTCGGCCGTGACGTCGGCGAGGCACCACGCCGCACCCGGTTCCCACGGCAGGTCGGTGAGCGTCGAGAGGTCGGGCGTGGCCTTGACGTCGGGCAGGCCGCTCTCGAGACCGCCCTGCACGGGGACGACGTCGCCGCGCGGAGTCGTGTGGTAGATCGCGCGGCAGAACGCGGCGCCGTGGCCGAGCACGGTGTCGAGCTCGTCGAGCAGCACGTCGCGGCCGCGGTCGACGCCGATCATGTCCGAGTACGAGACGCGGATGACGTCGATCCCGCGCGAGCGCAGGTCGTCGAGGATGGCGGAGACGTCGGGGTGGCTCATGGGCGCTCCTGGGACGGGGGCGAGGGCCGGTCGTTCGGATCCGAACATTTTCGGTGGCGAGACGATAGCCGTTCCCCGACCCGCTAGGGAAGACCCTGCCGTGCGATCGCCCCGGCATGTCGTGGGGATGGCTCCGCGTCGCGCGCCGGGGTTGACGGGCGCTGAGGGCAGGCTTACGTTCGGGCCCGAACGACCGCCGCCGTCGCGGCGCACGACCATGCCGAGGAGCACCAGTGCGGGCGCTGTTCATCCAGCAGGACCACGTCTCGCCGCCCGGACCGGTGGGCGACGCGCTCGCCGAGCGCGGCTACGAGATCGTCGAGTTCAACGTCGTCCCCGAGGAGCGGTTCGACGACCCGCACCTCACCGTCGAGTTCCCCGACCCGCGCGAGTTCGACGTCATCGTGCCCATGGGTGCGGTGTGGGCGGTCTACGACGCCGACCGCATCCACTGGATCCGCCAGGAGCTCGACCTGCTGCGCACGGCGCACGAGGCCGGCGTCTCCGTCCTCGGCCTCTGCTTCGGCGGGCAGGCGCTGGCGGCCGCTCTCGGCGGCTCGGTCCGCCCGGCCGACGGCGAGGAGATCGGGTGGTACGTCGTCGACTCCGACGAGCCCGAGCTGGTCGCCCCGGGGCCGTGGTTCGAGTGGCACAGCGACCTGTTCGAGCCGCCGCCGGGCGCGCGCGTCATCGCACGCACCGAGCTGTGCCCGCAGGCGTTCGTGATCGGCCACAGCATGGGCGTGCAGTTCCACCCCGAGCTCACGCCGTCGCAGCTCTCGTCGTGGCTCGAGCACGGCGGCCGCGCCTACCTCGACACCCACGAGGTCGACGCCGACGACCTGCTCTCCGAGACCCGCGGCACCGAGGTCGCCGCCGCGATGCGCACCCGCACCCTCGTCCACCGCTTCCTCGACACCGTCGCCCGCTGATCGATGCCCCTCCAGGCTCGGTCGCTCCGCTCCCTCACGTCGGCGGCGCCTCCCAACTTCTGTCCGCTTAGGTCACGACATGCAGTTCAACTGCACGTTCGCGTCCACAACGCCCGGTTGACCCGCTACGCCACCGAACCCGTCCTACGCAGCGTCGAGCGCCAGATTCGACGACGTTCCGGACACGAACATGCAGTTGAACTGCGCTTGGCGACCTAAGCGGACGACATCGCGAGGGCGGGCGGTGATGGATGTGTCGCGTGTCCGGTCAGGCGGGGGTGGCGGCGTGGACCAGGGCGGTGAAGAGGGCGAGCTGCTGGGGGTCGGTGGCTGCGGTGTCCTCGGGGTGCCACTGGACGCCGAGGAACCAGCCGTCAGCGCTGCGGCCGTCGAGCTCGATCGCCTCGACCGTGCCGTCCTCGGCGCGCGCCACCGCGTGCACGCCGTCGCCGAGCCGCTCGAGGCTCTGGTGGTGGTAGCACGACGCCGTCACGGTCAGGCCGACCGCGCCGGCCAGGCGCGAGCCGGGGTCGACCCCGACCTCGTGCACCACGTGCCGGTGCGGGTCGTCCATGTGCTGCAGGAGCGTGCCGCCGCGCGCGACGTTCACCACCTGCGTACCACGGCAGATCGCGAGGGTGGGCACGCCCGACGCGAGCGCCCAGGCGGCCACCGCCACGTCGAACGCGTCCTGCTCCTCGTCGACGTCGTAGACGGCGTCGTGCGCGACCTCCTGGCCGTACGCCGTCGGCGCGAGGTCGCCGCCGCCGGGCAGCAGCACGGCGTCCGCGAACGACAGCCGCCGCTCGACGTCCTCGGCGGTCACGGCGCCGCCGGGGGCCCACGGATGGACGGTCACGGGCTCGCCACCAGCGAGCAGCACGGCCTCGGAGAGGGCGCGCGCCGTGACGAGCGCGCGGTAGCGCAAGGCTGACGCGGACGCCGAGAAGCGGCCGGGTATCACGACGATGGGAGTTGTGCGCATCCCTTGACGCCTCCGGGATCCGTGAATACGTTTGGGCCCGAACGATATCGGACCCCGTCGTCCGTGACCACCCATCCCGCGGAGGCCGACGCCCCATGACCACAGCCGACGTCGCCGGCGTGCCGGTCGACACGCGCCACTGGATCGGCGGGCAGCGTGTCGCCAGCGCGACCACGTTCGAGGACGTCTCGCCGCTCGACGGCACGGTGATCGCCCACGTGAGCCGGGGCGGCCAGGCCGAGGTCGACGCCGCCGTCGCCGCCGCGCGCGCCGCGTTCCCCGCGTGGGCCGCGCTGCCCGTGGCCGAGCGCTCGGCGATCCTCGAGCGCGTCGCCCAGGGGGTCGAGGCCCGCATCGAGGACCTGGCGCAGGTCGAGACGCGCGACAACGGATCGCTGCTGCGGTCGCACCGTCGCGGCGTCATGCCGCGGGTCGCGGCGAACCTCCGCTTCTTCGCCGAGCACGCGCTCGAGCTCAGCCACCCCGACTTCGACACCCGCGGCCACCGCAACCACGTGTCGTGGGACCCGGCGGGCGTCACGGCGATCGTCACACCGTGGAACGCCCCGCTCATGCTGGCCACGTGGCGCATCGGCCCGGCCCTCGCCGCCGGGAACACCGTCGTCGCGAAGCCGCCGGAGTGGGCTCCGCTCACGGCCTCGCTGCTCGCCGACATCATGAAGGACGCCGGCGTCCCCGACGGCGTGTTCAACGTCGTGCAGGGCCTCGGCGCCGAGGCCGGCGCGCCCCTCGTCGCGCACCCCGACGTGCGCCGCGTGTGCTTCACCGGCTCGGTGCCCACCTCGATCAAGATCGGCGAGGCTGCAGCGCGCAACGTCACTCCGGTGTCCTTCGAGCTCGGCGGCAAGTCGCCGCTGCTCGTCTTCGACGACGCCGACCTCGATCTCGCCGTCGACCTCGCGGTCGAGCAGTTCGACAACTCTGGTCAGGTGTGCCTCGCGGCCGTGCGCATGCTCGTGCAGGACGGCGTCTACGACGCGTTCCGCGCGCGCTTCCTCGAGCGCGCCGCGCAGGTGAAGCAGGGCGACTCGCGCGACGAGACCACCGACATCGGCCCGCTCGTGAGCCGCACGCACTTCGAGCGCGTCGAGGGGTTCGTCCAGCGCGCGATCGCCGCCGGAGCCACGCCGATCCTCGGCGGCGGCCCCAACGTCGAGCTCAACGAGGCCACGGGCGGATTCTTCTACCGCCCCACGGTGTTCGAGGACGTCGACCGCAGCATGGAGATCACCTGCGACGAGGTGTTCGGCCCGGTCCTCACCCTCCAGCGCTTCACCACGGAGGACGACGGGGTCGCGATGGCCAACGACACCGAGTTCGGCCTCGCCGCCACCCTCGTGACGGGGTCGCAGGAGCGCGCAGAGCGCGTCTCGTCGCGCCTGCGCGCCGGCACCGTGTGGATCAACTGCTTCTTCGTCCGCGACCTGTCGGCACCGTTCGGCGGCAGCGGACGTTCGGGCATCGGCCGCGAGGGCGGCACCTGGTCGTTCGACTTCTACTGCGACGTGAAGAACAGCGTGTTCGCCCCGAAGGGATGGAACTGACATGGGTGAGGTCGTCGCGGCGGGGCTGCTGTCCCACGTACCCACGATCATGCTGCCGGAGGAGGAGCGGCGCTCGATGAACGGGGGGAAGGAGATCTCCCTCGTCCCCGCGCTGCACCGCTTGCGCGCGGAGAAGTTCGAGACGCTCGACTACGACACGGTGATCGTCCTCGACTCGCACTGGTTCACGACGTTCGAGTTCATCGTGACGTCGCAGGACATCCGCGCGGGGTTGTTCACCGCCGAGGAGCTCCCGCGCGGCATGTGCCGGATCCCCTACGAGTGGCGCGGCGACCGCGAGCTCGCCGAGGGCATCGCCGCCGCGGGCGAGCCGCAGGGCACGTGGATCACGCCGATCGACGACCCGTACCTGCCGCTCTACTACCCGTCGGTGAACCTCTGGTCGTTCCTCGGCAAGGGTCTCGACAAGCAGTGGATCTCGGTGTCGGTGTGCCAGACGGCCGACGGCGACGACTTCCTGCGCGTGGGCCGCGCGATCGGCGAGGCCATCGCGAAGACCGACCGCAAGGTGATCATCATCGCCACCGGCTCGCTCTCGCACACGTTCTACCCGCTCAAGGAGCTGCGCCAGCACGAGAGCAGCGACCCGTCGCACATCTTCACCCAGAAGGCGCGCGACATGGACCACGAGCGCCTCGGCTGGTTCTTCGAGGGCAGGCACGACCAGGTCCTCGACACGATGGACGACTTCCTCACCGTGCGTCCCGAGGGCCGGTTCGCCCACTACCTCATGATGGCCGCGGCCCTCGGCGAGCGTGACTTCGCCGCCCCCGGCGTCCAGTACGGCGAGTACGAGAACTCCGTGGGTACCAGCCAGGTGCACGTGTGGTTCGACCGTCCCGCCGCCGGCTGGACCACCCCGCGCCCCGCAGCCTGATCCCCGCCCGTCGCTCTGCGAGCATCCGGGCACGTCTGAGGAGGACGAGTGACCGAGTACCGCCGCATCCTGCTCGAGGGCGCGCCCGTCCAGGTGGTGCGCCACGGCGCCGCGCTCGTGGCGGCCGACGGTCGGGAGGTCGGCGTCGACGACGCGATCCACCTGCCGCCGGTCGAGCCGACGAAGATCATCTGCGTCCACCTCAACTACGCGAGCCGCACCGAGGAGTTCATGACCAAGCTCCCCGCGGCACCGACGTACTTCCACAAGCCGATCACGGCGCTCAACTCCCACAAGGGCGCGATCGTGCGGCCGCAGGGCTGCAAGTGGCTCAACTACGAGGGCGAGATCGTCATCGTGATCGGGCGCACGGCGCGCAACACCTCCCCGGCCGAGGCGGGCGACTACATCGCCGGCTACACGGTCGGCAACGACTACGGCCTGCACGACTTCCGCGACACCGACGCCGGCTCGATGCTGCGCGTGAAGGGCGCCGACACCCTCGCCCCGATCGGCCCCGGACTCGTGACGGGATGGGACTTCCGCGACAAGCACATCCAGACCCGCGTCAACGGAGTGGTGAAGCAGGACTCCACGACGGCGGAGATGGAGTGGGACATGCACTACCTCGTCGCCGACATCGCGCGCACGATCACGCTCGTGCCCGGCGACATCCTCTACTCGGGCACGCCCGCCTTCTCGCGCACCGTCTACCCCGGCGACGTCGTCGAGGTCGAGGTCGAGGGACTCGGCACGCTGTCCAACACGATCGTCGAAGGGCCGACTCCGATCCGTCAGGACGTGGGCGCTCAGCCCACGGAGAGCGAGGAGGTCATCTCCACCGCGCAGGGCGGCGACTGGGAGTTCCGCGGCATCCGTACGCCGTCCAAGGACCTCTACCCGTCCACCGTGGAGGAGAAGGCCTGAGGTCGCGCCGCGACCCTTGACGGCCCGTTCCCTCGCCCCTAGCCTTCCCACCCAAGTCATCGTTCGGTTCCAAACGATTTTCGGACTCCCGAAGGAGCGAGCATGCGTCCGACCCCCGTGCCCCTCGACCAGGTCGACCTGGCGGACCTGTCCACCTTCGAGCGCAACGAGGCGTGGGGCATGTTCGAGACCCTCCGCGCCGAGGCGCCGTGCCACTGGACCGAGGAGCACGACGGCGGCAGCGGCTTCTGGGCCATCACGCGCTACGAGGACATCGAGAAGGTCGACAAGGACCCGGAGACCTTCACCTCGATGAAGTTCACCAACCTCGAGGAGCCTCCCGAGGAGTTCCAGGAGCGTCGTCGCTCGATCCTCGAGACCGACGGCCCGCGCCACCAGTCGCTGCGCAAGCTGCTCATGCGCGACTTCAGCGCCGCGCAGCTGCGCCGCTACGAGGACTTCCTCCGCGGCCTGGCGGCACTCACGGTCGAGACCGCGCTGCAGCAGGAGGAGATGGACTTCGTCGACGCCATCGCCGCCGACTACCCGATCGCGGTGCTCGCCCGGCTGCTCGACACCCCGGAAGACATGACTCCGCAGCTGATCTCGTGGGGCAACGAGATCGTGGGCTTCTCCGACCCTGAGTACGCGAGCGTCCTGGTCAACAGCGAGGAGTCCAAGAAGTACCGCCACCTGCCGTTCAGCTCGCCGGTGTCGCAGGAGATCTTCGACTACGGCCGCAAGCTGGCCGCCGAGCGCACGGGTGGCGACGCCGAGGACCTCGTGTCGAAGCTCGTCAACCGTGTCCCCGACGACGGCGTACCGCTGTCGCAGGAGCACTACGACAACTACTTCCTGCTGCTCGTGGTCGCCGGCAACGAGACCACGCGACAGGCGATCAGCCACTCGATGAAGGCGCTCATCGACAACCCCGACCAGATGCAGTGGCTGCTCGAGAACCCCGACAAGTACCAGGTCGCCGTCGAGGAGCTCATCCGGTGGGCCTCGCCCGTCTACCACTTCCGTCGCACGGCCACCAAGGACGTCGAGATCCACGGCAAGCAGGTCAAGGCGGGCGACAAGGTCGTGATGTGGTGGCCGTCGGCCAACCGCGACGACGCGAAGTTCGACGACCCGTGGACCCTCAAGCTCGACCGTCACCCCAACGACCACGTGACGTTCGGCAAGGGCCCGCACACGTGCATGGGCGCGAACCTCGCCCGCTTCGAGATGCGCATCATGTTCGAGACGCTGCTGCCGCGCATCGCGGAGATCGAGCAGACCGGCGACATCGTGCGTCTGCGCAGCAACTTCATCAACGGGATCAAGCAGTTCCCGGTCCGCATCAAGGCCAAGCAGTAGCCGTCCGGGCGTCAGCCCCACGAGCCCCAGTCCCGGAGCACTCATGACCGAGACCCGCACCACGGTTCGCGAGCACGAGAGCGAGCTCGTCGTGGAGTCGATCGAGCGCGTGGCCGACGCTGTCGTCGCGCTCACCCTCGTCGACCCCGACGGCGGCTCCCTCCCGCCGTGGACGCCAGGCGCGCACGTCGACCTCGAGCTCGGCGACCTCGTGCGCCAGTACTCGCTGTGCGGCGATCCCGCCGAGTCGAGGTCCTACACCGTCGCGGTCCTGCGCGAGCCCGAGTCGCGCGGCGGGTCGGCGTACGTGCACGACTCGCTGGCCGTGGGCGGCCGGGTCACGGTCCGAGGGCCGCGAAACCACTTCGCGCTGGTGTCCGCGCCGCGCTACCGGTTCATCGCCGGCGGGATCGGCGTCACGCCGATGCTGCCGATGATCGCCGAGGCGGAGGCGTCGGGCGCCGACTGGCACCTGTGGTACCGCGGCCGCAGCCGTTCCGGGATGGCCTACGCCCACCGGTTGGCCGAGTACGGCGATCGTGTGACGCTGCTGCCCGGCGACGAGACCGGCCCGCTCGACCTGGCCGCGGTGCTCGCCGAGCCGGGCGACGACACCGTGGTCTACGTCTGCGGTCCTGAGCGGCTGCTGCTCGGTGTCGAGGAGATCTGCTCGGCGTCGTGGCCAGCCTCGGCGCTGCACCTCGAGCGCTTCGCCGCCAAGGAGATCGAGGCGCCGGAGGGCGGCGAGCGCTCGTTCGAGCTCGAGCTCGCCGCGTCGGGGGTCACCCTCACCGTGCCACCGGACCGGTCGGTGTTCCAGGTGATCGAGGACGCCGGCATCAGCGTGCTGGGCTCGTGCCACGAGGGCATCTGCGGCACGTGCGAGGCCATCGTGCTCGAGGGCGACGTCGACCACCGCGACTCGGTGCTCAACGAGTCCGAGCGGGCGGCGAACGACGCGATGATGGTGTGCGTCTCGCGGTGCCTGTCCGACCGTCTCGTGCTGGACCTGTAGGAGGAGCGTCATGGCCACCGCCCGCAGGGCCTTCTCCGACGAGGTCCCCACCGACTGCTGGTACGCGCTCGAGCCTTCCGACCACGTGTCGCGATCTCTGCGCTCGGCCCGTGCTGTCGGACGACCCGTGGTGCTCTACCGCACCGAGGACGGCCGCGCGGTCGCCCTCGAGGATCGCTGCGCGCACCGCGCCTACCCGCTCTCCGCCGGCACGCTGGTCGGCGACTCCGTGCGCTGCGGCCTGTGCGGCTTCGTCTACGACGCCGAGGGCCAGTGCGTCTCGGTGCCCACGCAGCCGCGCGTCCCGTTCGGCGCGCACGTCGCGTCGTACCCCGTGCAGGAGCGCGACGGGCTGGTGTGGGTGTGGCTCGGCGAGCATGGCCGCGCGCGCCTGCACCGCGTGCCCGAGCTGCCGTGGCTGGCCGACGACGGGTGGTCGACGGTCGGCGGCACCGCCGAGGTCGACGCCGGATTCCTGCTGCTGCACGAGAACTTCGCCGACGTCACGCAGGTGCCGTTCGTCGCGCCGGAGATCGCCCCCAGCGTGCTCGCCGCTCAGCCGCCGCCGCTCGACGTCGTCGTCACCGAGACCACGGTGACCCTGCGCCGCGAGTTCCCGCCGTCCGAGCTCCCCGCGTGGCAGAGCGAGCTGCTGGGCGGCGAGTCAGGCGCGCACCCCACGACGCACGAGGGCATCTTCGTGTCGCCTGCCGTGTGGGTCGACCACTGGGACGTCGGCGGCGGTGTCGAGGCGCGGCTGCGCTTCACGCACCTGGTGACCCCTGTGCACGAGGGGCGCAGCCACCTGCACTGGCGCGTCAGCCGTGACTTCGCCGTGGGCGACGCCGCTGCCGATGCGCGGATGCTCGACATGTTCGCCGACTACTACGCGCGCGTGCTCGAGGCGATGACGGTGGCGCAGGCCGTGCTCGACACCGACGGGCCCGGCCCCGAGGTGAACGTCGCCGCCGACGTCGCCGCGCTCAAGGTGCGCGAGATCGTGCTGGCGATGCTCGCCGAGGAGCGGCCCGCCGCGCGCACCCGATCCACCAGCTGACCCCCCGCCGACCGCACCGCGCACCCCGAGGAGAGACGACGTGCCCGAGCTCCAGGGCTTCGCCCCGCCGTACACCGAGTCGGGGCGCAGCGCGCTGATCCCGAACCCTCCGTGGTTCTACAGCGGCGACCTGCTCACCGTCGAGTACCGCACCGACGTCGAGAAGGTGCGCGCGATCCTTCCGGACGACGTCGACCTCGCGGCCGACGACCCCGGCGCAGTCGCGTTCATCTGGGCCGACTGGCAGTCGTGCTCGGGCGGTGGCGCCGAGCTGCTCGACCCCGCGCGGAGCCAGTACAAGGAGGCGTTCGTCGTCGTCCGGTGCGAGTACGAGGGCGTGACCTACTCGCGCTGCGTGCTGATCTGGGTGACGAGCGACTTCGCGATCGCGCGTGGCGTGCACCAGGGCTACCCGAAGAAGCTCGGCTCGATCCATCAGACTCGTCCGATGCCCTACGGCCTCGGCGCTCCCCGGGTCGACGTCGGCGGCATGTTCGGCGCCACGCTGGCGGCGTACGACCACCGGCTCGCGCAAGCGGTCGTGCAGATCACCGGGCCCAGCGAGACCAACGGCTTCGTGAACGCCCTGCCGATGCTGCACCACCGGCAGGTGCGCCCGATCGAGCGCGGCGCCACCGGCTGGGCGCTCGACGAGGTGCTCACGATGAGCGGGGCCTCGTTCGAGGCCGGCCCGGCGTGGAAGTGCGATGCGTCGCTCGACCTGTTCGACTCACCCTGGGACGAGGTCGCGTCGGCGCTGCCGGTGCGCGAGATCATCAGCGGCTACTACCGTCAGGTGGGCACCAGCTGGGACGGCGGCACCACCCTCGCCCACCGCTGAGGCTCAGCCGAGGGCGTTGATCGCCTTGCCGAGCACGATGGCGATGAGCGCCAGGGACGAAGCGGACTCCAGCACCATGATGAGCTTCGCCCAGCGCTTCACGACCGAAGCGTCCGACGGGCTGAACGACGTGGCCGTGTAGAACGACAGCACGAGGTAGTCGACGAACCGCGCGTACCAGCCGGCTTCGACGTACTTCTCGATCTCCATCTCCGGGAAGACGAAGGCCGGGTCGGCCCAGCACCCGCGTCGGGCTCGCGCTGCCGATCCGCCGGCGTCGACATCCCAGAACCAGAGGGCGAACGCCACGACGTTGATCACCCAGATCGAGCCGCCGATCGTGAGCAGGCTGGCGGGGTCGTTGTCGTACGTGTGGCCGTTCAGCGCCTCCTGCACGAGGCGCACGGCGGCGAGGAGGTTGGAGAGCGCGATGAGGGCGATCAGCACGTTGGTGGCCAGGCGCAGCGGCCGGCTCTCCCGGTCGATCACGCCGGGGTCGCCCACGAAGAGCACGACGAGCAGCAGGCCCGCCGTGACGGGGTAGAGCCACGACGGCGAGATCTTGAAGTCGGGCGGAACCGCCTGGTGGTGCAGCGCGATGGCGAGCACGACGGCCAGGGCCATCGGCCAGCGGTGCTCGGGGCGGCCGATGTCGGGGTCGACGACCTGGGGCTCGCGGTCGATGCTCACCCTCGCAGTGTCCCGAGCCGCGACGCCGCCGAGCGGCTGCCACGCCCGGGCTGAACCGACCGGGAGGTGGCGCGCGCCACAGATCTTTCGGAGCCAAACGGCTGGGTGGTCGTTACGATCGGAGCATGGGCCGGGTGCGCAAGGACGCCGACGTCGACTTCTCGCACCCTGACTGCGATCCCGACACCTGCCCCTGCGACGACGGCATGTGCGCGCTGTCGCGTTACGTGCGGGCGACCGCCGAGGCGCGCGGCGACGCCCACCCCACGCTGGTCGAGACCGAGCGGCAGGTGGCGCAGCGCCTGGCCGGCATGAACATCGACATGGACTCCATGGCGGCCGTCTCGAACGTCTACCGGGCGGCCAACGCGGTGCGCAACCACCTCGAGCGCACGGTGCTCGCACCTCACGACCTCACGTGGACCGGCTGGGTCGTGCTGTGGGTGGTGTGGATCTGGGGCGACATCGAGACCCGGCACGTGGCGTCCGAGGCCGGCATCTCCAAGGGCACGCTCACCGGTGTGATGAGCACCCTCGAGAACCGCGGCCTGGTCAAGCGCCGCCCGCACCCTGACGACGCTCGTCGCGTGCTGCTGGCCCTCACGCCCAAGGGCAAGAAGCTCATGGCCACCCTGTTCCCGCTCTTCAACGCCGAGGAGGCGTTCGTGACGAGCGGTCTGACGGCGACGGAGACGAGCACCGTCGCGCGCGCCCTGCGCAAGGTCGTGGCGAAGGTCGATGGCTGACTGGCGCGTCGGCCCTCTCGCCGTAGGCTCGACCTGACCCGCCGCCCCACCCCGCAGGAGCCTCGATGACGTTCCAGGTTGTCGCCGACTACGACCGCTGCAAGTCCCACGGCGAGTGCATGCGCATCGTTCCCGAGGTGTTCGAGGTGCGCGACGACGGCTACATGTACATCCTCGTCGAGCAGATCGACGACGCGCTGCGCCCCCGCTGCGAGGAGGCGGTCGACGTCTGCCCGACCCAGGCTCTGCGCATCCAGGACTGACGTGCCCGACCAGCGCGCCCTGGTCGTCGGTGCCGGGCTCGGTGGCCTGCGCGCCGCGGAAGGCCTGCGGTCCGCAGGGTTCGCGGGTGAGGTCGTCGTCGTCGGAGACGAGCCGTGGGCGCCCTACAACCGACCGCCGCTGTCGAAGGAGGCGCTGTCGGAGGGCATCGCCCACGACCGGCTGGTGTTCCCGGTGCGCAGCGGCGCGGCCGACGTCGTCTGGCGTCACGGTGAGCGGGCGGTCGCCGCCGACCTCCGTGCGCGCACCGTGGCCCTCGACGACGGCCAGGTGCTCGACTACGACGTCCTCGTCGCCGCCACCGGGGTGAGCGCCCGCCGGCTGCGCGTCCCCGGCCCTGCCCCGACAGCTGCGGCCGGACGCCACGTCGTACGCACCCTCGACGACGCGATCTCACTGCGTGAGGCGCTCGTCCCGGGCGCGCGCGTGGTCGTGCTCGGCGCCGGGTTCATCGGCTGCGAGGTGGCAGCCACGGCGGTGACGCTCGGATGCACGGTCGCGTGCGTGGCCATCGACCCATTCCCCCTGGTGCGACCGCTCGGACCCGTCCTCGCCGCCGAGCTGCAGCGTCGGCACGAGCAGCACGGCGTCGTGTTCCACCTCGGTGTCGGCGTCGATGAGCTGCAGGGCGACGACCACGTCACCGGGGTCGTGCTCACCGACGGCACGGAGATCGCGGCCGACGTCGTCGTGGAGGCGCTCGGCTCGCGCTGCAACGTCGCGTGGCTCGACGAGAACGGGCTCGACCTCGGTGACGGCGTGCTCACCGATCCCGCGCTGCGCCCGCTGCGCCGCGGCGAGCCGCTCGACGGCGTGGCCGTGGTCGGCGACATCGCGCGCTTCCCCAACCTGCGCTTCGACGACCGGGCGTTCCGGGTGGAGCACTGGAACATCCCCACCGAGAGCGGGCGTCGCGCCGGCGCCGTTCTCGCGGCCAACCTCGCGGACGCGGGGTACGACGACGTGGTGGCGGCTCCCTGGACACCCGTGCCCGCGTTCTGGAGCGACCAGTACGACATCCGGCTGCAGTCGTTCGGCATGCCCGGTCTCGCCGACGACGACGGGATCCGTGTGCTCGAGGGGGATCTCACCGATCAGTGCATCGTCGGCTACCACCGCGGTGTCGACCTCCTCGGTGTGGTCGCGCTCGGCATGACGCGAGCCGTGATGGGCTACCGCGACCGCCTCGGCCGGAGCCGTTGACGCGAGGGTCCGACGGAAATACGTTCGGACCCGAACAAGTATCGAGGCGCGGTCGACCCGCGCGCTGGGAGCGCTGCCGTGCCGCCCGTCAAGCTGTTGCTGGTCCTCACCGAGAACGACACGCTCGTCGAGCCGCGCGACCTGCGCGGCCTGGTCCGGATGGCCGTCGACGCCGAGGTCGCGGGCATCGACTCGGTGATGATGAGCGAGCACGTCGTGCTCGGTCCGGACTCCGGCGACGCCGGCGTCATGACGAACCCGCGCGACTACGCCGCCCCGGGCAACCAGCCGCCG